>Ga0209395_1000074_pt1 | contig 159314 bp, 123 predicted proteins | sample GOMGulsemesocosm_3_FD_184635 | JGI IMG/M metagenome (GOLD analysis project Ga0209395, IMG submission 184635) | Methane-oxidizing microbial communities from mesocosms in the Gulf of Mexico - GOM9D Gulf of Mexico (SPAdes) (version 2) | ecosystem: Environmental > Aquatic > Marine > Cold seeps... | reverse complement strand
CCGCACGTTCATTGCGGGCAAATAAGCGTGGCACATTGGCGGCGGTGGTGTCGTTAACTGAAAACAAGTCGCCGGGTACATGAATCATACTGCGCAGCTTACCGCCATAGGGCATATGCACCCGGTGATAATCCTTGGGTGATAAGTACACGGTGGCAAATTTACCTTCAGCAAATTCCTCTGCCAGCGCGGCATCGCCGCCGAGTAGCTCTTGGCTGCTGAAGCTTTGGCCCTTGGCTTGGAAGATCCGGCCATGGCTGATATCCCCCAGCTGGCTGATGGCGCCATCGGCGGGGCTAACAATATGGTTGGCGTCCGGGTCAATTGGGCGGGCGTCGTCTTTTAGGGCGCGGGTGAAAAAGTCATTAAAGCTATTGTAGGCGGTTGGGTCAGTCTCGGCTGCTTCAGCCATATTGATCTGGTAGTTTTTGACAAACCAGAGAGTAAAGGGATTTTTAATCCAGCTAATCGAGGTGGCTGCAATACTGCCCATCAGGCGGGAAAGCAGGTGTTGGGGTACAAGGTATTGAAATAAAATAAACAGTTTGTCCATGGAGGGCTCGTCGTCTGGGTTACATATTTGGATTATAATAAGCTATTGCCATAAACCCTAGTCTGAATTTTCATGTCATCGAATTTGCAACAACAATTTACTCTGCTGGATGCCCTATTAAGGCGGCACCAAAGCCTTTGGCGGCAGCATATATTTGTTGACCCCGAGCCCCGCTGGGCGCAGGCTTACCCGGATTTACAAGGCTTTCTATTAAACCTAAATACGAGCCAATTAGAGTCGCTGCAGGAATTGCCCATTGTCTACCAGACCCTGGCCGAATTTATTCCCAATCTGCGGCAGTTGCCTAAACTGTGTGCAATGCCGGTGCTGGAGCAGCGCCAACTGGCGCCAATCGATCGGTTTTTTAAGCAGGGAATTCCGGGGCGTAAATGGTCGCAGCTGCAGGCATTCGCCCAGCACAGTCATCCTAATGGCGAGCGTTATGTGGATTGGTGCTGTGGCAAAGCCCATTTAGGTCGGTATATGCAGCGATTAGACGGTTTGCCGTTACTGGGCCTGGAGTACCAACCAAGCTTGGTGGCGGCGGGTTTGCAGTTAGCCGCTGATGCAGATGTTGAATTGATACAGGCCGACGTGCTCGCGTTAAAAAGCGTTGATCATCTGCGGCCACAGGATCATATCTTGGCCCTGCACGCCTGTGGTGATTTGCATACCCAGTTGCTAAAAGATGTTGCCGCTAAAGGGGTTCGGGCGGTTAATTTGGCCCCTTGCTGCTACCAGAAGTCCGCTGCGAATAATTACCAAGCCCTGTCGCAAACCGGTGCAACTAGCGGACTGAGTTTTACTCGTGCGGACTTGCATACGGCGGTGCAGGAAACCGTCACTGCGGGGTCGGCTGTGCAGCACAAACGACAGCAGTTGCAAGCTTGGCGGTTAGGTTTTGATTGCTGGCAGCGTCAGGTTTGTGGTCATACGCATTACTTGCATACTCCGAGCCTGCCGCAAAGCAGTTTGCAATGGGGCTTTGAGGGTTTTTGCCATCACCTGGCTAAAGAAAGTGATATCGTTATCGCCGCGGCTACCGACTGGCAAGATTATGAGCAGCAAGGCTGGCGGCGATTTGAGCAAACCCGAAGGCTGGATCTAGCCCGGCAGGTATTCCGTCGCGCAATAGAATCCTGGCTGTTACTTGACCAGGCTTTATTTTTACAGGAACAGGGTTACCATGTTGACCTGGGAGAGTTTTGCCCCGCCGAGGTAAGCCCCAGAAACCTAATGATCAGTGCGCGCCGCCTATAATAATGTGCTGCTATCAATCAACGTCAACTACCAAGGGAAATTTATGCGCTGGATAACCAACCTAATTATATTGCTGCTGGCTACTTCCGCCACGGCCGATCAGCGGGTAAAAAAATTAGATCGGCTATTGCAGGATATTCGCGCCCAGCAAAATATTCCAGCCCTGGCGATCGCGGTATTTGATGACGGCAAACCATTAATACAAAAAATTTATACCGCCCCAGGTGAGCCCGTACTACCACCAGAGGCGAGTTATCGGATTGCCTCTATTAGTAAGCTGTTTACAGCCCAGGCGATTATGCAGTTGCAGGAGCGGGGTGCTTTGGACCTGCAGCAGCAAGCCGGCGAGTTCATCGAGTTATTGCAAGGCCGCGACATTGAACTGTCAAAATTAATGAGCCACAGCAGTGGTCTGCGTGATGTTGTTGCTCCTGCCGCGCAAAATTCGCAGCGTAGTTTTAGCGAATATTTAGCATCTTCGCTTAATGGTCAGGTAGCGGGCGCAGCCACTGAGGTGAATTTCCATTACGCGGATATCAATTTTAATATACTGGGTGAAATCGTCAGCCAGGTATCAGGCCTGCCGCTGGACAAGTATATTAGCCAGCATGTGCTTAAACCCCTGGATATGAGTGATAGTCACTATTATCGAAGCCTCAAGGATAGGCCAGATTTAGAGCCGGTTTATAATATCGGTTTTATTATGTCGGTGTCTCAGCGGGAATATGACCCGGTTTTTTTTGGCAGCGAAGGTTTGATTAGTTCGGTCAGCGATCTAAGCCGCTGGCTGTTAGCGGTGACCAAACAGGACCCCAAGATATTAAATTTTTCCAGCTATCAATTAATGCAAATGCCTCGCTTAGCAACCAGCTGGGGTACGCAGATGGGTCTAGCTTGGCAGTTAGGTGAGCATAATAAGCAACAGGCCTTGCAACACGCGGGCAGTGTTAAAGGTTATAAGTCGCTGGTCTATGCCATTCCTGAAAAAAAGCGCGGCATTATAATATTGTCTAATGCGAAAAATACGCCAAGATTTGAAATCGCCGCAGCTATAAACAAAGTTTTGGATTACCGCGAGACGGAACTGCCGGATTCAGAGCAGGGGCGCTACCGGATCTATATTTTTATAATGTTCGCCTGCTTGATGATGGTAAATTTTTGGTGGTGGCAGCGCAGCCGTAAACCTAGAAAAAAACCTAAAGTAAAATACAAATTGAAATAGCCCTTGTTGCGGGTGTGATTTTAACCGAACGGCAGTGTCGAGCATGCAAAGAATACAAGTGATAATCAGTATTACAGCATTGCCGCTATCATTGCTATACCTACAATGATATTACAATAACAGGTGAACCATGAAAAAGTTACTGTGTTTTTTTCTAAGCACGTTCAGTCAATTTGGCTGGGCTGAACTTGAGTATCAACATCAGCTGGTCTATGAGAACTTAGATCGCCCTTGGGGTATGACCTTTGTTGGCCCCCGGAAAATATTAATTACTGAGAAGGGAGGTCAGCTGAAATCGTTGGATATTAGCCAGTCTAGGGTTACGGCGAGCGCTATCTCTGGTTTGCCTGACGATATCTACAGCGGTGGCCAGGGCGGCTTAATGGATGTTAAATCGGCCGCTAACGGCTGGTTGTATTTTACCTATAGCAAAGCCAGTACCAAGGGCCGGGGCGCAACGACGTTGGCTCGGGCCAAGCTTGCCGGACAACAGCTTGAGCATTGGCAGGACTTGCTGGTAACCCAATCAAGTACCCAAACCGGCCGCCATTTTGGCAGCCGTATTGTACTGGGTGGTGATGGCAGCCTGTACTTTGGTGTCGGTGATAGAGGTACTAGGCCCAATGCTCAAGACCTATCTAATCATATGGGTGCGGTGCTGCGAGTTGATATGCAAGGCAAGCCTTGGCCCACCAATCCATTTTTGTCTGCTACAGCGGCAAAACCGGAAATTTTTAGTTATGGTCATCGCAACCCACAAGGTTTGGCCATTGATGCCCAAGGCCAGCCTTGGGAAATTGAACATGGCCCGCGCGGTGGTGACGAGATAAACCGACTGCAGGCGGGTAAGAACTACGGCTGGCCCATTACCTCCCACGGGCGGGAGTATAGCCGTGACCAAATGGTCGGTGAGGCGAAAATCAAATCCGGTATCGAGTCCCCCGCCAAGGTCTATATTCCTTCGATCGCCCCGGCTAGCCTGATGATCTATTCCGGTAAAGCCTTCCCGCAGTGGCGTGGACAATTCTTTGCTGGGGCGCTGGTATTAACCCATCTAAATCGGCTGGCGCTGGACCAACAGGGTAAGCTAGTCGAGCAGGAACGCATGTTTGACGATTTGGCTGAGCGGGTACGTCATGTGGTGGAAGGGCCAAAGGGCAATATTTATCTGCTGACGGATTCGGGCAAACTGATTAAGGTCTCGCCACCGGCTTAATCGCCTAAAAACAGGTGGATTATAGAGCTTATTTGAATAACGATAATTGCTTCAACTGACGAATAAATGGAGAGTATTGCACTCAAAATATATTTTTTGGGATCAAACTCTCTAAAAAAGCTGTTTATTACCTAAACTTTGCTTAATTATGCTGCCAGGGCCCAGAGTTTGGTAGGACTCTCTGCTTCTGCCAGTGCTAGTCTCTAGTTATTCATTGCCGTGCCGGGCAAAACAATAACGGAGGCGATAATGAGCAGTGATCCTTCTCAAATTCTGCAACACCAGATCAATTTCCTATCGGGCGACGAGCTGGCGATTCCCACTCTGAGCATTCTTAATGCCGATGGCAGCCTGCAAGCCGGCGCCGTTGAGCCGCAAATGAGCCAAGAGCTAGCGCTCAAAATTTACAAAAATATGGTTTATATCCGAATTTTGGATGAACGCATGGTCAGTGCGCAGCGGCAGGGCCGGCTGAGCTTCTATTTGACCTGTTCCGGCGAGGAGGCCGCGGTGACCGGTGCGGTAGCGGCGTTGAGCCCAGACGATATGATCATGGGCCAGTACCGCGAACAGGCTGCAATTCGCTTTCGCGGTTTTAGTACCGAGCAGTTTATGAACCAGCTGTTGAGCAACCAAGATGACCTGGGCAAGGGCCGGCAAATGCCGGTGCACTATGGCTCTAAAGAACTCAATTTTATGACCATCAGCTCGCCCCTGGCGACACAAATACCCCAGGCGTCGGGTTATGCTTATGCGCAAAAATTGCAGGGCAAGCAAGCTTGCACCCTGTGCTATTTTGGCGAAGGTGCGGCCTCCGAGGGTGACTTTCACGCCGGCTTAAATATGGCCGCCGTTTTAAATTGCCCGGTGGTATTTCTCTGTCGCAATAACGGCTACGCCATTTCAACACCTTCCAGTGAGCAGTTTAAAGGTGACGGTATCGCCGCTCGAGGTGTTGGCTATGGCATGAAAACCCTGCGCGTTGATGGCAACGATATTTTAGCGGTATACGCGGCCACCGTAGCGGCACGTAAGCTGGCGGTTGAAAATAATGAACCGGTATTGTTGGAGGCCATGAGTTACCGCTTGGGTGCGCACTCAACTTCCGATGATCCCAGCGGCTACCGCAGCAAAGATGAAGAAGATAAATGGCGAGAAAAAGATCCGATTGAGCGCATGCGCAATTGGCTGCAACATAAAGGTTGGTGGAGCGACGCCGAGGAAAAAGAAACCACTGAAGCTTACCGTCAAGAAGTATTGGCGGAACTTAAACAAGTTGAGAAAAAACCCGGCCCGGGGTTTGACCAAATGATTAGCGATGTCTACGACCAGCCGCTGGCGGAAATGAAAAAACAGGCCCAGGCACTGGCGCAGCATATTCAAAAATATCCGCAGCACTATCCCGCTACCGCTGGCACGATCAAGCCAGGAGGGCAATAAACATGGCTACAATGAACCTGCTGCAAGCGATTAATAACGCCCTAGATTTGGCCATGGCCAGTGATGACTCGATGATTTGCCTAGGTGAAGATATCGGTAAGTTTGGCGGTGTGTTTCGCGCCACCTCTCATCTACAAGAGAAGTATGGTAAGCAGCGCTGTTTTAATACACCGTTGACGGAACAAGGCATTGCTGGTTTTGCCGTGGGTTTTGCCGCCCAGGGTTCTACCGCGGTGGCGGAAATTCAATTTGCCGATTATATTTTTCCGGCTTTCGACCAGATTGTTAATGAGGCGGCTAAATTTCGTTATCGTTCGGGTAATGAATTTAATGTCGGACGTTTAGTATTCCGCACGCCCTATGGTGGCGGTATCGCCGGTGGCCTTTATCATTCACAGTCGCCGGAAGCGTATTTTTGCCATACCCCAGGCCTGAAGGTCTTGGCCCCCAGCACTCCCTATCAAGCCAAAGGTTTACTGCTGGCGGCTATTCGTGACGATAACCCAGTGATCTTTTTTGAACCCAAGCGCTTATACCGTGCCGCCGAAGGTGAGGTGCCGGAAGAGGATTATGAAATTCCAATTGGTGTTGCCGAAGTTGTGCGTCAGGGCAGCGACATCAGCTTATTAGCTTGGGGTGCGCAGATGACGGAAATGTTAAAGGCGGCAGACAAAGCGGCGCAAGAGGGGATTAGCTGCGAAGTCATTGATTTACGTTCGTTGCTACCCTGGGATGTTGACACTGTGGCTAAATCAGTCTGCAAGACCGGCCGATTGTTGATTGCCCATGAGGCGACCCATACCGGCGGTTTTGGCGGTGAAATTGCGGCGACGATTCAAGAGCAGTGCTTTTTATCCTTGGAGGCGCCAATATCTCGGGTGACCGGTATGGACACGCCATTCCCGCTGGCCCATGAAAAAGAATATCTGCCAGATTATTTGAAAGTCTACCAAGCCATTGTGGCCAGTGTTAATTATTAATCGGCCATAGGAGAGTGTGATGAGTACAGATTTTATATTACCCGATATTGGTGAGGGTATTGTTGAATGCGAAGTGATCGAGTGGAAAATTGCCGAAGGCGATATGATCACAGAGGATCAGGTGGTTGCCGATGTTAGCACCGATAAAGCCATTGTAGAAATACCTTCGATGTATAGCGGCCGAGTAAGCAAACTGTATTACCAGCAGGGTGAAATCGCCAAGGTGCATACACCTTTGTTTGCGGTTGAGTTGGATGACGCAGCCGTTGGAGTTGAGGCTAGCGAGCCGGCAATCAACCAAACCCAAGCCGCTGCGGCGATTAGCCCCGAAGAAAAAACCAATTCGATCAACAGTAATAAGGTATTGAGCACACCGGCGGTACGCAAAATCGCCCGTGAAAATAACCTTGATTTAAGCTTGGTGGCTGCCACCGGTAAGCAGGGCCGTATTCTAAAAGAAGATGTAATTAATCACCTGGAAGGCTGCAGCCAGCTTGATTCGGTAAGCATTCAAAGCACTGACCGGGTTGAGGCAATAAAAGGTGTGCGGGCGCTAATGGCGGCGCGTATGACCGATTCAGTTGCGACCATTCCACACTTTACCTATGTCGAAGAAATCGATCTGACCGAGTTAATTAAGTTGCGCCTAAGTTTAAAGCAGCAATACGCCAGCGACGAATTAAAAATTACCATGATGCCGCTGTTTATCAAAGCCCTGTCGTTGGCGATAAAACAGTTTCCCATTATCAACAGCCGCGCCAATGAAAATTTCACCGAGCTAACTTATCTAAGTCAGCACAATATTGGTATGGCAGTGGACGGCAAATCGGGTTTGTTGGTGCCCAATATTAAAGGTGTGCAAAATCTCAATATATTGGAGGTCGCAGCGGAGGTCACTCGCTTAACCAGTCTGGCTCGTTCCGGTAAGATTTCCCCGGCTGAACTCAAAGGCGGCAGCATTACTATCTCTAATGTCGGCGCCATTGGCGGCACCGTCGCCACGCCGATTATCAATAAGCCAGAGGTGGCAATTGTTGCCCTGGGCCGAGTACAAAAATTGCCACGGTTTAACGACCAAGGTGAAGTTGAAGCGCGGCAGATAATGACCGTTAGCTGGTCCGGTGACCACCGCGTTATCGACGGCGGCACCATTTCCCGATTCAATAATTTGTGGAAACAGTATTTAGAAAATCCCAGTAGCATGTTGGCCACCATGGTCTGAATTTCGGTGATCATGATGGTTTACCCAAGCAAGCAGTTGAATATTACCTGCGTGGCCTAGTCGATGGCTTGTAAAAATTTCAAGAAATGCTCGGCCACGGCGTCGGCGTCCTCAACCTGGGGGTAATGGCCAATGGTTTCTAGCTCGGCCAAATAATCCAAACGGCAGTTCAGCTCTTGGTATCGAGCCACCATATGGCGACCCGACACGGGGTCGACGCTGCCATTGATCAGGGCTAGCGGCATGGCCGTCTGCTGCAGTGCGGCAACCCAACGATCTCGGTGTTGGATGCGGTCGTTAATATAGGTGATTAAATTATGAAAGATGTGTTTGCCACCTTTCAAATTAATCAGCTGCCAAAACTGATCCAGCTCCAAGGTTTTGGGTTGGGTGTCGGCGCCAAATACCTTGCGGAAAGCTTGATCGAAATTCTTTCTGCCGGACAATTTATTGACCAAAAAACCGATTGGGCTGAGTAGAATTTTTTGAGTGAATAGGGCGCGGTGAGTTTCGGGAAAGAGGCCGCCGTTTAAAAAACAGCAAGACAGCCACTGGCCTGCACCATTGCCTTCATTTTGCCGCGCTAACAGTTCCTGGGCCACCGTATCGCCATAGTCGTGGGCCAATATATGAAAGCAGTCTAGTTGTAGCTGTTTGATCAGGGCCTCGACGATATCGGCCTGCTTATGAATGCTATAGCTGCGCTCATTAGGCTTGTCGGAAAATCCGTAGCCAAGCATATCCAAACACACCAATCGGTATTGTTGCCTAAGAGCTTGCCAGACTCCCTGCCAGTCCCAGCTGGACGTGGGAAAGCCGTGGATCAATAGCACCACCGGTAGGTCTTTTTCACCTTCATCAATATAAAAAATATTGTGGCCATTGAGCTTGGCGTAATCACCTTTTTGCTGCCATTGCTGTAATTGAGGGTCTAGCTTTAGGTTATCCATACAAGATCTGCTTTTTGTTATTAGTGAGGGAAGTTTGCCCAAAATAGAACTTGACGTCAAGTTCAAGTTTGGGCAGAATCCCTACCAAATCGTTTGGGCCGTTTGAAAATTAATAGAAAGCCCTGTAATTGCGCCTCTACCGAGCCGCCGCTGATGGATAGCGAATGAAACCATTACCCACCCAGGCTCGCGCCCTGTTAAAGCGCCAGGCCATATTAGATGCCGCCAAAGCAGAATTTACCGATACCGGTTATGAGCAGACCACGGCCAAATCGATCACTGCGCGCGCAGGGGTCGCGGTAGGTACTTTTTATCAATACTTCAGCAACAAGCAAGAAGTGTTGTTATTGCTGACCCAGGCCCGCTTCGATTATTTACACCAAACTGTGGTGCGGCCCGATATTAATACCAATGGCAGGCCCAGCAATGAGCAGGTGCGGGCGCTATTTAACTCGGTGTTACAGCTTATTTATGATTTCCATGCGGCCGACCCCGCTTTTCACCAGGTGTTGGAGCATCGCCGCAGCCAAGACCCGCAACTCGACAAAGTTATCGAGCAGGGGGAAGCCGTATTGCTTAGCTATACCCTGGAATTTGTGCTTTTGCTTAACGACAAGAATGCTGAGCCACTGGCGTTTTGTGTTTTTGCTATGGCCGAGGGTTTGGTGCATCGCCATGTATTTGGCCATTCGGAGGTCAGCCGAGATGAGGTGATCAAGCTCGGCGTTGACCTGCTAGCTCGCTACTTTGAACAATAAGAAGCACTGTTGTTCCGCATTATTAAAGGCTATGAGCTTACACATTTTAGGTTTAGTTATGGGGTTTTCCTGTCCAGGTTCTCTTGGTTCGACAAGCTCACCATGAGCGCAAAAACAGAGTCGAGGTGAAACCCCATAATCCGCTCCTCCTGAGCTTGCCGAAGGACGTGACTGGAAAGTAAAACGCCGTGACTAAGCCGGGCTAAAAACTCCAGGCTGTATCTAGAATAGACCAATGAAATTGAGTATGGCTGTCTTTGTCGTTCTTGTATGGATGCTACTTTGAACAACTATATATGGTGGTTCAAAGCTAATAGCTGTAGAAGTTAGCGGGACAGTGGTGAATAAGAATAATTAACAGCAAAGGATAATTATTATGCCGCAACAATATGATCTGCTGATACAAAACGCCAAGGTGTTTGATGGTAGCAGCCAAGCCAAGTTTGAAGATATCGCCATCGCTGCGGGTAAAATTGTCGCCCGCGCACCTCAGCTGGATGCCGAGCAGGCCCAGCGTGTAATCGACGCCACCGGCCAATGGGCTATGCCGGGTTTGTTTGATATTCACACGCATTATGACCTCGAGCTGGAAATGGCGCCGGGCTTACCTGAATCGACTCGCCACGGCACGACCACCGTGGTCATTGCCAATTGTAGCCTGGGCTTGGCCTTTGGTGCCCAGCGCAAAGACGGCGCCGACCCAATAGTGGATTGTTACGCTCGGGTAGAAAATATACCCAAGTCAGTGTTGCGGGCCGCGGCTGACAGTATTGACTGGGATAGCCCCGAAGAATATTTACAGCATTTGCATCAATTAAAATTGGGCCCCAATGTGGTGCCGTTATATCCGCACTCGATGTTGCGTATTGATGCCATGGGCTTTGACGGCAGCATTAACCGCGACCCTAGCGCGGCGGAACTCAATAACATGAAGGACTCGCTCAGGGATGGCTTGCGCATGGGTTATGCTGGCTTCTCTACCGACGCCCTGCCGTTTCATTATCTGGCCAACCAGCCCAATACCGCCAAGACTATACCGACCCAGTTTGCCCCTTATAGCGAGATCAAGGCACTGACCCAAGTCGTGCGTGAGGAAGATGCTCTGTGGCAGGCAACGCCGCCCAAGGACAGCGCTTTTAATACCATCAAAACCTTTTTATTGTGCAGCGGCCGCATTCACGGCAAGCCTTTAAAAACCACGGTGGTAGCCGCGTTGGATGTGCACAACAATCGTCGCATTGTCCGCCTAGCCCAGCTGATGGCCAAGTTGCTAAATCATAAATGGCTGGCGGGTAAGTTCTACCTGCAGTCTCTGGGAGCGCCGTTTAAAATATGGGCTGACGGCCCGGTAACGCCCCTGGCGGAAGAAATTCCTGAGCTACGTTTTCTCAATGAAACCGAGTTGGAAGACCGAGCTGGCCGGGCTAAAATTATGACCGACCCGGAATATATCAAGGCCTTTAAAGCCATGTGGCTAAAAGGCAAAAGTGGTTTTGGCCTGGCGCGTTTAAAAACACTGCTGCGCTTAGAAGATTATGCTTTTAACCGTGACCTCAACGATATGATGATTGATCGCTGCCCAATTGAGGTATGGCAGGGACAGAGTTTTGCCCAATTATTTGCACACATATTGTCAGTACGCTCGTCCACGGCCGAGGCGGTGTCAGTCGCCGAACAAAAAATAATCGACAGCGATTTTTTTTGGATCACTGACGAGGCTGATTTTATGCTGCAAATGCTGCGCAGCTTCGATACCGATTTGGTTTGGTCAACGGTTACCGCCAATCGAGATATGACTAAGGTACGAGAGCTGTTGATGAACCCATTGTTGCTGCCCGGCTTTAACGACTCCGGTGCTCACCTGACCAATATGGCTTTTTACGATGTTAATTTACGCTCGCTTAAATTAGCTGCCGAGGGTGGCGACGCCGATGTTGCCTTTATGGTTCGACGTTTAAGCCGTGATGCCGCCGAGGTCTTTGGAGTAGATGGCGGCAGCATTGAAATTGGCGATCAAGCGGATTTGATTCTGGTCGATCCCGAAAAGTTGGCAAACTACGATGGCGAGGCTGGAGTGCAGAGAATCTATCGGCAAGAATTTAAACATGAGCAGCTGGTCAACCGCTCCGACGGGGTAGTGCCGCTGGTGCTGATTAATGGTGATGTCGCCTGGCAGGATGAGCAGTTTGGTGATGAATTGGGCAGCAAAAAAATGGGTCGGCTGCGGCTTGGGAAGTTTGCCAAGCAGGCCTTAGTGCTATAAATATTCCCCTCCCCCTCCCCCTCCCCCTTCCGAGCTCAAAGCCGTATTGCTTTGGGCTCGCCTAAATTCTTCATATTTGTTTTATAGCTGCTTTGTCTGCCGTTCGCGCGAGAGCACCGATAAAAAACCCATCTTTGTGTATTCCAAAGCATAATCATCCCAGCAGCCGGAGGCTTGTGCTGCGGCAGTTGAGCAAGCGCGACCGACAGTACACCTACAAAAGTCGTGGTTTAGCTAGGCAGAAATTAAACAGTTTTATTGCTAATGAGTTAATGCTATCGGTAAAATGGCCGAAACCATGCTTTAGTGTGAGGTGTATTTTCAAATAATAATTACCCACATATGATGTGTGTATTGGTGGCCAGGCTCAATGGTTTCCCTGTGGCACAAGATTTAATTGAGTAGAGAGTTGTACCATGCCATTAGAAATTAGCTCGGCATCAGAAAAAATACCCAATTCCATTATTATTCTAATATCAGTGATTTGTTTTATGCCACTGCTGGCCAATATGGTTGGGGTGGACTTTTCCAGTAATACGCAAGCCTTAGCCGACTTAAGCCACGAACTGCAAGCCCCCGATGCCAATGTCGATTCGCTTTTTTATTTTCTTAACGGCGCATTTAGCCATGCATTGTTGGAATGGACTGCAGTAAGCATTGCCATATTTACGGTAATGCTATCCTTAAGCCACTATATTATTTCCAGGGATGTCATTATCCCGGTGATTGGCTTGGCACTATTTTTGGCGGGCTGTATGGATGCTTTTCATACGCTTGCCGCGGCTCGGCTAATTGATGCGGCGGCGGATAATACAAATTTAATTCCTTTTACTTGGGCTTTATCTCGAGTATTTAATGCCTTGATTTTGATTCTGGGTGTGTCAGTTTTGCTGATCAGAAAGCCAGCAAAAGATAAGTCGAGTAATACCAGGTTTTTATTACTGACTTTTTCTATCGCGGCCTTATTTTCCTACGCGATAGTGCACATTAGCGCGGTTAGTGATTCTCTGCCGCAAACTCAGTTTCCGGGTGAGCTGATTAGCCGGCCATTTGATGTGCTGCCGTTGGTATTGTTTAGTTTCGCGGCCATATTTTTGCTGCCATTGTTTTACAAGCGCAACCCCAGTGTTTTTTCGCAAGCACTGCTGGTAGCCATGATTCCGGAAATTATACTCGAATTCCATATGGTTTTTGGGTCCTCACATCTATTTGATAATCACTTTAATATTGCTCATTTTCTTAAAGTTATTGCCTATACCATTCCGCTAATCGGGCTGATGATTGATTACATTAAGACTTATAAAGATAAAGAGGTGGAAGTAGAGCAGCGAGTCCGGGCTCAGGTTTCGTTAAAACGGCATGCCGATGAATTGGCTCGTAGCAACCAGGAACTGAATAACTTTGCCTATGTTGCCTCCCATGATTTAAAGGCACCGCTGCGCGGAATCGCCCAGCTAGTTAGCTGGGTAGATGAAGATATTGGTGAAAATATAGGTGAAGATTCTAAAGAACATTTGGACCTAATAAAAAATCGAGTTAGTCGGCTAGAGCTTTTGCTGGACGATTTGCTGGCTTATTCTCGTATTGGTCGAGATGTCGGTGATATGCAGGAAACCAATTTTGATAGGCTGTGCCACAGCTGCTTCGATGTATTGGGTGCGCCCGAAAACTTCAAGTTTGAATGTCGAACAGATCTGGCCCTTTTTAATACCCTGCAATCGCCGTTGGAGCAAATTATTCGTAATTTGTTAAACAACGCGATAAAACATCATGATAAAGACTCCGGAGCTATATCGATATCAGCTATCAAAGGCTCGGAGCACTATTTGATTTCGGTCAGTGATGACGGGCCAGGCATCAAGCCTGACCACCATGAGCGGGTGTTTGTTATTTTCCAATCCCTAAAGCCCCGTGACGAGGTTGAAGGCAGTGGCATGGGCTTGTCGATCGTTAAAAAAATACTGGATCAAATGTCTTGTAAGATATGGATCGAATCAGATGGGAAAAATGGTACCAAGATAAATTTCGAATGGCCGTTAGAAAATGATTTGAAGGAGCAACTCAATGCAAGGTTCTAGTTATAAAGAAGTTACCATACTGCTGGTAGAAGATGATGATGTTGATGCCATGGGGGTTATTCGTCAGCTTAAGAGGAATCGTCTGGCAAATAATCTGGTCCGCGCCAAAGATGGTATCGAGGGCCTGAAGCTATTACGTGATGGCATTGCTGACACGCCTTTTTTAATCCTGCTAGATCTCAATATGCCTAGGATGAGTGGCTTGGAGATGTTGCGAGAATTGCGCTCAGACCCAGAGCTAACTTCGGCTATTGTATTTGTATTAACCACCTCCAAAGACGATGAGGATAAGGCCAGTGCCTACAAGGAGCATATTGCCGGCTATATCGTTAAGTCGAGTCTCGATGATGGCTTTGAAAATCTGTTCAGCATGCTTGACCACTACTGGCGTATTGTTGAATTTCCAAAACCAAGATAAGAATAATAATTATGAATTTATTGCTGGTTGATGATGACAAGCTGGATCGCTTAAATACCAAGCGCCAGTTGAAAAAAGCCAATATAGATATCAATATTGTAGAGACCAGCTCGGCCGAAGAAGGCTTGGAGCTGGCAACTCAAAAGTCTTGGGACTTGATCTTGTTGGATTACCAGCTGCCAACCATGACTGGACTTGAATTGCTGCGTTCAATCCGGCAGTCATCGGAAAAATCGACCGCTATTGTTATGCTGAGCCATAGCGACGATGAGAGAATTGCTTTCGATTGTATCGTTTCTGGCGCTCAGGATTTTATCGTCAAAGGTGAAATAACCCCGAGTCGATTAGTCCGTTCCTTGTTGCATGCCAAAGAGCGTGAAAAAAACGAGGTGGAACTGCGGCGTCTGGCCGAAACGGATTCCTTGACCGGCTTGGCTAACCGACGTTTTTTTGAAATGTCATTGCAGCATCATATGTCTCAGGCCGCTAGGCTCAATAAACATCTTGGCCTGATGGTGCTGGACCTCGATAAGTTCAAACATGTGAATGACAGTCTTGGTCACCACTGTGGTGATGAATTGTTACGTGAAGTTGCCAGGCGTTTACAGGGGCCGGTGCGTCAGGGCGATATTATTTGTCGCCTGGGCGGTGATGAGTTTTCGATTTTGGTTTGTAATTTGGATGACCCCATTTTAATGACCAAGTTGTCGGATAGGATTCTCGAAGCTTTTGCCGCGCCAACCGATGTGGGTGATGGTGAAGTTAACATCAGCTCTAGTATTGGTATTGCCACCTATCCGGATTGCGCCAAGACGCCCGAAAGTTTAATGAAATGTGCCGATATGGCTATGTATCAAGCCAAGGAAAACGGCAGTAACCAGGTTCGGTTTTATTCGGAAACTCTTAACCAAGAAATTATTCGGCGCAGCGAGTTAGAGAAAGACCTGTATGGCGTGATAAGCCGGCAAGAACTTGAAGTTCACTATCAGGCTCAGGTTTCGACTGGGACCAAAGAAATAGCGGCGGTTGAAGCATTGCTGCGTTGGCACCATCCTGATAAAGGGTGGATTTCACCGGCGGAGTTTATCCCAATCGCTGAAGACTCTGGTTTAATTCGAAGCATCGGCCGCTGGGTTATCGATCAGTCTTGCCAGCAGATGCAAGCTTGGCGAGAAAGCTTCCCTGCTGCCAAAGACATAACTATTGCAGTTAATTTGTCGCCGCTGCAACTCGATGATGATGAGTTTTATGCAGACCTGTTGGGCTACTTGAAAAAATACAATTTACCAGCAGACAAACTAGAACTGGAGTTAACCGAGAATAATATTGTAAAAAGCAAAGCTGCAGGCAATATTTTACGAAATATAGCCCAGCGTGGCATGAGGCTGGCGCTGGACGATTTTGGTACCGGTTATGCTTCATTGTCCCAGCTAAAAAAATATCCGTTTCAAGTTCTTAAAATTGATCAGTCGTTTATTCAGTCGATACATAATGATGACGACGAGGATCTTCGCTTCTTGACGGCCATTAATGAGTTCGCCAAATCGCTACAAATAGAGATGGTTATCGAAGGGGTGGAAACTGAGCAGCAAATGCTATGGTGTGAGCAGTTGGCCTTTAACCGCGTGCAGGGCTTTTTTCTGCACCGGCCTATGCCAGCGGTGGATTTAGAGGCGGTGTATTTTAACTAGCCATGTTATTTGTAGGGCCGGAGCGACGCTTGTTAGCCGTTTTATTTAGCGCACTACAAACGTTTTTATCACCTCAATGCCATTGTTCATGGTCGATTTAATGGTCCAATAGCCGGGAAGTAGTTCATAGGACTCGGTTAACTCATAACCATCCTCATTGCATACAGCGCCATTGCTGGACTCGAACTTGATCGAGTCTTTTGCCATGAAGCGAGTCTTTTTCGAGTTAAACGGTGAGTAGATATAGTTGGTGGTATAGCTATAGACGCCGTCATCTAAATTGTATACGCACCAGCTAATGCCAAAGGCAATGCCTTGTTTTAAGGGCACCTTGTTGGTGGTTGTTACAATTCGGGTATCGGCGTTGTAATAGGTTTTACCGGTAAGTGCGTGGTCATTACTGGTAGCCTGGCCGTGGTCCAATATATTGATTAGCCCGTAGTCGACTAGCTCCGCATGGGGTGCATCGTTGGCCTCACTGGCAGCCACTAGGCTTAGGCACAAAATGAAACAAAGGCTTAATGGTTTCAGCATGGGGGTTTCCGTCGGCGTTATAGTTAGGTTGTTCAAGCTACCGCCTGTTGCTTGGTCCGGGGCTAATAGGCGATGAAATCGGGGCGCAGCTTAGCAATAAGCACGGTTTTTAGCCAGCCTTTAGCTTTAGGCTCTAGTTGGCGTAGCGACGATGCCGCTGGTAACACTGGGTCTCGCGTCGTGCCACACTGCCTTGGGTTAGAAATTGAGTTAGACTAAGGTATCCAATCCCGGTAGCTATTTATGTCCCTGATTGAAAGCGAAAAGCTGCAACACTTCTATATCAATGATGAGCAGTCTTTTTATCTGCTATCCCACCGCGATGCGCAGAAACTAAAAGATTGGTTGGCTCTGTGTGAGCAGCAGTTACAGCGCTTGGGCTACCGCGATATTGAATTGCTGGGCAAGGGTGCCTACGGTTTTGCCTTTAGTGGCCAAGCGGATAATGGCCGCGACTATGTCTTTAAGTTTGCCCGTATTACCTTACCTATTGCGGTGCAGGAGCGCTTGGAAGAAGAAGGCTATATGCTTTCCCAGGTGTGCCATCCAAGTGTCCCCGGCTATGTTGAATTTAACCGGGCGCGGGGCCAATCGATCTTGATGATGGGGCGGGCGCCAGGAATAGACTTAGAGCAGTATGCACGCCAAGCTGGACGTCTCGATATCGGTTTATTGTTAAGCATCGCCCGGCAAATGGCCGAGTTGTTGCAGTTTTTGCGGCAAGATGCCGAAGCTAAGCATCGGGCTCCGTTGGTACATGGCGATATCAAGCCGCCCAATTTGGTTTACCACCAAGACAGCGGCCAGCTCAGTTTAATTGATTGGGGGGCGGCGGTTTTTGCCCAGTTGGATCATCGTGGCCAGCATACCAGTGTTGGTGGGCTAAACGCCCTAAGCTCAGACCTGCAGCAAACCAATGCCAAGCTGGGCGATATTTATTTTATTGGCGAGGAACAATTACAGGGGGCTTTGTCATCGCCGCGATTTGACGAGCAGGGCCTGGCCGGCACTTTATATGCTTTGGCCTCCGGCCAGGGTAGCCGCTTCGGCAGCAAGGTTATTCGGCCTCAGGCGTTGGGACTGCCACAGGAATTTGCCAATACCCTGGCCAATATGCTGGCGGATGACGCCGAGCTAAGACAGCGGGCCGGGGACTATTTTATAAAAAATATGGCGCGCATGAGCCGTGTTGTTTGTCATAAGCACAACCGTAATGAGGCCGTAGCGCTGTTGCCAATTTCGATTTCAGCTGCCAATCAAGCGATCGAAACTGTGGTTTATAGTTCACGCAAATCGTTTTTACGACAAGAAGTTGAGCAGCATCAGATGCAAAGCGTGGGCAATGCTGAGCTAGAAAAATACTATAAAAATTATCTCTCCGGCATGGCCGACACTGAAAAAGCGTTTATCACCGCGGTGTCTCACCTGGGGCATTTCCCTGTGGTAGGAGGGTTGGCCATGCATTGGGATGACTTGGGTATACATATCGATTCCAGCTTGAACTTATACCAGCCGAACATGGCCCCGGCGTTTACCAGCGCGGTTAATAATGTGGTTCACCTGGGGCGGGCGATCAATAAAAAAGGGGTATTTAAAAGCTGTATATTCGATGCCAAAAAGACCTTGCATATAGAGCGCGAAGACAGCTCTCAGGCATTTGTGGCGGCGCCTGGTATGAGTATTCCCTTTGATATTACGCCAGCGCCGGAGTTCGAACGGGAAAGCCGGCTGCACTCCTATTTTGAGGATGGCGATGACCCGGATGAAATGCTGGAGCTGCCGGCGGAGATTATGTTGCTACTGGGCCATATGAACACCTTGCATCATACCGGCTGTATTATTTTTGAAAGTGTCGAAGGTGATTTGAAAATTCATAACTATTTGAACCTACTGGATGCCAGTAAAGAACGGGAATTTAAAACCTGCCTAGACCAGATTCTAGCCAATCTACATCGGATTGATGGTTTGGGTGTTTCGGGTTTTATGAAGCTGCCCTATAAAGACACTCAGTTTTTTGACTACCAGTCTGAATTGGCTGATAATTTTTATCGCCACCCGCGGCAATAGTTTAAAGATTGGTTTCTTTAATTTTGCGGCAGATACTCACATAACACCGCTCATCCTGAGCCCGTCGAAGGATCGATTCTGCTAGCACAGAATTGCCAGCTTAAAGCTTGGGAAACAGGTTTAACGTAAGCGAGCCATTGACCTAAGCCATAGAATCTTGCCCAGGCGGATTTACGCTAGCCGCCTTGACCAATTGGCTGGTGGGAAGTTGAAGCCCTCGGATTCAGATCGATTGTATGCTCATGCTGTGAATTGGGGGCGGCCGCCTCATCGTTCAAGAATCTGAATAAAGCCATTGGACGCGACGCTGATGTACTGGCCGTCTTTGCGCGCAAAGGCGACATCTTGCACCGCTGCGGCAGTCGGTTTCCAGGGGTCACGTTTGGACATTTTCCATTGCTTGAGGACTTTCATAGTGCCCAGGTCCCACAGCTGCACGCGCTGATCGGGCCGGCCAATCAACAAACGATTGCCGGCCGGGTTAAAGCGCGCGGCACTAAAGCGCAGGCCACGCTTAATCTTCTCCGCAGACAATGGAATTTGATTGATGGGTTTGCCGGTTTTGAGGTTCCAAATAACCGCCTTGTCGTACTTGGCGGCTGTTAGCGCTTTATCGGCGCGCTCACTCAAGCGTACCAGCTGTACATCTTCCTCGTGGGCGAAGGTATGCAGGGCCTTGCCACTGCGGATATCCCACAGTACCGCAGTGTGATCTTCCGAGCCGGTTAACGCCCGCTTACCATCACTGCTGATGTCGACACTACGGACCCGTCCCTGATGATAAAAACTGCGCTTAACGCCGCCGCGCTTGGCATCAAAAATAACCGCGCTGTGGTCGCTCATGCCCAGCAAGGCATAGTTTCCGTTGGGGCCCAGGGCGATAGACAATACTTCACCAGGGGCGGTCCAAAAACGAAAGGCGGTACCGGTTTTGGTATTCCACAGCACCAGGGTGTGGGAATCGGTCGTCATGGCCCAGTTGCCCTCGGGGGAAAAGGCTGAGGCGACTAGGGTGGTTTTGTCTTTGCTGTGGTTCCAGTTGAATTTACGCTCAGCCGTATTTACCAGCCAAAGGCTGCCGCCGTGATTAATAGAGCCGACAGCGGCTAGGCGACCATGGCGGGATAAGCTGGCGGAGTTATTGCCTTGTTTGGCAACTTCAATGCTTTTACTGGGGCTGGCCAGGTCTTCACAGGCCGTTAGTAGCAGGCCTAGACAGAGTATTAACAGGGGGCGAAGGTTCATAGTGGTTCCCAAAACGCTATTCAACTTGCCCTCTATATCGGCCGCTGCTGTTTTTTTTTAAGCGGCTTTTTGAGCGTGGGGGTTATGCATAATACAGATCATAGTATCTTCGATAAAAAAGCGCTGCTCGAGATTTAGCCCCAGTTTGGATAGGTCTTCGACTAGGTGGCTTAAACCTTCGAATTCAGCGTAACGCTGGTCAAAGCTAAGAATAAGGTCGGTACATAGGTCAAGCTGGCTACACAGGTTTAGGCCGTGCTGCAGCGCCTCGAGGTCACCAAAGCGCTGGGCTTCGTTTTTAAGCTGCTCGTAAACTTCAAAATGAGCACTGGAGGTATAGTCTACTAAGGTCTGGCAGAAGCGCCGTAGGCGGGCTTTTAGTGCTGGAGTTTTAGAACTGTGTAGGTTGGCGCACAAGGCGGAATACTCCACCAGTAGCTGCTGGCGCTGGGCTAGCCAATTATCCAGCATTACATTAACTCCACCCCAAAATTCTTGCTTAGTTCGGCATTGTTCAAACATGGTGATTCCTTCGCTATGTTTATTGTGATGCTCATTCCTAGAGCTGCCTTCTAACCATAGAAGAGGTTTGCTGTCATCGCAAATAACTTATTGAAAATATTGTACCGCGTAGGGCAGGGTCAGGGCGGTGAAGGCGCCGGTCAGGCCCATGGCCAGACTGGCGAAGGCGCCGCTGCGCGGGCTGGTTTCAAACGCCAGCGCAGTACCGATGCCGTGGGCATTTATCCCTAGCACGACCCCGCGTAGCCGTTCGTCTTGTAACCGGCAAAGTTTAAATACCAGGGGTGATAATACCGCGCCAATAATACCGGTGAGGACGACCGCGCCGGTGGTCAGTGTACTAATCCCGTGTAGTTTCTCGCTCAGGCTCAGGGCGATAGGTGTGGTTACCGATTTGGGTGCCAGGGATAACAATACTTCGGCATCGCCCCCCAGCCAATAAGCTACCGCTACAGCGCTGCCAGCGGCGGTAATAGAGCCGATAATAACGGTAATTAAAATGGGCCCAGAGAGCTCGCGAATATGTCGAAATTCTTGATACAGCGGAATGGCCAGGGCGACTGTAGCAGGGCCTAATAGGAAGTAAAATAACTGGCTGGCTTGGCGGTAATCGGGGTAACTGATATCCAGCTGGGTTAATACCAACGCAATAATGCTGCCACCCAGTAATACCGGGTGCAGCAGCGTTTTACGGCCACTTTTTTGGTAGCACCATAGCCCGAGCAGGTAGCAGCCCAGGGTAAGCAGTATGGCTTCTAACGCCGAGATAGAGCTGTTGCTCTGGCCTTGTAGTAGCTGCGGCCCAAGTTCTTGCAGCCGCTGTAACCATTCACCCATTGGGGCCTGCCTTGCTGGCGCTGGGCAGCAGCCATTTAACCACAAAGGTAGAAACTAGCATGGAGATCAAGGTGCCTAAAACCATGGCCCCCGCAATTGCGGGCCATTGCTGTTGTAGGCTCTGGTCGAGGAAAAACAAGCCCACCCCAGCGGGTAGAAACAACAGGCTTAAATATTGGATCAGGCTATGGCTGGCTTGCTGCAGTCCGGTGGATACCTGCTGCCGGACCAGCAAGGCCAGCAGCAGCAACAACATGCCAATAACGGCACCGGGAATAGGCGCCTGGCTGTAGCTAACCAGCATTTCCCCCAGCCATTGAAACAACAGCAGTATAAAAAGGCCTTTAACCATGCTACTTGCGCACCAGCTGCCATAAGTTAATTAGCGCTAGGCCAACAAAGGCGATAAGTACCCAGGCCGGCATGCTCAAGCCCAGAAACTGCCAGACCACATCGCCGCAATGGCCGTCACCTTTAAGCAGCAGCTCTAGGGCGCGCATAAAGGGGAAGTTTTCAAACATATATTCCAGGCCGGGGCCGCAAGAGGGCATTTCTTCCGGTGACAATGATTGCAAATACATATGCCGACCAGAAAACCCCGCACCTACCGCTGCGGCGATAATACCTAAGACGGCATAAATACGGCGGCCTAGGCCCTTGGGGTTATGAGCCCAGGCTAGTAGCGCCACTAGGCCTACCGCAGCCACAAAAATTCGCTGGGTAATACACAGGGCGCAGGGGTGCAGCCCTAATATTTCTTGGAAGCCTAAAGCGGTTAAGATCAGGCCAACACAGCCGATAAAGAGAGTTAGGTTAGTAAGGCGAATGGTGAGTCGATTCATTTGGCGGGTCTTTTTCTAATTATTGACTAAAATTAAAGGCGGCGTGGGCGATGCGGCAGCACCTTTTTATCGGTGCATGCATGCTACCACAGCCTGATTCGACAGCGAATCAATCTCTGGGTTCATAAGGCTCAGAGCCATAAGAAAAGAGGAGTTACGACGTGAAACAACTGCTGCGCTACTTTGTGCTGTTGCTGCTAGCCAGCCCCGTGCTGACATTGGCCCAAGACGAGGATGAAGCCGAGGGAGGTTCGATCGAAGAGGGCACTGTGGCTTTGTTAAAAACCGCCGTCTATGTGCCCTTGCAGCCGCCTTTTGTGGTCAACTACGGCGGTAAAGGCAGGCTAAAGTATTTGCGCGCGGAATTATCGGTGCGGGTTTCGGATTCACAGGCGGCTAATTCTGTTCGTCATCACTTGCCTTATATCCGCAATCAGCTGGTGCTGTTATTTAGCCGCCAGAACGAAGAAAAGGTCAACTCCATGGAGGGCCGAGAAAACTTACGCAAAGAAGCCCTGGCGGCGGTGCAAAAAGTAGTTCTCGATGAAGATGAGTTGGAAGGGATTGAGGATTTGTTCTTTACCAACTTTGTGGTGCAGCGCTAGGGGGAGGTTAAGGATCTTGCTGGACGGGATTCAGGGCCTTCGTTCTTGTTAGCCCATGCCGAGCCGCCGAAGCACAATTCAAGCCTCCACAGCCCGCTCCTGCTGAGCCCGTCGAAGCACGCCCCTAAGCCTATAGTGTATGCTCTTTGCTTGAGTTTAGGGTCGGCAAAAAGCGAGCTAATCCACCCATTCACAAGCGCCCAGTAATCGTCAGCAAGGGCTCAAAAATCCATTCCAATAGTGACCTTTCCTCCAGCACAATATCCGCTTTTAATTGCATGCCGGGTTTCAATAAAGCGGGTTTACCCATGGCGATAATAGTCTGTGTGGCCAGCTCGATATCCACTAAATAAAATGCCTCATTAATCACCACCGGTACCGGCATTTCACTGGGCGTTAACACCCCTTGTGAAACTTGTAGTACCCGGCCTTTAAATACCCCAAAACGTTGATAGGGAAAAGCGTCGTATTGAATTTTAACCGCTTGCTCGGTGGCAACCAAACCCGCAGCGCGGCTGGGTACCAATAAGCGCGCTATTAATAGCGAGCCTTTGGGCCGCAAGGTCAGCAAGCTGCGGCCCGGGGTGACAGCCTCACCCGGGTGAATTATTAAATCGCCGACTAGGCCTTGCACGGCGGCGGTAATCACATAGGCCGAGGATAGCTCTACCCCAGCCAGCTCGCGTGTTAAAGACTCCTGGCGACGCTCCAGGCTCATGCGCTCTTCTTCAAATCGGTGCGGAGTATTAACAGTGATTTCATTGTTCAAGTTGGCAATATTAATTTTGGTCGAATCAATTAAACGCTGCCGCCCCAGCAGCTGTTGCTGTAAATCCAGTTCTTTACTGAATAAATTATCAACCATGGTTTGCGAGGCAAAGCCCTTGTGTTTAAGCTGCTCGGCGCCTTGGCGCTGGCTAGCGGCAAGGCTTTGTTGCTGCCGGATAATATTGAGCTCGGCTTTTAAGGTGTTTATTTCAGTGCGCCTGCCCGCGCGCTGCTGGCGCAAATTAGACACCTCGTGTTTAAAGCGTTCATCTAAGTGGCTCAGGTGTTTACGGCTAGCGCTTAGCTCGCGCTGCAGCGAGGCTTTTAAGGTGCGGTTATTGTTCTCGCCAGTGGCGGTCTTACGCGGCAAGGTCACTTCAATTAGGCTTTGCCCCGGTTCAACTAGCTGACCGTTTTCCACCAATATTTTAGTAACAATACCGCCTCGGTCACTGCTGGCTTTAACCAGCCCGGCGCTGGGCATTAAAAAACCACTGACGGTTTCTTTGCGCTGGTAACTTTGCAGGCTGGCAAAAAGAGCGACCGCGGCAATGGCGATTAAAAACACCATCACCAGCCACTTAAAGCTCTGCGGCTGCACTATCAGCACCTCGCCCCATAGGCGAACCCGCTGGTGGTCTATAGCCTCTTGCCGAAACAGCTTATCCATTATTGCTCGCCCTGGGTATTAGGTAGCTGTACCGGGTGCAGCTTGCCCTCACTCATTTGTAAAACTCGGTCAGCCGCTTGAATCAGTGCCGGGCGGTGGGCAATAACCACCCGGCTGATTGGCAGGCGACTGATCATTTTGGCAATTTTTAACTCAGTTTCCATATCGAGGTTGGCGGTACCCTCATCCAAAAACAAAATTTTTGGACGGCGATATAGGGCGCGAGCTATAAGCACTCGCTGTTTCTGCCCACCCGAGAGGGTAGTGCCCATATCGCCAATTAAGGTGTCGTAGCCCATGGGGTTCTTGCTGATGTCATCGTGTATGCAGGCAGCCTTGGCGCATTTCTCCATAAACTGCCGATCAATATTAGGGTCAAAAAAACTGATATTGTCGGCCAGTGAACCCGACAGTAGCTGGTCATCTTGCATCACCACACCGATGCCTTTGCGGTAGGCCGCCAAGCCAAAACTATTCAGCGCGGTGCCATTAACTTTTAGCTCGCCAGTTTGCGGCGTGAGTATGCCCAGCAGTACTTTTAACAAGGTGGTTTTACCACCGCCAGAAACCCCAACAATGGCCAGCATCTCTTTAGGTTTTAGCTCTAGCTCTAAATCGTTTAATATCCAGGGATCTTGTTCGCCATAACGGAAATCGATTTTTTGTAATTTTAATGATCCGGTCAGCGGCGTATTGCTCACCGCCATGCCGGTTTGGCTGGGTGGTATTTCTGGCGCGGTGTGCACAATATCGGCCAGCCGCTCCAAATGCAGCTTGAGCATGCGGAACGACATAAACTGGCCAATCAAGGCCGACAAGCGTGAGCTAAATTGGCCCGAGTAGGCTTGGTAGGCAAACAACATGCCCAGGGTCATCGAACCCTCGATCACCAGCTGGGCGCTAAGGTACATAGTGAGTATAGATTGCGCCAAACCAATAACGCCGGTACCTATGCCAATATTGATGCCAAACTTATCCAGGCTAATCTGAGAGTTAAGGGTATCAATATTGAGGTTTTGCCACTGCGCCTCGCGTGCCGATTCTTGACCGAATAATTTGATCGCCCTTATGCCGCGAATAGATTCCAAAAAATTGGATTCCGCCTTGGCCGAGCGATGCAGAATCTCTTCGTTTTTGCGCTTCTCATAGGGGAATATAATCAACTCAATTATAAACCCTAACAACAAAAAACCGAGCACAATAAAGGTCAATTTCACACTGTAAAAGAAAGCCATCACCAAGGTAGTAATGGCCATAATGCCATCGAGCACAATGGCAATAAACCCCGAGGTAAACAAACTGGCGACGGGGTCTAACGAGCCAAAACGCGAAGTAATGTCACCGATATGGCGCTTCTCAAAAAAATCCACCGGCAGTTTCAGCAAATGCCGAAACAAATTCAAGGTCATCTGAAAATTCAAGGCGGTGGAAAAATACAGCATCAAATACGAACGCAGCCAGCCCAACACAATATTGATCAAACCTATCATGCCAAAACCAATGGCCAGCACGGTTAAAAAGTCTAGGTCTTGTTTGGTAATGGCATCGTCCACCACCATCTGCTGAAACAAGGGCATCACCAAACCCACACATTGCAGCAGCAGGCTCAAAACAAACAGCTGTACCACGCTGGGCACTAGGCCCTTAATCGAGCTCCAAAAATCGGTAATGCGTACCGGTTGCACATCCTCTTTTTTTACAAAATCAGTGGTTGGCCTCAGCTCTAGCGCCACTCCAGTAAAATATTTTGACACTTCCTGGCTCAATAAAGTGACAGCGCCCCTGGCCGGGTCGTGAATCACACAGCGTTTTTTATTGGCTTTTACCAGCACCACAAAATGGTTTAGGCCCCAGTGCAAAATGGCCGGTAATTCTAGCTCGGGTAAATCTTCTAAGTCTAAGCGTAGCGGCCGGGGTGATAGGTTTAATTGGTTGGCGGTGGCCATTAAGCTTTGCAGGTTAGTGCCTTTAAGTGACACCGAGTGACGACTGCGTAAAACAGATAAGTCGGTTTTATAACCGTGGTGGGCCATCACCATGGCCAAGCAAGCGAGACCACACTCGGCCGCTTCCGATTGATGCACGACTGAAGTGCTATGCTTTCCTTGAATGACGCTGAATAAATCCACAATAATTCCCTTTGCTGGCTAAACTCTAGGTGAATTAAGTGACAATGAGAATACCATTGGTAAAAACAGTGCTTTGGTATTGTAGGTGCCAAATAATTCTGATACCCCCCCCCCTGTAGGAATGAATGGGGACTTAGTAGTGTTGTTTGGTTTTGGTGGTCTGGCTATTGCAATACCAGCCTGAGTTCGGTTATTACTTTGTGTGTAGTGAAATTGAGTTCTCACAAATGTTTAATTTATCGAGGTATACTAATATGAAAAGAAAATTAGCTCAGCACGAAATTGAACGAGTTTCTGGGGGAGTGACATTTGCAAATGCTATGTATTCTGCAGCTGTAAGTTGCAGAGCAATAGCAAATCCTAAAACCAAATTGACAATTTCGTATAATACTTCAGCGGTGGGAAGCCCAAGCGTGCTTGGGAATAGTTTGGGTTCCGCAGGAACTGGTAATAATATTACCTTTGAGCTTACTTGTGAGCAAGTGATAGCCACTGTGAAAAGAATGATGGAGTCAAAAGAAAATTCTAGCCCAGATGCAGGAGGAAGGTGCATTCGATCTGTGCGTGAGTTGGCAGAAATTAGCTCGGCTCTTGGGATAAATCCTAGCATGGGAGGACCCATAAAAGGCGGGAGTGGAAATGTTGGAGTAATTACAATTGAGCCGGTTTAGTTTTAGTTGAACAGCTACCTGAAGTCGAAGAAGGCATCGGTGAATGGGCTGGTCGGATCTACTGTTTAAGCTGCTCCTTCAGTTTTGTCTTAAGGTAAGTCCAGTCTAATGTAAATGTGTAAGAACTTGTTGTCACGGGACAATATTGGATGCAATAAAAATGTCTCTTTTATTTTTTTTATCTGAGTGCTTTATTATTAGATTGGTTAATTTATTTTGCGCCGGCGCCTAATTTCTAAATCGATTGTTTCAAGAGTGCCAGAAGAATCTATTGATGCAGAAAGGTGCGGCCTGAAACATAAGTGTATTGTGATATTTCCATGGAAAAAATATTTTTGATAAAGTCTTTTTTGTTGTTTTTAGTTGTATTTTTTTGGGGTTTTAGTGTTTCTGCTTCAGTGGCATGGCCTGAATTTAGTTTCCATAGAAAACTAAACGACCATATACATTGCAATGAGTTTGGTAAAGAGTGCTTTATAAGGAAGGGGAAGGTAAGTGTCAAATTCAATCAGTATACGGTTTCAGGTGACTCGAGGGATGTGGTCACTAGGCAGGTGTGCAAGATAAAGATCGGAATGTATGCAGAGTGCGTTAAGTCAAAGTTGCTTGCTGTGTTATACAATAGCGAAGTAATTCATAATCTAGCTGTAGACCCAGGGATGAGTGTAAATTTCGAATCATTATTGATTCACGAAGTGTATCATTATTTTAATCATGTTAAAGGCTACAGTCTAAAGAAGGACATTGATTTTTTAGTGGGGCTGTTGGAGTACCCTTCTGTTGAGGATCGCTCAAGCGTTATGCTTCCAAAGTTATGGACTTTAGAGCGCTACTTAACTTTAAAAGAGCTATGTCGGTACGCATCAACTGGTGAAGAAAAATATTTAAATAGAGCGTCATACCACTTTAAGTTAAAGAGAATCATAGGCGGAAGGTATTACCTTATGATGAACGTGGCAAATTGGGATGAAAGAACAGCCCACTATGTGGCGTATAAGTATCAAACAAAAGGGAATGTCAATGATCAGCGTGATTTTGTGTTGAATTACTGTAAAAATCTAGATCATTTCGTTAATGATCAATCTGCCAATTTATACTCCTATGCTGAAGGAGTGGTTATGGGTTATTTGTTAGATAAGAAATTGGGTAAATCGTGGAGGTCTTTGGTAAATCAAGGGAGTTTTATGCCCGAGCTATTATTGCAGAATGTTGAGTCAGTTTTCTCAAATAATCTCGATGATCGAGTTCATTTTGATTCGCTATACAAGCGTAGAAAAGGCTCAGCAACTACGTTTAAAGAGTATCTCAACAAGGCGAACAAGTGTATATTTGTAAAGGCTAAAGATAATCTGAGTGCTGGTAGAATAGACTGCACGCCGAACTGAGGCCAACTATTAGGACATCCATAAAAGCAACTATAATCAACTAATAGGACATCCATAATAAGAAAAAAATAATCTTAAAACCTACCGGTATTACTCCAACAAATTTCTTCAATAAATGCAACTAATAGTGCAACTAATAGGACATCCATAATAAGAAAAAATTGATCTTAAAGCCTACCGGTATTATTACAACAAATTTCTTCAATAAATATATATTTGGCGTATGGTTTGGTTTATGACTAAAGCTCGCTGCCAGCAGGTTTCGCTTGAAGCCACTCCGTATTACCACTGTGTTTCTCGCTGTGTGCGACGGGCATTTTTATGTCAACTAATAGGACATCCATAATAAGAAAAAATTAATCTTAAAACCTACCGGTATTATTACAACAAATTTCTTCAATAAATATATATTTGGCGTATGGTTTGGTTTATGACTAAAGCTCGCTGCCAACAGGTTTCGCTTGAAACCACTCCGTATTACCACTGTGTTTCTCGCTGTGTGCGACGGGCATTTTTATGTGGTTTCGACCCTTCTACTGGAATTGACTTTGAGCATCGCCGAGCTTGGATTGAAGAGCGTATCCTGTACCTGCCATCCATTTTTTGTATTGATGTTTGTGCCTATGCGGTGATGAGTAATCATTACCATGTGGTTTTTCATGTTGATCAGAAAAAGGTTGAGAGTCTATCGACTTTAGACATAGTTAAGCGCTGGCATCAGTTGTGTAAAGGTACTTTGCTAACGCAAGCTTATGAGCGAGGGATTGGGCTCAGTCAAGCTGAACAGAATGCGGTGGATGACTTAGTGGTAGAGTGGCGGGAGCGGCTGTCGGATATTAGCTGGTTTATGCGTAATATTAACGAATGGCTAGCACGAGAAGCCAATGCCGAAGATCAATGTACAGGCCGTTTTTGGGAGGGGAGATTTAAGTCTCAAGCCTTGTTGGATGAGAAGGCGCTGGCTGCCTGTATGGCCTATGTCGACTTGAATCCCGTTAGGGCAAAAATGGCCGACACCCCAGAAAAGTCGGAATTCACGTCTTATAGACGCCGGGCTAAGTCAGCAAAAACAGCGATCAAGGCCATGTCGAATCCTGAGAATATAAACCGACAAGCGCAGGAGTTATTTGCATTTGCTGGAAATCCAAGGCAAAAAATGTCTAAGGGGCTACCGTTTAAGTTGAGGGATTACTTGGAGTTGGTAGATTGGACGGGTAACTAATAGGACATCCAGGTAACTAATAGGACATCCATAATAAGAAAAAATTGATCTTAAAGCCTAACGGTATTATTACAACAAATTTCTTCAATAAATATATATTTGGCGTATGGTTTGGTTTATGACTAAAGCTCGCTGCCAACAGGTTTCGCTTGAAACCACTCCGTATTACCACTGTGTTTCTCGCTGTGTGCGACGGGCATTTTTATGTGGTTTCGACCCTTCTACTGGAATTGACTTTGAGCATCGCCGAGCTTGGATTGAAGAGCGTATCCTGTACCTGCCATCCATTTTTTGTATTGATGTTTGTGCCTATGCGGTGATGAGTAATCATTACCATGTGGTTTTTCATGTTGATCAGAAAAAGGTTGAGAGTCTATCGACTTTAGACATAGTTAAGCGCTGGCATCAGTTGTGTAAAGGTACTTTGCTAACGCAAGCTTATGAGCGAGGGATTGGGCTCAGTCAAGCTGAACAGAATGCGGTGGATGACTTAGTGGTAGAGTGGCGGGAGCGGCTGTCGGATATTAGCTGGTTTATGCGTAATATTAACGAATGGCTAGCACGAGAAGCCAATGCCGAAGATCAATGTACAGGCCGTTTTTGGGAGGGGAGATTTAAGTCTCAAGCCTTGTTGGATGAGAAGGCGCTGGCTGCCTGTATGGCCTATGTCGACTTGAATCCCGTTAGGGCAAAAATGGCCGACACCCCAGAAAAGTCGGAATTCACGTCTTATAGACGCCGGGCTAAGTCAGCAAAAACAGCGATCAAGGCCATGTCGAATCCTGAGAATATAAACCGACAAGCGCAGGAGTTATTTGCATTTGCTGGAAATCCAAGGCAAAAAATGTCTAAGGGGCTACCGTTTAAGTTGAGGGATTACTTGGAGTTGGTAGATTGGACGGGAAGGCAGGTTCGCGAAGGTAAGCGCGGTTCAATACAAAACGGTGCGCCTCGGTTACTAGAGCGCCTTGGTATAGGTAATGATAATTGGTTGCAAGTCAGTTGCCAATTTGAATCTAAGTTCAAGCTGTTGGCGGGAGCCAAACAAAGCTTGGAGCTAGCCTGCGAGAGGTTTTGTTTGCTACGGCGAGTGGGGATTTCTGGCTCTAGACTGCTGTCCTAACCGAGGGATGCTGGTGTTTGGGTGTGACAAAACAACACCGTTAAATAAAATGTAATTTAAATTCGGCGGTTCCCCTAGTTAATGTTCTGGTTCTGGTTCTGGTTCTGGTATTAAAATATTTTTGCCTTGTATAGATTTGTTGATATCGGTTTGTTTCATAGGTAAATTAAAATGGATGTCCTTTGTGTGTCCCTTTGTGTGTCCTTCTTTTGGAGTGCACCTTGGAGGGTTAAGTTTCGGGGATGACGAGCCGGAAAAGGAAAAAAAGAGAAAGGAGGAAGAGCGGAGAAAAGAAAGGATGAGCGAACTGGTTCCAGAGGGAGCCTATGTTGAATATGGATATGTCGGTAATCTTGCTGGCACTAAAAAAGATAATCGCATTGGGCGTATTCAATGCCCTTGAGTAAATAATTTAGTAGCCAGGTATGGCTGGGCTGCCCTGGTCGTATCGTTGAGAGCCGCATTGTTATGAAGTCTATTATATTGGTGATGTTGATTGTATGTTGTTTTTGTCTTTCTGCCAAGTTGTCAGCTTCGGCAATTGGGGAATATATATTTGAACTTGAAAATAAAGTCCAGTCAGGAAAAGTTAAAGATGCAATTATTATTCTGTCTGTTTTTCCTGATCTGAATAGGGATTTGACGAGTAATCAAAAGACTAGAATTTCTCATGTTCTAAATACGATTAAGTTTTATGCGCGGAGCAAAAAGTACAATGTTTATTTCCCCAAAATTCAGAAAAATGTAGAGCTTAAGAAATTTTTTTCCAGCGAGTTAGAAGCAATCACAAGTGATTTTCAAGATTATGATTAAAAACAACAAACAGGACATCCATAAAAAAGCTAATGGAAAGCTGAAAGCTAATGTGACATCCATAATAAGGGAAAATTGATCTTAAACCGTATTTTTCCATAACTAAATCAAGATGGATGTCCGTATATTTGTATTTGTTTTGTTGCGCCTTGGCTCGATAAGGGTAATGAGCACATGCCTAGGAAGCGGCGGGCTATTTGGAGTAGAGTTGGTTTTTAAGCTTTCAGGGTCGAGGTGAGGCGGTAGTGTTTTGACGGAACCATGTTCTAGTCTTATAGTTTCTATGGTTTGGTATAATTTCGTGGGTTTTATGTATGTTGTCTCTATTTTTCGTAATATTTTTGTCTGCATTTTTTTTTAAAATTTATACAGATAGAGTGGTGGACTGCTCTGTAGCAAATGGGATTCTTCGATATGGACCCATAATTAGACTTGCTGCTATAGTTCCTGGGTCGGTTTCTATATTTTTTTTGTCCGAGTTTTTTTCGGGGCACAATATATCTACTAAGGCTGACACTTTCATTGCTATTGCAGTGATTGTTATAACTCTTTTGGCTACTGTAGTTACGATTTTAAAATTTTCTTTTGTTCAGGGGTACTACAATGTACGTGAGCTAAGTGCAGTTCATTTGACCGGCGTTCGGACGTATAAATGGGATGATTTGGTGTCTGTGACGTTCTCGAGTGAGGGGGCGGAGTATATGCTTGTTTTTAATGGTGGTACGGTAAGGTTATCTCGTTTACTCTTGGGTATTAGTTTTGTACTTGAGGCTGCTGGATCGCGAGGTGTTGATGTTTTGGTGGAGTGATTTTAACACTGCAAGCTATCAGGACATCCAGAATAAGAAATGTTTCTGGTGTCATTCATAAAAATATAGTGAGTCTTTAGGTTTATCTATCGCCATGGCCCGTTGACAGGGCGCCTAATATAAGGAAAGGAAATAAAACGGCAGAGTAAATAGGGCGCTACGCAGCCCCATAAACACTGTTTTAGCGAGCCACCCTTAAACATCCAGATATTTATCCAGGGTGCGGTTAATTTCCGATTCAATCGTACTCTTCATCGGCTTCAGTAAAAAACCCAGGCTAACTTCAATGCTAAGGCTGTTGTCGCCAACACTAAGTTGGCCCTTGGCGCCTGTTCGGTTAAAGCGCAGGTGGTCGTCCCGGTCACGCTGGCAGCGCAGCTGCAATTTCTTTTCAAAGGCCGCTTGCAGCTCATCTAAATGCTCAATGACTTCGGCTTTGGGCTTGCTAAATGAACGCTGGATCCGGATATCAGCCATGGGGTTCCCTCAATTGCTGGTGACAAAATTCCTGTAACTCAGGAAATGTACGTAAAAATATTGTTTCTAGTGCGTCGATGTTCTGTTCAAACTGGGTAAAAGATCCGGCCATTCGCTGCGGCTGGCTCAATCGCAGCGCTACTCTCTCTAGCACCAGCTCAATGGTGCTTAGCTTGGCATAGCTGGCCAGTAAATCATATTCACTGGCCCTTTGTCGAAAGCGCAAAAAAGCGGCGGGTAACGGCAGTTCAGCCTGGTTCATTATTTGATAACATTCCTGGCAATAGTGTTTGAGCGTTTGCTGGGAAAATTGCGGCCAGTGTTTGGCCAAAAAGTGATCGAAGACGATATCAATAACAATGCCACCGGTACGGCGTAGATCCGGCCCGAGTAGTTTGACGCATTGTTTAATGCCCGGGTGTTGGTCGCTATGGGCGTCCAGCTTGCGGTGTAGATGAATGCCAGAAACAATTTCCGGCTTCAGCTTAATGGCAGATAACGGGCCTTTGTAAAAATCACCGAGTATGCCCCCCAGGCGAGTATCGGCATTGTCTCCCGATAATAGCAGGTGGGCCAAGTAGTTCATTGCTAGCGCAACTTGGCGCTAATGATTTTTAGCAGCATTCCTGATATTGCTGATAAAAATTGGCCAGGTATTGGTCAAAGTCTTCTTGTTGTTCGGCTTCTATTTTTTTCTGCTCCGACAGCGATGTGCTGGCCAAGGTTTCATAATAATCAAGCTCGATACCGCTGAGTGGGTCGGCAACAAAACTTTGATGATGCTGCTTGGCAATATCCATCGCGGTTTGATGAAAACTTTGTTTGCTCTCGCCCATGATTTTTAAAATTTGGGCCGATGGTGTGAGCTCGGCATTTTCAAATTTGGCCAGCTGTTTCGCTAGCGACTGACAGTGGCCTTCGGTTTTATAAGCATGGTCTAAGAGTTCGGCAACGGGCTGCATTTCTTCTAGCAGAGACTTGCCCCAGTCTCGGATATTACGTTTGCCGTCGCCGGTGTTTAATTCCAGCTCGGGGTCGCGGCCGCGGTAAACAGTCAGCTCCTGGTTTTCTTGAATCTCTCGATACTCTTCCAAAAACGTTTCGGGGCTGTCTTTTAATAAGCAATACAATAAAAAGGTATCTAAAAAGTGGACCTGTTCTTCGTCAATGCCTAGTGGTGCAAATGGGTTGAGATCAACACAGCGTACTTCAATATATTCGACCCCGCGCTGAAATAAGGCGCTTAGGGCAGTCTCGCCGGAGCGGGCCGTGCGCTTGGGGCGAATGGTGCTGTAAAACTCATTCTCAATTTGCAGCAGGCTGGCATTGAGTTGCTGGTACTCACCATTATCATCTTTTTGCGGAATGTCTTGGTAGCCGGCATACGGAGTTTTGATGGCGGTGGTCAGGGTGTCTAGGTAATTGCAGACATTGTTATAGCAAACCACTAAAGATTTTTGAGCATTGCTTTGGTAGCCCAAATCGCCCATACGCAATGAGGTGGCGTAGGGTGCGTATAAACTATCGCCGTCGTCGGTTTCTTCCAGTTCGGTTTTTCGGTCGCCAACAAATGATTTGCTCACCGCCGGAGAGGCGCCAAATAAATACAATAAAATCCAGAGGTAGCGGCGGAAGTTACGAATCAAATCAAAGTAACGCTCGGTTTTATATTGTTGGATGTCAGTGGTGCTTTTTTCCTGCTGGTGCAGCATGGCCCAAAAGGCGCTGGGCAGAGAAAAATTGTAATGAATGCCGGCAATGGTTTGCATGGCGCGGCCATAGCGATGGCCTAGGCCGTAGCGATAATAGGTTTTCATGCGGCCGACATTGGAGTCGCCAAAGCGCGCTACCGGTATTTGACTATCTGCTGGAAGCAAACAGGGCATGCTAGTGCCCCACAGCATTTCATCGCCAAGCTGCTGCGCGGTAAAGCGATGTTGTTGCTGCAGCTGTGACATCACCTCGTCTAAGCGGTGTGATGGGGCGGTAATAAATTCCAACAGGGACTCACTAAAATCGGTGGTGATCTGTGGGTGTGTCAATGCCGCGCCAAGAGCGGCGGGGTGGGGCTCTTGCGATAGGCTGCCATCTGGCTTGATGCGTAGGCTTTCTTTTTCTATGCCGCGTAAAATTCCGGTTATCAGAGGGCGGTTGGCGGTATCGTTTAACGCCTTTAGTAATTCTTTATCTAAGCTCACAGGGGCATCCTTTGGCGAAATTTTGATTATTGTTCGAGCAGCGGCTTGGCGCTAGCCTCGTCATTGATCGGGCTGCTATCGTCAGCCTCGGCGTCGGAGCTTGGCCCTGCCGCTGCAGTTTCGTCGATATCGGCCTCGATCGGCAGTTCAATTTTAGGTTCGGGTAGGGTTTCCGGGTCAAGCATGGGGTGGCGCTTATCATTGAGCACACAGTCAACAATGATAATGCGCTGGGTATGGTCTTTGGCATTAATCTCAACCATTTGGTTGAGGGCCTCATCTTGGTGAGGGCTGCGAAATAGCTGCGCGGCTTCGCGGCCATCAACCCATTCTTTTTTTTTGCTTAAAAAATAACCATCCTGATTCTGCAATACAAAGACCTGGCTCATAAATTCAAACTCATGCTGATGCTATTCTATAGTGCCAATATGGGGGTGATTTTAGCGATTATCAAGTTACTCGGCTAGCGCCGTTTTAGACAAAAATTGTTAAGCCCGCATGTCCATTTTGACCGATTTTAAGGGCATTTAAGGTGATTTTGTGCTCGAAAATGGATATGCCTTATCAGCTATGGTATCAAGATGGCTGTGTTTCCTATAAAGATAATAATATGACCTTCCCTGTCTTAGTCCGCCCACTGGCTGTCGCCCTGGCGGCATTGCTGTTTTGTCTTGATGCTCAAGCTGGAATTGACCAGCAAATTAATGATTGGTTTAAACCCGCGACCTCGGCCTTGGCGGGAGTGGTTTTTTACGCGGTACCGGTGGCTGGCGCCAAGCTGCCGCTGATTGTGGTGTGGCTGGTGGTGGCTGCTCTGTTCTATACTTTTTACCTCGGCTTTATTAATGTGCGTGGTTTTGGCTTGGCTTGGAAGATAGCCTTTGGCAAGTACGCCAGCCCAAAAAGCAAAGGCGAAATTTCTCCGTTTAAGGCGATTGCCACGGCCCTATCGGGTACCGTTGGCGTGGGTAATATTGGTGGGGTTGCGGTGGCCATTATGGCCGGTGGCCCGGGCGCTACCTTCTGGTTGATTGTGGCGGGTTTTTTAGGCATGTCGACCAAGTTAGTGGAGTGCACCCTGGCGGTGAAATACCGCACCGAACACGCCGATGGCAGTGTATCCGGTGGGCCCATGTATTACTTGCGCCGGGGTTTGGCAGCCAGGGGCTGGCATAAAGCCGGCCGGGCCTTAGGGGGCTTTTACGCCGCCGTGATCGTGCTTGGCTGCATGGGCATCGGCAATATGTTCCAGTCTAACCAGGCTTATGTGCAGTTTGTTAATGTCAGCGGCGGTGAGGCCAGCTGGTTTGCCGATAAGGCCTGGGTTTTTGGTTTGATTTTGGCTTCGGTGGTCGGTCTGGTGATTATCGGTGGCATCCGCTCTATCGCCAGCGTCACCAGCCGAATTGTGCCCTTTATGGCGGTGCTGTATTCGGTCTCCTGTGTGGTCATCTTGGCCTATCATGGCGATCGTTTGCTGCCCGCCATTGAAATGATTTTCGCCGGCGCTTTTACCGCCGATGGTATTCAAGGTGGGGTCCTGGGCGTAATGATCATTGGTTTCCAGCGGGCCTTGTTTTCTAATGAGGCGGGCCTGGGTTCGGCCTCCATCGCCCATTCGGCGGTACAGACCAATGAGCCGGCGTCCGAGGGGCTGGTATCTTTGCTGGAACCTTTTATCGATACGGTGGTGATTTGCACCCTGTCGTCGCTGGTTATCATCACCACGGTTTATGTCGGCAATATGGCCAGCACTGGCCTAGAGGGGGTGGCTTTAACCTCGGCGGCGTTTGGGTCAACGGTAAGTTGGTCACCCTATCCCCTGGCGATAGCGGCGTTGTTGTTCGCGTTTTCTACTATGATTTCCTGGGCCTATTACGGCCAGAAAGCTTGGCAGTATCTAGTCGGCCCCAAGCCGGCTCTGTTGCAGGGATTTAATTTGGTGTTTTGTATTTTTGTTGCTCTAGGCTGCGTTATGAAGCTTGACGCGGTATTGGATTTTTCCGATGCGATGGTTTTCTTAATTTCGATCCCCAATATTATTGGCCTGTATATTATGGCCGGGGAAGTGAAGCGCGAAGTGGCGACCTATTTAGATAAAATCAACAACGGCGAAATTGCACCTTAAAGCCAATGAGCGCCCACAGAGCACAGGCGCCGAATAGGCCGTATAAGCTGAGGGACAAGACCGGCCGTTGCAGGTCGGCCAGGTTAGACTCCAGCAAAAAGCTGGCGCCGATAAACAACGGCCCTTGCAGTGCCAGCACCGACGCCAACCAAGCCAGGTAACGGCTTTTGCCTAAGTTAAAATTGGCAAAGGAAATAGCCAAGTTAATAGCAGCGGCCAACAGGGTGTAGATATGGGCTGAGCGATACAACATACGCGGCCCATCCTCCATACCTTGCAAGCCATCTAAGCTGTGGGCCATAAACTGGCCCTGAATGATAAAACCCAGCAGGGCGGCCACGCCGATAAACCAATGCAACTGTAAAACCGGTTTCGAAAGGGCGGGCTGCATGTTTATCCTTAGGTGAGTGGGCGCCGCAGCTTAATCAAATAGGTCGGGCTGTTCTGCAACAATAACATCATGTAGTGGTTTAAAGCTAAACCAGCCAGCCAGTGGGCTGCCCACGGTTTTGTGGGTAACTTTGGCGTGCTCAGGAGTTATTAGTTTAGGGGTGCCGGCCGCTTCAGCCAATAACTGGGCCTGGCAGCTGCGCTCCATAGTGATATACCACCAGGCGGCGGCTTCTACGGTTTCACCGACGGTAAGCAGGCCGTGGTTTTGCAAAATAATGGCCTTATTATCGCCCAGGGCCTTGCCTATCTCGTCGCCCTCATTCAAGTCGAGCACTACCCCGGTAAATTCACCGAGCAAGGAGTGGTCTTCATAAAAGGCACAGGAGTCCTGGGTTATAGGGTCGAGCAAACGGCCTAGGCTAGACCAAGCTTTGCCGTATACCGAGTGGGTATGGGCGGCGGCCATCACGTCAGGGCGGGCCGCGTGGATACGGGAATGAATGGTAAATGCGGCGCCGTTAAGCAGACCATCGCCTTCAACGACCTGGCCTTCGTGGTTGACCAGCAATAAGTCTGATACCTTGATTTGTTTAAAGGATTTGCCCATTGGGTTTACCCAGAAATGATCTAGGTGTTCAGGGTCACGCACGGTGATATGCCCAGCCACACCCTCGTCAAACCCGAACTTGCCAAATAAGCGGAAGGCCGCGGCTAGCTTTTGCTTGCGCTCCAGACGCTCTTCGGCGATGGAGAGGTTGCCCTCACCGGGCATGGTTAAACCACCTTTATTCATTACGATATTGTTGGTTGCTGCATCAGACATATTATTCTCCTTATCATTTGCCTCCACTATAAGCTTAAAAATGCGCAAAGTGTGTCAACTAGGCGACGAAGTTTAAATCTCTCCAAGCAGGCTGTTGAAAAACTATCTGCGTGGCCACGGGGTTAAAAACAGGCCCCTCTGTGCCTTGTATGGCGTGACTTAAAGGTGTTTTTTGGCGGCCTCTAGAGCGTAAACCACAGATAACGGTGTTGATAGCTTGCCGCTGGCGTTCATCTAAAAGCAAATTAGCGGTCCATTAAAAATCATCAAATTTGATGATTCCTCGGTCTCAGCAAAGCTTTACAGTGCGGTAAGTCTAACAGGAGTAAAGCTATGTCACGGTTACCACAATGGCTGCTGGGGCTGAGTATTATCAGCCCTTTGTGCGCCTGCACACCAAGCACGCCCGAGCTCAATGTTCGGCACAGCTTAGAGCAGCAGCAGCGTTATAAAAGTTTGAACGCTTTGATTACCGTCGACCAAGACGGTGCCATGCAAGCAGCCAAAAAATTAGCTGAGCTTAAACCCGCTGAACGTGGTCCCTTGCATGGCGTCACCCTGGTGGTGAAAGATAATATTCATGTCGCCGGTTTGGTCAATACCGCCGGCACCCCGGCGCTGGCCAACTTTATCCCCAGCCAAGATGCTGAAGTCGTAAAACGCTTAAAGGCCGCCGGGGCGATCATTATCGGCAAGGCGAATTTACACGAACTGGCCTATGGCATTACCAGTAATAATTATTTCAGTGGCGCAGTGGGCAACCCACATCAGCCTGAATATTTTGCCGGCGGCAGTAGCGGTGGCACGGCCGCGGCGATAGCGGCAGGCATTGTGACCATGGGGCTGGGTACCGACACCGGCGGCTCCAGTCGAATTCCGGCGGCCTTGACCGGCATTGTGGGCTTTAGGCCCAGTACTGGGCGCTACCCGAATCAGGGCCTGACGTTAATATCCAATACCCGAGACACGGTTGGGCCTATGGCACTGTCTGTTGCCGATGTGGCCTTGTTGGACAGTGTCTTGGCGGACGACGCCCGTCCCTTGAGTAAGTTGCAGCCGCAAAAGTTACGGTTGGGGGTGGCGCGGGATTATTTCTACCAAGACCTCGAGCCTGCGGTAGCCAAGGCCATGGAGACAGCCCTAGCCCAGCTTCAAGCGGCGGGGGTTGAGCTGATAGAAGTGGACCCTGAAGGTCTTGCGGAGCTCAATCATAAAATTAGCTTCCCGGTAGTTCTACACGAGACTCGGCAGCAGTTGAGCGCCTATTTGAAAAAATATCAGCCGCATATCAGCCCGGAAAGTTTGCTGCAGCAGGTTGCTAGCCCAGACGTAAAGGCGGTAGTGGGTGATGCCTTTGCTGGCGTGATAACGGCTACCGTATATCAGCAGGCTATCAGCAAATTTCGGCCCCAATTACAGCGGGCCTATGCTGAATATTTTTCTGCCCACCGGCTGGATGCCATGGTGTTTCCAACTACCCCTTTAACCGCGAGAAAAATTGTTGGTTCTGAGTCTGAGGTAGAGCTCAACGGCCGTAAATTGCCCACTTTCCAGGCCTATATACGTAACGCCGACCCCAGCAGCAACGCCGGTATCCCCGGAATTAGCCTGCCGATAGGTAAAAACAGCAAGGGCCTACCCATTGGCTTGGAGCTAGATGGCCCGGTGGGTTCGGATCGACGTTTGCTGGCTATAGCCGTGGCGGTAGAGAAAATTTTAAAGTCAGCTGCGCCATAGCGATAGATATTATGGAGGGATTTTGGTGCAGCGGTGTTAAAGCTAGAACCTACCCATGGTGGGAAAACAATAAAAATCATAAATATCATCAACGAGGATTGACCCATGAATAAGCAATCGCCTTTAGCCCTAGCGATAAAAAGCACTCTGGGGGCCACGGTTATAGCCGTCGCTTCCAGCAGTGCAATGGCACAAATCGAAGAGGTGGTGGTGACCGCCCAGCATCGCGCTGAAAATGTTCAGGATGTTCCCATCGCGGTTACGGCCATCAGTGCTGAAGAACTAAAAAAAGCCGACATTTTTGATGCCGGAACCATAGCCCAGCATACCCCGGGTCTTTCCTTTAGTGAGTTTTCCCCCGGCCAAGCAGTCCCCTCCTTGCGTGGTATATCATCTGCCGACGATGGCGCCGGTTTAGATAATTCGGTCGCCTTGTTCTTAGATGGCGTGTATATCGGCCGTGGCGCCAGTATTAATTTTGATATGTTTGACCTGGAGCGAGTTGAAGTATTACGCGGACCGCAGGGCACCTTGTTTGGCCGCAACGCTATTGGTGGTGCTATTAATGTGGTTAGCTCCAAACCCACAGAAGAATTTAATTTTAAAGCCGGGTTGACGGTCGGCAATGAAGGCATCGTACGCTACCAGGCTTTGGTGGGCGGCGGCTTGACCGATAATCTTTACGGCAAGGTCAGCATTAATCACCGTGAGCACGATGGCTTTGTGCGCAATGTATTATTAAATACCGACCTACAAGATGAAGATCAAACCTCAATTCGTGGCCAGTTGCGGCTAGAGCTGGAATCTTCTGAGTGGTTGTTGTCCGCTGATTATATGGAAGATGATCGCGCCGACATGGGCCGTACCCCAGTGCACGACAATGCACCGTTAAGTGCAATTGCCGCGGCCAATGGTGTCACCGGCCCGCGTCAAAACGCCTCGCCTAAAGATGGTTTCTCAAAGCGTGAAGCCAGCGGCATTAGCTTGCAGGGTGACATCGAATTCGATACCGGTATATTGACAACGATAACGGCCTATCGCAGTGCCGAGACGGATTGGTCGATGGCATCTGCGGGTGCATCATTAGGGCCAGTGGCGCCGTTTGATGAAGTGATGGATGATATTCAAGAAGAGATCGATACTTTTTCCCAGGAAATTCGCTGGACTTCGACCTTTGATGGCAATTTTAATTATACCGCCGGCTTCTATTACTTTGTTGAAGAAACCGACCGGCCTGAAACATTCCGGGTAACTCAATCGGGTACGTATAGCGGCTTTACCGCAACCGATGTCGGTACTCAGGCGATTGTCGGCAATGAATATTTTCGTGGTCAAAACGAAACCACCAGTTACGCCGCTTATGCTCAGGGTACTTATGAATTTAACGAACAGTGGCATTTAACCTTAGGTGGCCGCTTAACCGTTGATGAAAAAGATTATACGGCCACCTCTATTAACTGCGCCCAAGTGCTGGCCGGCACAGTTACGGCTGAATTTCAAAATTCTCCAATTTGCGGTAGCACCGGTGGTAGCTTAAGAATTTTGGCCAATACGTTTAGTGTGTCGGCATCAGAAGAATGGGGTGACTTTTCGCCTAAAATTTCTCTGCAGTATTTCCCCAATGAAGACATTATGTTTTTTGCCTCGGCTTCCAAAGGCTTTAAGAGCGGTGGTTTTGCCGGCTCCCAAGGTGTTATCGAAGCGGCCAGCACACCGGTTGAGCCAGAAGAAGCGATTAACTATGAATTGGGTTTTAAAGGCGACTTCTTGGACAACAGTTTACGTTTGAACTTAACCGCTTATTATACCGACTACCAAGATTTACAAGTGGTGCGCTTTGGTCCGGTACCTGGTACCTCCTTCGGTAGCTTCCAGACTACCAATATTGGTGAAGCCGAAATCCAAGGTGCCGAGTTTGAGTTTACCTGGTACCCAACCGATAACTTACACTTCAAAGGCTTCTATGCTTATTTGGACACCGAAGTGAGTGATTTGGTGCTGGTAACCACCGGCGGTACGATTGATGCTTCAGGTAAAACTTTGCGTTCTGCGCCTAAAGACAGCTCCAATTTTTCTGTCAATTATGAAATGCCGACCGAGGCCGGAAATTTTGACTTCCGCTTAGAGTACAGCTACACCGCTAGACAGCGGGGCGATTATATTGATGACCGTATTTCCTATGATCCGATCGAATTGTTTGATGGTCGTATTGGTTGGAGCTCGGCGGACGAAAAGTGGGATATCTCGCTGTGGGGTAAAAACCTAAAGGATGAAGACTATATCGCCCATGAATATGTGATTGGTCCGGGTGGCATCGGTACCTGGGGTGCGCCCCGTACCTTTGGTCTAACGGTCAACTACTCGATGTAAGAAAAAAGCCCAGCAACGCTGGGCTTTTTTATGCCCTAAATGGACTGTGTCGGGTGATCGCCTGGTATCCCCCAGGTGCTGGACGTGCAGTAATGGCGATACCTGGGTCGAGCAGTAATGGGCGGCGCTCGAAAATACTGTCAAATTTTGAATAGCCTCAAAAAATCATAAAAATGGTGCGGTGATGAAAATAATCTCAGTGTTGGTTTACGCCTGCTTTGCGTTTGGCTTTCAAATGGCCTCAGCAAAAAATTCAAAGGTTGAAATATTGCGTGACGGATTCGGCACGCCCCATGTTTATGCCGAGGACAATTACGGTGTTTATTTTGGTTACGGCTATGTTGTCGCCGAAGACCGTCTCTATCAAATGGAAATATTACGGCGTACAGTGGAGGGCCAGGTGGCCGAGGTTCTCGGTGAAAAATACCTTAGCCTTGATATTCATATTCGTAGCTCCTACGATCACCGAGCTATTTCCAAACAGTTGAGTCAGCTCAGTAAAACTGACCGGGAAATCTTGATTGCCTACGCCGAAGGTTTTAATCATCGTATTGATGAGGTCATGGCCGACAAGGAAAACTTGATGCCAAAGGAGTTCGTTGACAATGGTTTTGAGCCAAAACATTGGTCGGACTATGATGTTGCCATGTTGTTTGCGGGGGCCATTGCTCACCGCTATTCTGATTTCAATTCAGAGCTGGATAATCTTGGCTTACTGCGTAGCTTGGAGTCCCTACAGGGCAAAAAAAAGGCTTGGCGTATTTTTAACGGCTCTAAATGGTTGCTGGATAGGCAGTCACCAACGACCGTGCCCAGGACCGCTGAGGCTTTAGACTTAAGCTTAACCAAGCCCAGCTATTTGGATGCTTTACCGCTAACAGCCACAACCGATCGCGTTGCGGTGAATATCCACGGGGCGTTTCAGGGCATAAGCAGCGACAGCGATATTGCGCAGCAGTTTAACGCAACCATCGCTCAAAATGGTTACGGCTTTAGCCCGGAATTTTCTCCGGCCAGTAATTTTTGGGCGGTTGGCAAAAGCCGAGCCGACGGTGCTCAGGGCATTTTGCTCAACGGGCCGCAGTTCGGCTGGGGCCTGCCTTCCTATGTTTATGGTATCGGCTTGCATGGCGGTGATTTTGATGTGGTCGGCAATACACTGCTGGCGCTGCCCGCCTTATTATTTGCCCACAATAATAGCATTGCCTGGGGCAGCACCGCAGGACTCAGTGACCAAGTTGATGTCTATGTCGAGCGGCTTAAAGCCGACAACAAAGAGCAATACCTACACCAAGGTCAGTATAAGAATTTTGAGCATTGGCAAGAAATTATCCAAGTAAAGGGGCAAGCTAGCGTCAGTGTTACGGCAAGGCGCAGCGTACATGGCATGGTGCAGCAGTATTTGCCCGAGCAAAATTTGGCCTATAGTCGAGCCCGAGCTTGGGAGGGCGGCGAGCTGGCGACATTAATGGCCTGGGTTAATTTGGCCAAGGTGAAAGACCTAGACGCGGCACAGAAAAAACTTGCCGCAGTATCAACCAATATTAATTTTTATTATATGGATATACAGGGCAATATTGCCTATACCCACGGCGGCCGCTATCCCATTCGTGCCCCGGGTCATGACTCTCGCTTGCCGGTAGATGGCAGCGGGGCTTGGGATTGGCGGGGTTATATGAGGTACGAAAAAAACCCGACGGTTAGGAACCCTAAGCAGGGTTATATCGCCAACTGGAATAATCGACCAGCCCAGAACTGGGGTGCGTCTGACCTATGGCCATATACCTGGAGTCGTGGCGACCGTACCAGTTTGCTGCAAGATAGGCTCGCAGGCGCCGCCAGGCTCAATAAAGACCAAATATGGAATATTTGTCGTGAGGTCAGCTTTGCTGATGTGTCGCTGCCTTTTTTAATTGATTATTTGACAGAGGCTTGGCAGGGTAAAAAGAAAAATCGTCAACAAGCTCGCGCGCTGGAATTACTTGAACAATGGGACCAGCAATGGAGCCCCAATAGGTCTGGAAAGTTTCCACCGGCGGCGGCAATTACCGCGCAATGGTTAGGTCAGCTGTTAAACCTAGTGATAAAAGATGATGTCGGCGCTGAAAATTTTGCTCTATACCGGGCCACCAATACGCCTAATTTACCTTTAGGTGCTTCGATGGGAACGGGCGTTGGCATTAAGGCGATAATAGAAAATCTCGATGCCCTGAAGGCGGGGCGGAAGCCCAATTATGATTTCTTTAATGGTCAGCCCTGGCAGCCGGTGTTGGTAAGCAGCTTAGTTTTGGCCGTGGCCGAACTGGAACAGCAACAGGGTGTGGAGATCGAGCATTGGGGCCTGCAGGCCCTACCCATGAAGTGGCAGCCGTTTAACTTTCGGGGGGTGCCGCAGGCGGCCAATGATGAGCAGCAAATATCGAGCTATATGAATCGCGGCAGTGAGAATAATTTATTTATTGCGACGGGCGAGGGTTTTATAGCCTTCGATGTCATTCCTCCTGGGCAAAGTGGTTTTATTGCCCCATCAGGGCAGCTAGCCCGGCATTATGCCGACCAACTGGATAAGTTTCGTGAGTTTAAGCTTAAGCCGATCCCTTATACACGCGAGGCAATGGAGGCGCTTGCGCCAACAAAGAAAACACTGAGCCTACCTTAGGCTTTAATTTTTGCCCAAAGGGCGCTGCGGCTATTGACCTGGCATTTGTCGTAAATATGACGAATATGAGTGCGCAGGGTTGTCACCGAAATATTAAGCTGAGCGGCCACTTGTTGGTCGTTTAGTTGCTGCTCGCCGCCGCGCCAAAGCGCCTGCAGTATTTGTTGTTCGCGCTTGGTCAGTTGGTCGTTATCGAAGTTGCTGTGGCGGTGCAGGGCTTGCTGGTGTTTGTGGCTATTCAGCAGTGAGCGCTGGAAATGCGGGGCAATAATATCCAAAATTTCTAGGCTGCTTTGATCAAAGTTAGCCTTGTTCTTATTTCTCCAGATTCGGAAATCGCCTAAATTATTACCTTGCGGATCAAACACGTACAGATTGACGCCGTGATAAAGCCCGTCTTTGGCCAGGAAATCGTTGTAGAACTCAGTTTTCAACAGCTCTTGCTGGTTGATAACTTGGTTGACGGAAATGGCGTTTTTACTGTGCTGGAGGGTCGGAGTGATAGGGTCACAAAACTGATAATGTTGCTCGTAGCGTTGCAAATTGTCGGCATCGATATTAATCGAGCAGGCATGTTCAAAGTGCTGCTGCTTAGAGCTCCATAAATAGGAGGCAAAGTAGTCGGCGTCTAAAAGCTGCAGCAATTGGTTGCCAGCGTGCAGGCGATTATTCTGGTTGTCCAAGCTGTCGTTTAGGCTGCCAACAAGGTTTAGGCTGGCCTGCCATTGTTTTTCCGTTAGGCTCATAGTTGCCTCGGCTGGGTGTTTTTCAAATTTATTGTTAACGGCTTAAGTTTAAGGTATTTACTAGCCTAGCAACAAGCCCTGCTGGCCAGTTTTACCACCTAAAACTAGCCAGCATAAACGATGTTTTATCAATCTGGGGCGTCGGTCTATAATTGCCGCAGCAGAGCTTGGCTGAAAGTAACTGAGGCAAGTTGTCAATTGAGCGTTCTATAGGATGAGCATAGCCAGTATGCGGTACTTGTTTTAGATAATATACTGCACTTGTTTCGATAAATAACTACAGCTATGAGGATAACCGTGAATCTAGCCCCCTTATATTCCCAACATATCAGCACCAAGCAGCAGCAGTTTTCACTTTATCTTAGCCAGCAGGGCTACGGTGGTTTACTTTTGGCTTCGGGCCAGGCCCAGGGCATTTTTCGTGACGATTATCACTACCCCTTTGTGGTGAGTTCCTATTTCAAAGAATGGCTGCCGCTAGACACGGTGCCCCATTGCTATCTATTGCTTGAATTAGATTGCCGGCCGCGGCTGTTCTTTTATAAACCGGTGGATATTTGGCACAAGGTTGAGCCATTGCCGAGCGAGTTTTGGTGTCCTGAGTTCGATATTATAGAATACTCCGATATTGCCATGGTCAAGCAAGCGCTGGCGGCGCTAGATTGCCAGTTGGCGTATATTGGGCCAGCAGCGGACGCCCAAAATTTAGGCTGCGAGCGCTTGGCCATAAATCCTGAGCCACTACTAGCCTGGGTTGATTATCAGCGCGCTTATAAAAGCCCCTACGAAATTGCTTGTATCGGTGAGGCCAATCGTATTGCCGCGACCGCACATAGAGCTGCGCAACAGGCATTTATCGAGGGCTGCTCAGAGTATGCCATAAACCAGTCGTATCTTAATGCGGTGCAAGCGCGGGAGCAGGATTTGCCCTATGGCAATATTGTCGCCCTTAACCAGCATGGCGCGATCTTGCACTACACGTGGTTGGAACGTCAGGCACCAGAGTCCAGCCGCAGTTTTCTGATCGATGCCGGTTATCGCTTTAATGGCTATGCCGCCGACATCAGTCGCAGCTACTGCCGCGACAGCTCGGCCGCCGGGGTTTTGTTTCAGCAGCTGATTGACGACCTCGATGCCGCCCAGCAACAACTTATTGCTAATATTAAAATTGGCGATAGTTATTTGGCAATGCACCAAGCTATGCATTGTTTAGTCGGTGATATTTTGTATAAGGCAGGAGTGATTTTAGTCGCCGGCGAGCAGGCCCTGGCCGCCGGCATTACTACAGCTTTTTTGCCTCATGGGCTGGGGCATTTATTGGGCCTGCAGGTTCACGATCAAGGCGGCTGGTTGGTTGATGACAGCGGTAAACAAAACCCGCCACCGCAGCAACATCCGTATTTACGTTTAACCCGGGCAATAGAAGAGGGCATGGTGTTTACCATTGAGCCCGGAATCTATTTTATCCCTGCGTTGCTTGATGAGCTGAGAAGTTCAGAATATTCGAGTTTATTGGATTGGGATAAAATTGATGCGCTTAGTGCGTTTGGTGGCATCCGTATTGAAGATAATGTCGCTGTCGTTAATGGTCAGGCGCGAAATATAACGCGTGAATATTTACCTTGATGTGATTTGATTTTATACGCTATGACGTAACCATGAGTAATCTAACTTATTACTAATACAAAAAGGGATTGGCTATGAATAAAATTATTTTTTCAGTGTTGGCAACGCTTAGTTTTCAAGCGCAGGCTGAAACCACCTTGATGCACGCCGGCACATTGTTGGCGGTGCCAGGGTCGGCGGCCAAGGCTGAGCAAACAGTTGTTATAGTTGATGGCAAGATAGCCGCTGTTGAAAACGGCTATTTACAACAATGGCAAGGCGCAATGCCGGATAAAACCATAGACTTAAAAGACAAGTTTGTATTGCCAGGCCTTATGGATATGCATGTTCATTTGCAGGGCGAGCTGGGGCCGAAGAATGACAGCGAAGCGCTGCGTTGGTCTTCAGAAGATGTTGGTATGTACAGTGCGTATAGCGCCCGTAAAACGTTGATGGCCGGTTTTACCACCGTGCGTGATTTAGGTGCTCAAAGCCCGCAGCATATTTATGCATTACGCGATGCGATTAATAAAGGTTGGCTGCCTGGGCCGCGAGTAATTGCCTCGGGCGGCGTTTCAGTAACCGGCGGCCATGGCGATGTCGATGGCATGCGCCATGATCTATTGAACTTATATACGCAGAAAACCGTTTGTAATGGCCCCTACGATTGTCGCCGTGCTACTCGCCGGGCAATTAAATTCGGCGCCGATGTCATAAAAATCACTTCCACCGGGGGGGTGCTCTCCGATACCAACACGGGGACTGGCCAGCAGATGGCCGACGATGAGCTGAAAGAAGTGGTGGCAGCGGCTCATGCTTTAGGCAGAAAAGTAGCCAGCCATGCCCATGCAGCGGCGGGTATCAATGCGGCATTACGGGCCGGTGTGGATAGCATCGAGCACGGCAGTTACGCCGATAAAGAAACCATTAAACTATTAAAGAAAAATAAGGCGTTTTTGGTGCCAACCTTGTTGGCGGGTGATACCGTGGTGAAAATGGCAAAAAATTCCAATTTTATGTCGGCGGCAATTAAAGCCAAGGCTATTCGTGTTGGCGGTGATATGTTGGTTAATTTTTCCCGGGCACACAAGGCTGGGGTGAAAATTGCCTATGGCACCGATAGCGGTGTCTCTGCCCATGGCGACAATGCCAAGGAAGCTGCGTTAATGGCGGCGGCGGGCATGAGTCCTATGGCTGTGATTAAAACAGCGACCTTAAATGCAGCTGAATTGCTAGACCTGCAGGCGCAGTTGGGCAGCGTGGAAGCCGGTAAGTGGGCTGATATTATTGCCGTTAGTAACAGTCCGCTGGAGGATATTCGTGCCCTGCAGCGGGTTGATTTTGTGATGCGCTCCGGCAAGGTTTATAAGCATTAGTTTTTCTTACTCAAGCTTAAAGGCTCACATTGATAGCTGTTGTTTTTTACTTTATAGGCGGCTTGTCAGGGCGGGTTTACCTGCCTAGCCAATGTGCTTCGCCGCTGGTCGCCTTTCTTAGGTCTGAGCCCAGTTTCCATACCCCGCTAAAACTGGTTCGAGTCGCGGTCCCAATGCTGCTAAGCAGGGGCTGCTATGCCAATACGTTAATATATTTAATCACTGCGGTCCGGCTAACTTGTTGAGCTGTTAGCCTTAAGCCGCTCTATCTACGGTGTTTATTCCGGCCTAGCCATGGCTCCAGTCACGCCGTAAACCCATCCTTGGGGGCTTCGCTGTTTTACCCGCTCGATGCTGAGCACGTCGAAGCACCTGTCTCAGAGAGCTTGGAAAGCAAAACCCCTGGCTAAGCCTAGACAGTGCTAGCTCATAGTCATTAAAGTTAACGGGACAGCAATAATATTTAATGCTAAAGCACTATTTGTTGACCGTTTAAGAACCTAGACTTGCGAATCTTTGCCCATTGTTTATTCTGATAAAATTGTGACATCCATAGTACTTTAGCGCATGAGGCTAATCGTAGCTTTGGCGCTGTCGAAAGGGAAATTAATTCGTAGGGATAACGGCATGAGTAGGGTTTTCTGGGTCTTATATTTTACTTTTTTGGCGTTTCACGCTGCAGCCAGTGAGCTGGAATCCCTGTTAGAGAAATACCAGTTGCAGTCTGAACCTAATCCGGACGAAATCTTCTCCGCTTTCAGGCCATTGCTAAGCAATATCGATTCGGCGCCAACCAAAACCCAGGTAGAAACGTTTTTATTATTGGCCGATGCTAGCTTTCGTCAATCAAGATTCGAGCAGACGATTGATTATACTCGGCGGCTGGAGCTGCTTTTTGAATCCTCCAAAATTGAGCCTGAGACACTTTTACAATCATTGTACCTACGTGGCTATAGCTTTGAGTCATTAGGTCGTATGGATGCGGCTGAGCAGACCGCTAGGCGAGCAATCGGTATTGCCACACACTATAATATAATTGATGCGCGAGTGAGAAATATTATTAACTTGGCCGCCATATATCGTCTTAAACACCTCTATCAAGATGCAATTTTGGAACTGGAAAAAGTAGAGCAGTTGATGTTCCATATAGACTTCCAGAAGCTCCCTCAAGCTATCCGGTTCACTCAGATGGGCAATCTCTATGCCGAGCAATCTAATATTTATGCCGATATCAATGAGAATGAAAAGGCGGCTGCCTTAATGGAAAAAGCTTTGGCTCTAAGTCGAAAAATGGAGGAAGATTACAATCTGAAAATGGATTTGTATAACCTGGGTCAAATATATTGGCAATTAAAAGATCTTAAAAAATCTAAAGCTATGCTGCAAGAGCTGGTCGGACTGCTTGGCTCGGGTGCCAATAATGAAGATATGTCGTTTCTAGCGAATAATGGGCTGGCCAATATATATTTGGAAGAAAATAACTTGACCGCCACGGCGGCAGTCTTAAAAATAAACGCCACGCTGGTCAATTCGGTGGAGGCAATAGACACCCGGGCCGCATATTATGTGATCAGTGCGAGGCTGGCCCGGCGGACATCTGAATTCGAAAAAATGCGACATTTTTTATTTGATTTCGATCAGATTTTTAATCAAAGCCAGCAGGGCCATCGTTTTGATATGCGTGAACTGCGGGCTCAGTATTGGCAGGCGCGTAGGGACCCCAAACAGGCCTCCCGGCAATGGCGAAAACTTTACCAGGATTACCATGCCTGGGCGGAAAAACAACAACTAACCTATGTGCAGAATGCAAAAGATAAATATCAGTTGCAACTGGAGTCCATCCGGCAGCAGATAAAAGATGGCGAAAACAAAATTCAGATAATGAAGTTGGAGCGAAATACGGAAAAAATTCATGGCCGCTATATGCTTGTCAGCCTAGGTGCCGCCGCCTTATTACTGGTTATATTTTTTCAATTTAGTCACCGTCGGCGTTTGAAAAATATGGCAGAGCGAGATTACCTGACCCAGGTTTATAATCGCCGCGTGGTTTATGACCGAGGTCAGCGGATGATGCAGAATTCTCGCCAGGGCGTTAGTTTGGTGATGATTGATCTCGACCACTTTAAATCTCTCAACGATAGTTATGGCCATGGTTTTGGTGATGAAGTCTTAGCTTTAGTCGCCCAGGCTGGGAGTGAAATCGTCCGTCAAAATGATGTATTTGGTCGGGTCGGCGGAGAAGAGTTTTTGTTCGTATTGATGGACTCAGATGTCGCCGCTGCCCGTGCAATTGCCCAGCGATTTGGCGAAAAATTATTGCGGCTGAATTACACTGAGCCGGTGACGGTAACGGCGAGCATTGGCATATCAATATCCACCAGCCATTTTGACGATTTCCAAAATGTGGTTAACCTGGCCGACCAAGCGTTATACCACGCTAAAAATAACGGCCGCAATCGGATTGAGGTATTTGTTGCCGCAGCCTAATGCCGAGAGCTGCGCTCGCTCAATGCCGATGGTCTCGGTGGTTAGTTCGACGCCAGGCAAATATCTAACCAGCTGTGCATTGAACGGCTCAGGGTTTTGTTCTTTTGGTAAATGATATAAAACTGACGCCGCCAATCTCGGTGGGGCGCGGCCAAGGTAATTAGGCTGCCCCTTTCCACTGCGTCTTTTACCGCTATGTAAGAAAGACAGGCGACCCCTAGGTTGGCTTCAATCGCTCGTTTAATCGCTTCGGTATGTTGCAGCTCCAGTCGAATATCTAATTCCGCTAATAATCCGTACATCGCATGCTCAAACGCTTGCCTAGTGCCGGAGCCTGGCTCTCGTACAATCCATTGCAGTTGGCATAGCTGCTGATCACTAAGCTGGGAAACTTGAGCAAGGGGGTGATCTGGGTGGGCCACGATAACCATGCGATCCGGGCGCCAGGGTTTGACCAGCAATTTGGGGTGGTTGAACTCACCTTCAATTAAACCCATATCGAGCTCGTAGGCTAAAACCTTATTGGCGATAGCGGTGGTATTGCCTACTTCTAAATTCACTTGTCCCGTCTGCCCTGGGCTGAGCTGCATATACTGCGCCATTAGCAGAGGGGCTAAATAGTTGCCAATGGTTAGAGTGGCGCCGATTTTTAGCTGCCCTAGCCCCTGCTCACCTTGCAATTCGGCTTCCAGTGCTTGCGCCTGCTCATACAGCTGCTGGGCTTTGTCTCTGACTAACTTGCCGGTTTCATTGAGTTGCAAGCGCTTGCCAACCCGGTCAAACAGCTGTAGCTCAAATTGCTGCTCGAGTTCTTTTAGGGCGTTACTGGCGGCAGATTGAGACATGGCCAGCTGCTGGGCAGCTAGGCTGATATTCTGACTTTGTGCCGTGGCCAGGAAAACCTGGATTTGTCGTAGGGTATAACGCATAAGTACTCTTTAACGGCTGGTCTGATTAACCGGTGCGGCCGTTATGGTGAAAATCATTTATTCATATAATCGATTAATTATAGTTATTTTATCCATTTTACAGCTAAGAGGCCAGTGTCTAAGCTAAGGCTACTGAAATGAAGATAGAACAATGAGACTTGCCATGGCCGCCGTCATCAAAGAAACCGTCACCCAAATACATCACTGGAATGAGTCGTTATTTAGCTTTAGAACCAGCCGCGACCGCGGTCTTAAATTCGAGAACGGCCATTTCGTTATGATGGGTCTCGAGGTTGAGGGCAAACCGTTGATGCGGGCCTATAGTATTGCCAGCGCCAACTATGACGAAGAGTTGGAGTTCTTTAGCATTAAGGTGCCCGATGGCCCGTTGACTTCACGGTTGCAGAATATTCGTATTGGCGATGAGATCTTGGTCAGCACCAAACCCACGGGAACCTTGATTGCCGACCATTTGTTGACCGGCAAAAACCTGTATTTGATCAGTACTGGCACTGGCTTGGCGCCTTTTATGAGTATTATCAAAGACCCAGAAGTGTATCAGCGTTTCGATAAGATAATTTTAACCCACGGTGTTCGAACGGTGAGTGAATTGGCCTATCAACATGAAATTGAACATGAGCTGCGTAATAATGAATACTTTGGCGACTTGGTGCGTGAAAAGCTAATCTACTACCCCACTGTAACGCGTGAGCCGTTTCGCAATAATGGCCGTCTTACTGACTTAATGCTCAGCGGTAAATTGTTTAGCGATATCGGCTTGGGCCTGCCCAATCTTGACGACGATCGGTTTATGTTGTGTGGCAGTCCCAGCATGTTAAAAGAGTTTGCGCAGATTTTAGATGAGCGTGGTTTTAAAGAATCCCGTCACGGTCAAAAAGCTCACTACGTTATCGAGCGGGCATTTGTAGAGAAATAACCTTTGCTACAGCTCGGCAATAATTAATTACTCGCTATTCGGCTCCGCCGGAGCTGAATAGCCACAGCAGTTCACGCTTATAGCGCTCCGTATGGGGCGTTTTTTTTTGCCCCGCCTGCAAAATAGTACACCATCGTCTAATAGATTCGCACTCATCGCTGCGGGATAATGCCCTAAAACCAGCGGAAGAGATTAGTATGAAAAATCAATGGGTGGCTTATGGCGCCGGCAGTGTGTTGATATTTGGCGCCTGCCTTCTGGCATCAGTCTTGCCGATCAGCTATGTGGCGGTGATTTTGATGATGGGAGTTCCCAGTTTGCTTGCCGGTCACGTATTTGCCGAGGTGATTATGCCGTATATCTGGGGAATGCTGCTGGGGCTTGCCTTATATATGGGTGCAGAATATTTACTGTATGGTCCTATTTTTAAAGCCACGGGCCCTATTTATGGCGCCGGCTTTGTGTTGGCGGTGGCCTGTGGTTTAAGTGGTACCTGGTGGTATAACTGGAATAAAGCCAAGAGCTTATAGGCCCTCGACTTTGTTATGGGGTGCTTACTTAATTAATCGCAAGCAGATTGGATATTTGTAATGCTCTCCGCCATTGGCCTTGATACCGGCAATAATGGTCATTACAAAGGAGAATATGCCGACTATGGGTATTAGGAAAACGCCAATCACAACAAAGGACAATACTATGCAAGCAATAAACGCTAAGAAGATAGTGATTTGAAAATTTAGGGCTTCTTTGCCGTGATGGTCAACATAGGCCATCTCGTCTTTTTTGATTAGCCAAACAATTAATGGGCCAACTATGTTGAAAAACGGAATAATAAAGCCGGCGAAAGCTGATAGGTGACAGAACATACCCCAGGTTCGGGTGTCGCTGTCCAGGGGCGCGCCACTGGTGTTGTTGTTGGCTTGCGCCCCGGCTTGGCTTTGTTGTTGGTTGTGCTGGTTAGTCTCGGCTTGGCCCTCGATCACCTCACCGCTAACTTCTTTTTCGTCTGGCATATTTTTGCTCCTGAAAGGTCGTTGTTTAATGGCTTAGACGGTGCCGTAGGTAGCTTGGAGTGAGTCTTAACAAAACTTAGTCTAGCACCGGTGTGTTGATCGCTGGAGTTTAGCATCAAACAGACCGGGTGCTCGGGAAAATGAATTTATCAGGCGATTTCACTGCTGCCCCGTTAACTTTAAAGAATATGGGCTAGCGCAATCCAGGCTAAAACACCCAGACGCCGTCTAGGGAAACCCATAAGATACAATTAGCCAGTTCATGTCGCTCTTGTGTGAAAATTACATCGATCCATGTCCACAGCGGCTTATGGGCTATAACTCAAGAAGTTAGCGGGACAGTCGTGAGGTGATAGATGAGGCGATCAATTCTTTAATTTCTGGCACGCAAGAGCCGCAATTGGTGCCCGCCTTACAAGACTTACCCACCGCCTGAGCGGTGCTTAGTTGGCCTTTCTTTATCGCTGACAAAATAGTTTTTTCACCAACATTGAAGCAAGCGCAAATTATTTTTCCGACATCCGCAGTGCCCAGCGGTGGTTTGCCGGTGAGTAGGGCCATGCGTTCATTGTCTTGCAGCGGCCGTTCTCGCTGAGGGTCGAATAGGGAGCCAATCCAGCTGCGCTCTGGCAGTTTACTCTGCGGGCTAGTCATTAATACGATTTGCAGTTCGCCTGCACAAAACCCAGCGGTGCGGAACAATGCCTTGCTATCATCTTGATAGGTTTGCCAGTCGATTTTGGCAGCATGGGGAGATAACTGATTGGCGAGGTGATATTGCCAGTTACGAATATTTTTAATGCCCGCCAGTTCATATTGGAAATAACCATTGCCCTTGACTAGGACGGTGTAATCAATGCCATCCAATACTAGCGGGTGACGGGAAACAATAAAACCATACCATTGGGCGGCATAAGCTTTGATGCTAACGGGGGTGTGTTTGCTCTCAGGTTGTTTTGAAATGGGATCGACCACCGGGTTGACCAATGCCCCCATACGCCCCTGGCTACTAAATTGTGCGGTCCAATGCATAGGCACAAAAATATCACCTTGGGGCAGCGTTTCGGTGATGACCACCCGAGCCAGCATTTTCCCCCAGGCACTTTCTATCTGTGCTAATTGCCCTTGCGTTAAATTGTAGTCGAGGGCATCCGCCGGGGTGATTTCTACAAAGGGCTCAGGCTTGTGCTGATTTAAACGGGGCGCCAGTGCGGTACGTGTCATCGTATGCCACTGATCCCGAAGTCGGCCGGTATTGAATACCAGTGGCCATTGCTTAGTCGGTGGGTTTACCGGCGGTTTAAATTGAATTGGGGTGAAGTTTGATTTTTTGTTATGGGTGAAAAAATTTCCCTTGCCAAACAACCGAGCTGTACCTTGCGGTTGTAGCGCGGTAACCGGCCACTGAATTGGTTGCAACCGGTGGTAGTCGGCATCGCTGATGTTGGCCAATAGGGAAATATCAAAATCACGTAAACGCTGCCCGGCAGTATTTTCAAACCCCGAAAGACGTGCGTGCTCACGAAAAATGTCGGCACTGGAACGATAGTCGAAGGCATTGTTAAAACCCATTTTTTGTGCCACCTGGCTGATGATCCACCAGTCGGGTTTGGCTTCGCCTGCTAGCGGTAATAGGGCACGTTGGCGTGAAATCCTGCGTTCTGAATTGGTCACGGTGCCGTCTTTTTCGCTCCAGCCGGCCGCGGGTAATTTAACCTGGGCCAGGTCTAGGGTGTCGGTATGGGCAACGCAGTCTGACACCACCACAAACTCACAGTTTTGCAATGCTTGTTTTACCTTGTTGGCATTGGGCATGCTCACCACCGGATTGGTGGCCATGATCCAGATGGCTTTGATGGTGCCATCTGCAACGGCGTCGAAAAGTTCGACCGCAGGCCGGCCGGGTTTATTGGCTACTTTATCGCTCTGCCAAAAACGCTTAAGCCGATTGATGTTGGCGGGCTCAAAATCCATATGGGCGGCGAGTTGGTTGGCCAAGCCGCCAACTTCGCGTCCACCCATGGCGTTGGGTTGGCCGGTTAGTGACAGCGGGCCGCAACCGGGTTTGCCGATGCGACCGGTCGCTAGGTGACAGTGTAAAATGGCACTTACTTTATCTGTTCCCGAGGATGACTGGTTAACCCCCTGGCTATATAAACTTAGAGTTTTATCGGTGTCCTTGAACCAACGATAAAAGGTTTCGAGAATATGCGGCGGCAGTCCGCATATCTTGGCAACACTGGCAATATTCAGCGCGTCATTTTGGGCGGCTATAATTGTCTCTTCAAAGCCTTCGGTATGATCTTGAATAAATTCTTGGTCGAGGGCATTTTCTTGATATAAATAGCTTAACAAGCCATTAAATAGGGCGACGTCACTGCCAATTTTTATCGGAATGTGTAAGTCAGCAATCTCGCAACTCGATGTCTTGCGGGGGTCGATGACCACAACTCTAAGTGCCGGGTTATTTTCCTTGGCAGCTTTAATTCGCTGGAATGAAACCGGGTGGCACCAAGCCGCATTGGAGCCTATTAAAACTATGAGATCGGCGTGTTCATAATCTTCATAACAAGCGGGTACGGTATCTGAGCCAAACACTCTTTTGTGACCGGCTACCGAGGACGACATGCATAGGCGACTATTGGTATCGATATTGGCCGTGCCAATAAACCCTTTGATGAGCTTGTTGGCGACGTAATAATCTTCTGTTAAGAGTTGGCCAGAACCATAAAAAGCGACGGCATCGGGGCCGTGTTGAGCAATAATTTGGGTGAATTTATTTGCCACTGTCGCAATGGCGGTATCCCAGCTGCTAGTTTTCCCATTCACCTGTGGTGCTAGCAAGCGGCTGGATAAGTCCAAAGTTTCCGCCAGTGACGACCCTTTGGAGCATAGACGACCAAAGTTAGATGGATGCTCGATATCCCCGGCAACAACAACTTCACGAGTTTCGGGATCTACCTGGGCGCTGATGCCGCAGCCGACACCACAATAAGAGCAGGTAGTTTTGATAGTGCTGGCAATCATTTTTGCTGGGGTATAGTTGGCCATGTTAAACGTCTGCTGCTAGTTGTGGTTGGAAATAAGCCTGCCCAAAAATCAAAAGTTCGCGCATTGCGTCGATGTTGCTGCGTTGTTCGAGCAAGCTTTGGTACCAAACGCCATCAACGGTGGCGCCATAGAGTACAAGGCCGATAATATGTTTGTTCTTGATGACTATTTTTTTATAAATCCCGGCGCTGGGGTCGCTAAATTGAATAACTTCGCAGTCTTCGTCTTGGTTGATTTGGCCCAGAGAGAAAAGATTAATGCCGGTGACTTTGAGTTTGGTGGCGCTAGGTAAGGTTTTGTATTCGGCCACGCCATGACCGCAGAGGTGGTTGGCGCAGACCTTGGCCTGCTCAAACAGCGGCGCGACTAGGCCAAAAGTATCGCCGCGGTGTTGGATGCATTCGCCTACTGCGTAAATGCTGGGGTCGTAGGTTTGCAAGGTGTCGCTAACAATAATGCCGCGCTCGCAATGTAGGCCGGCTGCTTGTGCCAGTGCTATATTGGGACGTACACCGATAGCCATAACAAACAGATCGCAGGGTAACTCGCTGCCATCGGCAAAGCGCACCGCACGAATATGGCCGTGCTGGTTGGCCAATAAAACTTCGGTTTTTGCTGGCATTTTAAAGTCTACGCCACGCTGTTCTAGTGCCTGCTGTAATAAAAATCCTGCGGTGCTATCCAGCTGTCGATTTAACAAGACGGCGTTACTGTGCACCACGGTTACCTGCATGCCTCGTTGCACCAGGCCATTGGCTGCCTCAAGCCCCAGTAGGCCGCCGCCCAATACGATGGCATGTTTTTTTGTTTGGCTGTATTCAAGCATTTTATTGACGTCAAAGACATCGCGAAAGGCGACAACTCCGTCGAGATCACTGCCGGGAATAGGTAGGATAAAAGGGTTGGAGCCGGTAGCAATTAACAATCGATCATAAGGTGCTGAAGTGCCATCATCACTGGCAACGAATTTACTGGCACGGTCTATCTTGACAACCTCTTTGCCGGGACCGGCATGTAAAATGATATGGTTATCGCTATACCATTGCCGGTCATTAATCATAATGTCGTCAATAGTTTTTTCCCCACACAACACCGGAGACAACATAATACGGTTGTAGTTACCGTAGGGTTCGGCGCCAAAAACGGTAATGGCATACTTATCTGGGGCGGTCGACAGTATCTCTTCGACTGCCTTCATGCCCGCCATGCCATTGCCGATGACCACCAGTTTTTGTTTCATTTGGACTCCATAACTACGTATTACTAGCCGCTAAGGCAGCAGGTATAGATTATTACTACAAGCTATATCACAGTAATGACTGCCCACTATAATTTATAGACTGCAATTAATGCGCCATTATTATTTTTTTGCAAAATATGGCTGCGATTAACCGTTTTATGGCTGGCGGTTAATTTGCCATGATAGCGGAATTCCATCACTGCTCTGAAATGGTGCGTCGAAATAAATTTTTGGCTGAAGCAGTGGCGAATTGGTTTGCGTGAGTAGAGGGCAGCAAGGCCGAAAGCCGACCTTGCTGAATGGTGCAGTTTACTTTTTCTTTTTTATGGCTTGTTGCAGCAAGGCACCCATCGATCCCATGCCGCCGCCATTGTTTTTATTGTTGCTGTTATTGCCGCCGCTAAATGAACGCTGCTGCGAGGCTTTATCTTGTCTGGGTTTGCCGCGTTTAGCCGCGCCACCGGGGCCAGATGTTTTTTCCCCTGGGGTGTCATCTAAACGCATTGACATGCCAATGCGCGCACGGGGCACATCTACTTCCATTACTTTAACTTTGACAATATCGCCGGCTTTTACTACGTCGCGCGGGTCTTTAACAAAAGTGTTGGACAGGGCCGAGATATGCACCAGGCCATCTTGATGGACACCAACATCTACAAAAGCCCCAAAATTTGCGACGTTGGTGACGGTGCCCTCCAGAATCATGCCGGGTTCCAGGTCGGTTATTTTTTCCACGCCGTCTTGGAATTGCGCGGTTTTAAATTCCGGGCGGGGGTCGCGGCCAGGCTTATCGAGCTCAGCGATGATGTCGGTAACGGTAGGTAGGCCGAACAATTCGGAGGTATAGTCCGAGGCGGCAAGACCACGTAAAAAACTTGAGTCGCCCATTAGGTTGTGAATCGGGCGCTTGTTTTTATCGGCGATAGACTCAACTACCGAGTACGACTCAGGGTGTACGGCGGAGGCGTCTAGAGGATTGTCGCTATTGGCAACACGTAAAAACCCGGCCGCTTGCTCAAAGGTTTTTTCGCCGAAGCGGCCGACCTTTTTCAAATCACTACGACTACTAAAGGCACCGTTTTGATCGCGGAAATCGACAATATTATTGGCCAAGGTTTGGTTGAGTCCCGATACGGCTGCCAGCAACGGTGCCGAAGCGGTATTAACCTCGACCCCGACGGCATTTACACAGTCTTCTATCACGGCGTCGAGGGAACGGGCCAGCTGGCTTTGTGATACATCGTGTTGATACTGGCCCACACCAATGGATTTAGGTTCAATTTTAACCAGCTCGGACAAGGGGTCTTGTAAGCGGCGGGCAATAGAAATAGCTCCGCGGATGGTCACGTCCAGATCGGGGAACTCTTTTGCTGCAAATTCTGAGGCCGAATAAACGGAAGCGCCGGCCTCGTTGACCATGACTTTTTCCGCTTTAATGTCGGGGTGGTTTTTAAGTACATCACCGACAAACTTATCGGTTTCGCGTGAGCCTGTACCATTGCCAATGGCAATCAAGCCGACATCATGTTTTTTGCAAAGGCCGACCAAAATAGCTTCGGCCTCTTGCAGCCGTCGTTGTGGCGGGGTGGGGAAAATGGCACCGTGATCAACCACCTTACCGGTGGCGTCAACAACCCCGACTTTAACCCCGGTACGTAAGCCCGGGTCGAGGCCAATGGTAGCCTTTTGCCCGGCGGGCGCAGCCAGCAATAAGTCCTTTAGGTTGCTGGCAAAAACTTGAATGGCCTCGATTTCGGCGGCTTCTCGAATTTCACCCAGCAAATCGGTTTCTAAATGGGTTAGCAGTTTAACTCGCCAAGTCCAGCGCACCACTTCGCTTAGCCATTTATCCGCCGGTCGTTCTAGTTGGCGCACCTGCCAATGGTCGGCAATCATCGCCTCGCAAGGGTGGGCGACGCTGCGGTCATCCGGATCACCAATGGTGATGGCGAGGCTTAAAATGCTTTCATTGCGGCCGCGCAGCATGGCCAAGGTACGGTGCGAGGGCACCGATTTTAAGGGCTCGTCGTGCTCAAAATAATCGGCGTATTTAGCGCCCTCGGCTTGCTTACCGTCCATTACCCTAGCGCTTAGGTTTGACTCTTGCTTGAGAAAGGTCCGCAATCTGCCTAGAAGTTCGGCATCCTCGCTAAAACGTTCCATCAAGATATATTTGGCGCCATCAAGGGCGGCTTTAATATCGGTGATTTTCTTACCTTCGTCACTATCACCGTTGAGGTATTTCTGGGCTTCCTCTTCCGGGGCAATGGTCGGTTCGGCTAATAATATGTCAGCCAGGGGTTCGAGGCCGGCTTCCTTGGCAATCTGGCCCTTGGTTCGGCGTTTGCGCTTATAAGGTAGATAGAGATCTTCTAAGCGATTTTTGGTGTCGGCGTTGTTGATCTCAGCGGTGAGCGCGGGGGTCAACTTATCCTGCTCGCCAATGCTCTTTAAGATAGCCGCGCGACGCTCTTCTAATTCGCGTAAATAGCGTAGCCGCTCTTCTAGGGTGCGCAGCTGGGTATCATCCAGGCCGCCAGTAACTTCCTTACGGTAGCGCGAAATAAAGGGTACCGTGGCGCCTTCGTCTAATAATTCAACGGCGGCATTAACTTGCTTGGCCTCAACGGCTAGCTCTTCGGCGATACGGGTATTAATACTGGTCATATTTTACTCAACTGTTTCCAACGAACTATTGCAACGAAACCCAAAACACACCCTTGGGCGAGGCGGCATTATGCGAAATTATTCGCTGCCGCAACAGCCTTGTTATTTGGGGGTATTTATGGCTGTTTGCAAGGCTTTGTTTTACATTGTCAAGAAGGGTAAAAGGCCGGTCTTTGTTAAGGTAATGTCTGAGCCTTGCCGTTAGACTTGATAGCAGCTTATAAAAGGCCTGCGATTGAGGGCCATACCAATAAATCTCCGGCCGGAGAAAGCAAGAGGTCTGCTCGTGGCGTTTAAAATAAAGTTACCTATTCCTGTACTAATTCTTGTTGTTGGCGCAGCTGCCGCAACGGCCTTGCTGACACTTAAGCCCAAACCCCAAGCTAAGCCCAAACCAGCGGCCAAGCCGACCTTGGTTAAGGTGGCGGCAGTCACTCCCGCCGTGCACCGTTTAAGCGTCACAACCCAGGGTACTGTAACCCCTCGTCGTGAAATCAGCCTGGTAGCCGAGGTTGGTGGTCGTATTATAAAAGTTAACCCCAATTTTGTTGATGGCGGCTTTGTCGCCGCCGACGAATCTCTGGTCGAGATTGACCCTAGAGATTATCAATACGCTGTAACCCAGGCTGAGTCACAAGTTGCCGAGGCCAAGCAGCGCCTGGCTACTGAGCGCGGGCAAGCTAGGCAAAAAAAGCGTGAATGGCGTAATTTGGGCAATCAAGAGGCCAATGATTTGTTTTTGCGTAAGCCGCAGATCGCCGCCGCAGAAGCCAATTTAGAGGCCGCTAAAGCCAACCGTGACAAAGCTAAATTAAACCTGCAACGAACTCGAATCAGCCTGCCGTTTGCCGGCCGAATACGCAAATCCAATGTCGACTTAGGCCAGTATGTTAACCCCGGCTTCTCCGTGGCCCAGGCTTATGACACTTCGGTAGTTGAGGTTCGTCTGCCGCTGACCGATAGTGAGGCCGCTTTATTAAACCTGCCCCTGGGATCAAAGAGCCAGCCGGAGAGCCTTAACTCTAGCGTTGTTATTCGCGGCACCATCGCCGGCGAGCAATACCAGTGGCAAGGCCAAATCACCCGTACCGATGCCAGCCTCGATACCCGTTCGCGTTTGTACTATGCCATTGCTGAGGTGAAAGACCCTTTTGTTTCGGGAGCAGCACAGGCCCCCTTAGTTGTAGGTCTTTTTGTTGAGGCCGAAATTAGCGGCCGGGCCTTGAACAATATTATTGAATTACCGCGTTTAGCGGTTTTTAAACGCAACCAGGTTTATGTGGTGGGTGCCGACAATAAGCTTAAGCAGCAGCAGGTGCGGCTGATGAAAAAGAGCGCGACAAAGGTTTGGCTAAGGGCTGAATTAAATGAAGGCGAGCAAGTTGTTGTTGGCAAACAACAGTTTTTGGCGCCAGGGGTAAAGGTTGATGTCGAGCCGATCCAGCAACAGCCCGCGGCCGCTCTAAACGCCCTGGCAGGGGAATAAAATGAACCGTTTGATTCAGTGGTTTGTTGAAAACCCAATCGCTGCCAACCTATTGATGGTGCTTATTTTGATTGGTGGCGGCATTAATATAATGAAGCTGGATCGGGAAGTTTTTCCCGCCGTATCGCCAGATAGCCTATCCATCAGTGTGCCGTACCCCGGCGCTGGCCCGAAAGAAGTGGAAGACCAAATCGTTAAGCGGGTTGAAACTGCGGTGTTTGATCTGGAGGGTATTAAAAAAATTGAATCCAGTGCGCGTCAAGGCCGTGGCTCGGTTACCATCGAAGTTCAAAATGGTTACGACACCCAGCGCTTGCTCAACAATGTTAAAACCCGGGTTGATGCTATCACCACCTTCCCGGCGGATGTCGAGCGCCCCGAGGTACAGGAGAATAAGCATAAAATACAAGTGTTGAGTGTCGGTGTTTATGGCGAGGTAGACGATAAGGCGTTAAAAGATACCGGCGAATGGTTGCGGGATGAATTGCAGTTATTACCGGACGTGGCTCTGGTTGAGCTTAATGCAGTTCGCCCCAGCCAGATGGCAATAGAAATATCCGAGCAGCAGATGCGTCGCTACGGTATTACATTCGAAGACGTAGTGCGGGCAGTACGAGGGTCGTCAATTAATTTACCCGCCGGTTCAATTCGATCTCTCAATGGCGACCTACAGGTGCAGACCCGCGCCCAGGCTTATGAAGTCGAAGAATTTGAAGCGATTGTGGTCTCCAGCCGTGAGGATGGCTCTGAGCTAACCATTGGTGACGTCGCTGATGTACGAGAAACCCAGGAAGAGTGGAATTTAATTGCTCGCCTTAATGGCCGCAAAGCGGTTTACCTGGAAGTGTATGCGGCCGAAAACCCCGATGTGGTCGCTACCGCTAAGGTTGCGAAGGAGTACCTGGCAACGATTTCTGAACGCCTACCGCCCGGGGTACACGCGACTGTATGGCGCGATACCTCTTTATTATTCGAAGGCCGTTTAAACCTGCTGCTGAATAATTCAATTACCGGTTTGATTCTTGTTTTTATTGTTCTGATGTTGTTTTTGCGCCCGGCTTTGGCGACCTGGGTCACCATTGGTATTGCCGTAGCATTTATTGGTGCGCTGTGGTTTTTACCTATGTCCGGTGTCAGTTTAAATATGCTGTCGCTGTTTGCGTTTCTATTGGTGCTTGGCATCGTCGTCGATGACGCAATCGTGGTGGGCGAAAGTATTTATTCGCGTCAACAGCAAGGCATTCAAGGAGCCGCATCGGCCGCTGGCGGCGCCAAGATGGTCAGCAAGCCGGTGGTCTTAGCGGTAGTGTCGACCATTATTTTCTTTGCCCCTATGCTGTTTATTCCCGGGCCCTTGGGCGATATGAGCTACGGCATCCCAGTGGTGGTTATTCTGGCCTTGGGGTTTTCTTTGGTGGAGTCGATGCTGATTTTACCATCGCATCTGGCCCATATGAAACCTGAAACAGAAAGCCGTTTTACCTTGTTACGACGTTTTCAAGTTTGGCGTCAGCGAGTGGCAAAGAGCCTGGATTATTTTGCTGAAAATATCTACAAGCGTCGATTGGTTATCTTGCTGCGCAACAACGGTGCAACGGTAGCTACTTTTATCGTTATGTTCCTCCTATCTATTGCCGTTTATGGTGGTGGCTGGCTGGGTAAATCCTTTATGCCGGTAGTGGCCTCGGACTTTGTTCGCTTACGTATGAAGATCCCGGAGGGGGCTCCGTTTCGCACCATGGATGCGATTGTAGAGCGGGTTGAGGGCGCGGTGCCAGAGCTTAAAAAAGATCAGGATATCTTTGGTGAGGAGGGAGGTGATGTCTATATCAAGGATATGCAAACCTGGGGCTGGAGCAATAATATTGTTATTTCATTGGCCCTAGATAATACCGAAGGCAAGGTGGATGCTGATCTCGTCGTCAAGCGCTGGCGCGAGTTGGTCGGCCCGCTGCCCGAATTAGAAGAAATTATTTTGGATGCAACCATTAATGACGTTGGTGCTGATATAAGCTTGAGAGTGGTGGCGCCCAATGAGGATGAGAAAATTTTGGACGCGGTCAAAAATAAATTAGAAGCCGCCCTGCTATCCTATGCGGGTGTTTATGATGTGAAAAACAGCATGTCATTGGCGCGCAGTGATATTCAACTGAGCTTGAAACCCTATGCCGAAACCCTAGGTCTAAGTTTGAGCGATGTAGCCCGGCAGGTTCGGCAGGGCTTTTATGGTGAGGAGGCGCAGCGTATTCCTCGCGGCAATGAGGATGTTCGGGTCATGGTGCGCTACCCTAAATCAGAGCGGGATACCGTCGACCAGTTGAGTAAGATGCGTATTCGCACCGCCGATTTTCGTGAAATTCCATTGGAGGCTGTAGCGCTGGTGGACTATGTCCCTGGTTATGCTCGAATCAAGCGAGAAGATCGTAAACGTGCCATCAAGGTCTCGGCCTATGTTAAAAAAGGTGTAGGGGTACCAGCAGAAATTGTCGCTTCTATTATGGCGGATCACCTGCCAGCTTGGCGTCAACAATATCCCGGCGTACAAGTTAGTATGTCCGACGGCATGCAAGAAGAAGCAGAGTTTGTACAATCGATTATTCAAAACTTCATTCTTACTCTATTAATTATCTTCGGTATTATGGCGGTTGCTTTCCGCTCTTATTGGCAGCCAATTTTAATTCTCACCGCCGTGCCATTTGGTTTTATGGGCGGCGTAGTGGGGCATTTAATTATGGGGCGAGAGATTAGCATGATGTCGTTCCTGGGTTTCTTTGCCTGCGCCGGGGTGGTGGTCAACGACAACTTGGTTTTATTAGACCGAATCAATCAACTGGTGCAGCAGGGCCAGTCGGTATTTGATGCCGTCGTTAATGCCGGGCGCGAGCGGTTTAGGCCAATTATATTAACTTCGGTGACAACCTTTATTGGCCTGGTGCCGATTATGGCGGAGACTAGCACCCAAGCTCAATTTTTGGTGCCCATGGTGATATCTCTGTCGTTTGGGGTTTTGTTTGCCACCGTGGTGACTTTGATTCTGGTGCCGAGTTTGTTCTTAATGTGCGAGCGAATTAAAGCTCGTTTTCGAGGTGAGCACCTTGTCCGTGAGTTGACCGCACCATAGTTTTTTGACGTTTAGCTAGGAGTTAGTATGGGTATTTTAACTTGGATTATTTTGGGCTTGTTGGCCGGGGCCTTGGCGCGCTGGTTGATGCCGGGTGACGATAAAATGGGTTGGTTAAAAACCATGCTCCTAGGCATATTGGGTGCCAATATCGGTGGCTGGGCCGGCGCCTATTTAGGCTTAGGGGAAGTCAGCGGTATTAATTTTGCTACTATTCTAACCGCCACTGCGGGTGCTTTTGTTATATTGTTTTTGTTTAATAAATTTGTAAAGTGATTATCAAATCGTGTTGGTTTAGCTGCGCCGCGGCATTTAATTTAGAGGCCGCCGCGGCTGGTTTGAGTTTAATCCAGTAATTCGCATAGACCATTGAAAATCAGCTCGTTATAACTGACCACGCCAATAACCTTGCCGTTCTCTACCACTGGGGCATTGGAAATCCCAAAGCGGCTGAATAAGCGGGCGCAATAGCGCACATCTAAATCGGGCTCAACCGGTATGACCGGCTTGGACATGATTTCATAGACATTAACTCGCTCTGGGGCCTTGTCTTTTGCCAGTACTTTTTTAACAATATCGGATAGCAGCACAATGCCAAGGGCGTCGTGCTGGTCGCGTTTTTCCACAATTAGCACATCGCAGTTATTGTTTTTCATAATGGCCAGGGCTTCTTTAATGGTTGCCTTGCCGTCAATGTTTAAGTGGTTTTCGTGCATGACCGCACGGGCGGGAATTATTTTTTTGTTCATTACAGCAGCTCCTCTAGTTTGGAGGTGATTGTTTTTGTTTGGTGAGCAACGCCAATTGCGTCCTCCACATCAAGTTGCACGGCGATACCGGTACCGGGCTTGTCATCAAACTGCCCAACTTGGTTGATGGTTTCCAATATATGCCGGCTCAGGTGTTCTTCGACGATAAATAAAACAACGTCGCGTTGAGTTTCCAGTGATAGACCAAAAAAAGTTTTACTCTTGTTAAGGCCCTCGCCACGGGCATTGGTAATTACCGTGGCGCCGGTAGCGCCGGCCTCGCGTGCCGCCGCCATCACCTCGTCGGTTTTTTCGTCTTCTACAAAAACCACAATCATTTTGAAGTGCATTATGTTCTCCTGGTTTAGCCTGTGCGGGAGTCAGACTCTGGGCCGGCGTTGTCTTCATTTTTATTACGGCGGGCTAGGGCTGCCGTAATTTGGGCGTAAGCCATCACCGATATTATGGGAAATAAACTGGCAAAGGCGATAAGGCCAAAGCCATCAATTAAAGGGTTGCGCCCGGGCACGGTCTCGGAGAGACCCAAGCCCAGCGCGGCCACCAGTGGAACCGTCACCGTCGAGGTGGTCACGCCGCCGGAATCATAAGCCAGCGGCACAATTATTTTAGGGGCGAAGCAAGTTTGAATGACCACCACCACATAGCCGGCAATAATATACCAATGAATGGGATCGCCGACGACGATGCGATAGCAACCTAAAGATATACCCATGGCAACACCCACCGCTACCGCTAGCCGTAGGCCCCAGACGCCGATGGCCCCGGCGGAAACCTCGTTGGCCTTTATAGCCACGGCGATTAACGAAGGTTCGGCGATGGTGGTGCTAAAACCAATTAAGAAAGCGAACCAATAGACCCAGTAGTAATCCTGCCAGCTAATTTGCTCTAGGCCTTTTGCTGCGGCCGCGCTGCCGTGAATAAAACTGGGGTCGGTTAGTTGCTCGGCCATCAAGCGGCCGAGTGGAAATAGGCACAGCTCTAAACCGAGTAAGAACAGCGATAGGCCCAATAAAACCCAGACGAAGCCCAATAATATTTGCATCAAGTTAGCGGGTTTTTTACGAATAACTGTAAATTGAAAGCCAAATAAAATAACCGCTATAGGCAGCACGTCGGTGATGGTGCTGAGAGTCGTGTCGATGACGTCCTTAACAATATCCACTAGATCAACATCCCATAAGCCATTACAAAAATCATCGGGCTCAATGAGGCAAAAGCAATCAGACCAAAGCCATCGATCATCGGGTTGCGGCCCTTAATGGATGAAGCCAAACCAACGCCCAGGGCGGTCACCAGGGGTACGGTAATGGTTGAGGTGGTTACCCCGCCGGAGTCATAGGCAATGCCGATAATTTCTTTGGGGGCGAACAAGGTCATAATAACCACCAGCATATAGCCGCCAATAATCATCCATTGAATAGACCAGCCTTTAAGGATTCTTAGGACTCCAATCACAATGGCCAGGCCTACGGCAAAGGCAACGGTAAAGCGGAGGCCGTCGGCGTAGCTTGCCTTGGCTGCCATGCTGTTTTCAATCATCTGGCCGGTGGCCGCGACATTGGCCGCCTCGGCCGCTACGGCAATTAAAGCGGGTTCGGCGACGGTGGTGCCAAAACCTAGGGCGAAGGCAAATAACAGCAGCCAAAACACGCTGCCCTTACGGGCAAAGGCGTGGGCCATGGATTCACCGATGGGGAATAAACCTTGTTCTAGGCCATGGATAAAAAAGGTTAGGCCCAATACCACAAAAACCACGCCCAGCATTAACTGGCCCACATTGGGCAGCGGTTGTTGTAGTACAAAAAACTGGAAAAAGAGAATCACCGCAACAATCGGTATAAGGTCGCGTATGCTAGCAAGCATGGAGTGCAGCAGCTGTTGCAGTGTTTTAAGCACCTATGGCACTCCTGCCTAATGTCGCCGCCCAAGTGGGTAATTGATTGTAATGTGATGATCGATTGTGCATCTAAATAAATTCTTAATAATTGTTTTAGACAAGTTTTTAACGGCCCATTTGGGCCCTAGGTTTATCCTGCGTTTTTTCTATTGGGCTCGCCATGATCGAAATCAAGCTTATGGTCGATCCTGTTGCTTGAGTTTGTAGGGTTGTCCTTGAGCTATGGTCCTTAAGCTATGGTCCTTAAGCTATGGTTCAGTCTAAATGTGGATTATGGCGCCTAATGGTTGGATGGAGCTGGCCCCAATAAATTAATGATAAGGGAAGTATTATGGGAATTTTAAGTTGGGTTGTACTGGGATTGTTGGCCGGAGCATTGGCGCGTTGGTTGATGCCCGGGGACGATAAAATGGGCTGGATAATGACCATTGTTTTGGGCATAGCGGGTGCTTTTGTGGGCGGTTTTATTGGCTCCGTTATCGGTCTTGGCTCGCTTTCTGGCTTTAATCTCGCCACGGTCTTGACGGCCACAATAGGGGCATTTGTGCTGCTGTTTGTTTATAACAAATTTGTTAAGTCTAGCTAAGCCTGTGTTTTAGCGCTTCAGTCTATGGTGGCCGGCTCTATTACTGTTATGAGACTGGCCGCTGAACAATTTCTGCAACACCCTTCTTGGCGTTATAGGTCAAGCTTTAGCCTTCTAATCATCAGCTACCTTGGATACTCTTCCATCAATAATAAAAACTGATGGTGTAATAGTATGGCTCGCCAGCTCTATAAAGTATTAATTCCCTCCTTGCTGACCTTGGTATTGACGGCCTGCGACCGACCCGAACCGGAATCCGAAGTAGTTGCCGACAGCAGCTCGGCGGCGGTTGCCAGCGCGCAGCCTAATAAACCGGTTCAATATGAAGCCGGCAATGTCGACGGCCAACGTATTATCAATGCTAAAGATGGCGAGTGGCTGTCCCATGGTCGCGGTTATGATGAGCAGCGCTATAGTCCATTAAAAACCATCAACAAGAATAATATTAAAGACCTTGGCCTAGCTTGGTCCTTTGACGTGGAGTATCAGAAAGGCTTGGAGGCCAGCCCCGTAGTGGTCGACGGAGTGATGTATACCACCACCTCTTGGAGTGCGGTTTATGCATTGGATGCCAAAACCGGTCGGCAGCTCTGGTATTTTGACCCCAAGGTGCCCAAAGAATATTTAAAATACCTCTGCTGCTCGCCGGCCAACCGTGGTGTAGCGGTGTGGAAGGGGCGGGTTTACTTGGGCACGGTCAATGGTCGTTTGATTGCCTTGAATGCAAAAACCGGCAGCGTAGACTGGCAGGTGCAGACCACCCCAGCCGACCAACCCTATTCCATCACCGGTGCACCGCGTATCGTTAAAGACAAGGTCATTATTGGAAATGGTGGCGCCGAAATGGGTGTGCGCGGATTTATCACCGCCTATGATACTGCTACCGGTGAGCAGCAATGGCGGTTTTATACGGTGCCGGGTAACCCCGAAAAAGGCTTCGAGAATAAAACCATGGCCATGGCCGCGAAGACCTGGACTGGCGAGTGGTGGAAGCTTGGTGGCGGCGGTACCGCCTGGGACTCAATGGCCTACGACCCCGAGCTAGACCTGATGTATATTGGAGTAGGTAACGGCTCGCCTTGGAATCGTAAAATTCGCAGCCCACAGGGGGGCGACAATCTATTTTTGTCGTCGATTGTGGCGGTGAAGCCTGATACCGGAGAATATGTTTGGCATTTCCAAACCACCCCTTCGGACAATTTTGACTACACTGCAACGCAGCATATGATTTTGGCAGACTTGGAAATCAAGGGCGTTAAACGCAAGGTCATTATGCAGGCGCCGAAAAACGGCTTCTTTTATATGTTGGATCGTAGTAGCGGTGAATTTTTATCCGCCAAGCCTTATGTCACAGTGACCTGGGCCAAGCATGTCGACCCGGAAACTGGCCGACCGGTAGAAGATAAAACCGTAACCGAGTTTACCGAGCGCACCCAGATGGTTTGGCCCGCGCCCTACGGTGGTCATAACTGGCACCCCATGGCCTTTAACCCCAATACCGGTTTGGTCTATATCCCCGCCATTGAAATGCCGCACTTCTTTAATGCCCAACAAAAAATGGACAAGAAGCGGATCTGGAACCTGGGCATGAACTGGGTTAAAACACCGGAAACCCCTGAAGCCATGGCCATGAACCGGGAATACACCTCGGGTCAGTTGTTGGCTTGGGATCCAGTTAAGCAGAAGGAAGCCTGGCGGGTGAGCTACCCTACCCCCGGTGTTGGCGGTATGCTGACCACCGCCGGTGATTTGGTTTTTCACGGCCTGCCCCAGGGTATGTTAAAAGCGTATAGCGCTAGTGATGGTGAGCCTTTATGGGAAGCCTTTACGCAAACCGGCGTGGTTGCCCCACCGATTAGCTATGAGATCGATGGCGAGCAGTATATCGCGGTGATGGCGGGCTGGGGTGGCATGTTCAGCATGACCGGCGGTACCGTTTTGCGTAAAACCGAGGGCCCAGGTCCGAACCGGGTACTGGTTTATAAGCTGGGTGCTAAGCAGCAATTACCTGAAGCCCCTAAGCTGGCGACCGAAGCACCTAAGCCCCCGCCAGCGACAGCGTCGAAAGAGCAGGTGGCGCTAGGGCGTGCGCTGTACGATAGCTACTGTCAGTTTTGTCATGGCCTTAATGCTATCAGTGGCGGTCTCTACCCCGATTTGCGTCATATGGACACAGCGGCGCAGCAAGCTTTCTTAGGCATCGTTTATGGTGGCGCTTATAAAGATCGTGGCATGGCGGCCTTTAATGACCATCTCAGCGTCGAGGAAGTGCAGGCCATTCAGGATTATCTGGTTCAGCGCGCCAATGACGACTATGGGATTGAGGCGAACTTTTAAATCCAACGCCCACTCTTTAAGTACTCACAAATATTAGAGGCGTCGGGGTGGTTTGTATTGCAGCCAATCAGGCCCTTCTACTAGCTTGGATGAGCGGATAATGGCAAGCTCAGTGTTGGTGGCGTTTTTAGGCGAGGACTGTCTGAGCGAAGCGAGTTCCGCAGCCGCCAATACTGAGCTGCGTGCGACCGGCAGCAAAGCTACCGCTCCTGCTCGCGCACCTTACCTGCGTCCTGTAGGCAATATAAACCACCCTGGCGACCCGGATTTTTACCCCTAGCTTTAAATTCTCTGATTCTTTTACGGCTTAGCTCTGGCGTTTTATTTTCCAGACACGCCGGTGAATCCATCCCTGGAGGCTTCACGTCGACTCCTGTCTCCTAGAGTCTGGAAAACAAAACCCCAGATCTAAGCCTGCATAGTGCTGGCGGCTAAGCCTTGAAACGACAGCGTTATTGTTTACGGTTCCACAAAAATTAGGGTCGGCGGGGTGGTTTGTATTGCAGCCAATACTGAGCTGCGTGCGACCGGCAGCAAAGCTACCGCTCCTGCTCGCGCACCTTACCTGCGTCCTGTAGGCAATATAAACCACCCTGGCGACCCGGATTTTTACCCCTAGCTTTAAATTCTCTGATTCTTTTACGGCTTAGCTCTGGCGTTTTATTTTCCAGACACGCCGGTGAATCCATCCCTGGAGGCTTCACGTCGACTCCTGTCTCCTAGAGTCTGGAAAACAAAACCCCAGATCTAAGCCTGCATAGTGCTGGCGGCTAAGCCTTGAAACGACAGCGTTATTGTTTACGGTTCCACAAAAATTAGGGTCGGCGGGGTGGTTTGTATTGCAGCCAATACTGAGCTGCGTGCGACCGGCAGCAAAGCTACCGCTCCTGCTCGCGCACCTTACCTGCGTCCTGTAGGCAATATAAACCACCCTGGCGACCCGGATTTTTACCCCTAGCTTTAAATTCTCTGATTCTTTTACGGCTTAGCTCTGGCGTTTTATTTTCCAGACCCGCCGTGAATATATGACTTAAGCCATCCGGGCTCTCGGTCTGCGACCAAGCCCAAATTCCCTCCAGGGGAATTGGTCCCTATAGTCTTCCGCTCGACATCCATGTCTCACAGAGTCTGGAAAACAAAACCCCAGATCTAAACCTAACTTTTCACGATAAATTTTATAGCCGTAACTTCGGCAAAAAATACAGCGGCCAGGCGCATAAAAACAAATTGGCGGCCCACCACATAAGGTCAAAGTCTAGGCGAATAGTCCAATAGCTCAACGCCATAAAACCCGCGCAAAAAGTCAGTGCTAAAGAAAAGGCAGCGAGGTTGCGCCAGGCAGGGATGCCGAGACGGTGTAGACGAATAGAAGCCAAGCCGCATAGCGACAGAATCATATCCAAGGGGAAAAAGGACCAATTCCAACTGACTACTAGCTCTTGCTCGTAGTCCTTAAACAACCAATCCGCCGGGATAAGCTGCCAGTCCAATAGCAGTGTTAACGATGCCAGCCAATAAAGAATAAAACCGACATCGGTGATTAGCAGCCAGGGCTTTATGGCTGGCATGGGGTCATAGGCCGCAGGCTTATTCCCCATGGTGAGGCTTAAGCTTTTTTATAGGCAGTGTAAAGAATGACCACCAAAACCAGTTCGCCGATTAAAGGCTCCACAGAAGCTTGGCTATAACCTTCAACAAAAATACCCACACTGCGGCCAATAGCGCAGCCAAGCATTACCGCCGCACCGGCAGCAAACCACTGGTTGCCCTTATTGATTAAACCCATGCCGACCAAAATCATGGTGATAAAAAAGATACCACCGGTGTCGGCTCTGAAGCTGCCAAGGCCGAGTTGAGTCTCTGGTGCCAGGCCAAATAGGGGGGCTATAACGGCGGGTGACATTAAGGTATAAACCCAGACAGCGGCGCAGGCCAATACAATGAAGACACAAAGTGTGCGTATAACTATTTTCATAAAAATCCTAAATCGTCAGGGCGCGCCCCATGTTTAGCACACCGTTATTAATGCCGCGCAGCTTACTATAAACTTGGGCTCAGATCATCTCTGAAAGTTTATAGCGCAGGGCTTTGCCGAGCGGGTTGCGGGGTATCGCGTCAATTAAAATCAGTTTCTCTGGCAGCTTATACATAGCGATTTGTTGTTCTTGTAGATATTGCTTCAGCGTCTCGAGGCTCATACTTTGGCCTTCTTTTACCACCACAAAGGCCGCCACACGTTCGCCCATGACATCGCAGGCATAAGCCGCCACAGCGGCTTCTTCAATATTGGCGTGGGCGTTAATTAAGTTGTCCAATTCCGCCGGCGCAATATTAACGCCGCCGCGAATAATTAGATCTTTGCAGCGGCCAACAAAACGGTAGTAATTACTGTCGGCGATTTCAAATAGGTCACCGGTTTTATAATAGCCGTCCGGAGTAAAGGCCTGGGCGGTTTTTTCGGCTTCATGGTAATAACCATCAAAAACACTGGGGCCCTGAATCTGTAGTTCGCCGCTGATACCCGCCTGTTCGATTAGCTCACCGGTTTCCGCATGGCATAAGCGGGTGGTAATCAATTTATTGGTGATCGGGAATAAGCGCGCCCGCTGTTCTGGGTCATGGGTCTGGTCAGGACCGCAAAGCAGGCTGACACCTTCGTTGGAGCCAAAGTGATTAATTACCTCGATATTGTGCTGAGCTTTAAAGCCGGCGACCATCCAGCTGTCTAGCGGGGCCGAGCCGCTGCCGATGGTATGTACCTTGGCGAGGGTGTTGGGCGGTAACATCTCAGGGTGTTTAATGATGTTGTTGAGCAACGGCGGTGGCGCCAGGGTGTAGCTGATATCTTCCTCAATTAGTTGGCGCACAAAAACCGTTAGGTCCATAGGGTGGTGTAACACTAGCTTGCCGCGGCTATAGAGCCAGCTCATCATTAAACCGCCAATGGACGCCATATTGATAAACGGGAAGGGGTTGAGCAATGACTCACCGTCCTGCAGCTTGTTGCCTTCATAGGTGGCCAGGCCGATGGTTAGCCAGTGGTTGTGGGAACGTGGAATACCCTTGGGCAAGCCCTCGGTACCGGAAGTCCAGCATATGGTGACAATATCGTCGGCATTGATGTCGGTTTGGTTTAGATACTGAGTAAGAACCTGCTGATCCGCCAGCATAAGTTGGTCGAAGCCCAGGCTGTTCTCGGCCGCTTGAGCGGTGACGCAAATATGCAGCGGTGGTTTAATCTTAGCGGCTACTTTTTGCACCGCTTGGTCCATTAACTGGTGGTGATCCTTGCCTTTAAAATTTCCGACACTGACCACGGCTTTGGGCTGTAATACGGGTAAAATATCGGCCAGTTCATGTTGCTGGTATTGCATAGGTACCGGGCTGATAATAGCGCCGATTCGCGAGCAAGCCATATATAAAATAAGCAGCTCAACAATATTGGGTAGCTGTACAAAAACCACATCATCTTTGCCAATATGGTGGCTGACTAAGCCGGCGGCGCAGCCTTCGATGCGCTGCTTTAACTCGCTGTAACTCAGGCGCAAAGGGACTTGGCCGGTTAACTCCTGGCGGTTGAGGGGGTCGACTAGGGCGATCTGTTCGGCTTTTACTGTGGCGCTGGCGTAGAGCACATCGTGCAAGCGGCGCTCGCCAAAAAAACCTTGCTGGCGGTATAGCTGCCGCTTTACGTCTGGTGTCGTGATCATCACTCGGTTCCATTTTATTATATTGTTTTAGTGCCACGGCTCTACTGTAACAGCTAGTCCGTAGCGGAGTTGGCGGGCTCAGTGTTTAACTCGGCAGTAATAACATGGGCGCCAACTCAGGCCGCACTGTTGTAACTTTCATTATAAGACCAATGATCTAGTGCCTGTCTACACTCAGGCGATAATTAATATCAATTTAAACGCAAAGCCTTATAAAATTAAACTATTGTGGCTTTTGTTGTAAGACTTAGGTTGGGGGTGGTTGATTGTTTACTGAGCCGTGGTCTGGGTTTCCAGCTTGATTACGGCGGCAGCTGGCAGAATCGATTGCCGCTGGAGCAGGCATTTGATATAAGGTCGGGTGATTTTGTTTGCCCGGCGCCAATATTGCCGCGCGATCGACTATTTACCTAGGAATTGGAATGTCCGACCTCATACCGATAGATGCCAATGAGAGCATCACATTAAAGCAATATACTGAAAAAGCTTATCTCGATTACTCCATGTACGTGATTTTAGACCGTGCTCTGCCCAATATTGGTGACGGTTTAAAGCCGGTGCAGCGGCGTATTGTCTACGCCATGAGTGAGCTGGGCTTAAAGTCTACCGCTAAGTTTAAGAAGTCTGCTCGTACCGTGGGTGACGTTATCGGTAAATTCCACCCGCATGGTGATTCGGCGGTCTATGAGGCCATGGTGCTGACGGCCCAGCCCTTTAGTTATCGCTATACCTTAATTGAGGGGCAGGGCAACTGGGGCTCGCCAGACGACCCTAAGTCCTTTGCGGCGATGCGTTATACCGAGTCCAAACTGACCAAATACAGCGAAGTACTGCTGAGTGAATTAGGCCAGGGCACTGTTGACTGGGCGCCTAATTTCGATGGCACCATGGACGAGCCGACAGTGCTGCCGGCCAAGGTTCCCAATTTACTATTGAACGGTACCACCGGTATTGCGGTCGGAATGGCCACGGATATTCCACCGCATAATCTATTGGAGGTGGTCAACGCCACTATCCACAAACTCGACAACCCCAATGCCTCTGTCGCCGAACTGTGTGAGTTTATCCATGGCCCGGATATGCCAACCGAGGCGGAAATTATTTCGCCCAAAGCCGATTTGCAGAAAATGTATGAAACCGGCCGCGGCAGTCTGCGCATGCGAGCAATTTGGAGCAAGCAGGATGGTGACGCCGTTATTACCGCGCTGCCACATCAGGTCAGCGGGGCTAAAATTCTGGAGCAAATAGCGGCTCAGATGCAGGCCAAAAAACTGCCTATGGTGGCGGATTTACGGGATGAATCGGACCATGAAAACCCCACGCGGCTAGTGATAGTACCGCGCTCGAATCGCATCGATCTCGATGCCATGATGAGCCATTTGTTCGCCAGCACCGATTTAGAGCGTACCTATCGCGTCAATATGAATATGATTGGCATCGATGGCAAGCCCGCCGTCAAGGCCTTAGATACGATCTTATCGGAGTGGCTGAGCTTTAGAACAGATACCGTGCGCCGCCGGTTGCAATACCGCCTGGCTAAGGTTGAAGAACGATTGTTACGCCTGGCCGCTTTAATGGTGGTGTTTCTCAATGTTGATGAAGTAATAAGCATCATCCGCAATGAAGACGAGCCCAAGCCAGTATTGATGCAACGCTTTGATTTAGTAGAGGCCCAGGCCGAATACATTCTTGAAACCAAGTTGCGCCAATTGGCGCGCTTGGAAGAAATGAAAATTAAGGAAGAGCAAGACGCGTTAGAGAAAGAGCGTGAAAGCCTCAATAAAACTCTCGATAGCGCCCGGCGTTTAAAAACCTTGGTGAAAAAAGAGCTGCAAGAGGTGGCGCAAGAATTTGGAGACGAGCGTCGCTCGCCGATTGTTGCCCGCGCTGAAGCGACGGCATTTAACGAAACTGACTTAATCAGCAGCGAGCCGATTACCGCGGTGATTTCGGATAAGGGTTGGATTCGTTCGGCCAAGGGACATGATATTGACCCGACGGCGTTAAATTATAAAGCCGGCGACAGCTTTAAGATTGCCGCCAAGGGTAAGTCCAATCAAAATGTTGTGTTGCTGGATTCGACCGGACGTAGCTATGCACTAGCCGCTCATACTTTGCCTTCGGCTCGGGGGCAGGGGGAGCCAATATCCGGTCGAGTAAACCCACCCAGTGGGGCGGTGTTTATGTCCGCCTTTATGGGTGATGACAAGCAAAAAATTCTAATGTCCTCCGACGCGGGCTATGGATTTGTTGGCACCATCGGTGATTTGTACACCAAAAATAAGGCCGGTAAAGCGGCGCTTAACCTGCCCAAAGGTGGGCGAGTGATGCCGGTGGTTATGATTGCTGAGGCCGTCAACCCAATGATTGTTGCCATCAGCAATGAAGGCCGTTTATTGGTATTCCCATTGGGCGAATTACCCGAGCTAGCCCGTGGCAAGGGCAATAAAATTATGAATATTCCCGCTGCGCGGGTGCTAAGCCGCGAAGAGTTTGTGGTCGCGGTGCAGGTGGTTGGGGAGGGACAGCAGCTAACGGTGTATTCTGGTAAACGGCATTTGAGTTTGAAAATGTCAGACTTGGAGCATTACCGTGGTGAACGCGGCCGCCGTGGTAATAAATTACCCCGTGGCTTCCAAAAAGTTGACTCAGTGACTGTGAGCTAACATGCAGCTGGTGCTGTTGCCCGGGATGGATGGAACAGGGCGTTTATTTGCCCCGTTTTTGTCCGAGCTGGAGCACCACAATAGCCAGATTATTAGCCTGCCAGACAGCGGCCCACAGGATTACCCTAGCCTATGTGAGTGGTTGCTGCCAAGGTTGCCGCAGCGGCCCTTTGTTCTTCTCGGTGAATCCTTCTCCGGGCCGTTGGCGATGATGTTGGCGGCCGGTAATGCAAATATCAAAGGCTTGATTCTCGTTGCAACGTTTATGCAGCCAATTCGCCCACGCCTAAGACGGCTGTCACGCTACTTTCCCATATCCTACTTTCTGCGCAGCCCGGTTCTAATCAGGCTTGCGACAAGATACTTGCTCGGCAGCCCTAATTCACAGAGCTTGATGCTAGTGGCTGGCATACTTCAGGGGCTGGAGCCAGGCTTAATACGCAGGCGGCTAAACAGTTTGGATGGCCTAAACCAAACGCAGTGGGCAGCAACAAGCTGCCCTGTTTTATACCTACAAGCCGAAAAAGATAGCTTGGTGCCTGCGGTGGCGGTGAATGAGTTTAAGTTTTTTTGCCCAAGTATGCAGTTTGTTTCTTTGCCGGCCAACCATTTCGTTTTGCAGGCGCTGCCAGTGCAAAGCGCTGCTGCGGTTGCAAATTTTATGCGCGGTATAGAAGCTGTATGAAATGTAAAAGGTAAAATGTAAAATGTAAAATGTAAAAGGTAAAAAGTTACTGAAGCGTTTTTATTGGCATTGGGGTTTATAGGTTATGGCTAAAGCAGTTGCGCTGGGTGGGATATTTTTTCTTTGTGATGACCCAAGGTCGTTGGCGGCGTGGTATCAGCAGCATTTGGGTATCGATATCGATGAGTCGTATGGGGGTGCCAGTTTTATGCCAGCAGCAATGCCCGCCGGTGGCTACACCTTATGGTCACCGTTTAAGTCTGACAGTGATTACTTTAAACCGAGCAAGCAGCGGTTTATGATAAATTTCATTGTCGATGACCTGGACGCTTTAGTGGCACAGCTGAAAAATTCCGGTATCACCCTTGTGGGCGAACCGGAATCTGGCGAGTTTGGTGAGTTCGCTTGGTTACTAGATCCGGCAGGTAATAAAGTAGAGCTGTGGCAGCCGATTTCAGCTTAGAAAATTTCCTCGGGTAGATCTTCGTCACTACTGCCAACACTGCCGTTGTTATCGCTAATGACCTTGGGCGCATTTTCTTGCCGGAAGCTCTCATAAATTGCGCCTAGGGTGTTGATGTTGGCGCGCTCGCCAGTGGTTGGGTTAATTCGTACCGTGACAATACCGGATGGCTGTCGCCGGGGGACTTCGGCGGTATTTTTTAGGGCCGACTTCATAAAGTCAATCCAAATGGGCAGTGCCGCCGAGCCGCCATATTCTCTTCGCCCTAATAACAAGTTTTGATCGAACCCCAGCCAGGTGGTAGTCACTAGGTTCTGGTTGTAGCCCGAGAACCAGGCGTCGCGCGGGCCGTTAGTAGTTCCGGTTTTACCAGCAAGGTCGCGGCGTTTTAATACCAGCGCTGCGGTCCCCGTGCCTTTGGTAATCACATCCTGCAATATTGAATCAATAAGATACGCGACCTGTGGGCTTAATACGCGCTGGGCCAAATTTTTTGGTGGTTCAAAGTGTTGGTTTAACAATTGTGCGCTGTCGTTTTGCTCGCCGTCGGTCTCGCTGTCTGCGCCTGGCAGCGTGGCTTGGTCTTCTTGTTCTAATGCCGCCAGCTCCGAGGCCAGCGCCTGCTCCAGGCCTAGCGGGTCGTCAATTTGAGCCAGCACTTTATCATCGCCTTGGGCGTTGGCGAGTTCGCAGCGGCGACAAACAGTTTCGGGCTCAGCTTGGTAAATATTCTCACCATTTGCATCAAGCATCTGCTCTACCACATAAGGCGTTACCTTATAGCCACCGTTGGCAAATACGGCGTAACCGGTGGCTATTTCGAGTGGCGTTATGGCATGGCTACCCAAGGCGAGAGAAAGGTCCGCCGGTAATGAGGACTTGTCGAATCCATAGCGGTCCATGCCATCAATGGCTTTACGTACCCCGGTATTTCTCAGTACGCGAATGGATACCAGATTACGCGAGCGGTACAGCGCTTGGCGCAAGCGAGTGGGGCCATAAAACTTACCGCCATCATTTTCTGGCCGCCAGGTGCGTTCAAGGTTGGCATCTTCAAACACGATGGGGGCATCATTAATAATGCTGGCCGGAGTAAAGCCATTCTCTAACGCGGCGGTGTAAACAAACGGTTTAAAGTTAGAGCCGGGTTGTCGCTTGGCTTGAGTGGCGCGGTTAAAGTGGCTTTGATTAAAATCTAAGCCGCCAATGAGCGACTTGATAGCGCCATTATTGGGGTTTAACGCAACCAATGCGGCTTGCGCTTTAGGAATCTGCAGCATATGCCATTGAGTGGTGCTGGTGCTTAGCGGTGTATCGTTAATGGCATCGTCGCCGTCGGTTTTGGCTGGGGCTGTTACTGCCACGTTGATAGTTTTAGCTTGCAGTCTAATGACATCGCCAACCGCTACCACCTCGGCCGCCAATTTGGGTTTGCGGCCGCGGGCATTTTCGGTGCGAAATTTTCGCGCCTGGCTGAGGCCGTTAGCCCAGCTTACTTCGACAACCTGACCGTCGGCTAACAGGGCTTTTATCTGTTGCTCCAGTACTTGAACCACCACCGCAGGTTTTAGGCCGGCGTAGGTCTTAATATTTTTTAGTGCCGTCTGCCAGGGAATCAAATCTAAATTGGCCAGCTCGCTGGGATTGCTGTGCTCGGGGTCGATAAGGCTGGGCTGCCATTGCAGCTCTGGCCCGCGATAGCCGTGGCGTGCGTCATACTTGAGCAGGCCATTAACGACCGCTTTTTGGGCGGTTTCCTGGAGTTGACTGTCAACTGTAGTGATAACCGTCAAGCCGTCGGTATAAGCTTGCGGGCCGTAGATGGCGACAGCCTTTTGGCGAGCCATTTCCGCAATATAGGGGGCGTGGTGGTCTAGGCTAATGCCGTGGTAGCTGGCGCTCATGGGTTCTTTTTTCGTGACGTCATGGGTGGCCTGGTCGATATAGCCCAGTAACAACATCCGACTAAGGATCCAATTACGCCGAACCAAGGCGCGTTTGGGGTTGGCAATGGGGTTAAAAGCCGACGGTGCTTTAGGTAAACCTGCAATCATGGCTAATTGGGCTAAACTTAACTGATCTAAGGGCTTGCCGTAATAAACATCCGCTGCAGCACTGATGCCGTAGGCGCGGTTACCTAAGAATATAACGTTAACGTATAGTTCAAGAATTTCCTGCTTGCTTAATTCGCGCTCAATTTGTAACGCGAGGAATATCTCGTTGAGTTTGCGCGCAAATGTCTGTTGGCGAGTGAGAAAAAAGTTACGTGCTACCTGCATGGTAATGGTGCTACCGCCGGATTGAATCCGGCCGGTGCTGGCAATTTGGCTGGCGGCCCGCAGCAGGCCTTTAATAGAGACCCCGTTGTGGGAGTAAAATTGATCATCTTCAGCCGCGAGCAGGGCCTGAATATAGGCGGTGGGGATATTGTCGAACGCAACTGGCTTGCGGCGCTTTTCGCCGAATTCGCCAATTAGCTTGGCGTCGGCCGACAGGACCCGCAGTGGAGTTTGTAATTTGACGTGGCGCAAACTGTCGACAGCAGGCAGTTTGGGACTTAGGTACAAGTAAAAGGCGCCGAGCCCGGCTATGATAGCGCCGCAAATGCAAAGAAATAGCCAAAAACTATTGCGGACTAAAGAATTACGCATGATTTTAAGTCTTATTGCTAGTGAATACCCTGGAAAGGAACGCATTATAAGCGCTTTTTTGTGTATTACATCAGTGTGAATCTACTAGAATCTATTCCTAGGTATCTAGTATGAAGTTTTATGCGACATAAAGTCCCATAAATAAGCATAGGGTATTAGTGGTTGTTGCAGCATATACTTCAAGTGCTATAACATGAATTGTCTATAAGTCACGGAAATTGATAACAAAATGGGTATTCTGGGATTCCTTGAGTCTAAGTCTAAGCCGTTATTGGGTTTAGATATCAGCTCGACTGCAGTGAAATTGCTTGAACTTAGCCGCCAGGGCGATCGTTACCGGGTGGAGAGTTACGCCGTGAGAGCTTTGCCGACCGGCGCTGTGGTTGAGAAAAACATCAACGATGTGGATGGCGTGGCTGAAGCGATACGCGGTGTCATCAAACAGTCTAAAACCAAGGAGAAGTGGGTGGCTGTGGCCGTGGCCGGTTCAGCTGTGATCACCAAGCTTATCGAAATGCCAGCCGGCCTGTCCGAAGACATCCTAGAAACCCAGATTTCCCTTGAAGCTGATCAGTATATCCCCTACCCCCTGGAAGAAGTCTCGATTGACTTTGAGGTGCAGGGCGTCGCCAAGAATAACCCCGAGCAGGTTGAGGTATTGCTAGCGGCATGTCGTCGAGAGAACGTCGAACTGCGGGTTGAGGCGCTGGAGCAAGCGGAGTTGATTGCCAAGGTGGTTGATGTTGAAGCCTACACCATGGAGCGGGCTTATCAATTAGTGGCTCAGCAGTTTGAACCGCAGGAAGGGCAGATAGTCGCCATCGTCGACGTTGGCGCCACCATGACCACCTTGACCGTATTGGTTGACGGTAAGATCGTTTATACCCGCGAGCAGTTGTTTGGCGGTAAGCAGCAAACCGAAGAAATTCAGCGTCGCTATGGTCTTTCCTCAGAGGAGGCCGGTTTGGCTAAAAAGCAAGGCGGCTTGCCCGATGACTATGAGTCCGAGGTGCTGGAACCGTTCAAAGACGCGGTCGTGCAACAGGTGACCCGCTCCTTACAATTTTTCTTTTCATCTAGCCAGTACAATGATGTCGACTTGATCGTAATGGCTGGCGGCGTGGCGTCGATGGAAGGGCTGGCAGCGCTGGTTGAAGAAAAGCTGGGTACTTCGACCATCACCGCCAATCCCTTTGCCAATATGTCGGTATCACCGCGGGTGAATGCCACCGCCTTGGCTAACGATGCGCCGGCACTGATGATTACCGCCGGCTTGGCCATGCGGGAGTACAGCTAATGGCGAATATTAACCTACTGCCCTGGCGCGATGAGTTTCGGGAAAAACGTAAAAAAGAATTTCTAAGCCTACTGGCTTTGTTGCTATTGGTTGCGGTTGCACTGGCCTATTTTTGGGTATCATCGGTGGAATCGGGTATCGCCACGCAGCAGCAGCGTAATAATATGCTCGACCAGGAAATCAAAGTACTGCAAAAGCGCGTGGTTGAAATTAAAGAGCTTAAGCGTAACCGTGAAGCACTGCTGGATAGAATGCGTGTTATTCAAGACTTGCAGGGCCTGCGTCCAGTAATTGTTCGCTCCTTTGATGAATTTGTCCGCATGGTGCCTGACGGTATTTATATTTTGACGATGAAAAAGCAGGGCGATGTGCTGAGTTTGGAAGGCATTACAGAGTCCAATAATCGTGTTTCTTCGCTGATGCGAAACTTGGAAAATTCGGCCTGGTTTGAGGGGCCCAACTTGAACTCTGTTCAGGCGATGCCGGCATTTGGCGAAACCGCCAGCAAATTTAGCATGACGGTAAAAGCCGCTATTCCCAAAACCATAGAGGGAGAAAGCTAATGGCGGATTTATCTGAGTCGATCCAGCAGATACGAGATTTCGATATATCTGAACTGGATATCGATCGTATTGGCGTATGGCCCTTGGGCGGTCGAATATTTGTATGTCTGTTAGTGGTCGCTGCGGTTTTTGGCATCAGCTACTATTTTTTCGTCAGCGACTTAAAGCTCACCTTAAAAACTGAGGTGGCCCGCGAGGCAAGCTTAAAAACTAACTTTGAGCGCAAAGCACATGAGTCGGTAAATTTGGCAGCTTACCGCAAGCAGATGCAGGAAATGGAAGCTTCCTTTGGCGCATTATTGCAGCAGCTACCCAGTGATACCGAGGTGCCGGGGTTGCTGGAGGATATTGATGAAAAGGGCAGCGAAAGCGGCTTGTCGATATCCAGTATTCAATTGCAGACAGAGAAAAAGGCCGAGTTTTACGTTGAGCTGCCAATTAAGATTACGGTGCAGGGTGGTTATCATGATTTAGGTGGTTTTGTCAGCGGCATCGCCGGCATGCCGCGAATTGTTACCCTGCATGATTACGATATAAAATCCGATGACCGAGGTATATTGGAAATGGTTATTACCGCTAAGACCTATCGTTACAAGGCGGGCAACTAATGAAGGGGAAATTACTGGCGGTAAAATTTCTGTCTTTGGCCCTGCTGCTGGTATGGCTGCCTTCATGCTCCTTTGAAGGCAATCATCAAGATTTGCAGGATTATATTGAAGAGACTAAGCGGCGTCCGCGTGGCCGTATTAAGGGCCTGCCGGAATTTCGTCCGTACAAGGCCTTTAGTTATGGCGCGATACAGCTGCGCAGCCCATTCCAAAAATTAAAAGAAGATCAAAAAAAGCCGTTCACCGGCAATGCAAAAGCGGTTAAGCCGGACCTGGCGCGCGAGCGGGAATATTTAGAAGGCTTTAATTTCGTCGCCCTGAGCATGGTCGGCACCATCGAGCAAGACAAGGTGTTGTGGGCCTTGGTGGGAGACGGCGCCGGTGGCGTGCACCGCGTTACCACTGGTAATTATTTAGGTAAAAATCACGGCCGGGTTATGTTCACTACCCATGGCCAATTAGATATTATTGAAATTATTCCTAACAACCTGGGTGGTTGGGTAGAAAGGCCGCGAGTCCTTCAAATAAAGGAACAATAAGGGAAAAATTATGTTTGCTAATAACAGCCCGATGTCATTCACGAGCAGAGCTCTGCTTAGTTTGGCGGCAATATTCTCCGCATCGCTGGCCGCGAATGATTTAGAAAATATTCATTTTGCCGAGCTACCGGGGCAACGGTTTGAGATCAAGCTGGATTTTACCGACGTGCCTCAGACGCCCAAGGGCTATAATATTGAGAAGCCCGCCCGGGTGGTATTGGATTTTGCCGACGTCGAAAGCAAATTGGCCAAGAAAAAATTCGCCATTGCTTTTGATGGCGCAAAAAGTGTGGTGGTTTTGTCCAGCGGCGATCGAACTCGAATGATCGTAAATTTGGATCAATTGCTCAGCTACAAAACTCGAGTTGAGGGCCGCTCCTTGTATGTTGAAATGGGCAACCAGACTAATGTCGATTATATCGAATCGGGCTCCAGTTTGTCGGCGGCTATATCCAGTCAGGCAGCGGAATACAGCCGCTCGATTACCAGCTTAGATTTCCGTCGTGGCGATAAAGGCGAGGGCAAATTGATTCTTGGCTTAAGTGAGTCCAACGTTAATATCGACGCCGATAATAGCGGTGGATCGCTCAAACTGACCTTTTCCAATGTGGCGCTGGCGCAAGAGCTGCGTCGCCGCTTAGATGTCACCGATTTCGCCACCCCGGTAACCTTTGTTGATGCCAGTTACAATGGCGGCGATACCCGTATCGTCATCGATACTTCGGGTGAATACGATTACCTGGCCTACCAGGCCGATGATCAATATGTGGTTTCCATTAAGCCCCTGAGTGAGTCTCAGCGACGTTTGCGCGAGTCACAATTTCAGTATGTAGGTAAAAAATTATCGCTAAATTTCCAGGATATTGAAGTCCGTTCGGTGTTACAGCTGATTGCTGACTTTACCGACCTTAACCTAGTGGCCAGTGATACCGTAACCGGCAGCATCACTTTGCGGCTGGACAATGTGCCCTGGGATCAGGCGCTAAACTTGGTGTTAAAAACCAAGGGGCTGGATAAACGTCAGGTAGGTAATGTCTTGATGGTGGCGCCGGCGGCTGAAATTGCTGAGCGCGAGCGGCAAGAGCTGGAGACCAAAAAACAGCTGCAAGAATTGGCGCCTTTGCGGACCGAATATATCCGTGTGCGCTACGCTAACGCCAAAGAGTTATTTAAGCTGTTTAACCAGCGCGATGGTGAGGGCGGCGGCTCCGACGGCGGCTCCGGCGGTAGTTCAACCGGCAGTATCTTGTCTGAGCGTGGCCAGGCGATAGTTGATGAGCGTACCAACTCCATTATCTTGACCGATACCTCGGAAAAAATCGCCACCTTCCTGGCGCTGGTCAAGCAGATTGATATACCGGTGCGGCAGGTGCTGATTGAAGCGCGTATCGTGGTGGCCAATACCGATTACCGCAAAGAGCTGGGAGTACGCTGGCAGGCGACGGGCAATAACAGTACTGGTAATACCAGTACTTTGTTTTCAGGCGCTACCGAGGCTTTTAATTCTGATAATTTCTCCACCGATGCCACCACGGGTGAAAGTACCTGGACCCCGACCATTGATCAGGCCTCGCTGGTAGACCTGGGCGTAAACAATGCCTTCGGCTCTATCGCTATGTGGCTGACCACCGACAACGGCTCCCTTGGTTTGGAGCTCAGTGCGTTGGAAGATTCAGGCTTCGCCGAGATTGTTTCTCAGCCCAAGGTTATTACCGGCGACAAGCAGACTGCTTATATCGAATCGGGTAAAGAGATTCCTTACCAGGAGGCTTCGGCCAGTGGTGCCACCTCGACGTCGTTTAAAGAGGCGGTGCTTAAATTAGAGGTAACACCACAAATTACCCCCGATGACCAAATCATTATGGACCTAAATATTAACCAAGATTCCATCGGCCAGGTTGATTCTGCCAGTTCCATCCCCATTATTGACGTTAACCAATTGGAAACCCAGGTGCTAGTGGCCAATGGCCAAACCATAGTGCTTGGTGGTATCTTCCAAGATGAGTTAACCACCGGGCAGAGCAAGGTGCCAGTATTGGGCGATATCCCCTATCTTGGCCGCTTGTTTAAAAAGGATCTAAAAATCCGTAATAAGCGTGAGCTACTGATTTTTATTACCCCAAGAATTATTGCCCAAAATATCACCAACTAGATTTAATAGTATTAGGTACGAGTGAAAAATATTTATCTGATCGGCCCCATGGGGGCCGGTAAATCAACCATTGGCCGCTTGTTGGCCGCCGAGCTGCACCTTCCATTTAGTGATACCGATAAGCTTATCGAGGAAAAAACCGGGGCGGACATCCCCTGGATCTTCGATGTCGAGGGCGAAGATGGTTTTCGCAAGCGCGAGCTTACCGCCTTACAAGATTTGGGTGAACAGCAAAACCAAGTGGTTGCTACGGGTGGCGGCATTGTGCTGCACGAGGACAATCGGCGCTGCTTAATCAATACTGGCATCGTGGTCTATCTGCTCGCATCGGTCGAGCAGCTGCTGCAACGCACCAGTAAAGATAAAAAGCGACCTTTGCTGCAGGTGGACAACCCCGAAGAAAAAATTCGTGAGTTATTGGCCGAGCGCGACCCACTCTACCGAGACGTGGCCGACCATGTGATTGAAACGGGTGCTTTAAGCCCCAAGTCCGTGGCGGAAAAAATAGCCGAGCTGTGCACTGGTAAAGCTTAATCGATCAAGCTTGGAGCTTGCTCGATTAGCGAGCTCCTAAACGCGCTAGATCCTGGCGCGGTGCAGGCTTAGATCTGGGGTTTTGTTTTTCAGGCTCTATTGGTTCGTCAGGCTCACCATGAGCGGCACAAAAATTGAATCGATATGCCCCCACAATCCGCTCCTCCTGCTCACGCCCCTTACCTGCGTCCGTGCAGGCAAAGCTACCGCTCCTGCTCACGCCCCTTACCTGCGTCCGTGCAGGCAAAGCTACCGCTTCTGCTCACGCCCCTTACCTACATCCGTGTAGGCAAAGCTACCAGTTATAATCCGGGTCGCCAGGGTGGTTCATGTTGCTGCCGGTCGCACGCGTCTCAGTGTTGGCGGCGGCTGCGGAACTCGCTACCCGCTCAAACAGTCCTCGCCTAAAAGCGCCGCCAACACTGAGCCGCTAAAACGCGCCCTGATTGGCTGCAACATGAACCACCCTGCCGCCCCTTGTATTGTGGTGTTCACAGCTATGGGGTTTTATCTGAATAAGTAATTTAACAATTAGACTCTTGGCGCTAGCACGATGCAGGCTTGGTTCTGGGGTTTTGTTTTCTAGACTCTAGGAGACAGGAGTCGACGTGAAGCCCCCAGGGAGGGGTTTACGGCGTGTCTGGAAAATAAAACGCCAGAGCCAAGCCGGGGTAGAACCTACCTACCTAAAGCTACTGCTCCTGCTCACGCCCCTTACCTGCGTCCGTGCAGGCAAAGCTACCGCTCCTGCTCACGCCCCTTACCTACATCCGTGTAGGCAAAGCTACCAGTTATAATCCGGGTCGCCAGGGTGGTTCATGTTGCTGCCGGTCGCACGCGTCTCAGTGTTGGCGGCGGCTGCGGAACTCGCTACCCGCTCAAACAGTCCTCGCCTAAAAGCGCCGCCAACACTGAGCCGCTAAAACGCGCCCTGATTGGCTGCAACATGAACCACCCTGCCGCCCCTAATATAGTGGGTGCTTATGGACAGAGTGTTGAATTTAAAAGTGCGCGTTAGATCCTGGCGCGGTGCAGGCTTAGATCTGGGGTTTTGTTTTCCAGACTCTAGGAGACAGGAGTCGACGTGAAGCCTATAGGGACATATTCACGGCGTGTCTGGAAAATAAAACGCCAGAGCTAAGCCGGGGTAGAATCTACCTACCTAAAGCTGCCGCTCCTGCTCACGCCCCTTACCTGCGTCCGTGCAGGCAAAGCTACCGCTCCTGCTCACGCCCCTTACCTGCGTCCGTGCAGGCAAAGCTGCCGCTCCTGCTCACGCCCCTTACCTGCGTCCGTGTAGGCAAAGCTACCGCTCCTGCTCACGCCCCTTACCTACATCCGTGTAGGCAAAGCTACCAGTTATAATCCGGGTCGCCAGGGTGGTTCATGTTGCTGCCGGTCGCACGCGTCTCAGTGTTGGCGGCGGCTGCGGAACTCGCTACCCGCTCAAACAGTCCTCGCCTAAAAGCGCCGCCAACACTGAGCCGCTAAAACGCGCCCTGATTGGCTGCAACATGAACCACCCTGCCGCCCCTTGTATTGTGGTGTTCACAGCTATGGGGTTTTATCTGAATAAGTAATTTAACAATTAGACTCTTGGCGCTAGCACGATGCAGGCTTGGTTCTGGGGTTTTGTTTTCCAGACTCTAGGAGACAGGAGTCGACGTGAAGCCCCCAGGGAGGGGTTTACGGCGTGTCTGGAAAATAAAACGCCAGAGCCAAGCCGGGGTAGAACCTACCTACCTAAAGCTGCCGCTCCTGCTCACGCCCCTTACCTACATCCGTGTAGGCAAAGTTGCCGCTCCTGCTCACGCCCCTTACCTACATCCGTGTAGGCAAAGTTGCCGCTCCTGCTCACGCCCCTTACCTACATCCGTGTAGGCAAAGCTGCCGCTCCTGCTGCTGTAGAAGCTGGTTTGGAGTTTCCAGCGACCATTTGCGGCGCGGGAGCTGGCTAAGACTGTGGTATGCTTGGGCAATAATTATTTTGCCGGAAACCGACCATGCACGAACTCCTGCTCGACTTAGGCGAGCGAAGCTACCCCATCTTTATTGGCCCTAAATTACTTGCTCAGCCTGATTTGCTGCGGCCCTATATCAAGGGTCAGCAAGTGTGTGTGGTGACCAATACCAGCTTGGAAAAACTATTGCTGCCCCAGCTAGAGCCGTCACTGGCAGGCTTGGATTATTGCAAAGTTGTTTTGCCTGATGGCGAGGCCCACAAAAATCTCGACACCCTTAATTTAATTTTTGACCAGCTGCTGACATCTCGCCAGACCCGGCGTACCACCCTGATAGCTTTGGGTGGTGGTGTGGTGGGGGATATGACCGGGTTTGCGGCGGCCTGCTACCAGCGCGGGGTCGATTTTATTCAAATTCCAACCACGCTATTATCCCAAGTGGACTCCAGTGTTGGCGGTAAAACTGGGGTTAACCATGCGCTGGGTAAAAACATGATCGGCGCCTTCTACCAGCCTAACTGTGTCTTAGCCGATACCAGTGTTTTGCAGAGCTTGCCCAAGCGTGAATTGGCCGCGGGTTTAGCCGAGGTGATTAAATACGGGCTGATCGCCGATGCCGATTTTTATCTTTGGCTGGAAGAAAATATACAGAGCTTGTTGGCTGGTGAGCAAGAAGAGTTAGCTTATGCGATACATCGCTCCTGCCAAATTAAGGCCGATGTAGTCAGCCAGGATGAGAGAGAGGGCGGTATTCGGGCCATACTCAACCTGGGTCACACCTTTGGCCATGCGATTGAAACTCATATGGGCTATGGCGAATATATTCACGGCGAGGCGGTGGCTATCGGCATGCAAATGGCGGTACAGCTATCGGCCGATATGGGCTGGATAGATCGAACATTGGTTGATCGCAATCGCGCCTTAACGCTGGCCGCAGGTTTACCGTGGCAGGGGCCTGAGTCCATGGCGGCCGAGACCTACCTTGAATTGATGGCAGTCGATAAAAAAGTTTTAGACGGTCGTCTGCGCTTGGTGTTGTTAAAATCCTTGGGTCAGGCAGTGGTGACCGAGGACTTGCAGGTTGAGCAGGTGCTTGCGGCAATTAATGCCTGTCGCTAAATTGAACAAAGGAGAGCCCAGGATGGACGATTACCTCAGCTATTATGGTTTGCAGCGGGAGCCATTCGCAGACTCCGGGGCTTTTTTTGGTGGTGCCGGCCGGCAAGAAACGCTAGAGCAAATGCAGCATTATTGTCAATTTAGCTCTGGTGCGGTTGTGCTTGAGGGGCGGCTAGGGCTGGGTAAGTCATTATTATTGCAGCAGCTGGCTCAGCTGCATCCGTCGGCCCAGCCATTATCTTTTGTGGCGGCGCCGGTAACGGCCTCGGCCGAACAAATTTTATCATCCCTGGCGACCGAGCTGGGCATGCCGCTGCCTGAGGATAATAGTGCTGGGGCGATGGCCTCGCAGTTGCGTCACCAGCTGCAAGCTGGCGATCAGCAAGCCTTGATTATTATTGATGATGCTCACAATCTTGACGATCAGGTGTTGTCGGCTTTGTTGAGCCTGCTGCAAGGGCAGGAGCCGGGCGCCAAATCCAGCAACTTGGTTTTGGCCGGTGACAATGGCTTGGCGACGCGTTTAGATGGTTTTGAATTGGTTGATATTCTTATCAACGATGTTCAGCTGCTCGAGTTATCGCTGGCCGAGGCGGGCGATTATATTGCCCAGCGTCTGCAGCAGGCGGGCTTTGATGGGGATATGCCCTTTAGTGCCGATGAGTTAGAGCAGTTATGGCGTGAGTCGAAGGGGTGCCCTGGCGCCATCAATAAACTTGCTGAGCACCTGCTGGTTAGCAAGCTCTACCGCCGCCCGGCAAAAACCAGCGGCCTGCCCATGGGTCATATGATGCTGGCGGTCGCATTGCTGGCCGTTTTGATTTTTAGTTACCTATATAAAGACGTCCTACTTGGCGGGCCGGAGCCTGAGGATCAGCTTGCCCTGGCCGCCGAAGAGCCCAAAGGTAAAATAGATTCAGCTTTCGCTGATGATGCGGTAACTGCGGGCGGTAATGCAGGGGCAGCGGCTAAGCTTCCAGCCAGAAAGCCCCTGTCCTCAGCCGACACGGCCGAGCAGGTTGGCGACCGTCAGGCCAATGCATTGAAGGACGTAGTTGCGAGCATGGCCGCTCAGCAGTTGGATCAAGTTGGTGTTGAGAGTGCTGAGCCGGCTGAAGGGGGCGCGGGCTTGGTTGGGGCTACGTCACTGTCTGCGGCCAGTAAGGCGCCAGCTAAGGCGAAGACGTCGCCAGTGCGTATTGGTTTGACCGCAAAAACAATTGCCGATGATAAAAAGCAACCGGCTCTGCCGGCCAAAGTGGTAGCGAAAGCAGATCCGGCCCCAAATTCGGAGCCAGACATTGATGATGGCGTGATGAGTGCCGATGAAAAGTACTTGCTGGCCTTAGATGAAACTGACTTTGTGCTGCAATTATTGGCGGCGCCGTCGCGCCAGGGTGCGCGACAGGCGGTGGCGGCTATGGCTAACCGTGATCAGGTGCGGGTTTATCCGCGCAGCAAATACGGCAAGACCTGGTATGTGATTGTATTGCCGGGGTTTGCTAGTGGCGCAGATGCCAGGCGTGCTGCCAAGACCTATCATTCCGATGTTTGGCCTCGAAATGTATCCCATGTGCATCAGGATATAAAAGCATATCGGGGCATTTAGCCGCATAATCGATGTTTTTAGCGGGCTCTTACCGAACGTTGTAAGGCCTGCCTTGATTAATTAGGGTAGAGCAGGTAACATCCTGCGCCCATTTGTCATCTAAGCCCCATCGGCCAGTCTGTCAAAGCTGAGCTAGGGGCTTTTTTGTCTGGGAATTCACAGATTGAGTTGGTAACCGCCACGAGAGAGAAGCATAAGCTTCCAATTCAGAAAGGTAGGGCCGCCATAGCCATAGAGCGAGTAAGCAGCCGGTAAGACAGAAGCGTATGGGCTGCCAACACGTTCGTAGATTAAGAGAGACAGAGTATGACTGCTGGACTCTATCGTTTAGACGAATTTAAAGACAACTGTGGTTTTGGCCTTATCGCCAATATCAAAGGTAAAGTTAGCCACAGCCTTTTACAATCAGCGATTGAAGCCTTGACCTGTATGACCCACCGTGGCGGTATTGCCGCCGATGGTCTAACTGGCGATGGCTGTGGTTTGCTGATGCAAAAGCCTGATAGTTTTTTCCGCACCATCGCCGCCGAGCAAGGCTACGAATTGACCGCCCATTATGGGGTTGGCTCGATCATGCTTAGCCAAGATGCTGAGCTGGCGGAGGCTGCCAAGGCCGTGTTGACTGCTGAGCTTAAGGCTGAGGGCCTAAGTGTTGCTGCGTGGCGCCAGGTGCCCACTGATGAAGCATGCCTAGGGCCAATTGCCCTGGCTACCTTGCCGCAGTTTTACCAGGTGTTTATCAATGCCGAGTGTTCTCTGCCAGCCTTAAATGCCAAGCTGTATATGGCTCGCCGCCGTACCGATAAAGCCTTAAAAAATGACAAAGCCTTTTATGTGGCCAGCCTGTCATCGTCGGTAGTGTCCTATAAAGGCCTGATGATGCCGAAGGACATGCCCAGCTTTTATCTGGACCTGGCCGACCCGCGCTTAGAAACCGCTATCTGTGTCTTCCATCAGCGTTTCTCCACCAATACCAACCCGCAGTGGGACTTGGCGCAGCCATTCCGCATGCTGGCCCATAATGGTGAGATCAATACCGTCACCGGCAACCGTAACTGGGCCCGTGCGCGCACACCTAAGTTCCAGTCTGAGCTGCTGCCTAACTTGGCCGAAGTCGCACCGGTGGTTAATACCGAAGGTTCTGACTCCTCTAGCTTAGATAATATGCTTGAGGTCTTAGTGTTAGGTGGTATTCCGCTGCACCATGCCCTGCGTATGTTGGTGCCGCCTGCTTGGCATAATGTTGAGTCCATCGACCCCGATGAGCGTGCCTATTACCAGTATATCTCGATGCATATCGAGCCCTGGGATGGCCCGGCCGGCTTGGTGATGACCGATGGCCGTTATGCGGTTTGTACCCTGGATAGAAATGGCCTGCGCCCCTCGCGCTGGGTCTTGACCGACGATGATGTCATTACCGTGGCCTCCGAAGTGGGGGTGCACAGCTACAAGCCCGAAAATGTAGTCGCCAAGGGGCGTTTGGGCCCCGGCGATATGCTGTCGATAGATACCGAAACCGGTGAGCTATTAAACACCGAGCAAATCAATAATCAGCTTAAATCCCGCCAGCCTTATCGCCAATGGTTAAAGGATGGCAACTTAAAGATTGAGTCCACTTTGGAGGCCGAGACCTACGAAGAGGGCATGCCGCGCGAAGAGCTGCCGGTGTATATGAAAATGTACCAGCTAAGCTTAGAAGAGCGTGACCAGGTGCTGCGTCCGCTGGCTGAGTTAGGCCAGGAAGCAACCGGCTCCATGGGTGATGATACGCCCATGGCGGTATTGTCGGAAAAAAACCGTAACCTGTTTGATTATTTCCGCCAGCAGTTTGCCCAGGTCACCAACCCGCCGATTGACCCATTGCGTGAGGCGATTGTGATGTCGCTGGGTACTCAGTTGGGGCGCGAGCTCAATGTTTTTGCGGAAACGCCCGCCCACGGCAAGCGTATTAATCTAAGTAGCCCCGTGCTGTCGCCGCGTAAGTTTTACACCATCCGCGAAATGAATAATAAGGATTATAAAACCCAGCAATTTAGTCTGCGTTTTGATCCCGCCCAAGAAAATCTGCAGCAGGCCATAGTGCGCCTCTGTGATGAAGTCGAGCAAGCGGTTCGCGACGGTGTGGTTATTGCGATATTGAGCGACTCATACCCGGAGCAGGGTTTGAGTATGATCCACTGCCTGCTTGCTACTGGTGCTGTGCATCACCGCTTGATTGATGCGGGCCTGCGTTGTGATTCCAATATCATTGTCAAAACCGGTTATGCTCGTGATTCACATCAAATAGCCACCTTGATTGGCTACGGCGCGTCGGCGGTTTACCCTTACCTAAGTTATCAGGTGTTGTCGGACTTGATTCATACCGGTGAGCTACTAACCGATCACAACACCGCGCTGCGTAATTATCGCAAAGGCCTAAACAAGGGCCTGATGAAAATTTTATCCAAGATGGGAATCTCCACCGTGGGCTCCTATCGCGGTGCCCAGCTGTTTGAAATTGTCGGTCTTAACGAAGAAATTGTTAAACTGTGTTTTAAAGGCACGCCCTCGCGTATTAAGGGTGCTAGCTTTGATGACTTGCAGTCCGAGCAAGAGGCGCTGGACACCATCGCCTGGATCGACCGCAAGCCGGTTTCCCCCGGTGGTTTATTAAAGTATGTGCACGGCCAGGAGTATCACGCCTTTAACCCTGATGTGGTGCAAACCCTGCAGCAGGCAGTGAAAACCGGTGATTACAATACCTGGAAAAAATACGCCCAGCTGGTTAATGACCGTCCGGTAGCCACGCTGCGCGACCTGATAAAGTTAAAAGATACCGCCGCCATACCGATTGGCGAGGTCGAGCCGATTGCAGCAATTATGCGTCGCTTTGATTCGGCCGCCATGTCGCTAGGGGCGTTATCGCCTGAAGCGCACGAGGCCTTGGCCGAAGCTATGAATGGCTTGGGTGGCCGCTCCAACTCCGGTGAAGGTGGTGAGGATTCGGCTCGTTTTGGTACTAATAAAGTGTCCAAAATTAAGCAGATCGCCTCCGGTCGTTTTGGTGTGACGCCGCATTATTTGGTTAATGCCGAAGTGCTGCAAATTAAAGTCGCCCAGGGTGCCAAGCCCGGTGAGGGTGGCCAGCTGCCGGGTGGCAAGGTCAATAATTTAATTGCCACACTGCGTTACTCAGTGCCTGGCGTTACTCTGATTTCACCGCCGCCGCACCATGACATCTATTCGATTGAAGATTTGGCCCAGCTAATCTTTGACTTAAAGCAGGTCAATCCCCAGGCGCTAATCTCGGTTAAGTTGGTATCGCGCCCCGGTGTCGGTACTATCGCCGCCGGTGTCGCCAAGGCCTATGCGGACTTGATTACCATCTCGGGTTACGACGGTGGTACTGCGGCCAGCCCGCTGACCTCGATCCGCCATGCGGGTTCTCCGTGGGAGTTGGGTTTATCGGAAACTCACCAAACCCTGCGCGCCAATGATTTGCGTGGCAAGGTGCGGGTGCAAACCGATGGTGGCTTAAAGTCTGGCCTGGATGTGGTTAAAGCGGCCATGCTAGGTGCCGAAACCTTTGGTTTTGGTACCGCACCGATGGTGGCGCTGGGTTGTAAGTACCTGCGCATTTGCCACTTAAATAATTGCGCCACCGGTGTTGCCACGCAAAACGAAGACCTGCGTCGCGACCATTATATTGGTACCGTAGAAATGGCGAAAAATTTCTTCCGCTTTGTTGCTGAAGAAGTACGCGAGTGGATGGCGGCTTTGGGTGTGCGTAGCTTGGACGAGTTAATCGGCCGGGTGGATCTCTTGGAAGTAGCCGAGGGTCGTACCACCAAGCAAAATAACTTGGACCTAAGCCCCATTATTTATACCGATGAGTATTTGCAAAGCAAGCCGCAGTTTTGCCAGGTAGAGCGCAACGACCCTTACGATAAGGCTGAGTTGGCCGAGCGTATGGTAGCGCAAATGCTACCGGCTATTGAGGCAAAGACCGGTGGTGAATTTGAATTTGATATCACCAACTGTGACCGCTCAATTGGGGCGCGCTTATCTGGTGAAATAGCCAAGCGTTACGGCAACCAAGGCATGGCTGATAGCCCGGTCACGGTTAGATTAACCGGCGTTGCTGGCCAGTCTATCGGAGTGTGGAACGCTGGCGGCTTAAATATGTATTTGGAAGGCGATGCCAACGACTATGTCGGCAAGGGTATGGCCGGCGGCCAGTTGGTTATTTATCCGCCTAAGGGCAGCCTGTTTAAAACCAAAGACACCTCCATCATGGGGAATACCTGCTTATACGGTGCCACTGGCGGTAAGGTATTTGCCGCTGGCCTGGCCGGCGAACGTTTGGCGGTACGTAACTCCGGTGCGCAAATTGTGGTGGAAGGTACCGGCGACCATTGCTGTGAGTATATGACCGGCGGCGTAGTTGCCATACTCGGTCAAACGGGCCTTAACTTTGGCGCCGGTATGACCGGTGGCTTTGCCTATGTGCTGGATCTGGATCGCGGTTTTGTCGATCGCTTTAATAACGAGCTGGTAGAAATTCGCCGTATTGGTGGTGAAAACTACGAAGATCATCGCAGTCACCTGCGGGCGTTAATCACCGCCCACGCCGACGAAACCGGCAGTGAGTGGTCGCGGGAGTTATGTGAGGACTTCGATGATTTCGTCGGTAAGTTCTGGCTCGTTAAGCCAAAAGCCGCCAGTTTACGCGGGCTATTGGCTCAAACTCAATCTGATACTGAATAGGCGGAGGCATTGATATGAACAACAAAACCCAGCCGGAACGCTTAAGCAATAATTTCCAGTTTGTTGATGTGGGTCGTACTGATCCACAGAAAAAACCCATCCATACTCGCAAGGTAGAGTATGTGGAAATTTACCAACCGTTTACTGAAAAAGAGGTGGCCAGCCAATCGCATCGGTGTTTGGAATGTGGCAACCCCTATTGTGAATGGAAGTGCCCGGTTCATAACTTTATTCCCAACTGGTTGAAGTTGATCAGTGAGGGCAATATTTTTGAAGCCGCCGAGCTCAGCCATCAAACCAATACCTTGCCCGAAGTGTGTGGCCGAGTTTGCCCGCAAGACCGTTTGTGTGAAGGTGCTTGCACCTTGGACGACGGTTTTGGTGCGGTAACCATTGGCAATGCGGAAAAGTATATTACCGATACCGCTTTCGCCATGGGCTGGAAGCCGGATATGTCAAAGCGTGTTTGGACCGATAAAAAAGTTGCTGTCATTGGTGCCGGCCCTGCCGGTCTTGGTTGTGCCGATGTATTGGTGCGCGCTGGCGTCAAGCCGGTGGTATTTGATAAATACCCTGAAATTGGTGGTTTGCTAACCTTTGGCATTCCCGAGTTCAAGTTGGAGAAAACGGTACTCTCACGCCGCCGCGAAATATTTACCGAAATGGGAATTGAATTCCGCTTGGAAACCGAAATCGGTAAAGATATTTCCATGGCCGAGTTATTGGAAGAGTACGACGCCGTGTTCATGGGTATGGGTACCTACAAGTATATGAAGGGCGGTTTTCCCGGTGAAGACTTACCCGGAGTCTACGATGCTTTGCCATTTTTGGTTTCCAGTGTAAATAGAAATCTCGGCTTCGAGAAAAGCGTCGAGGATTATATTTCGGTCGCCGATAAAAAGGTGGTGGTGCTGGGTGGTGGTGATACCGCCATGGATTGCAATCGCACCTCGATTCGCCAGCAGGCCAGCAGTGTTAGCTGTGCTTATCGTCGTGATGAGGCCAATATGCCGGGTTCGCGCCGTGAAGTTGCCAACGCCAAAGAAGAAGGCGTTAACTTTTTATTCAACCGTCAGCCGGTCGAGATCGTCGGTGATGGCAAGGTTGAGGGTATTAAGGTGGTAACCACGGAATTGGGTGAGGCCGATGAAAATGGTCGCCGCCGTCCGCAGGCTATTCCGGGTTCGGAAGAAATTATTGCCGCCGACGTGGTGCTGATAGCGTTTGGCTTTCAGCCTGACCCAGCCGATTGGATCGCCGCTAACGGCGTGACGGTTAATAGCTGGGGTGGCGTTGAGGCCGCAGAGGAGCAAACCTTTAAGTTCCAAACCAGCAACCCTAAAGTGTTTGCCGGTGGTGATATGGTGCGCGGCTCGGACCTGGTCGTCACCGCTATCTGGGAAGGGCGTGAAGCAGCTGATGGTATCTTAGATTACCTTAAGGTGTAGCCAGCCCGCCGCTAGTGTAAAAACGGGAGCTTCGGCTCCCGTTTTTGTTTTTGGCGCGTGCCGCTGGTGCGGCATAGCGCTTACGCCCGCCTCTTAATTTGCCGACTGCTCGGCAGTTTGAGGCTGTCTTTGGCTGTATATTGCTATTAGCGTCGGCGCAGAATATGCCCAGGAATATGCTATAGTGCGCGCCGAATTCGAATGAGAGTTAAGAGACAATGAGTAGCCAGTTCCCAGAGCTTAAAAACGATCGTTTTTTGCGTGCCCTGCTACGCCAGCCGGTCGATATCACCCCGGTGTGGATGATGCGCCAAGCTGGGCGCTATTTGCCTGAGTACCGGGCTAGCCGTGCCCAGGCTGGTGATTTTATGTCCTTGTGCAAAAACACCGAGTTGGCCTGCGAGGTCACCTTGCAGCCATTGCGCCGCTACGAGCTGGACGCTGCCATCTTGTTCTCGGATATCTTAACCATACCCGACGCCATGGGTCTGGGTTTGTATTTTGAAGAGGGTGAAGGCCCGAAATTCAGAAAGCCGGTCCGCACCGCGGCCGATATCGAAGCTTTGCCGGTGGTCAATACCGCCACCGACCTCAGCTATGTAACCGACGCGGTCAGCATGATCCGACGTGAACTCAATGGCCAGGTGCCATTAATTGGTTTTAGTGGCAGCCCCTGGACCCTGGCGACCTACATGGTCGAGGGCGGCTCCAGCAAGGATTACCGCTTAACCAAGACGATGATGTACAACCAGCCGGAAGTATTTCAATTGCTGATTGATAAGCTGGTCGACTCAATTATTGATTACCTTAATGCGCAAATTCGGGCCGGTGCCCAAGTGGTACAAATATTTGATTCCTGGGGTGGGGCTTTAGCCCATAACGAATACCTGCAGTATTCCCTGGCGCCAATGCAGCGAATTATTGACGGCCTGATTAAAGAACACGACGGCCGTACTGTGCCGGTTATTTTATTTACCAAGGGCGGCGGCCAGTGGTTGGAGAAGATGGCGAATAGCGGTGCCCATTGCCTGGGGCTGGACTGGACTACGCCGATTGCGCAAGCGCGCCAGCGGGTTGGTGGGCAGGTATCTTTGCAGGGCAACTTCGACCCCAGCATTTTATACGCCTCGCCCAAGCGCATTCGTCAGGAAGTGGCGAGTATTTTGGAACAATATGGCCCCGGTGAGGGTCATGTATTTAACTTGGGTCATGGAATTACGCCGCAAGTGGATCCGGAGCACGCTGGTGCCTTAATCCGCGCCGTTCATGAGCTTTCAGGGCAGTATCACCAATAAGCACGATAGACTGCCCGGAGCAACAAACCGAATTAACTGTTTGGCTGAGGTCTAGCTACTTTTTAAAGAGCTGAAAACGTGGGCATAAAACAAACCAAGGTATTGGTCGACGATGTAGTGCTGGGCATGTTTGTGTCTGGCCTCGACCGTCCCTGGACTCAGACTCCCTTCCCGCTGCAGGGTTTTTACCTGCGGGCACAGGAGGATATCGAGGGCATAAAGCGCTATTGCCGTTTTGTCTATATCGATACTCGGAAGGGGCGGGCGCCTTTATCTGAGCTGGAAATAAATCAAACCTTTCCGCAGTCAGGGCATGCCTCACGGACACCACAAAAACAGCGGGCCAGTGTCAATGTTGCGCCCATCCCGGTGCAGAGAAATGTTTACTCCCGTCTGTCACCTTTGTCGCAGGAGGTGGAGCGCGCCTCGCGTCTCAATAAAAAAATTGATCTGCAGCTGGCCGACTTGCATCGGCAGGCCGCGGCCGGTGAAACAATGCGCATTCCCCAGGCCAGGGAGTTGGTTGTTGACATGGTCGACAGTGTGCTTGGTAATCCAGATGCCCTTAGTTGGTTAACCAAGGTGCAAGATAAAAGCCAGCATATCTATGAGCATTGTTTGCGAGCCTCTATCTGGGCGCTGATCTTTGGACGCTATATTGGCCTGAGTAAGCCTGAATTGCAGACGCTTACTCTTGGCGTGTTATTAAAAGATGTTGGCAAAATCAACCTGCCCGCCGAGGTGCTCATCAACGATGATCGCAGCAAGGCGCAGCAGCAGCGCTATGAAAGCTATGTGAATGTGGGTGTAGGCCTGTTGCGTAGCAACCATGTGGTCGGCAACCGAGTGGTTGAGGTGGTGCAACACCATCGTGAGCGTATCAATGGCTCTGGCTTCCCGCAGCACCTGCGCGGCGATAAAATTTCCCTGCTGGGAAAAATTGCCGGCCTGGTCGGCTTTTATGATGAGGTGACCAACCCCAAGGTTACCGGCGGGGTCAATACCGTGTCGCCGTCCAAGGCAGTATCGCGTTTGTACGACTTGCGCGGCACCGAGTTCCAAGAGGATTTGGTGTTGGAGTTTATTCGCGCGGTCGGGCTCTACCCCACGGGCAGCCTGGTGGAGTTAAACAGTGGTGAGGTTGGGGTGGTGGTAGAGCAGAACTACCAACGTCGCCTTAGGCCGAAAGTTATGCTGGTTTATGGTGCCGATAAAAAGCCATTGGCAACACCGCGGCTGCTGGATTTGGCTGAAAATGACAAAAAATTCCAGCGCGACATAGACCGTGGCAAGCAGCAGCTAAGCGATGCTAAACGCCCAGAGATAGCCCGCGACCTAGAGCCGGAAAGCTACTCGGTGGATATTGCCCAAATTCGCGATAATTATCTTTTCGGCTGCCGCCAGGTGGGATTGTTTACCCGGCTGAAAAACTTATTTAAGTCCGCCTGAGTCCCCGCCAGCTTGGGTGTCCAGCCCCGGTTTATTAATTTATTGCATTTTAAGCAGCCTACCTTTAGACTACCGCGCCCCGTTTAAATGGCCCGGGGTGCAGGCTAGCCTTTAACCGCCAGCTTGCAGCAAAATAGGCCCCTCCTTGTCTTACTGCTTTTTAGCAGGAGATATAACCCGTAAGGAGCTATAAATGCGTCATTACGAAATTGTTTTTCTGGTTCATCCAGACCAGAGTGAGCAGGTAGCCGGTATGATCGAGCGTTACACTGCAACCATCGAAACCGATGGTGGCAAGGTACACCGCTTGGAAGACTGGGGTCGCCGTCAATTGGCTTACTCAATCAACAAAATCCACAAAGCCCACTATGTACTGATGAATATCGAGTGCGGTGAAGCTGCCCTGGAAGAGTTGACTACCAACTTCCGCTATAACGATGCGGTGTTGCGTAACATGGTGATTCGCACGGATGAAGCCGTTGCTGAAGAATCTCCTATCCAAAAAGCTGACAAAGAGCAACGCGAGCGCAAGCCACGTAGCGACCGTCGCGAAGAACGTCCAGCCCCCGCTGCCGCTGTTGAAGCCCCTGCTGCTAAAGAAGCACCAGCCGCCGATGCTAGCGACACTAACGCTGACGAAGCATAAGGAGAGATATCATGGCTCGTTTTTTCCGTCGCCGTAAATTCTGTCGTTTTACCGCAGAAGGCACCAAGCAGATCGATTATAAAGATCTAGATACTCTGAAAGCATATGTTTCAGAAACCGGCAAGATTGTTCCTAGCCGTATTACGGGTACCAAGGCTAAGTACCAGCGTCAGTTGGCGACCGCTATCAAGCGCGCTCGTTTCTTGGCTCTACTGCCTTATACCGATAGCCACGAATAAGCTTTAAGCCTATGCGCGCCTTAGCTAATTTTATTATGCAAGGCCGCGTGCAGGCCGCAGTGGTAGCCTTAATTGGCCTGCCATTGTTAAGCCCAGCCGCGGTGGCCTTGGTCACTTTGCGTCGAGGCGCCCAAGACGGTGCATTATTGCTGTTTTGGGCTGTATTACCAGTACTGGCAACGCTGTATTTCAGCGAAGTCAATTCCCTGCTGACCATGCTTAGTATGATCAGTGTTGTGGTGCTTTACGGCAGCGCGCAGCTTCTGCGCAAAACCGCATCGTGGCCCGCAACCTTGCTCGGAATTGTTACCGCCAGTGCCGCCGCCAGCTTAGTGCTGGCGCAAGCAATGCCGGGTCAGATCGAACAGCTTATTTCGGTTGTGGCCGAGTTTTTACAGCAGGCACAGGCGCAGCTCCCCAAGGAGCAGCGTCTAGTCGAAGCCAACCAGAGACTGGTGTTAGGCTTTATGGCGTTGATGTTTGCCCTATTTGCCCTGAGTGCATTATTGCTCGGGCGTTGGTGGCAGTCAGCGCTATACAACCCAGGCGGTTTTCAAACTGAGTTTCATCAGTTGCGATTATCGCCTTTGGTAGCCGGCTTATGTGTTTTGTCAGCGGCCCTGAGTTCAGACCAAAGTTTTGTTTGGTCTAACTTATTTGCCCTGCCTATGCTGATCACGGGTATTGCTGTGGTGCACGCCGTTGTTGCCCTTAAAAAAATGGGCAGGGTGTGGCTGGTAATGATGTATATAGGGATCACCATCCTGTCGAGTGTGTTTGTCTTCGGCTTGGTGCTCCTGGCGGTTTTGGATACGTGGATTGATTTTCGCAGTCGTTTAAAGGCCAAGCCTTAATCGACTAATAATTAGGGTAGCTCTAAGCATTATATTTTAGAGCTGTCCGGTAGAAAGAGGGTAAACGAGATGGAAGTTATTCTGCTCGAAAAAGTAGGTAAGTTAGGAACCATTGGTGACAAGGTCGCCGTTAAAGCCGGTTTTGGCCGTAACTACCTGGTACCTCAGGGCAAGGCTATTGCTGCTACTAAAGCTAATGTTGCTGATTTTGAAGCGCGTCGTGCTGAACTAGAAGCCGCCGCCGCTGAGAAGAAAGCTGCTGCTGAAGCTCGCGCTGAGAAGTTAAATGAATTGGTCGTTACCATCGAAGCCAACTCTGGCGACGAAGGCAAGCTGTTCGGTTCTATTGGTACCCGTGACATCGCCAATGCGATCAGCGCTGCCGGTGCTGAAGTGACTAAAGCAGAAGTTAAGCTGCCTGAAGGTGTACTGCGCGAGTTAGGTGAATATCAAATTGATGTTCAACTGCACGCTGAAGTCACTGTTGCGATCAACTTGTCCGTTATTCAAGAGTAATTGCTCCTGAATACTCGCTTCTGACGTATTGCTGAATAGCAGTAGGAGCTAGCCCCGACCTCGGTCGCGGCTGACAAGTAAAACAAGCCCGCCGCCGAGAATTTCTTGGCTGCGGGCTTGTTTGCGTTTGGGTGGCGGTATTTGCATACCGTAGATAGTCAAACAGCCTAATTTTTAATACACTGTCAGGCTTTAATCGCCCGTAATAAGACCCCCAATATGTCCGAAAACAGCTTTTCCCAAACCCCAAAAACGGAAGCAGAATCCGTAAGTTTGCCGCACTCGCTAGAGTCTGAGCAGGCGGTGTTGGGCGGCCTGTTAATTGACAACCTTAAATTTGATGCCGTCGCTGAATTACTGACCGAGCCGGACTTTTATTCCGAGATTCACCGCATTATCTTCCTGCGCATGTCTGACCTGGTCAGCGCAGAAAGGCCGTTGGATATTATTACCCTCGGCGAAGAGCTGGACAAAAATGATGAGCTGGCCCGTATTGGCGGCCTGCATTATTTGAGTGAGCTGGTCGACAACACCGCCAGCGCCGCCAATATTGGCGCCTATGCCAGTATTGTGCGCGAACGCTCAACTCTGCGTCAGCTTATCGCCGCCGCCAGTGAAATATCCAGTTCCAGCTTTTCGCCCTCCGGTCTGGACTCCGACGACCTGCTCAATATGGCCGAGCGCAAAGTTGCCGCTATCGCCGAGCAGCGCCCCAAAGAGGGCGGTTTTGTTGGCGCCAATGACCTATTAAAAATCACCGTCGAAAAAATCGACAAGCTGTTTCGTTCCGACAGTGATATTACCGGTATCCCTACCGGCATTGACGAGTTAGATAAACGCACCTCGGGCTGGCAGGCGGGTGAAATGATTGTTTTGGCGGCCAGGCCTTCCATGGGTAAAACTGCCCTGGCCCTAAACTTTGTCGAGGCCTCAATGATGGGCCAAGACCGCCCCTCTTTGGTGTTCAGCATGGAGATGCCCGCCGACGCCCTAATGATGCGAATGTTGTCATCCCTGGGTCGAATCGACCAGGGCAAAATTCGTAACGGTCAACTGACCGAGGAGGATTGGCCCAAGCTTTCGGCGGCGGTGGCCAAAATTAAGGGCCGGCCTTTATATATTGATGACACCGCCGGGCTAAGCCCACAGGAGGTGCGGGGCCGAGCGCGTAAAGTAGCCCGTACCCATCAAAATAAATTACTGACTGAAAACCCCAATCTCAGCCTAGAAGATGCCGAGGCGCAAAGTGTACCCGGCATGATTATGATCGATTATTTGCAGTTGATGCAGGTGCCCGGTAATAACGAGGGCCGAACCCAGGAAATATCAGAAATATCGCGTTCCTTAAAAGCCATCGCCAAAGAATTCGAATGCCCGGTCATTGCGCTGTCGCAGCTTAACCGAGGGGTAGAGCAGCGCCCTAATAAGCGCCCAATGAACTCCGACTTACGTGAATCTGGTGCTATCGAGCAGGATGCCGACGTTATCTTGTTCATCTATCGGGACGATTATTACAACGAAGATAGCCCCGATAAAGGCATCGCCGAACTGATCATTGGCAAGCAGCGTAATGGTGAAATTGGCACCTCCCGCGCCGCCTTTGTGGGTAAATACACCCGCTTTGAAAATTTGGCACCGGAATACCTGCAAGACCCAGGCTATTGATATTAATAAATTAGCATTAATGCTTTAGTGCTAATTTAATTTCACCTCTGCTGACGTTTTCCGTCTCTTTTCATCACCTTAAAAATTATCTTCTGCGCGTAATTTCCTATTTTAGTCGCAATAGACCGCTGGCACCTAGGCAGAAAAAATCCCCCGTGTAATATCTATTTTCCACCAGTCCTTAGCGGCATCACGCACACGATTTAGGTGTTGGTAAACCGGCTGATTTCAGGAAAAATTTTGACCTATAGGGATATAAATGTTGCCAGGATTAGGCGCTCTTCATCGACCGATTGGTCGGCTCATTGGCCTTGGCTTGTGTTTTGTCGCAGGCTCTCAGTTTTCCTACGCCCAATCTGACTCAGTGCTCCAGCAGCAACAGCAGATCATTCAAGAGCAGCAGCAACGTTTAGAAGACCAGCGCAAAAAACTGGATCAATCTCGTCACCATCAAAATATTGAAATAGAAAACCCCAATAGTTTTTCTCAGGCTGAGGGCGGCCCCTGCTTTGATATCAACCATATTGTCCTGCGTGGCGCCGACCACCTGCCGGCCAAAGACCAGCGCCAGATCAGCCAGCCATTTATTGGCCAGTGTATTGATCTAGCAAAAATCAATCAGCTGCTCAAACACATTTCCGATTGGTACTTCGAGCGGGGTTATGTCACTAGCCGCGCCTATGTGAGTGCCCAGGACCTGGCGTCGGGCAATTTAGAAATTACCGTGGTGGAGGGGATTATTGAGTCGGTTGATCTGGCCAACCCCGAGGCCAAGGTTAATCTTAAAACAGCCTTTGGCCAATTCAGCGGCCGCCTGCTAAACCTGCGCGATATTGAGCAGGGCCTAGAGCAGATAAATCGCTTGCAATCGAACCAGGCAAAAATGGACCTGGTGCCCGGCAGCAAGCCCGGTCAAACCACTATTCAAGTTAAAGTAGAGCAGGGCAAAACCTGGCAGAGCCGGCTCAGCCGTGATAATTCTGGCTCCGAGTCTACCGGCAAGTATATGAACGGCCTGTTGCTAAGTAACGATAACAGCCTGAATCTTAATGACTACGCTTATTTAAGTTTGCAAAAAGACAGCGAGCCCAGTGGCGCGGGTAAACTCAGTGAAAGTATTGCCGGGCATTGGGATATGCCCTTCGGCTATTGGTTGCTGGGCGTTGATGTTAGCTATTATAAATATCTAAATACCATCAATAATTTTGCCGGCCAGTTTGAGTCATCGGGTAACGGCAGCAGTCAAAAATTATTCGCTCAAAAAACCCTGTTTCGCAATCAAACCAGTAAGTGGAAGGCCAAGCTGCAGCTGGAACGAAAAAATTCTCGCAATTATATAGAAAATGTCAAATTGGCTTCCAGCCGCAGCCTGGGCATTGCCAGTATCAACCTAAGCTTCGATACCGTCAGCGCCGACAAATCCCAATGGCTGGCGGCGGTGCAATATGACCGCGGCCTGAAATCATTTGGTGCCCCCAATGATAATGTGCGCAGCCATCAACAGGCACCTAAGGCGCAATTCAATAAGCTTAGCCTAAACCTCGATTGGCATAAGAAAACCAGCATCAAGTTGTATCAAACGGATATCCCCGTGGTATTAAGCAGCGGGCTTAAATTACAACACAGCCCCGATATTTTGTTTGGCTCGGAACAAATCAGTGTTGGCAGCCAATATACCGTACGCGGCTACAAGGGCAGCAGCATAGCGGCATCCAGCGGTGGCTATTGGCGTAACAACTTAAGCCTAGAGCTGGCCACCCCCTGGGCCGGCGATTACCTCAAAAAAATTATTCCCAGTGTTTCTCTGGATATGGGCGCCGTTAAGGACAGGCAGCATTTTTATGGCGCCGGTGAATATGTGCAGCTTAAGGGCTGGTCACTGGGCTTGGCCCTACACAGCCAGTATTACAGTCTCAATATTATCTACGCAGAACCTTTTGGTCATCCTTCCTGGATGCAGCTTGAGCCACAGCAGTGGCATATAAGCTTGAATATAAATTATTAGGTGTTTATCGGTATGAAACGCTCAAGTAACAATAAAACCACAGCAATGACTCAAGCTGAGCATGTTCGCTGGCCGACTCGGCTAGTGGCTTATAGCGTGGTGTGGTTAATGCTGGTGCAAACAAGTTTTGTTGCCGCGCAATCAGCCACGGTGGCCAATAGTGCCGGCGGCAGCCATATTATCCAGGCGCCCAATAATGTGCCCATTGTTAATATTGCCAAGCCCAATGACAAGGGCGTGTCGCATAACCAATATCAAAAATTTAATATCGATAAGCAGGGCCTAATCCTCAACAACGCCAAGGCGCCCACCGCGACACAGTTGGCCGGTTTTATAAATGCCAACCCCAATCTGCACAACAACCCCGCTGCCACGTTGATTATTAATGAAGTGATCGGCGCCAACCGATCAATGCTGCAAGGTTATGCCGAAATAGCCGGCCAGCAGGCCGGTCTGGTGATCGCCAACCCCTATGGCATTACGTGCAACGGCTGTGGTTTTATTAATACCCCGAGGCTAACCCTAAGTACCGGTACGCCCAATTTCAACAATGGTGATCTTTCCGGCTTTACCGTAAACGGCGGCAGCGTGGTGATACAAGGCCTAGGTCTTAACGCCAATAATGTTAGCCAGTTCGACATCATCAGCCGTAGCCTGGAATTGAATGCAAAATTGTACGCCCAGAACTTAAATATCATATTGGGTCGTAATGAGGTTGGCTATACCGACCTAAGTGCCACGGCGCTGGCGGCCAGTGGCAATACCCCCTTGTTTGCGTTGGACTCCTCGGCGCTAGGCGGCATGTACGCCAATGCCATTCGCCTGATCGGCACCGAGGCCGGGGTTGGGGTGAGGGCCCTAGGCGATGTCGCCAGCCACGCCGGCCAGCTGCAACTGAGTGCCGATGGAAAAATACAGCTCAACCAAGTTTATGCCAAACAGCTGGCGCAAATAAACTCGATCAGTGCGGGCATCGAACTAAACAACGAAGTGCGCAGTGATGGTGACCTAAGCTTGAACGCCGCCGGGCAGCTAAGCAATAAAAGCCTAATTACGGCGGCAAATAATATCACCATCAATAGCCAAACGCTGGAGCAGCAAGGCACCATTGCGGCGGCTATTAATAGCGACTATCAAATTTCGGGTGATGGCCGGCTCGCCATCACCAACAGCGGGCAAATTAATAACCGCGGTCGCTTAATTTCCGGCGGTGCGACGCAGCTAAACTTCGGTAATTTAGCCAATCAAAATAATGGCAGCATTCACAGCGCCGCTAGCCTTAACTTGTTCGGTAATAACATGAGCAATGTCGGTGCGCTCTATGCCCAGGGCAATGTCCTGGTCCAGCTAACGGGCAGCATAAGCAACAGCGGCGACATTCAAACCGCCGCCAATTTAATGCTGACAGCCAATTCGCTCAATAATAGCCAGGGCACTGTATCCGTCGCTGGCCAAGTATTTGATCTTAACCTGGTCGGCGGTTTGAGTAATGGTGCCGGGCTAATTTCTACCCAGGCCGCCAACTCCCGCATTAGCGCCAGCCAAATAAATAATCAGCAGGGCCGTATCGAACATGGTGACAATGGCCGCCTAACAATTAGCAGCACAGCGGCGGGTATCGATAACCGTGCCGGCCGCATTCAAAGTAACAGCCGTTTGCACCTTAGCCAAACTGAAAGCCAGACGCTGGACAACAGTTTAGGCATCTTGGCCGCCGACCAACTATCCCTTGAGGCGGGCGCAATAAAAAATAGCTCTGGGCTTATTGAGGCGCAAACCCTGGCGATAAAAGCTAAAACGCTAGTCAATGACCGGCACCAAGGCAGTGAGCAAACCGCCAGTATCAGCGCCTTGTCGAGTGCTGAAAATGGCCTTGTTATCGAGTTAAGTGGTGACTTAAGCAATACGGCTGTGCTGCAATCAAATGCGGCCAGCGCCTCAGTTAAGGCCAATAATATCACCAACAGCGGTGACATTATTCATTTAGGTAAGGGCCGGCTACAGCTAAGCGCAACACAAAATAACCGCAATAGCGGTTTAATTATTGGTACTGGCGAGCTCGACCTTAGCCAGGCTGAGTTGGATAACCGCCAAGGTAAAATCATCAGCCAAAAAGCCGTCTTGGCCGGTGGCGGCAGCAGTGCTGCCAACCTTACGATTAATAGCTGGGCTGGGCTGAACAACAGTGCCGGGCTAATTCGTTCGGAAGGCGGCTTACAAATTAAGGCCGCCGCGCTGCATAACCAGGGCGGTGAAATTACCGGCCTGTCGAGCCAGCAGCAGTCGCTGCAAATAACGGCGGGCTTGGATAATCAACAGGGGGTGATTCAAACCAATGCCGTTGCATTCAGCCTCAGTGCCGCCAGCCTAAATAATACCCAGGGTAAAATAACCCACGCCGGCAGCGGCGAGTGGACGCTGCTGTTATCTAATGCCAGCGGTGTATTAAACAATAAGCAGGGCCAGCTACAGGGCAATGGTCGGCTAACAATTCGCGCTGGGCGCAGTGCCGACAACGCCGGCCAAACTATTAATAACCAGCAGGGCTTAATCGTCGCGAGCCATATCGACAGCAAGTCGGCCAGCCTAGATAACCGTGGCGGTATTATTGAATCCCAAACCTTGTATTTAGATATTGTGGGTACCCTACACAATAGCTCGGTGATAGTTGACGATGAAAGCAAGGGCGGGCTGATAGCGGCATTGTCTTCACTGGTCGATAGTTTGCAGCTCAAAGTCAGCGAGCTAATCGACAACCAAGGCAGCTTACAAAGTAACGCCGAAAACCTTTCGCTAAGCGCCAAAACAATCAACAACCAAGGTAAAATTATTCATGCCGGGCAGGGCCAGCTTAGCCTATCCGCCAGTGAAAATTTAACCAACGCCGGAGAAATTTCCAGCGCCGGAAAAATCTCCATCAGCGGCAGCAACCTTAATAACCAAGGCGGCAAACTGTATAACAGCAACAATCAGTCGATTATTATTGATGTGGCTGGCTTGGTTAATAATGACGCGGCGCTGATTGAGTCGGCGGGCGCATTAAACCTAAAGGCCGCGGGCCTGACTAATAAGCAGGGAAAAATTAGCGCTATCGGCCTGGCCGACAGCTCGATAAGCACCAGCGGTGACTTAGTTAACGGCCAGGGCGGCTTGATTCAAAGCAATGCCAATATCTTCACAGTTACTGTTAAGCGGCTGGGCAATCAGGGTGGGGTTATTCTTCACGCTGGCGAGCAAAAACTAATAATAGCCAGCCAAGGTGAGCTGAATAACAACGGCGGCGAAATTCTGGCTAATAATAAGCTGCAACTATTAGCGGGCAATTCAGCGCTTAAACAAAAAATACATAACCGCGATGGCAGTATTCAGGCTAACGAGTTAAGTCTAACTGCGCTAGAGTTAAACAACCAAGGTGGCAAGGTAGAGGCGAATAAGCTTGCCATTACAACTCAGGCTGATGTTAATAATGGCCGCAGCGACTCGGGCAAGCTGGGCTTGCTCAGCGCCCTAGGCTCGGCCGTGGACAGCCTGGTGCTGGCGATAAGTGGCAAGCTCAACAACAGTGAAGGCACCTTGCAAACCAACGCCGAATCTTTAGACCTGGCCGCCACAGAAATACATAACAGCGGTAACATCATTCATGCCGGTAGCGGCCGTTTAAGCATCGGTAGCGCGGAACAAAATATCCAGCAACTGAATAACCAAGGCAGTATAAAAACCAATGGTCAGCTCGAGCTATACGCCAACAAGGTTGATAACAGCGGCGGTAAACTTATTAGTGAAAAAGACCAGCAGCTGTCTGTCGCGCAACAGCTGAATAATAATGATGGCCTAATAGAAAGCATTGGCTCATTAAATATTGAGGCACAATCGTTAAGTAACCAAGCGGGTGAAATAAAAGCGTTGGGTGCAGCCAACAGTCAAGTTGTTATAGCGGCCAGCCTAGACAATAGCGCCGGCGGTAAAATTCAAAGCAATGCCGCATCACTTAGTGTGGTAGCGGGCACGCTAAACAATGCCGGTGGCGAAATAGAGCATGCCGGCGATAGTGCTCTGAGCCTAATCAGTAAAAATGGAGGCATTAACAACGACGCCGGTAGCATTAAAACCAATGCCAGCCTGGTGATGCAAAGTGGCGCAGCCAATAAACAGGCGTTGAGCAATAAAGCCGGCGTTATTACGGCTGCCGGCCTAAGCCTGCAATCGGGCCAGCTCGACAACCAGGCCGGTACCATCGAGGCCAACAGTGCCGAGATAATTGTCCAAGGCGATCTTAATAATGGCCTGGGCGCGAATAACAAAAGCGGCATCATCAATATTCTTGCCACGGCGTTTGATAGCCTTAAGCTGACCGTTTCCCAGCTGTTGAATAACGGCGACGGTACTATCAAGAGTAACTCAGAGACCTATAGCATTAGCGCCGGGTCCATCAAAAACGCCGGCATAATTGGCCATGCTGGCGGCGGCACGCTGAATGTAAAAACCAATGGCGAGCTGAATAATAAAAACGGTGAAATACTCAGCCTGGGCAGCATCAACTTGGGCGGCACCAGCAATGCTGGCTTGGCTAGCCTTAATAACCAGGGCGGCAGTATTCTTGCGGGCGCAGGCCTAAGCCTAAACAGCGTGGGTTTAATCGCCAACCAAGCGGGCGCGCTGGAATCAAAAACGGGGTTTATGCTCAATGCCCTCAGCATAGACAACAGCAATGGCCGCCTGGTTAGCGAATCCGGTGGCAGTGATGCAGTAACCTTGTCGGCGGGTTTTATCAATACCGAGGGCTTGCTGTCGGTTAAATCTAATGTATTCAGCCTAAACGCGGCGAGCCTAAATAATCACGACGGCGTAATCATTCACGCCAACAGTAATGGCCGACTAAACCTCAACATTGCTCGTATCGACAATACCCGCACGGCCTCTAAGTCGGAGGACTTTGGTCTTATCGTCGCTACCGGTTCGGCCTACTTTAATGCCTTTAACCAAATCACCAACAGCGGCTATATACAGGCCGGTCATCTCGAATTTACCAACCGCCAAGGTAGCATCAGCAATTTAGCCACCGGCCGCCTTATCGCTACCGGGCCCAACAGCTTGGTCATTACCACCAAGGACTTTGACAATGATAATGGCACGGTGCATTCCTACGGCGCCTTAACCGCAACTATTCAAAGCCTAGATAACCAGGGCGTATTTCAGTCCCAGGGCAATGCGGTAATAAGCCTTAATAGCCTAAGTGGCGAAGGTGTTATTAATTCAGGCAAAGATTTAGATTTTAGCTACCTAGGAGATGACTATACTCATCGCAGTGGCGTGGTGTTTAGTGCGGCGGGCAATCTCACTATTAACAACCTAGATTATACATTTAGCAATGAGGGCCAAATTAATAGCGGTGGCGACATCATTATTAACGCCAAAAATTTAAATAACGGCTCTAGCCAAACCCAGGCCAGCAGCCCTGCTGTTATCGCGGCGGGTAAAAAACTTAGCCTCAATATTGACGGAACCATTAACAACTACCAGCATGCCAAGCTGAGTGGCGACGGGGGTTTGCAGCTGGCGGCAGCAAGCCTCAGCAACTTAGGCATTATTGCCTCTGGTGCCGACGCTGAGTTAAAAGTTGCCACCATAAACAATAAAAACACTCTATTCGCGGCCGGCAAGCTGGATGTTTTTAGCCGTAACAGCTTCACCAATAACACCGGTGCCAATGTCTATGCCCTAGGTGACATCAGTTTTTATGGCCAAGATGAAAATTCAAAAAGTGCTAGCTTGCTAAATAGTTCTGGGGTTATTGAGTCTTATGCGGGTACGGTCAGCATAAAAACTGCCTTGCTAGAAAATAAGCGAACCCAATACACGGCCGATGATGAGGGTGTGGCTACTGAGGATACCGGTATAGCCAAAATCCTCGCGGGCAAAGATATTATTGTGGCAGGCGGAGATATTAAGAATAATATTAGCCTAATTGCAGCGAATAGAAATATTACCCTTACGGGTGCTAGCCTTCTTAATCAGTCGCTTACTACGGGTAGTGGTACGCCTATGTTCGATGGCGCTGAGGGTTTCAAATTTGGAGTTGAAATTACCGATGGCGATGATTTTGCAAGCGCCATACAAAAAAGCATTAAATCGGGAAAGTATGACTCTGAGGTTTTTGTAACAAAGACAATTCAGATATACACCTGTGTGGTCAAAATGGGGAAAAATGGATGTGCAGAGCCCGGCGAGCCAGAGTTTAAATTTAACCTATATAAAATAACTAACGATAGCGTGTCGGTATCAAATATTAATGTTGTCGACTCTAATCCTCATGATAGTCGTAATAGTGTACCTAGTGGCAGCGAGTACCAAGAAATGTTGGCGGGAGTTTTTTCCCAGGCGACATTCGTTAGTTATAAAAATAGCAGCGAAAGCGTGTACATGGCTGGGCGTAATTATGTCTATTATGGTGTTAGCGAAAGCCCCATTGCAGCGCCTACTCTATCGGCCACCATTGCCGCTGGCGGAACTTTAACCGGCTCGTTTACTGGCCAAATCGACAACGTTAATATTCGTCAAAATGTAAGCGGCGATAATACCGTTGTGCGTTCACAAATTACCGCCGCATCGGGTCGCAGTCTAACGACAGTAACTGGCCGCAATAGCTCTGCTGCTGGGCTCAATACAAATGGTATTCAGTCTTCCACCGCAAGCCAAAGTGGCCCGGCTAACCGCAGCCGCAGCAGTGGGCTGTCAGGCGTATTAGATGACAAGCAATTTGGCTTAAGTGGGCGTGACTCTAATATTTCTGGGCCGGCTGCAATCAATCAAAGCCAGGCCGCCTTGGGGAATAATAACAACGGCCAGCCTGGGCCGGATCATATATTAGCCCGCGTGGGCGACATTACTTTAGCGGCCTATAATCCCATAGACTTCTTACGCCTACCCAGCAGTCCCGGCCTGTTTCAGGTAAATAACGACCCCAATCATCATTATTTGGTGGAAACCAATCCCGCCTTTAGCCAATACACCAATTTTATTGGCTCTAATTACTTTCTAAAGCAAATGGGTATTAACCCAGAAACTTCAGCTAAGCGCCTAGGCGACGCCTTTTATGAAACCCGTTTAATCCAAGACGCGGTATTCCAAACCACCGGCCAGCGTTATCTGGCGGCCAACAGTGACGGCCTACGTTTTAACAACGACCAAGACCAAATGCGCTACCTAATGGACAACGGTATAGCCGCGGCCCAGAGCCTAAACCTGACCGTGGGTATAGCCCTAAGCGCCGACCAAGTGGCGGCCCTAACCCACGACACCCTTTGGCTGGTAGAGCAAGAAGTGCAGGGCCAGAAAGTACTGGTGCCGGTATATTATTCGCCCAATGTACGCAATGGTGACTTGGCCGCTAGTGGTGCCTTATTACAAGGTGCCGATGTTCAGCTATCAGCCGCGCAGTTAAATAATGCCGCTAATATTAATGCCGACAATAGCCTGGCAATTGATGTTGAAGGCAGTCTAAGCAACCAAGGTAAACTCAGCGCTGCTAATCTGCTCAGTGTTATCGCCGCAAAAATTAGCAACGCTTTGGGCGGTATTATTCGTACCGACGACAATGGCAGCGCTACGCTTATTGCCCGCAGTGGTGATATAGAAAACAGCGGTAACATTGAAGCCGGCAAGCTAGAGCTTATTGCCCGCGAGGGCAGTATTAACAATATCGGCGGTAGCGTAAAAGCGGTGGCTAATATCGAAGCCAGTGCGGAAAACGATATCATCAATAAAAACTATGGCGGCCGTATTGCCACTATTGCGGCCGGTGGCAACGCGCGCCTAAAAGCCATTAAGGGTAGCGTGATTAACAATGCTCAAGTCGTAACCAGCGGCAGCGGTGATAAGCAAAGTATACGCACCGGTATTGCGCCCATTATAAAAGCCGGTGGTACCCTTAATTTGGTGGCCGGTAAAAATATAGAAAATAAAGCCGGTAGCTTGGCCGCCGGTGGCAGCTTGCAGGCCCTGGCCGGTAACAATATTGACATTAGTGCCGCCAAAACCAGCATTAAAAGCCAAACCGGCAACAATGCCAGCGAGTATACCCAATACGCGATCAATGAGATTAAAGCCGGTGCAGAACTGGTGCTAGAGGCCGGGGGCGAGCTTAATTTAACCGGCGTGGCCGCCTCAGCCGGTGGCGGAGTTTTGTTAAAAGGCGACAATATCACTATCAGCGCGGTGACAAACAAAGACCACAGCCAAACCAGCGCCAAACGAAAAAAGAATACCACTACCACCATCCGCAACGCCAAATCCTCTATTGCCGCCAACGATGGCTTGCGCATCGTCGCCGGCAACGATCTCAACATTATAGGCGGCGACCTTAAAGCGGGTGGCGATATTAGCCTGGCGGCCGGTGGTAATACCGTGATTGAATCCGTTAAAGATTCGGATTATAAATACAGCTACGAAAAAAAGAAGAAGAGTTTAGGGCGCAGTAAAACCTACACCAGTGAAAGTTATGACAGTACCAATGTGGCCTCAACTGTTAAGGCGGGTAAGAATTTAACGGTTAATAGCCAACTGGCTGAAGATGGCAGTATAGGCCTAACGGCCAGCGAAGATGTCGCCATTGTGGGCAGTGAACTGTCTGCTGGCGGGGAGCTGATAGTGGCCGCGGGTGATGATGTTGAAATATTGTCCGGAGTTGAAGAACATGGCGCTTACAGTAAAAAGAAAAAATCAGGCTTTTTAGGCATTAGCAAAAAAAGTAAGTCTCAGCTGCAGACTAAGGCGAGCCAAGTGGCCAGCATCCTCAACGCCGGAGGCAATGCGGCGGTCATATCGGGCGATGATATGAACTTTAGAGCCAGCGAAGTGAATAGCCTGGGCAATGTTAACTTGCAGGCCGGTGTTAAAGACGCCAGCGGCAGTATTACCCTATCAGCTGGTACCGATACGGAATATTCAAAAACAGAAACACAAAAGAAAAAAATGGGGATGTCGTTATCGAGTAAGTCTATATCTTTTGCTAGCGCGAGCAAAGCCGGGCAAGAAGCGCTTAGCAGTAAATCAGTGAGTAGCAAAGTGGATGCCAGCCAAAACGCTAATCTGCTGGCAAAGGAAGATGTCAATATTATTGGTAGTACCGTTAAGGCAGGTGGTGATGTAAATATTTCGGCGGGGCGCAACGTTAATATCAGTGATGTCGCTGTTGAAAATTTCGATAAAACTTGGAGCAGTAAATCCAAATCCGGCTTAAGTTGGGACGCAGACCGCAACAGCGTCAGCGTATTTGCGGGTAAAAAAACCAATAAGCTAACCAATACCACCAACCAAGATGGCCTAGGCCGCGCCCAATTACTGGCCGCCAACAATGTTAACGTATCCGCAGGGGAAACCATCACCCAGGTCGGTGGTGATGTGGCCGCAGGCCAAGATATTGTTTACCTTGCTAAAGATATTGATATTCAAGCCACGCAGCAAGCCTCTAGCGAGGGGCAAGTCAACGAAAGCCGGGCCAGCGGTCTTGGGGTTAAATTGCAGCATAATGTGGGTAATACCATTGATGCCCTCAAAAATGTGGGCAAAGGTGAGGATGGGGTGAGCAAAGGCTCCAGTGTATTGGCGGCGGTTGATGCGGTCAGCTCCTTTGTTTCTGGCCCCAGTGCCAGCGCACACCTTGGCAGTACCCGTTCAAAAACCGAAGCGCTACAAAATAATAGCCAGGCGGCGGGGGCAAGCTTGAGTGCCGGGCGAGATATACATTTGCAGGCCAGCAATAACTTAACGGCCGCGGGGATTAAAGCCAGCGCCGGACGGGACATCAATCTTATAGCTAAGAAAGTTGCCATTGAAGCGGCTATTCAACATCAACAATTTAGTAGTAAAACCGTTAGCGCCAGCGACGGCATTGTATTACGTGGTGGCGGTAACCAAGCCAGTATTGGCGGCCAGCACACCCGCGCCACTAGCGACTATACCTCGGACGGCACCCAAGCCGCTGTGGCACAACTGCAAGCCGGGCGGGATATTAATGCCGTTGCTGGGACCGACCTCAGCTTGGTGGGTACACAAGCACAAGCAGGCCGTGATATAAATTTACAAGCGGGTAGCAACCTGACTATAGCAGCCGCAGATAACAGCCAGCAAAGCGACCTAGATGAAAACTCCTTCAATACCGGTGGTGGCATTGCTATCTCAGTCGGTTCTGGAGGTGCCGCCATTGGTGGCTATGCTGAAATTGGTTTTTCTAAAAATGACCTGGCCCGCGAGGGCAATCAAAAAACCAATGCCAAGCTGCTGGCCGGTGAAAGCCTCAATATCAAAACCGGCCAAGACGCCACCATTGCTGGGGCAAACTTAGAGGCCAAAGACATCAGCTTGGATATAGGCCGCAACCTAACCGTTGCGTCACTGCAGGACACCGGAAAAGTCGATGGCCAACGTATGGACGCTAATGTAAGTGCCACTTTTGGAATTGGGTTTAGTATTAGTGGCTCGGTAGGTTACGGTGAGACCGAAGGCAAAAAAGCCTGGGTTAACGAGCAAACCAGTATCGTCGGTAACAACAGCGTTGACATCAACGTAGGTGAACACACCCAAATAGACGGTGCAGTTGTCGCTAACCTCGATGCCGAGGGTAAGGACCAAGGTAATTTAAGCCTTAGCACCAACAGCTTGGCCCATACCGATTTTAAAGACACCAATAAGGAAAAGTCGTTTTATTTGAATGTAAGTGGTGGCTACAGCAACCAAAAATCATCGGGTACTAAATCGGCAGGTACAGGAGGGTTAGCAACAGGCTCTGGTGTCGACCAAAAAGGAAAAAGCGAGGACGGCAAAGGCACCGGCTCATGGGGTGTTAAAGGCAACTACAGCAGCACCAACCAGCAACAAGACACCAATGCCACCTTAGGCCAGGGTGATATTACCGTGCGTAACGGCGATGAGAGTAGTCTAAGCTCTATTAATAGAGATGTTGATCAAGGGCAGGTTCTTACAAAAGATAAGAGTAAAGAGACTAATCTTTATGTGACGAGTAGTAGTATAGATGCTGTAAAGGGGATGGTAATTACCGATGATCCAAATACTCCTGAGGATGAATCGAAGAATAATACTTTTGTGAAGTGGAAGACTGATCTCGAAAATTACTCCGTTAAGACTACAAAAATGTTTGAAAATATGGGTAAAGTGTCGGAAACTCTGGGTGCACAAGAAAATGTTTTTGTAAAAGTTGCCGGTGCAGTGGCGGGAGGGATGCAAGATGCAATGGACAAATTGGGGTATGCAACAGCGGGTTTGTTCCCATCTATAGAAAATCATGGTGGAGTTGTTACTCAGTTACCTGCTTTAGTCTTTGGAGATCAGCAAAATAGGGTGGCGGAAATTGTTTTAAAGATCAATGACAATGGTAAGTATGAAATAGATTGGAGCCAATCCAAAATAGGTAGTGATAATATTGATATAACAGCCCTGCCCAAAGACATACAGTATGCGTTCATCAATGGTATTCAAAATGCTTTGATCGACGCTGCAAGGAACGCAGCAATGCAAACAAGTTCGAAAAAGGTACTTCTCGCCTACAACCCTCAACACGGATTTTTAGGTGATTTGATTGAGTCTGGTTGGGATACCACTATAGGAAAGGCATTGCCTTCGGGGAATGCACGCCAAGTAGCGGATTTGTTGATTGAGGCACAAAAACAAAATATACCGCTTAAAGGCGCCGCGCACAGTCAGGGAGGGCTGCTTTTAATGGCTGCGCTGAATTGGTTGGATAAGGGGGTTATTAAGCGTGATGAAAAATCGGGAGAATTTATGTTCCAAATTAATGGTGCCCCTGTAAGAACCAGTGAATTTATTGAGGCCGTTGAGCATGCAGGTGGTGTTATCCCTACCAATGAGGGAGAAAGCAAGCCGCACAATATAAATGACGGTGATCCAGTTCCCCAGATTCTTGGGGGGAATGCGAAGGACGCTGGAGAAGCATGGGATGCAATCCTCAATATTTTTAAATTGTTTGATTCTGAGATTAGCCCGCATTCCAGCTATGTTTGTACTGGGGAGTTTTGCGCTAATGAGCAGGAAGGGATAGAAGGGCAGCCGTAATGAAAATGTTGTTGGTAGGATTGTTGGTTCTGTTGGAGGGGTGTCGAGTTGTTGATCGCTTGATTGAGGATCCTTACAAACATTATCACGATGAGAGAATATCTTATAAAAAAAGGTATCATGTAGAGGGTCAGTTATCTTTTCTCTACCCCAAATATTTAAATGGATATAGAGTGGTTGTTTACGATAGTGTATTGAAAACATCCTTCTCAAATAAAGATGGTGTGGAAATTTATATTAAGGTGGGTTTGGGATTGAATGATCTTGAGCCGAGCCCAGAAGCGTATTTTTATAAAAAGAAGAAAAAAATAGATGATAAAAATGGAAGGATAAAAGAACTCTATCGGGGAACGCTTGAGGGTCGCTGGCAAGAGGTAAATACGCCGGAGTATGTGAGGAAAGAAGCCGCTGATATCTTGAAGAAAGTAAAGCGAAGCGAAGAAGAGGCCTTAGTTAGTAATTTCTTCAAAACCCATTTGCAATATGATCGAGATAGGTATGCAGGGATACCAGAAGATACGTATGAAGAATATATGTTGTCGGGGGTTAAGTGTGCAATAAGGACATTTAATGACAGAATTAATGCCCCGGTCGCTCAATACGCTATTAAAGTTGGTGGTGGGTTGGAAATCAGAAAAGCACTAAATTGCTATGTGTCCGATATAAAGCAATTCATAATCGAAGTCTGGCTGAGGAGCCCTCCCGGAGTAGATGCCCTGCCGGATCAAATATTAATTGATCTCATTAAAACTATCAAAATCGATAAAAATTTGCCAGAATCTTTCTCTACACATCGTGAGTGGTTGCGTTCTCAAGAAACCTTGTAATAAACTAAAAGTACACGCCAACTACAACCACCAACTAAAGACAACTAAAAAACTAATAATAACTAAAAGGATAATAACTAAAAGGACATATATGGACGCTCCCAAGAAACTAAAAGGACACCCAACTTAAGAATTAAAAGGACACCCAACTTAAGAACTCCAAGATCTAAGCCCTAGCCGTTTAAATTCGAATAAATTCCTTCCGAAAAACGCGGTTAGGCGTAGTTGTCAGCAACCCAAGGATTAATATTGTTAAAGGTTTGCCGTCCGTATTGAAGGGCTATCTAGAGCTAGTCGATTGCCTGCGCATTCATGCGCCCACAACACCCGGGCATCCATGCCTATCGAGCAGCACATCCGTCATTGTCGCCCCTCTGATCGGCCTGCATAGTTAATAATGCTGGGCTGTCGGTTGTCATGGCTGTTGCAAAAAGGCCGCTCCTGCGGCGCTTAGACATCCATGCCTAGCTAGCGTGCTTTCTGCCCTATCAGATCTGTGACTATACAGACAGCCACATTAGTGGCTGAATTATGCGCGACACCCGCCGCGAAAACTATACGCCGTCGCTATCTTGTTCGGGGCCTGCCGTATTTATGGCGGCCCTACATTGAATAAGCAAATAATCCGTACGGTAGTGCTTTCACGAAGCTAACAAAAAACGATTGAATATTTTACCGCCATTAATTTTTGGTGGTTGAGCAAAAACTCTCTATTTTTATTTACCACAAACGGCTTATTGCCCTGCCTGATATGTCTGTAACAATACTAACGGCAGGCATGGTGGCTGTATTCTTCTGGGTGAGCAATATACCGCTTGCCATTATTTCAAGGCAGATAATGTGACCAGCCTAATGTCATTGGTTTTGAGGTATAATTCGGCAGCTTTTCATTAGTGTGTTGCGATAACCTTGGCAATGTAATCAGAAGCTTATAAAGAGCAGCGAGATATAGCAGAGGCCTAGCGTGAAACTTGTATTGATGGTGATATTAATGATGCCGCTGTGGGCTACTGCCCAGCCTTTGGTATATGCCTCTTATGATTACCACCCGAAAGATAAGCACTTAATGCAGCCGATTACGGATGTTATTGAGCACCTGTTTGATTCCAGCCAATTTCAGTTAGAGTCCCGCGCGGTTAATCGCAGTACCCGTTTGGTAGCGGAAGCCGCAGCCGGGCGAGTTGATATTTTGGTCGGCAGCTACACCCCGGAAATTAATAAGTTAATGGCCGAAGGTGTGTTTGAGGTACATTCGTTACCTTTAATTCCGGCGACTCGTGGGTTTTACGCTTTGCGACGTTCCGGCTATTCTTCCGCCGCGCTCAAGAACCTGAGCGACTATCATTTGGGCATGACCGAAACCCCTAGCATTATTACTTCGGTGGTATTAGGGGGCGATTTTGGGCGGGTATCAAAATTTCGTCGAGGCGATAGCCTGGTCAAAGGTTTGCTGACTGGGCGTATCGATATTTTAGTGAATTATGCTTGGGCTACTGATTATACTTTTGAGCGTCTTGGTGTGAGTGACAAGGTCGTAAAGTTGGGCGAAGGCCCCAATATCAATGCCCATGTTTATATTCGGGCCACGCTAGCGAATGAAACCAAACGCGAAATTTACGAATTACTCGATCAACGAATTCCGGAGTTAGTAGCAGGCCAAGGTTTGCAGAAGATGCTTATGCGCTATCGCTACCCAGAATTGGATTGAGGTGGCGATAGCGCAAAGCAGGTGACGCTTAGTGGGCTTTAGTTCGAGGCGGCGAGATCCAGTGGCGCTGTTTTAGGGCTAGACTCTGCCTCTTTCACTGCCTCTTTCGTTTTGGCTGCCGAAGCCTTTTTCTTACTGGCGGTTTTTTTTACCGGTTTGGCCGCGTTTTCTGTATCGTTGGCGGCTTTTTTGGGCTTTGTTTTTTCTTGTTCTAGCGGCAGCAGTCGCGGCTGCTTTTGTGCTATTTCCATTAACTCAGTAAAACTTTGTTTCATGCATTCGGTGAATACATCGGGGTCCGGTACCATTTCACGGCAGGCGGTAGAGCATACCCACAGCACCTGGTTGTAGCTAAAGCCGGTGATGTTGACGCCGGTTTTATCAAATGGTATAGAGACTGGGATAAACATTTGCAGCTTGGCCCCAGCCAGGTAAAGGGGAACGTTAGGGCCGCGCACATTGGATAGGGTAACGCTGGCCTTGCTTTGCATCAGCAGGTCGTTCAGCCGCTTGGCAATGTTCGCGGGGATAACATTGTTGAGCTTGGAAAAAAAATCTCGGCCCAATTCGTCTTGCAGGTCTTTGGTGCCAGAAGCACTTTCTTTGATGGCTTTTAAGCGTTCGAGTGGGTCGGCAATATTGGTGAAAATAGAGACTACGGCCATGGATATATTATTGGCCGACTCGGCGCTCGCCGCCGCCCCGGTTGCTGCCAATGGCATCATCGCGCACAGCCCATCGGCGGGTAACTCGTTGTGTTTTTCTAGGTAGCGGCGCAAGCCGCCAGCGGCGGTCGCCATAAAAATATCGTTGATGGTGACGGGCAGGTGTTGGCGGATTATTTTGCATTCTGCCAATGAGATACCAAAGGCATCTACCACTCGGTGGGGTGACACTTTGCCGTCAAACCGGTTTTGATTTTTGGGGCTGGCAATACTCTGTTTGACCAGATTAATGGCCTCGCTAAGGTTGCCTGGAGTATTGGCCAGTATTTCTGGGCCGTGCTTCATGCCCATTTTAATGGCTTTGTTACCAAGCTCGACGCTGAGTTTGGCGGCGTTGACCATTTGTCTGCCGCGATTGCCAAAGCCGCGCAGTATCAGTTCTAAATTATTGGGCTCGCGGTCGGCGTAGATAACTGAGGTTGATTTGCTGGGCTTGTATTCGGCACTGAGTGAATGCATTACTTGAATCAACTCGGCACCGGCTTGGCCATCCATGGTGGCGTGGTGGCATTTTGTGTATAAGGCAAAGCTGCCTTTTTTAACGCCGTCGATATTGTCCAGGCCGCCAATAACATAGGCCTCCCAAAGGGGGCGGCTGGTATCGAGCGGGCGTGAGTGAATTCTAGCCACTTGGATCATTAGTTGGCGCCAGTCGCCGGGGTGGGGTAGTGATATATGACGGACGTGATATTCAACGTCAACTTCACCGTCATCGACCCAATAGGGGCGGTCTATATTTAATGGGGCTTGCACCAAGCGACGACGAAATAGCGGCATTTCGTTAATTTTACGAGAGAAAAAGTCTAATACGGTTTTAAAGCGTACCTCACCGCCGGCTGCGGTTGATGGGTCATAAACACCAAGTGAGGCAATGTGCATATGCTGCCGGTTGTCTTCTAATTCCAAGAACATATTATCTGTGCCAGATAAGTGCTGCATAGTGACTCCGTTTGGGTGATAACTCGGCTTTTGGCTGGGGCCAGGGCGAATATTGCACAGGCGCTACAAAAGCTTGATAGTGTTGGTGAAGGGCATTTGATGTTTGCTTATTATGCCAGTCAGCTTACTACCTAGGTATAGCAGAGGCAATGCAGGTAATGGCTGAAAGGGTGTTTTTAAATATAAGTATTTATCATTAAATTTATGGTTTTTAGATCGTAACTCGTGAGTTGAAAGTGCGGTTTTTGGGCAGTATTTGTGGTTTCATTTAGGTTGAGTGTGTCACTGGGCTTGGTAATTTATGCCGCTATACAGCCTTGGTGCTGGTGTGTATTATCCTCAGCGCTGAATGGCCGCGACGAGACGCGGGCCATCGGGTTCGCACCGATTGTTCAATAGAAGGGTAATTTCATGCAGGTATTCCACCGTATCGCCAATTTACGAGAAGCTCTATTAAGCGCTCGCAGAGAGGGTAAGCGCATCGGCTTTGTACCGACTATGGGAAACCTACACGATGCCCATATTCAATTGGTTGAGGCCGCTCGGAAGACCAATGATATCGTCGTCTGTTCTATTTTTGTCAATGGTTTGCAGTTTGGTTTGAACGAAGATTGGGACAAATACCCACGCACCTTCGAAAACGATTGCGCCAAGTTGCGGGCAGTGGGCTGCGACTTCCTATTCCACCCCGATGATAATGAGATGTACCCCAACGGTTTGGCCAACCAAACTCGGGTTATTTGCCCCACTATGACCGATGTTCTGTGTGGCGCCAGCCGCCCTGGCCATTTTGAAGGTGTGACGACGGTAGTGACTAAGCTGTTGCATATTGTCGAGCCCAGCGAGGCGGTTTTTGGTATTAAAGACTACCAGCAGCTGGCTATTATTCGCCGCATGGTTGAAGACTTGTGTATGGATGTCGAAATTACCGCTGCGCCTATCCACCGCGAGGCCGATGGTTTGGCAATGAGCTCGCGCAATGGCTTTATTACCGCTGAAGAGCGGCCCAAGGTCGCAATTTTGTACGCTACTTTGAGCTGGGTAGCGGAGCAAATTAAAACCGGCGAACATGATTTTACCCTACTGCAAACCACTGCTCGGCAACGTATAGCCGATGCGGGCTTTAGGCTTGATTACTTTAATATCTGTAATAGTCGCAACCTAGAAATGGCGGCAGATGACGATAAGGATATTACCATTCTGGGTGCTATGTACACCGAGGGTGCACGTTTGATCGATAATGTGTCGCTCAGCTTATAGGTCGGCTGCAATGGCCTCAGCAGTTGTTGGGCAACGCTGACAATGAGGCGCCAATGCCGCCGTGGCTGTTTTCTTCCACCGTTAGTACAAGCGTATCAGCACGGTAGAAAATAATGGTTGGCAGGCACTTGATGGGCAAACTATTGGTTTGCTTTTGCTGCTGGTAGCTGGCCTTGTTTTCGTAGCTGTGTAGCTCAATAGCGGCAAATTTTAATGTGTTGGCTTGTTGTAAACCAAGTAGGTCACTTACCTCGCGCTCACAATCTGGGCACCAGCTGGCGTTGTGTAGTTCAACCTTATACTGGCTTAGGTCTAGCTCATGGTCTTGGTAGGTTTGCGCCGCGCGGGCAATGGATTTTGACCAGCGGCTGGCCAATTTTGCTAGGGTCATGTTTGCATCTACTTGTTTATATGCGGCCTAGTTTAAACGATATTGTCGCTTAGGCCCTGGTGTTATTGTCATTTAATTACCGTAGTTGGGCATAGTATATTGTGCCCACCCCAAGTCAGCCGGTGGCTTTGTTAAAGTCTGGCCGGTGAGCTTAGACCTTTGTCCAGCTTACCATTGGCGCTAAAATGTTTACTATAAGCGCATAAAATTATAATTATCTGCCATGAAGGAACCCCAATGTCCGAGCCCCATATCTATCCCGTGCCTAAGGCAATTGCCCAGGCGGCCCATATTGATAAAGACACTTACCAGGCTATGTATCGTCGCTCAGTGGCCGAGCCAGAAGCCTTTTGGGCCGAGCAGGCCAATGAGTTTTTAGACTGGAGCCGCTCTTTTAGCAAGGTGCGTGAATTTGATTTTAATGCGGGTACGGCTAAGTGGTTTGAAGATGGCCAGCTCAATGTCAGCACCAACTGCATAGACCGTCACCTGGTCGATAAGGGCGATCAAGCGGCCTTAATTTGGGAGGGAGATGACCCCTGCGATAGCGAGACCATCAGTTATCGGCAGCTGCATCAACGTGTCTGTCGCTTGGCCAATGTGCTGAAGTCGCGCGGGGTTAAAAAAGGTGACCGGGTTTGTATCTATATGCCGATGATTGCGGAGGCCGCCTATGCCATGTTGGCCTGTGCGCGCATCGGCGCGGTACATTCAATCGTTTTTGGTGGTTTTTCGCCCGATGCTCTTAAAGATCGAATACTGGACTCTGACTGCCAGCTGCTGATTACCGCCGACGAAGGCGTGCGCGGTGGTAAAAGTATTGGCCTTAAGGTTAATGCTGATTTGGCTTTGGCCAGCTGCCCCGACGTGCATACTTGTTTGGTGGTAAAGCGCACCGGCGGCCAGGTTGAGTGGCAAGAAGGGCGGGACCTCTGGTACCACAGCGCGGTAGAGGCGGCGAGTGAAGACTGCCCGGCCGAGCCGATGAACGCCGAAGATCCGTTATTTATCCTTTATACCTCCGGTTCTACCGGCAAGCCTAAGGGTGTTTTACACACCACCGGTGGCTATTTGCTGCACGCCGCCATGACCCACAAATATACTTTTGATTACCACGAGGGTGAGGTCTATTGGTGCACTGCCGATGTCGGTTGGGTCACCGGCCACAGTTATATTGTTTATGGCCCGCTGGCCAATGGTGCTGCTAGTCTGATGTTTGAGGGCGTACCTACTTACCCCGATGCGGGCCGTTTTTGGCAGATCGTTGATAAACACCAGGTGAATATTTTTTATACGGCGCCGACCGCCATTCGTTCATTAATGGGCGCCGGTGATGATTTCGTCAGCAACAGTAATCGCTCCAGTTTGCGCATATTGGGTACCGTCGGCGAGCCGATTAACCCAGAGGCCTGGGAGTGGTATCACCGGGTGGTGGGTGATGGCCGCTGCCCGATTGTCGATACTTGGTGGCAAACTGAAACTGGCGGTCATATGTTGACCCCATTGCCTGGCGCTACCGACCTTAAGCCGGGTTCGGCAACCCTGCCATTTTTTGGGGTTGAGCCGGTTTTGCTGGATGCTGATGGCCAGGAAATAGCGGGTGCTGCCTCGGGTAATTTGGCCATTAAGTCTTCATGGCCAGGACAAATTCGTTCAGTCTACGGTGATCATAAGCGCTGCGTGGAAACCTATTACAGCACCTACCCGGGTTATTATTTTACCGGTGACGGAGCGCGCCGGGATGAAGATGGCTACTATTGGATTACCGGCCGGGTCGATGATGTGTTAAATGTTTCGGGCCATCGCATGGGTACGGCAGAGGTGGAGTCGGCGCTGGGTTTGCATCCGGATGTCGCCGAAGCCGCTGTAGTGGGTTACCCGCACGATATTAAGGGCCAAGGTATTTATGCCTATGTCACCCTAATGGACGGTCAAGAGCCTTCGGATGAGCTTAAAAAAGCCTTGGTCGGTATGTGCGTGCAAGAGATAGGCCCCATCGCCAAGCCGGATATTATCCAGTGGGCGCCGGGTTTACCCAAAACTCGCTCGGGCAAAATTATGCGCAGAATTCTGCGTAAAATTGCCGCTAATGAAGTGGATAGCTTAGGTGATACTTCAACTCTGGCCGATCCGTCGGTGGTGGATGAGTTGATTGCCAGCCGTATTAATAAGTAGCTTATTTATTTACTGTGTAAGCCCAGCTATTGCTGGGCTTTTTTATGTTTGGGCCCCGGCTTTTTAAACTGCCCATAGGCAAGAAAATGTAAGCTCTGCGCAATCGCCGTTTGGTCGCGCATAATAAAGGTATGGTTTTGCGGCAGAACCAAAAAATCACCCATGCCTTCCAGTTTGGCACTTTGTACTGATACCTTGCCATCGTCCTCGCCGTTGATCAGCAGTGATAGAATGGGATTTATGCTGTACCGACCGGTAATAATGCCCAGTTCAAAGTCCGCAGCGCCCAAGGTATTGGGTAGGCTCTGTTTTGCGGTAGTTAGCTGTTGCCCGGCCGGGCCGTTGATAAAATCAAACAACCAGAGTTTGCCGAGCCGGTCGACTATCTCGCTGCCGTGGTTGGGTGGGCTAAGCATAACCACGCGGGCGATATTTTTTACCAGCTTGTGTTTGGCTATATAACGCACGATGATGCCGCCCATGGAGTGGCTGATGAAATTCAGCTCGGTAGCGGCATGGGCGCAGTTGGCAATTTGTGGTAAAACATGGCTGGCCACCAAGTGTTCAATCGGGTGTTTGGTTGAGGGGTAATTAATATTACAAACTTGATAGCCTTGTTGCCGCAGTGCGTTTTCCAGCTTGGTCATTGACTGGCTGCTGCGTGCTAGGCCGTGTATTAGGACCACAGTTTTTTCAGGGATAGCTCGTTGGTCAGCGGCGGCCGTGCCGGTCGCGACTGTTAGGCTAAGTACAAGCAGGCCGCTGAGTAATTTTAATAGGGACATAGGGCACGTTCAGAAATTAATGGCAGCTTGGATTATGCCGCTAAAGTTAAGCGCTGGGAATGGTTGTGGTGGGGGTGTTAGCTTCTGCGACTTGAAGCCGCACAGGGTGGTGCTTGTCGAATGAAAATGCCGGGGATATGGCCAAGCCCAGCACTAGGCTGGACTTGGGCTGGCTTATAAGCCGAGTTTCTTTTCTAGGTAATGGATGTTGACGCAGCCTTCGGCAAAGGCGGTATCACGGACCAAGTCCTGCTGTAGCGGGATGTTGGTTTTTATACCGTCGACAATCATTTCATCCAAAGCGCTGCGCATTCGTAGCAGGGCTTCTTCGCGATTTTCACCGTAGGTAATTAGCTTGGCTATCATCGAGTCGTAGTTGGGCGGCACCATATAACCACTGTACAAATGCGAATCGACACGAACGCCAAGGCCGCCGGGGGTGTGGAAGTTGGTTACTCGGCCGGGGCTGGGGATAAAGGTCTTGGCATCCTCAGCGTTGATACGACATTCGAAGGAGTGCCCTTTAATCTGAATGTCTTCCTGCTTAAGTGATAGCTTTTCGCCGCAGCAAACCCGAATTTGTTCTTTGATTAGGTCAACTCCGGTCACCATCTCGGTCACTGGGTGCTCAACCTGAATGCGGGTATTCATTTCGATAAAGTAAAAGCCGCCGTCTTCGTATAAAAATTCAAACGTGCCGGCGCCGCGGTAACCGATATCAATGCAGGCCTGTACACAGGACTGCTGGACTTCGGCGCGGATGTCGTCCGGAATGCCTGGGGCGGGGGCCTCTTCCATTACCTTTTGGTGGCGGCGTTGCAGCGAGCAATCGCGGTCACCTAGGTGTATGGCGTTACCCTGGCCGTCGGACATAATTTGTATTTCAACATGACGCGGGTTTTGTAAAAACTTTTCCATATACACGGTGTCATCACCGAAGGCGGCTTTAGCTTCGGCCTTGGTCACGTGGATGGAGTTTAATAGTGCTGATTCCGTATGTACCACCCGCATGCCGCGACCGCCGCCGCCAGATGCCGCTTTGATGATAACCGGGTAGCCAATTTCACGCCCGTGCCGCATGCAAATTTCTTTGTCATTAGGCAGGGGGCCGTTTGAACCCGGCACCGTTGGTACGCCCGCTTTTCTCATGGCGGCAATGGCGGAAACCTTGTCACCCATAAGGCGGATTACATCGGCATCGGGGCCAATAAAGGTGAAACCGCTTTTTTGTACCTGCTCGGCAAAGTCGGCGTTCTCAGCCAAAAAGCCATAACCTGGGTGGACCGCAACAGAGTCGGTAATTTCCATGGCGCTGATAATAGCGGGAATGTTTAAATAGCTGTCGGCGGATGGGTTGGGCCCAATGCATACCGCTTCGTCGGCTAGCCGAACGTGTTTTAAATCGCGGTCAATTTTAGAGTGTACGGCAACGGTCTTAATGTCCATTTCCTTACACGCTCGCAGAATACGCAGAGCAATTTCGCCGCGATTGGCAATCAGTAATTTCTGTATCATAAGTCGTCCTCGGTTGACCGCTTAAGGTTTAAACAATGGTCACCAGGGGCTGATCAAATTCTACCGGCTCGCCGTCGTCAATTAAGATGGCTTCGATGGTGCCAGCTTTGTCGGCTTCAATTTGGTTCATCATTTTCATGGCTTCGATAATACAAACCACATCACCTACTTTTACTTGCTGGCCAACTTTTACAAAGGCATTGGCCTCGGGGCTGGGGGAGGCATAAAAGGTTCCTACCATGGGCGACTTAACGGCATGGCCGGTGGTAGCAATGGTTGGGGCCTCGTTGCTGGCGGTTGGTGCAGCAACGGGAGCGGCAGCAGGTGCCTGCATGGGCATCGGTGCCATCATGGGGGCGGCCATCATTTGCGAGGCTAGGTGTTTGGTGCCGCGGCTGATGCGTACGGACTCCTCGCCCTCTTTGATTTCCAGTTCGCCAATATCAGACTCTTCTAAAAGCTCGATCAGCTTTTTAATTTTACGTATATCCATGTCTTGATCTCTATGCTATTTGTTCTAAATTAATTTAAACGGTCAAAAATAGACTCAAGGGCTAGTTCATAACCCTTGGCGCCTAAACCGCAGATAACGCCGGCGGCGATGTCGGAAAAAAATGAGTGGTGACGAAATTCTTCGCGCTGATACACATTGGAAATATGTACTTCGATAAATGGAATAGCCACGCCGGCCAGCGCATCTCGCAGGGCCACGCTGGTATGGGTGAAAGCGGCTGGATTAAAGATAATGTAGTCGACCCCCTCCATGCGTGCGTCGTGAATACGATTAATCAGTTCGTATTCGGCGTTACTTTGCAGCACCATTAGGTGGTGCCCCTGATCAATGCAACGGGCGCTTAAGGCCTGGTTGATATCGTCGAGCGTGGTGTGGCCATACACCTCGGGTTCGCGGCTGCCCAATAAGTTGAGATTAGGGCCGTGCAGTACGAGTATGCTAGCCATGCTGTAGCCCTTCCTTATTGTCATTATTAATTTGGCGAATCTTGAATGTCGTCATTGCGAAGAAGTTTGCATGAAAATCCAAAGGCTGTCTATGAAATATCAAGAAAATGTCCAATTTGCCGAAGATGGCGGCAAGTTTGCCGAAGATAGCCCTAAAAATGAATTTTTGGTGTGTTCTGGTACCGCACAGGAAAACCAGATTGGCGAGAATCGCTACGAATTTGCCGAAATTAGAAGACTAATTGACTAAAGTTGGGAAAGTTCTTTGAAACTGCGTTTAAATGCCGGTATCTTGTGGCTATCTTTCAGGACTTTGGGTTTTTGTAGATTTTAACAGGCTGGACTCAGTCAAAAGTTGGGGCAATATTTGGCTTTTGCCCTGGTCGATAAAAACATACAGGGGCACGCCGTTGCGGCCATATTGCTTGAGCAGCTCGGTAATGGCGGGGTTGTATTGGGTCCAGTCAGCTTTTAGGGCCAGGGTATTTTGTTGTTTTAGCTGCTGCTCAAAGGTGTCGCCAAAGGCAATGCGCTCATTCGCTAAGCAACTTAGGCACCAGGCTGCGGTAACGTTGATAAATACACTGCGATCTTGGGCCAGCGCTTGTTTCAGCTTGGCCTCGCTGTAGTTTTGCCAAAGGCCGTTAAGCTCCTTTGGGGTTTGGCTGGAGAGTGAGGCGGCAATGGCCGGCAAGGCTAGCGCCCCTGCGACAGCCAGCAAGGCCAGGATACGAGTGCTGGTGTTGTGGTATTTATGCAGCAGCCATAGCGCAAACGCGATTAGCATCAGGCCGGTTAGAATAATGGCCATGGCGTCGCTGCCACTTTGCCGGCCCAATACCCAAATTAACCAGATGGCGGCCAAGTACAGTGGAAAAGCCAGGGCTTGTTTTAGGGTTTCCATCCAGGGACCGGGTTTTGGCAGCCTTTCACCAAGGCCGGGCCAGTAGCTCAGCAGTAAAAATGGTAGCGCCATACCTAGCCCCAGGGTGGCGAATACCAGCAAGGCAATAACCGCCGGCTGCCCTAGGGCGAAGCCAAGTGCCGTGCCCATAAAGGGCGCGGTACAAGGGCTGGCGACCACGCTGGCCAATACGCCGGTGTAAAAAGAACCCCGATAGCCTGATTGTAAGCTTAGATTATTGCCAACACCCATTAAGCGGTTGCCAAACTCAGCCAAGCCCGAAAGCGATAAGCCCATGGCAAAAAATAAATACACCAGCAGGCTAATGAAAATGGGGGACTGTAATTGAAAGCCCCAGCCGATGGCCTGGCCGCCGGCTTTGAATGCCAGCATCACGGCGGCTACGCCGGCAAAGCTGAGTACTGCGCCGAGGGTATAGCTCCAACCATGGCGATGTTGCTGGGCCGAGCTTTGTTGGGCTTCGGCTAGGCTGAGCGCCTTAATAGACAGTACTGGGAATACGCAGGGCATTAAGTTTAGGATTAAACCGCCAATTAAAGCGGATGCCAAGGCCAGCCATAGGCTGATGTCTGCGGCTGGGTTGGGCAGGTTGCTGGCGGCTGGGGCAGAGATTGCCCGGTAGCTTTGAGCTTCGAGGTCAAGCTCGAACCAGTAGCTGGTGGGTGGGTAGCATAGGCCTGCGTCGGCACAGCCCTGAAAATCAACTTTTAATCTTAGGGTGTTTTGGCTTGCCTTTAAGCCCTGTAGGTCAAGATTTATGCTGTGGTAATACACCTCCAAATTTTGTTCAAATGTTGGGTCGTAAATTACCTTAGCCTTGGGGTAGCTAGTGCTGAGTACCTGGTTTTGTGCTGGGTCTGGGTATTGGGCGGTAAATTTAAATTTATGTTGGTACAGATAATAGCCATCGGCAATGGTCCATTGTAGGCCAAGCGCGCCATTGCTAAAAACTGGCGTGGCAATATAGGCCTGCTCGACGGCTAAAAACTCCAGCGTTTGGCCCAGCTGAATTTTAGTGGCGATATTATTGCTCGAGTTCGGGCTCTGGTTTGGCTTGAGGCCGAGAGTATTTTGAGTGGGTTCTGCTTGCCATTCAAGTTGGGCCCAGCTGGCGGTGCTTAAGCTGGTCAAGGCAAAAAGAAGGGCGCTAAAAACAATGGCTGTTCGGCTATTCACTCAGGCTTCCTGTTGACTCAATGGTTAATGTTGCGCAAAGTTCGCCACCATAAACCCTTTCTAAATTGGATGACAGTGCCTATATGTCTTTTAAGGTTTCTTTACTTGGGCTGTGGTTAATGCTGCTGCTCGGTTGTGGCGTAAACCCGGCCAAAATCGCCCCGCCTGTGAGTGTGCCAGTTGCGCAAACGGTTAACCTCAAGCCTTTGCTGGCTAAGGCGGAGTTGGCCCTGGGGCAAAACCGGCTAATGAGTCCGGCCCTGAATAATGCCCGCTATTGGTTTGCGCAGGTCTTGGCGCTCGATCCGAAAAACACCCAGGCCCAGAGTGGTTTGCAGCTGATTCCCTTGCAGTATTTACAGCTGGCGCGTGGGGCTGCGGCAAAGGGCGGCGCGGCGCGGGCTCGGAGTTTGCTCGCGCGTGGCCTGCGGCTTAGCCCTGGGCATAAGCAGTTGCTGGGATTCAGGCAGCAGCTTGAGTTGAAGCTTGCGCCCCGAACGACGGCCAAGCAGGCGCAATGGCGGATCGACGCGACCGAGCTTAAGCAGCGGGCGCCAGCCCTGGTAAAGCTGCTATCTGCTTGGGCGCAAAAAGCCAAGCAAGATGACCTGTTGGCGATTATTTACGCCCGCAATGACAGTGATGGCCGCTGGATCTATCAGCAAATGCGGCGGGCGTTACCCGGTTATCGCCTGCGCGGTGATATTCGAATTGGTCGCCCTAAGCTGGTCTTAGAAAGCTTTTAGGCTAAGGGTTTTGGCATATTTGTCGAAACAGAGGACGAAATGCACAAATTTTCGTGAGAAGTGGAAACTTTCTTCTATTCTTATAGGAATTTCTAACATTGTTTTCATTAAACAGATAAAGGGGAAGGGTTGTGACCCTATTTAGGCAACTGATAATTGCTATTTCTATCTTGGTTTGTAGCCTGTTGATGGTTAACTTGGCCGTGAGTGTGATGAACGCTCGCCTCTATTTCCATGAGCAGATGCAGAACCACTCGGAAGATACGGCCACTTCATTGGCCTTATCGCTATCTAGGCCTGCGGCAGAGCAGGATGATGCCCAGCTGCGCTCCATGGTCGATGTTATCTTTGATCGCGGTTACTACCGTGCCATTATCTATAAGAAAAACGATGGCAGTGCTGCAGCCATTAATCGGACCGCGCCAATTGCTATTGATGGTGTGCCGGCATGGTTTATTAAGCTGATTGATTTGCCCGAGCCGGTGGGCAAGGCCGAGGTAATATCCGGCTGGAGCATTCTCGGTGATGTTATTGTTGTGGGCAACCCGGGTTACGCCTACCGGGATTTATGGCGGGTATTTCAGCAGTATATTTTGATTTTTATTGGTACTGCTTTAGTTTGCTATGTGGTGGTGGCGTTTGGTTTGCGGATGATTTTGCGACCATTGGATAAGGTGGAAAGCCAAGCGGAGGCCATTTGCCGACGGGAATTTCCCATTCAGGAGAATTTACCCCGCACTATTGAGTTGCGCCGGGTGGTCACGGCCATGAATCGCATGGTGCATAAAGTGCAGCAGATGTTTCAGGAGCAGGTTAGTTTAACCGAGAGCTTATATAAACAGGCACACTTGGACCCGGTGACCCAGCTGTCGAATCGGCAAGACTTCGATTCCCGTTTGCGGGCTTTTATCGACTCCGAGCGCAGCGGCAACCGGGGTGTTTTGTTCCTATTGGAAATTAATGGCCTGATCGAGTTTAACGATAGCCACGGTCGCGACCAGGGCGATGAGTGTCTACAGGGGGTGGCTACAACCCTGACTGAAGTCATCAACCACGACGGTGCCATTGTCGGGCGTCGCTCCGGCGCCGACTTCGCGATGTTTGTCCCGGATATGGAAACCGTTGATGCGGAGCAGGTGGCTAGGGATATTATCAATGGTCTGTCGCGTCGGTCTTGGTATGAGGCTAAAGAGCTAACGCCCTATTTGGGCGCAGTGCACGCAGAAACAATTGATCGCGATAACAATCTGTTTGTGCAGGCGGACATGGCTCTGCGCCAGGCTCAGCACCACGGTGAAGGTGGTGGGCACTGGTTGTTGGTCGAGCAAGAGCAGGCCGACAAGGCTCGCCCCGCCGGCGAGTGGTCTGATCTTATTTCCACTGCGATTGCCGAAAAGCAATTTACCTTTCACTACCAGCCCATCTACCGTTGTGATGGCGAGCTGGTGCACCTAGAGGTTTTGTGTCGCTTGCCGGAGAAGGGCGGCTTGCTTAACGCCGGTGAATTTTGGCCTATGGTGGAGCGCTTTCATTTAAGTGCTGACCTCGACCGGGTGCTGGTTGAGATGTTGGCTGAGCAAAACCCCGCTGGCGATTCCATCTTATGTGTCAATCTGTCGCCTAACTCATTGCATAATCAGAACTTTATGCCGTGGCTGGAAGGGTTTCTGGATGCGAATCTGGAGTTCTCTAAGCGTTTGCAATTTGAATTGCCGGCGCAGATGCTAGAGGCTGATGAGGTGCTGTTGCGCCAGGCGGTGGATACGCTAGGGCCGAAATGTGCCGGGGTTTCGCTGGATCATTTTGGTGTTGCTGGTAGTGAGTTTATGCACCTGCAAAGCATCAATATCTGCGCCCTTAAAGTGGATATGCGCTTTACCCATGCCTTGGATGCCAAATCGGATAGCCGCTTCTATGTAGAGACCTTGCTGAAGATTGCTCGCAGCTGTGATTTGGCTTTATTTGTTGAAGGTATTGAAACCGAACAGCAATGGCAGGCGGTACAAGATTTGGGTTTAGATGGTGGACAGGGTTATTATCTAGGTCGACCATCGGACCAGCCGCTGTAGAGTCCAATGATAGGGCTCCGGCTGATCGCAAAAGCCGGAGCACTGATGATAATAAGCACTCGTACAATAAATCCCCTTCGTTGCTGTTTAACGCTAATAACTGCCTTTTTATTGATTTCCCCTTTGGTGCAAGCCCAGGTTCAGGTACAACAGGTATATAGTAGGCCGCTACCTCCTGGGCAGTCGGTTGCGGCGGTGTATTTAACCATCAGCAACCAGGGTGAGCAGCCAGTGGTGTTGGTGGCAGGTTCAAGCCCGGCCGCTACAAGCTTGGAGTTTCATCGCCATATTCACGCCGATGGCATGATGCAAATGCGGCAAGTGAAATCGATCAAAATTGAACCAGGCAAAACTTTACGCTTTGCCCCAGGTGATTACCATATAATGCTTTTCGGTGTGGCTAGGGCATTTAAAGTGGGCGATACCATCCCTTTGATATTGCTGACCGATAAGCAGCAGGAAATAAAAGTAGTGGCCGAGGTCAAGGCTTATCGCTGATTTAAATTATATAGTTATAAAGTTAGTTGCGTTTGCTCGGTGCCAATTGCCGATGAAGATGAAACGACTTTAGAAAAAAGGAAATTGAGAATGTCTTATTCTGCCAATCGCGGCGCCGCGCTTCGATTATTTATTTTTATTGTGCTGGCGGTTTTGTTAATCACTTCGGCTTTGGGATTTTACTGGAGTTCCGAGCCCGGCGATGAATTTCCCCTTTCGAGCAAAACGGAAGCTCGTTTAAAGGTTTTGAAAAACTCCAAAATCACCGGCGTCGCCACGACCTCGGCCCTAATCCAAGTCACCGAGACCCTGTTGCAAAAACCTGGGGGCTTTTTGTCCAACGACGTGCTGCCGCCAGGTATTTGGTTGGATAATATTCCCAATTGGGAATACGGCGCCTTGATTCAAGTGCGTGACTTAAGCAAGGCCATGCGCGAGGCGTTTAGCCGGTCACAGTCCCAATCTTCCGAAGATAAGGATTTGGCGCAGGCTGAGCCGCGCTTTAATTTTCAAAATAACAGCTGGGTATTTCCTGCTTCGGAAACCAAGTACGAGGAGGGCATCATTTACCTGCAGCAGTATTTAGATCGCCTAGTTGACGAGGAAAACAGGGATGCCCAGTTTTATGCTCGGGCGGATAATTTGCGCTATTGGTTGTCTACGGTTGAAACTCGGCTGGGTAGTTTGTCGCAGCGCTTGAGCGCCAGTGTTGGTCAGCGTCGTATAAATACTGATTTGGCCGGAGATGATGCCGCCAGCCAGTCTACTCCGGTTGCCGATGAGGTGGAGGTGAAAACACCTTGGTTGGAATTGGACGATGTCTTTTATGAAGCACGCGGTTCCACTTGGGCTCTGCTGCAATTTTTGCGCGCCATTGAAGTCGACTTCGCCGATGTGTTGGAGAAGAAAAACGCCGTGGTTAGCGTGCGTCAAATTATTCGTGAGCTGGAGTCAGCGCAAGATCCGATTATGAGCCCAATGATTTTTAATGGCAGTGGTTTTGGTATGGTTGCTAACCATTCTCTGGTTATGGCTTCCTATATATCCCGCGCCAATGCCGCCATTATCGATTTACGCGAATTACTATCTAAAGGTTAATGACGCCGGGCCATGGCCTGGATATTTTATATGCGGCAAGATTGCTCAGTTAAGTTTATAGCGGCTCCAGCCCCAAAAGACGTACTTATTGATGTTGAGGTTTTTTTGCCCGGCTCAGACGTTTATTTTAAAATTGCTGTGCTGCAACTTCTGGCTGGGCCATTGTGATGTGCTTGGTTTGGATTAGCCGCTGCTTCTTTAAGTTTACGGGAGGGAAATGATGCTGCAAGGTTTCATTCTTTCCCGTAGTTGGCGTGATCTTCCTAAGGGGGTTCGGGTTGAGCTCTGGCTGGCTACCGAGCAGGGGCCGGTCAGGGTTTTTATAGACCGGCAAGAGCCGGTCTTTTTTATTGCTCGGGAAAACCTCGCTCAAGCCAAAGAGTTATTGGGGGTGACTTGGCGCTTTGCTGACGTTGAACTGCGCAGCTGGGAGAACCAAGCTTTAATTGCCTGCTATAACCGCAGTCAAAAGCGTTTGCGGGATGGCGTGCGGCAGTTGAGTTCACATTTGATTGGTATCTGGGAGGGCGATATTCGTCCACCTGAGCGTTTTCTTATGGAGCGCTTTATCACCGCCGGGGTGGAGCTGGATCAGGTGCCGGTGGAAAATAAGCAAGGCTTGTTGGAGCTTTACCAGCCCCGTTGTAAGCCCAGCAGCTTTCGCCCTCAGTTGTCGATGCTATCAATCGATATTGAAACCTGTTTCGAAGCCAAAAATCTGTATTCCATTGGTGTTTATGGCGATTGTACCCCGACGGTATTTTTAAGCCGAGATGAGCAGCACCCGGTGCTGGCGGGTACCTTTAAAGACCCCGCAGGGGCAGAGTGTGAGCTGATCTATTGCGATTCCCAAGAGGCTTGTCTGCAGCAGTTTTTAAACTGGCTGCAGCTGCAGGACCCCGATGTGCTTATTGGTTGGAATTTTGTTCAGTTTGATTTGTGGGTACTGCAGCAGATGTGTTTGCGCTGGGGCCTGCGCTTCGCGCTGGGGCGTGACCGACAAGAGGTGACTTGGCGCGAAGCCAATCAGGGTGAGCATCGTTTTGTGACTATCCCTGGGCGGGTGGCGTTGGATGGTATCGATCTGCTCAAATCAGCTTTTTACGACTTCGAAAGTTTTGCCTTAGATTTTGTGGCTTCGGAACTATTGGGCGAGGGTAAGTTAATTCATGGTGATAATCGCGCCGAAGCAATCAGCCAGCAGTATTTCAAGTCGCCGCTAGAGCTATGTCAATACAATATAAAAGACTGCCAGCTGGTTTGGGATATTTTTAAACAAACCCGGCTGTTGGATTTTGCCATTGAACGCAGCCAATTAACCGGTTTGTCGATGGATAAGGCTGGCGGCTCAGTGGCGGCGTTTGAATATGCTTATCTGCCATTGTTGCACCGGGCCGGTTTTGTCGCCCCTAATCTGGGTGAGCTACACAGCGATGTGGTAAGCCCTGGGGGCTATGTGATGGACTCTCAGCCGGGCTTATACAAGCATGTATTAGTACTGGATTTCAAAAGCCTATACCCCTCTATTATTCGTACTTTCAATATTGACCCCTGCGCTTTTTGGGTGGCGCAACACAAGTGCCTGCCGGACAAGGACTGTGTACCGGGTTTTAATGGCGCTCGCTTTGCCCGCGCCGGCAGTATTTTACCGGATATTATTGAGTCGCTGTGGGCCGCACGTGAGAAAGCCAAGGGGTTAAATGACCAGCCCTTGTCGCAGGCGATAAAAATTATTATGAACTCCTATTATGGGGTGCTTGGCTCTCCCGGCTGCCGTTTTTTTGATCCCCGGGTTTGCAGCTCCATCACCCTTCGTGGTCACGAAATCATAACCGAGTCACAGTTGTTTATTGAGCAGGCGGGCTACGATGTCATCTATGGCGATACCGATTCTCTGTTCATTTGGTTACGAGACGTTGAGCAGGATGATCAGGCTTTACTAATTGGAGAGCAGCTGGCAGTAGAATTAAATGGCTGGTGGCGGCAGCGCCTGAAAAAAGATTTTGACCTTGAAAGTACCTTGGAGGTTGAATTTGAAACACATTTCAAGCAGTTTTTTATGCCCACTATTCGCGGCTCTGAGCTCGGCAGTAAAAAGCGTTATGCTGGGCTGGTGCAGGTGGGTGAAAAGGAGGAACTGATCTTTAAAGGGCTGGAAGCGGTGCGAACCGACTGGACTTTATTGGCCCGAGAGTTTCAAAAAGAATTGTACTACAAGGTATTTAAACGTCAGCCCTATCGGCAGTTTATTATGGACTTAGTTGCCCGGGTATTAGCCGGTGAGTGTGATGGCGAGATGGTTTATAGGAAGCGCTTACGGCGTAGGCTGGAGGATTACCAGCGTAATATTCCCCCCCATGTGCAGGCCGCGCGCAAACTCAAAGAGTTTAATGATATTGACACGCCGCGCAGCAGTTGGGTGGAGTATGTGTTAACTCGCAATGGCCCTGAACCTTACTATTGGCATGCCAACCCCCGGCAATCGGAGCGTGCCAGTCAGTTGGATTATGGCCTGTATATTGAGCGCCAGTTAAAGCCCATCGCCGATAGTATTCTGTTGGTGGCGGGTGATTCTTTTAATGAAATAACTGACAATCAGATGTCTCTTTTTAATACTTAAGCATTAATCGACGAACTCGCTTTTATAATTCTGTTGTTGTCCTATACTTAGTTGATTTGGCAATTCTTGGCGAAATTTAACTCCTAAATTCTCAAGGTTTTTGGGTGTTTTTCGCTTGCTAGCCACAACAAAAATTGACGCGGGTCTTACGTTTGGTGGACGGACAGCTAACAGACAAACACTGGTCTCGACCGAAGGCTTTAGGGCTCTCGCGGGACATTGGCAGTTTATCCCTACCCCGGGATGAGGCCGTACAGCTGTGCCAGTTACTGGCCGATAATAGCCGCGAGGGTGTGGTGTTTTTGGATAAAGCTGGGCAGTTGGTTTTGTGTAATGCTGCGGCGGCAACTTTGTTTGGTGGCAGCGATAATCTTATTGGCCGTGGTATAGAAGAGCTAATGCACCCGGTCGGCCCTGATGGCAAGAGCGCTGCCACTGGCGCGCCGCTATATTCTCGCCTTAGTGATAATGAAACCTGTAGTGTCAAGCTGCGGATTGATAGTTCCCAGCAGTATCTTATCCATATGCGACAACTGGGCAATAAGCACTTAGCTGCGGTGGCCTGGTTGCGTAAATCACCACGTCAGTTAATGGATGCCGAGGGGCAGGATGGCTTAACGGGCTTGGCTGGTCGACAGGCTTTTGAGTCGTGTTTGAATCACTCGGTCGAGCGGGTGTGCCAGGGCGGTCATCACGGCTTGCTCTATATTGATATTTACCAATTCAAAGTGATTAACCAAGCCTGCGGTAATGAAGCCGGCGATGAGTTGCTGCGCCAATTTTCCGGCTTGCTCAAGCAATGTATGCGGCCGAAGGATCAGCTCGCTCGTCTGGGCAGCGATGAATTTGGTGTGTTGTTAGAAGACACCTCAATTTCTGGGGCGCAGCAGATGGCCAGCCGGATTCTGCAGGCGGTTAATAATTACAGCTTTCGTTGGGCCGGGCAGGAGTTTAATGTCGGTGTCAGTGTAGGAGCGGTCGCGATCAGTGATAACGGCCAGTCGGCCAACCAGCTGTTGGCTGCTGCTAATGCGGCTTGTAATGCGGCCAAGGAATCTGGCCGCAACCGTATTAAAGTGCATACCAGCAATGCCGATGAAGCTAATCGTCAACGCAAGTTGCAGTGGGTTGCAAGAATTCAAAAGGCTATTGCCGAGGATCGCTTTGTATTATTTCAGCAGCGAGTTGCCCCCAGTACTGACTTAAAGCAGGGCCACCATTGCGAGGTTTTGCTGCGTATGCGTAGTGAGCAGGGCGATCTAGTTCTACCTAATGAATTTATTCCGGCGGCCGAGCAGTACGGCATGATGGAAGAATTGGATCGTTTAGTTTTGATGAAACTCCTGCTGCATATGCAACAACAGCAAGGCCAGCAGACTTACGCCGTCAACATTTCCGGGGTTAGCCTGGGTGACTCTAAGTTTTGCCATTATGCCTGCAAGAAGCTGGATGAGACCGGTGTTGACCCGCGGCGATTACATTTTGAAATTACTGAAACGGCGGCGATTGCCAATCAGGCTTCGGCGATTGAGTTTATTCAAGTCCTGTCGGAACGTGGCTGTAAGTTTTATTTGGATGATTTTGGCCGCGGTCAATCATCGTTGGCTTATCTGCGTGAATTGCCGGTTCATTATTTGAAAATTGACGGCTATTTTGTCCGCAATATGCTTGATGAGCCTAAAGATTTTGCCATGGTCAGCACGATCAACCACCTCGCTCATGTCATGGGTTTGAAAACGGTGGCCGAGTTTGTCGAAAGTGAGGAGCTGCTACAGGCGCTGCAATCTCTGGGTGTTGATTATGTTCAGGGCTATTTAATTGGGCAGCCCGCTGCTTTGTAATAATCGTTTTAAGGTTCGGTTGGGCCTGTTGAATTGATTTGGCGTCCTGCCAATACTCCCCATTCAAATTCCTGCACGGCATAGTTCTGTGAATAATTAGATCAGTCTTTAATAGGCTCGGCTAGTTTTTTTGCCCTGAGCTGGAGGGCCCGCGCCCAAGCAATACCGCAGGGCTAGCGGTATTGCTTGGGCGCGGCTAGGCTTTACAGTTGATTCAGCAGCTGCTGGTATTGTTCTTGGCGCAAGCGTGGGCCGTATTGAGTTACCAAGGTTGAGGCGGATATGCAGGCCAGCTGACCAGATTTTTCAAAGCTCCAGCCCTGACTTAGGCCGTGCAAGAAGGCACCGGCAAATAAATCTCCGGCGCCGTTGGTATCAATAGCCGTTACCTGCGGGCAGGGAATTTGTAATGAGGTTTCGCCGTCGAAGATCAGTGCCCCTTCTGGGCCACAGGTAATGGCATAGCTGTCGCAATGGTTTTTTAAGGCTTCAGCCGCTGCCGCCAAGGTTTCGGTTTTGGTAAAGGCCATGGCTTCGGCAGAGTTGCAGAATAGCAGGTTGATATTATCACCCACCATAGCTTCAATTTGCTCGCGGAAGATATCGACCACAAATGGGTCGGACAAGCTTAGGGCGGTTTTGGCACCGGCTTGTTCTGCTTGCTGGCGAAGCGCAATCGCGGCTTCGCGGCCGGTTTCTGAGCTGGCCAGATAGCCTTCTATATAGACATAGTCGCTGGCCGCCACGGCGGAGCTGTCTAGTTCTTGGCTGGACAGGGTTTCACTTATACCGAGGAAGGTATTCATGGTGCGGTCAGCATCTGGGGTTATCATCACCAGGCATTTTCCGGTAATGCCCTCGTTCTGGCCTATATGAGCGGCGAATTCGACCCCGGCATCGGCTAGGTTTTCCAGATAGAAGCGGCCATTATCGTCTTCGGCAACTTTACAGGAGTAGAAACATTTCGCTCCGAAATAGCTGGCAGCAATGATAGTATTGGCGCCGGATCCGCCACAGGCGCGTTTTGAGGCAACCAAATGGTCAGACAGTAGTGCCATAAGCTCGTTGCGTCGCTCTTGGTCAACCAGGGTCATAACCCCTTTTTCGATACCAAATGTACGCAAATCGGCTTCGCTGACTTGGATTTCAGTATCGACCAGGGCGGCCCCTAATCCATAGATATGGAATTGACTCATTGGTAAATCCTCGGGCAATTGAAAAGCGCGTATTATGCCCGTACTACGGCGGGCTTTACAGGTAAAGGATCTATTTTTTCGATGGCAGCAAAAAAAATTAATAAGGCCCAGTTAAAACCCTCCCGGCTGAAAACCTGGTTTTGGCGGCTATTCTTCCTTGCTACCGTCATTGGTTTGAGTTTTTGTTTTTATCTTGATCAAAAAGTCAGGGCGAAATTTGATGGTAAAAAATGGGCCTTGCCAGCCAAGGTTTATGCGCGGCCGCTAGAGCTTTATGCCGGTTTAAACCTTTCCCCTGGCGACCTGGCTTACGAACTAAAACAATTGGGCTATCGCTTTGGTAGCCACTTAAAGCAGCCGGGTGATGCGGTCAACCTTGGCCAGCAATGGCAGGTCTATAGCCGTGGGTTTGAATATTGGGACGGTGAGGAGCCGGCGCGGCAATTAAAAATTGGCTTTGATGGCAAAACGTTAAGCCGACTCAGCGATGCTAGCGGGCGAGACTTGGACCTGGTGCGGATCGAACCCCTGGAGATCGCCGGCATTTATCCCGAGCATATGGAGGACCGCGAGTTGGTGCGGCTTATCGATGTGCCGAGCCTCTTAGGTGAGGCGCTGATCGTGGTTGAGGATAGAAATTTTGCCCATCACTATGGTGTTTCCTTAAAAGGTATCGCTCGGGCCTTGGTCACCAATATAAGGGCGGGCGCTCCGGTACAAGGCGGCAGCACCTTAACTCAGCAGCTGGTCAAAAACTTTTATCTTAATCATGAGCGCAGCTTAAAACGCAAGGCCCTCGAGGCTATTATGTCGGTGCTGCTGGAGCTGCGTTATAGCAAAGCCGAAATTCTTGAAACCTATATTAACGAAATTTATCTTGGTCAGAGCGGTAAGCGCGGTGTGCACGGCTTTGCTTTGGCGGCTAGACACTATTTTGGTCAGCCGTTAAAAGAGTTGAACACTGAGCAGATCGCTTTGTTGGTTGGTCTGGTTAAGGGCGCGTCTTATTACAACCCTTGGCGCAACCCAGAGCGCTCGAAGAACCGCCGTGATCTGGTTTTGAAAATGATGTGGCAGCACCAGCTAATTGGAAAACCCGAATATCAACGATCAATTGCCAGGCCGCTGGGTATAGTAAAAAAACAGAGCCGCTCAATTAACCGCTATCCCGGCTTTTTGGATTTGGTCAAACGTCAACTTAAGCAAGATTACCGCGAACAGGATTTACGCAGCGAAGGTCTGCGTATTTTTACCAGCCTGTCACCCATTGTCCAGCATCATGGGGAGGCCGTGATCACTAGGCGGCTGGCGTATCTGGAGCGCTACTACGGATTAAAGCAGCAGCCTTTGCAGGCCGCTATGGTGGTAACTGCAGTCGGCTCCGGTGAAATCCTGGCCTTGGTGGGGGATCGTCGTAGCGATTATTCTGGTTTTAATCGGGCCCTTGATGCCAAGCGTCCGGTTGGCTCATTGTTTAAGCCGGCGATTGTTTTAACGGCCTTGCAACAGCCGGAGCGCTATAGTTTGGCCGGCAAGGTTAGTGACGCGCCGGTGGCGCTGGTTACGCCGGAGGGAAGCCAGTGGCGGCCGCAGAATTTTGATCGTAAAAGCCACGGCGAAGTTATGCTTTATCTAGGCCTGGCTAAATCATATAACCAGCAGGCGGCGCGGCTCGGCAGTCAGCTGGGCTTAGATCCGGTATTTCAGACTCTTTATGGCCTGGGCGTGAAGCAACCTTTACCGGCACTGCCATCGGTTTTGCTGGGTGCCGCCGAGCTATCGCCGTTGCGAGTTGCCACGGTGTATCACACCATTGCTAATGAGGGGACTTATACCCCGCTGCGTGGAATTCGTGCCGTCAGCTCGGCTAGTGGTGTGGCCCTAAATCGTTATCCTTTAAAAATTAAGCAGGAGTTTGCACCGGGCCCGGTGCATTTGACCCAATTTGCTATGCAGGCGGCGATGCGTATTGGCACCGGCCGCTCGGCCTACAAAAGTTTGCCAGCCGCTCTGGCTGTGGCCGGCAAGACCGGCACCACCAATGATCAGCGCGATAGTTGGTTTGCTGGTTTTAGCGGCGATCATTTGGGGGTGGTATGGATTGGTCGAGATGACAATGGTAAGACTCCACTGACGGGTGCCTCGGGTGCCCTAAGGGTTTGGACCGACTTATTTGCAACATTAAATACCCGTTCGATTATTGGTGAACCGCCAGCGGATGTTGAATATCTGTGGGTTGATCAGGATTCTGGCCGTCTAAGCCATGCTACTTGTCAGGGGGCGATCGAGCTGCCATTTATCAAGGGTTATGGTCCGCGGAAAAAGGCAGACTGTAATTGGCAGCAAGCGCCAGCCAATGGCAAGAAAAAATCCTGGTGGCAGCGGATATTTGGTTAGAGGGTGGGTAGTGAGTTCAGGTTTATGGGGTAATAGGCTGGCGTATTTTACGCTAAAGCTAGCATAGGCCGAATATTAACAGTATCGCTTACGCGAGGACGGTGAGCTTGGTTTTAGCGCCGTTTTGAGACAGTATGAGCCGTGGTAGAATTTTCTAGCCACTGCAAAAATGGAGCTGATTTTGACCCTATTGTTTTCCGCTGGCCAGCTAGCTAAACCCACCTTGCGTCTGGGCCAATTGATTGGGCTTAGCCTGGCCTTGGCTGCCTGCGCCAACCAAGGCCAGGCTCCGCAACGTGAAGTGGGTAAGCGGCCCAGCCAGCCCCAGCCGAGTACGGTTGATTTACCCACTGCTAGACCTGCAACCCCTGCCGTTCCAGCTGAGCCCCAGCCGCCGAGTATTCGCAGCCAAGCTAAGCGGCCGGCGGCACCGGCTGCGGTCCAGGCGATTGAGCGGCGAGCCCTAAAGCAACTGCAGGCGGGAGATATAGAGGCTGCTATTATCAGTGCTGAGCGAGGCTTGCGCATCGCTCGTAATACCTCGGAGTTGCTGTGGGTTTTGGCTCGTGCGTATGAATTGCAGCACAATACTGGGCAGGCTGAGGCTTTTGCGCAGCAGGGGCTGCGTTATAGTCAGGGTAGTCGACGCCGAGAGTTTGAGCGTTTGCTTAGGCGCCTTTCCAACTAAATCCGTAGGCAAGTTAGGGATTTTTCCTGCATAAGTGCTAAACTTAACGGGAAGTTGTGTCCATAGGCCCCGAGAACAGGCGTTATGGCATAGACAATGACACGCTTTCTAAGCTCGGCTTAGGTGGTGGTTTGTTTAAGGATGTCGAGCGAATAATGAACAATAATGGGAATTTTGGTGGCGCCGAAGGCTTGTTGAGTAGCCAGCAGATAGCAACGACTCTGGCAGGGTGTCAACAAATTGTATTGGCTTCTAGTCGAGAACCTTTTCAGCAGTGCTTGAAAAGCTTGGCGGCGCAGTTGATGGAATTTGCTGAAGCTACTGTGGTAGATGCCGAGCAAGCCCATTATTTTGAAATCCACCGCAGTGTGAATAGCCAGGCGAGGGGCCTAGAAGGCGCGTTTGCTGAAACCTTGGTGGCGCACTTCGAGCAGTTTAAAGACGGTCAATTGCACACCCATACCGGCGAGGAAAAATACAGCAAAGACATGCTGTCCTTGGTCGAGAACGAAGATCTTGAAGAAACTATCGCCATTTCGTCAATTAACCATGCCGCTCTAGATGAAAATGTTGAGCAGTTATGGCAGTTGGCAATGCGTTTTGGTGCCCTGCGAGGACGTGGAGAGCTGCCGGCGGAACAAAATCCGATCAGCCCTGTACAATTCTGTGAGGCCATGCGCCAAGCATTAGGACGGACCGAGTGGGATGCAAAAATTAAAATTTTGGCCTACCGAACCTTTAGCAAATTATTTGTCCCAACTCTGGCGAGCCTATACCTCGAGTTAAACCTTTATTTGTCGGAAAAGCTCGGCCTGCCTGAATTGGATTACGCCTCGGCTGCAGCTGGCTCTGCCATGAGCGATATATACGCCGCGGGGGATGAGCAGTCAGCCTTAAGCGAGGCGCAGGATATTGTTGACGATGGTACGCAGCCATCTCAAAATATTGGTGCTGGTGCTGGTGCTGGTGCTGGTGTGGGCACGCCTGATGCCAGTCAGCCTACCGATCAATATCAGTCCCATTTGTTTTCGGCTATTCGCTCCTTGCAAGGTAATTTACAGGCCGGAAATGCCGGTGTCGTGCGGCAGACCACTTCAGCCTCTGTACCGATGGGCCAGCCGGGGGCTTTTGTTCCCGGTTCTAGCGGCTTGCGCCATATAGGTTCGCAGTTAAATAGGCTGGGGCCCTCCTCGCAGGGTTTTGTGCCCGCGCAAGAAGGCGCTGCGGTATTTAATGAGGAGCAGTTGTTAGCTGCGCTACAAAACTTACAAGATGGGGTCTCAGCCGCTACGGCGGAAATTATGCGGGCAAGTTCTGATCAGCCTATTGATAGTGTGCCAGCGCAGTCAGTGGCTACCTTGGTGCGGCAATTTAGTGAGGAGTTGCTGCAAACGGCTGAGGAAGAGGGGCAGGCGGTCGATAACAACGATATGCAAATTATTGATCTTGTTGGCATGGTGTTTGACTATATGCTGTCCGATGACAATCTGCCCAATTCAATTAAAACCCTGCTCAGTTATTTGCATACGCCGTTTTTAAAGACAGCTTTTATAGATCCAGATTTTTTTGAGTCACCAGATCATCCAGCCCGCTTGTTATTAAACAGTTTAGCCGAGGCGGGTATTCGCTGGGTTAGTAACGACGGTACCGCGCAGTATGATATCTACCCACGGGTGCGGAATGTGGTACAGCGTATTTTGGACGATTTCGATAGTGATATTCGTATCTACGCTGAGTTGCTATTGGACTTTAGTTCCTACACCAAAAAAATTGCCCGCCGGCAAGAGCTGCTAGAGCGCCGCGCCACTGAAAAGGTGCAGGGTGAAGAGCGTTTGCGTGAGGTGAAAATCAAAGTTAACAAGGCGGTCAATCAGCGCATTAGTGGCGTCGAGTTACCCTCGGCGGTGCTGTTGTTATTACTGCAACCTTGGTCAGATTATTTGGTGTTTGTGCTGCTGCGCCATGGTGATGATTCGACTGAATGGGACCAAGCCTTGGAAACTATTGCGGACGTGGTTTGGAGTGTGCAGCCCAAGGAAAAGCCGGAAGAGCGAACTCGGCAGCTGGAATTACACGATTCCCTTTGTGATCGTTTGCAGGCGGGCTTTGATACCATTGCCTATGAACAAGATAAAATAGACAAGCTCTGCGATGCGCTTGCGGCCTTACAAAAAATGGCCTTGCAGAGTAAGTCGGTAGAGTTGGCTCCGCAGGAAACTCGTAATAAGCTCGAGATAATAGCGGCGAAAAAAGCCGGTGCTACGGCGGTGGACGAGAATATCAGCGAAGAAGAGCAGCGCATGGTTAATAGCTTGAAGATGATCGAGTTTGGCACCTGGTTTGAATTTGGTGCCGGCCGACGCTTGAAAGTCGCCTGGTATAACTCTACCGTTTTACAGTACATGTTGGTCGACCAAATGGGCAAAAAAGTTGCAATGAAATCAGGCTTGGAGCTGGCCAGGGAAATGTTGTCCGGTGAGGCTCGGGTTATCTCGGGTAGCACCAAGCCATTTTTTGAACGAGCTTTGGAAAATATTTTTCACAGTCTGAATGCCCAAGCAGAAAGCATAAAACCAGCCCCCAATAAGGAGTTGCACTAATGGACGATAATCGCCGTCGTTTAACACGTCATGGTTTGTCGGTTAATCTCGAGGTCAATGACGCGGCCGAAGATTGCTGCATTGGTAAATTGGTTAATATCCATCAGCAGGGATTGATGATTATGTCCAATCGCCTGTTACCGAACGATAAAGTTTATCAGCTGGAGTTAGTTCAGGGTGGTGGCGCCGAGAAAAAAATTATCCCTTTGAGCGCTGACACCCTATGGCAAAGCCCAGCCAATAGCGACAACTGCTTTTGGGTGGGCTTTAAAATAGTAGAAATTTCTCAATCGGCGGAAAAGGCCATTCTAAATTTGATCGAGCAATACGCCTCGTAGCCCTAAGGTATTTGAGGCGCACTGTGAATCGATTTTTATAACCTAGCAAACACCTTCTCGGCAGCATCCAGAGTGGCGGCAATATCTTCGTCGGTATGGGCGGCTGACATAAAGCCCGCTTCGTAAGAAGCCGGTGCTAGATACACGCCCTGTTTCAACATACCGTGGAAAAACTTATTAAAGCGTTCGGTATCACAGGCCATCACTTGTTGGTAGTTGTTGATATTTTCTTCGGCGGTAAAAAAACAACCCCACATGCTACCGATATGGTTGCTAGTGAAATCGATACCTGCGGCTTTAGCTCGCTCCTCTAGACCCTTAATTAGCGCCGTAGTACGAGCGAAAATGGGCGTATAAAAATTGGCTTTTTGAATCAGCTCTAGGGTTTTTAATCCGGCGGCCATAGCGACTGGGTTGCCAGACAATGTCCCTGCTTGATACACCGGGCCGATTGGGGCAATGCATTCCATGATCTCTCGCTTACCGCCGAAGGCGCCAACGGGCATACCGCCGCCGATGACTTTACCTAGGGTAGTAAGGTCAGGAGTGATACCGTAGTGCCCTTGTGCACCGCCTAGGCTAACTCTAAAGCCTGTCATCACCTCGTCGAGAATCAACACTGAGCCAGCTTGATCACACTGTTCACGCAGACATTCCAGGAAGCCCGGCAGCGGGGGCACACAGTTCATATTGCCCGCTACCGGCTCAACAATCACACAGGCTACCTGTTCGCCAATGTCAGCGAAGGCTTGTTTTACTCCATCGATATCATTGTAGTTTAGGGTCACTGTGTGGTCGGCTAAGGCAGCCGGTACGCCGGGAGAGCTGGGTACGCCCATGGTGAGTGCACCTGAACCCGCCTTAATCAGTAGCGAGTCGGAATGGCCGTGGTAGCAGCCTTCAAACTTTATAATGGTATCGCGGCCGGTATAGCCGCGGGCCAGGCGGATCGCGCTCATGGTGGCTTCGGTGCCGGAATTAACAAAGCGCACCATATCCATTGACGGCAGAAGTTCACAAATTTTTTCGGCTAGCTGAGTTTCCACTTCGGTTGGTGCGCCAAAACTGAGGCCGCTCTTGACTCGCTCAATCACCGTGCTAATAACCTCTGGATGGGCGTGGCCTAACACCATGGGCCCCCAAGATTGGACATAATCGATGTAGCGTTTGCCGTCGGCATCAAACAGGTAGGCGCCAGCGGCCTTGTCGAAAAATATTGGGTTGCCACCGACGGCACGAAAGGCGCGCACCGGTGAGTTAACGCCACCGGGGATGGTTTTCTGGGCTTGTTGGAATAAGGTTTCAGAACGACTCATAAATTTTCCTAGGGTCTGCGGTCTATTAAAACGGTTTGAGAACCACCAGCAATACAATTGGCACCATTAAGAATATAGGTGCCTCGTTAAACCAGCGGTAAAATATATGGCTGCGAATGTTTTCATTGGCGGCCAGCTTATTGATAAAGTGGCGGCAGCAAAAGTGATAGCCGATTAAGCCAGCCACCAGGCCAAGCTTGAGCTGAAACCAGCCGGCGGCCATAAATCCCTGCCAATTATAGCTGGCGGTGCAGAGACCAAAAATTAATGTGGCGATCATAGCCGGGGTGGCAATGCCTCGATACAGTTTACGCTCCATCATATGAAAACGCTCACGACTGATCTTATCGGTGCTCATGGCGTGGTAGACAAATAGCCTAGGCAGATAAAATAGTGCGGCCATCCAACAGATGACGGCGATTATATGTAGGGCTTTTAACCAAAGCATAGCGGTATCCAAAAAATAATATCCGGCCTTTAGGGTTTAGGCGTAGTAGTTGTTAATTGTCTCGGCGGTAATGATGCCAATCGTTTGCTGCTGTTTCTTTTGCTGGCGGCTGACAATTAAAACTTCGATCTCGACCTGCTTTAATAAATTCCGCGCTTGGTTGAGATTGCTGCCTTGATCGATGCTTTGCGAGTTGAGTCGTTTGGCCGGTATACCCAGTAGATCAATGAGGTGCTCTTGGCTTGCGTCATCTACTTGTTGTTTTATTTCATCCAAATGTCGAGATAAATCTGCCGCCGCCATTACTAGGGTTTGCGCTTCGCTGCTGAAAATCAGCCACACAGGTTTGCTGCGTAGCAATGCTTCGGCTTGGCTGACCTGGAGCATTGCGGGGCAGGCTTTAAAACGGCCTATCATAACACTACGAACACCAACCCGGCTGAGAATCTGTTGCTGTGGGCTGCTATCAATGGGTGTGCCAAGCTGGCGTAATTGAGCCAGAAAAATTCCCTCTCGGGCAAACCATTGGCGGGTACAAATACAGGCGGTGCTGATCATTAGCATGGCGGGTAAAATAATGCCGGGGCTGTGAGACAGTTCCAGTACGGCGAGCAAGGCAGCCAAGGGGGCATTGAGAACGGCGGCCATCATTGCCGTCATACCCAGCAGCACATAAAGTTCGGTATTGTTTTGGTCCAGCGGCGAGAGCATTGCTCCGACCTGGCCTAGAGCGGCACCTAGGCAGGCGCCAATGACTAAACAGGGGCCGATAATCCCACCTGGCATGCCTGCACCTGAGGCCAGTGCCGAACTGACAATTTTAGCTCCAACCAATACCAGTAAAAATCCGATACTCAACTGGCCGGAGGCGGTTTGCATAATTGTGTCATAGCCGTCGCCCATGACCTGGGGTAGCGGCAATGTTATCAGGGCGGTGATCAAGCCAGCCACCATCACTTTAACCATTACGGGAGTGCTTTTTAAGCTAACGCCCCACAGGTGTAGGCGGCTGTAGATTCCAGCGGCAACGGCAATAAAAAAACCGCATAGGGCAATATAGGGTAGCTCCCACAGGCTGTTGAGCTCGGCATTGATGTGGCTAAAACTTAGGCTGTTGCCAAAGGCTGCTTGGGCCAGTGCAGTGCCCGTTACCGAGGCCAGCATAACCGGTATAAATCCGGTAATTGTATATTCTAGCAAGACCACTTCCATGGCAAAAATAACCCCGGCGATGGGGGTGTCAAAGGATGCGGATATGGCGGAGGCCACGCCGCAGCCGACCAAGGTGCGCAGGCTATTATTGGGTAATTTTAACCACTGCCCTAGCTGGCTGGCCATGCCGGCACCTAGGTGTACGGCGGGACCTTCTCGGCCCATGCTTTGGCCGGAAACGTGAGTTAAGATTCCGCCGACAAACTGAACCAGGATGTTTTTTAACGGTAGCTTGCCTTCATGTTGATGTAAGCGATCGAGCACATGGGCAACGGAAAGGCGACGGCTGTTGTTATCAATAAAATGCAGTATCAGGCCAATAATAAATGCTCCGCCTAAGACCAGAATAAAGCGCTGGTTCGCGGGCATGGTTTCAAACGTGCCGTTGTCGGCGTAGAGGCTGAGAGGCAGGTCGATACTAAAGCGAAAAAGTAAAATGATCAGGGCGGCTAATAAACCACTGATAATACCTAGCAGCGTTAATTGCGGCAGGGCGTCTATATGCGCCAGGCGGTGGCGAAAATTATCCACAAAACGATTCCCCGAGTTGGAATTTTGAGTGGAAGCTTTCGTTTGTGTATGATCACTTGGCATAAATGCTTGGGCTTTCTTGTCGAGAATGTTATAAGCCTCTTATTATAGGGGATTAGTGAGCAAGGTGCCGCTGGTATCCGTTTGGAATTAACAACAGAGTGAAATTAAGAGAGGGCTTCGGTGGTTAAAGTAGGTATTGTGGGAGCAACCGGTTATACCGGTGCAGAGTTGCTGCGCTTATTGGTCAGTCATCCCGAGGTGGAGGTGGCGATGATTACCTCCCGTGCCGAAGCGGGCCTGCCTGTTTCTAGTCTATACCCCAGCTTGCGCGGAATTTGTGAGTTGGCCTTTGTGCTGCCAGATATGGCCGCCTTAAGTCAGTGCGATATCGTTTTCTTTGCCACTCCGCACGGTGTGGCGCAAAGCATGATGGCCGACCTGTTGGCTCGCGGCACTCGAGTGGTGGATTTATCGGCGGATTTTAGGATTCGTGATATCGCTGTGTGGGAGTCTTGGTATGGTCAGCAACACGGCTGCCCTGATTTGGTTGAGCAGGCTGTTTACGGTTTGCCCGAAGTTAACCGCGCCGCCATTGCCGGGGCGCAGCTGGTTGCCTGCCCGGGTTGTTACCCGACCGCGACGCAGCTGGGTTTGATTCCCTTGCTGGAACAAGATTTGGTCGACCCCGGCCAGCTAATCTCCAATGCGGCCTCGGGGGTGAGTGGTGCTGGGCGTCAGGCTAGTATCAATAATTTGATGTCTGAGGTCAGTGATAGTTTTAAAGCGTATGGCGTGCCTGGCCATCGACATTTGCCTGAAATAGAGCAGGGCTTACGCGATGTGCAGCATGCTAGCGCGGAGCCTGCCAAGCTAACTTTTGTGCCGCATCTATTGCCAATGATTCGCGGTATTCACGCGACGCTGTACGCAAATTTAAGGGATACCTCGGTCGACTTGCAGCAGCTGTTTGAACAGCGTTATAAGAATGAGCCTTTTGTCGATGTGATGCCCGCCGGCAGTCATCCTCAAACTCGCTGGGTGAAAGCCAGCAATCAGTGCAAAATCAGTGTATTTAGGCCCCAGGATAGAGATGTGGTGGTGGTCTTGTCGGTAATCGATAATCTCTGTAAGGGGGCCTCGGGCCAGGCTGTGCAAAATATGAATATTATGCTGGGTCTGGATGAAGCCTTGGGTTTACAGCAGCCGGCTCTTTTACCCTAGGTATTAATGGAGGCCATAAGAGAGCGTTTATGACAATTGTGAAAGGCAGTGAGCAGTACAATTTGCGTGTCGTATCGTACCGGCCGGGTTACTATCGAGTTGCCGCGGTAATGGCTGTCGTAGCTTTGGTGTTGGTGGCGCTGGGCAGTTTTGCTTTGGGGCGCTATCTAACTCACGCCGAGTACTTGGATACCGATAAAGAATTGCTGCAATTACAGCAAGATCTAGCCGTTAAAACTAAGTTGGCTGGGCAGTTGCAGCAAAGCATTAGTAACCTAAACTTGGGCTCGGAGGTCGACCGCCGGGCCAATACTGAGGTGCAGACTCAGCTAGTTGAGCTGAAAAACACGATATCGGAATTAGAAGAGAGAGTTGGCTTTTACCGGGGCTTGATGTCGCCGTCGGATAATAAACGCGGCTTAACCATTGGTAAGTTTAATCTGGAAAGTACCGCCATAGTGGGCCAGTATCGTTATAAGGCGGTGGTCCAGCAGGTCGCGGCTAATCATAAAATGTTATCTGGCCAGTTAAGAATTAATATCATCGGCAAGCAGGCCGGTGCTGCGCAGGTGTTGTCATTGAAGGATTTATCGGCGACAGCCAGTGAGTCTCAAATTCGTCTGCGTTTTAAGTATTTCCAAAATATCACGGGGCAGCTAAGATTGCCTGATGGTTTTGTGCCAGAGCAAGTTCAAGTGCTGGCAAAATCCACCGGTAGGAATGCTGTATCTGTTGAAAAAACTTTTGGCTGGTCGTTGTCTCAACGCTAGCCTTCACTGACAAAATGAGTTTTCTATGTTTAATAAAAAGGAAAAACCTATGGCGTTTGCATCCGGCAGCACCACGCTGGTGTCCAAGTCCACTGAGATCGTAGGCGATATCCATTTCACCGGAAATCTAGAGATTGAAGGCCGGGTGCGCGGCAATATCGTTGCGGCGGAAGGTGCTGAAGCGCGTGTCCGTATCATGGAGAAAGGTTCGGTCGAAGGTGAGATTACCGCTCCGTCGGTGGTCATTAATGGTCGCGTGTCCGGCAATGTGCATTCTTCTAAGCATATTGAATTGGCCGAGAAGGCGGTAGTGGAAGGCAATGTTCACTATAGTTTGATCGAGATGGTCAAAGGCGCTCAAGTCAATGGCAGCCTAGTTTATGGTAGCGTTGACTCAACCGTGGTTGAAATGCCCCAGAGTGATGACGATGAAGTTGATTCGCTACAGCAGCTCGAATTTAAATAGTTGACTGTTTTACTGGGTTAAGCGGATAATAGTTCGCTGTTTAACTGATTGTTTGATTGGATATTATGTCATCTACCCCGCAAAGCTTCGAACCCCAGATCTTGGTCGTCACCGAGAGCGCAGTCAATAAGGTCCGTAATCTTGTTGAGGAAGAGGCCAACCCAGAGCTAAAACTGCGGGTGTTTGTCACTGGTGGCGGTTGTTCCGGCTTCCAGTATGGCTTTACCTTTGATGAGCTGGCAGCAGAAGACGACGCACTAATCGATGCTGCTGGTGTTACTGTGCTGGTTGATTCGATGAGCTACCCCTATCTACTGGGTGCCACGGTAGATTACGAAGAGGGTCTGGCAGGTTCTAAGTTTGTTATAGCCAACCCCAATGCAGCTACTACCTGTGGCTGCGGCTCTTCTTTTTCGATCTAAGTCGTCTTATCGCGGTCGGGCCTCTGGCTTGGCCCTAGGCTTGAAAAATTCCGCCTAGAATTCGTAGCCCCTTGGCGCCGCTAACACTGGGTAGGTTAGCTTTGTCACCCTCGATACACTGCTTGGCCAACCAGGCAAACGTCATAGCTTCGACCCAGTCTGGGTCTATGCCCAACTTCGCGCTGCTCAATACTGGCATAGGTGCCAGCAGCTCGCCCAGCCTTTGCATTAAGGCCTGGTTGTGAGCACCACCACCACAGATATAAACCTCCATAGCTTGGGCCAGCGGCCTAAGCTGCAGGGCTAAGCTCTGCGCGGTGAACTCAAGTAGGCTGGCTTGCACATCTTGCTCGGCCAGCGTTAAATCGGCCAATTGTTGCTCCAGCCAGGGTAGGTTAAAGGCCTCTCGGCCAGTGCTCTTGGGTGCGGCCTGGCTGAGAAACGGGTGCTGCATTAATCGTGTTAGTAGGTCCTTGCTAACTTTCCCGCTCTTTGCCCAGGCACCGTCACGATCATAAGCTTGATTTTGGTGGCGGCTAATCCAGGCATCCATTAATACATTGCCGGGGCCGGTGTCGAAGCCCAGTACGGGCTCCGAACCCTTGCCTAAATAGCTGACATTGGCCATGCCGCCGATATTAACGATGGCGCGGTTATGGCCCTGGCTGCGAAACACTGCATTGTGAAAGGCTGGCGCTAAAGGGGCGCCATGACCGCCAGCGGCAATATCGCGGCGGCGAAAATCAGCTGCAACGGTAATGCCGGTGCACTCAGCAATGGTATTGGGGTCGCCAATTTGCAAGCTAAATGCGGTCTTGCCCGGCGCCGGTGGCTGGTGGCGAATGGTTTGACCGTGGCTGCCGATGGCATAAATGTCACTGGCTTGGTGGCCGGCTTTTTCGAGTAGAGCTAAGCTCGCATCGGCAAAGGCTTGGGCCAGGTGTATATCGAGTTCACAAATGATCGCTAGCTCGTCGTAGCTGGTTAAAGCGAGCTGGCTGACTAGGTCCTGGCTGCCTATAGGCAATGGGTGGCTGTGGCTGGCAATGAGTTTGGGTTGGGCGCCGCCAAAATCGACTAAGGCGGCGTCAATACCGTCGGCGCTAGTGCCCGACATCAACCCAATATAGAGCTTTGGAGGGGTTGCCGGCGCATTCATAGGCGCTTGGTATCGGGGCTATCCAGGCTGGCAAGTTGCTGGATGGCTGGCTCTGTTTTTTGCAATGCGGCAACCTGGAGTTTGGTGTTCGCTTCAAAGCGCTGACGTTCAGACTTGGGAATCGATTTGGCCTTGGGCAGCTTCACTGTCACTGGGTTGCGTACCGCACCGTTGAGGTAGAACTCATAGTGGAGGTGCGGTCCGGTGGCCAGGCCGGTCGAGCCAACATAGCCAATTATTTGTCCCTGCTTGACGCGCTTGCCGGTGCGCAGGCCGCGCTTATAGTTATTCATATGGGCATAAAGGGTTTTATAGGCGCCGCCGTGCTTAATGACCACTGCTTTGCCATAACCACCTTTGCGACCTAGGTGTACAATTTTGCCATCGCCAGCCGCGCGTATCGGCGTGCCCCTGGGGGCGGCGTAGTCAGTGCCCTTGTGGGCGCGAATTCGATTTAGCACCGGGTGTTTGCGGCGCAGGTTAAAGTGCGAGCTGATGCGGGCAAAATCCACCGGTGTGCGCAAAAACGCTTTACGCATGCTGTAGCCTTTGGGAGTGTAATACTGGCTGCTGCCATCCTGGTGGGTATAGCGCACCGCCTTAAAAGTCTTGCCGCGGTTGGTGAATTCGGCGGCCATAATGGGGCCGTTGCCAATAAACTCGCCATTTAGGTGTTTTTTGTTATACAGCACTTTGAAGCTGTCGCCTTGGCGAATGTCCAGGGCAAAATCGACATCCCAGCCAAAGATGTTGGCCAGCTCCATAATCATGCCGTCGCTTAACCCGGCTTTCTGGCCAGCCAGGAATAATGAGCTGGTAATAGTGGCGCGTTGGAAGCTTTCGCGCAGCTCTGGCTTAAGAGTGATTTTTTCGGCTTTAAAGGCCTTCTCGCCGCGCACAAAATGCTGCGAGTTAAGGCGGTCAGTTTGGTAGCGCAGCTCTTGCAATTGCTGATCTTTGATGTGGAAAGCCAGGCTTTGGCCGGGGTGTATTTTGCGTAAGTTTTTGGCTTCTTTGCAGTCTTTGCCTAGCTCGTAAATATCTTTGTCGTTTAGGCCGGCGCGTTTAAAGATCAGTGAGAGGTTGTCGCCGGGCTTAATGGTTTCGGTATGCCATTGAATTTTGGCGGCTGGGGCGACAGCCGCGGCCGCTGGCTGATTCTCAGCTGAGCTGATTGCGGTTATGTCAGTGCTGGGTTTTTCGGTGATGATCACTAATTTCGGCTCAGCGCCCGGCATTGCCTGTGTTATCGCAGCTTCGGTCTCGGGCTGAATGCCCACCGCCTGACTGGATTTGTTGGCAATTAAACTGCTTAGTCCTAGGGCGCCTAATAACGTGCCTGCAACTATTTTATGTAGTAGTGGAAAACTATTCATGGTCTTATAAGTTTTACTTCAAATTCAATGTGTTACGGCTGACATCTATATTTTTGTTGAAATTATAGCCTGATTAAAACTGTTTATATCAGAAAATACTCCTTATAGCATTAGGGGATATCAATAATTTCGCATTAGTTCTCTTCCGGGTTTTTAATATCGCCTCGGCCAATCGCTCAAGTCTTGTATTTAAAGGCGGATCCGGTAAGGTTGCGCCTTTCAAATTTGGGTCGGTTTATGACACTGACTGAAGCAATATGTTCCTAACTCATTATTAAGGATTGGTTTTATGTCCGCCGTTGATGCAAATTTTCTGCAAGAGCTTGAAGATCGTGGCCTGGTTGCCCAGATGACCGGGGAAGATGAGCTGCGCGGCTTTTTGGCTGAAGGTTCGCGTACCCTCTATTGTGGTTTCGACCCCACGGCAGACAGTTTGCATATTGGTAGCCTGGTGCCCTTGTTGATGTTGCGGCGTTTTCAGTTGGCGGGGCATAGGCCGATTGCGCTGGTTGGCGGTGCTACGGGTTTAATCGGCGACCCCAGTTTTAAGGCACAGGAGCGCAAGCTCAATACCGCCGAGACAGTGGCGGATTGGGTTGGCAAGCTCAAGGCTCAGGTTTCCCGGTTTATCGACTTTAATGATAAGGCCAATAGCGCCGAGGTGGTTAATAACCTCGATTGGACTCAGGGCATGGATATATTGAGCTTCCTGCGTGATGTGGGTAAACATTTCTCGATCAATAATATGATTAATAAAGAGTCGGTGAAGCAGCGTATTGACCGTGAGGGGGAGGGTATATCCTTTACTGAGTTTACCTATTCTTTGTTGCAGTCCTTTGATTTTTCCGAGCTATATAAGCAGCATGACTGCACTATTCAAATAGGCGGCTCAGACCAGTTCGGTAATATTATCGGTGGCGTTGATCTAACCCGGCGTCGTTACGGGGCCAAGGTGTTTGGCTTAACTATGCCTTTAGTTACTAAGTCGGACGGCACTAAATTCGGTAAAACCGAGTCAGGCACTATCTGGCTTGATCCCCGCAAGACCTCGCCCTATGCGTTTTATCAGTTTTGGCTCAATACCTCCGATGCCGATGCCTATAAGTTTCTAAAGTACTTTACCTTTCTGGCGGTGGCGGAAATCGATGCGCTAGAAGAAAAGGATTGTGCTGCTCAGGGGCGCCCTGAGGCTCAGGCTGTGTTAGCGCGGGAGATGACCCAGCTGTTGCATGGCGACGAGGGTTACGCTGCCGCACGCAGAATCACCGAAGCATTGTTCTCAGGTGACTTTGCCGACCTGTCGCAAGCAGACTTTAAACAGCTGGCGCAGGACGGCTTGCCCAGTACTGATCTGGCGGACGTTGATATTGCTGCGACGCCGCTAACTAGCTTGCTGGTTGATGCGGGCATGGCGGGCAATGGCAAGCAGGTAAAGGATGCATTGCAGCGCGAGGCGGTGCTGGTCAATGGCGTGGCCTGCGGCATGGCCCAGAATATGGCCGCTGCCGAGGTGTTTGCCGTGGCTAATGCGCGGTTTGAGCGTTACTTCTTGGTTAAGATGGGCAAAAAGAAGCATTGTTTGTTGATGGTATAGAGGAGAGCAATACAAAAGTGCTAGTTATGTCTTGAAGAATAATTATTTAGTGCTATATTTACTCCATCTGCAGTGAAGTATTCGCAGGTTAAGGCTCTGGATGAGGCTTGAGAAGTTGGCGTCGGGCTGATGCCATATCGGGGCTCTGGATGAGTTCTTCCAATTGGGCACCTGGCTGGTGCCTTTTGTGTTTCTGGTGTTTCGTTTTTACAAAAAAACCCCTCTTAAATTCAAATATTAATTAATCTAATTAGTGCTTGCCAAGCTCGGTGGTGTCTGTAGAATGCGCCCTCCTTCAACGAGAGGGGCAGCGGCTACGCTGTAGTGGTGAGGCAAAACACCGGTGTTTTAAGTTTGAAAAGCAGCTTAAAAAACAATGAGAAAAAACAGTTGCCAAGCGTATTATGCTCCGTATAATGCGCGCCTCATCGAAGGGTGGGGGCTGAGTAAGTGGTGTTTTTTAAGGTGTGTGGATGTGGTTTAAAA
>Ga0209395_1000072_pt1 | contig 160157 bp, 138 predicted proteins | sample GOMGulsemesocosm_3_FD_184635 | JGI IMG/M metagenome (GOLD analysis project Ga0209395, IMG submission 184635) | Methane-oxidizing microbial communities from mesocosms in the Gulf of Mexico - GOM9D Gulf of Mexico (SPAdes) (version 2) | ecosystem: Environmental > Aquatic > Marine > Cold seeps... | reverse complement strand
AAAGTATTGAAGTTAAAACAGAAAAAAACAATGCTAAATTAATTTTTGTTGAAACCGATGTATTGAGCCTAAAAATCAATACTCAAGGTGGCGACATAATTGAAGCAAAATTACTTAAGTTTGATACCGAACAAGGTAATGGTGTTCCATTCACAGTAATGCAAAATGGCACAAGAAAATATATAGCCCAAAGTGGATTAACTGGAGCACAAGGTTTAGATAGAGTTATTCCTGGCCGCCCCATTTATCACGTAAGTGACTCAACATATAAGTTAGCTAGTGATAATTCATTAATCATAGACTTAACGTACATGACAGATGACGGCTTGTCTGTTATCAAGCGATTTACGTTCGAAAAATCAAGTTACAGTGTAAATGTTGAATACATTATTAATAATAAAACTATGTCGCCAGTAAGTGTGCAAATGTATGCTCAACTGAAGCAATCAACCATAGTAGAAAGCACAACTACGTTAATGCCCACCTACCGTGGTTCAGCTTATTCAACCACTGAAGACCGATATGAAAAATACGACTTTGATGATATTGCTGAAGCAAACCTAAATGTCACCACAAAAGGTGGTTGGGTTGCAATGTTGGAGCATTACTTTGTATCTTCATGGGTACCAAATAAAAATGATTCCAATCAAATCTATACCAGCTATTCTTCTAATCAAGATGCTGTTATTGGTTTTAAATCACCAACAATAACCATAGATGCTAATTCGGAGTCTACTACATCGGCGATATTCTATGTCGGGCCTAAAGATCAAGATGTATTAGAAGATATTGCTGAAAACTTAGATCTAACTATTGATTACGGTTTTTTATGGATGATCAGTCAACCTCTATTTGGCTTGTTAATTATGATCCAGTCAGTTGTTAGTAACTGGGGTATAGCAATTATCATTATAACACTCATTGTTAAAGGTGGTATGTATCCATTAACTAAAGCCCAGTATACCTCAATGGCTAAAATGCGCGCCCTAGCTCCTAAAATGGCGCAATTAAAAGAACGTTTTGGTGATGATAGACAAAAAATGTCACAAGCTACCATGGAGATGTATCGTAAAGAAAAAGTAAATCCTGCTGGCGGTTGTTTACCTTTAATCATACAAATGCCTATTTTCTTAGCACTCTACTGGGTATTTTTAGAAAGTGTTGAATTACGACATGCACCATTTGGTTTATGGATCCAAGATTTATCTTCACAAGATCCCTATTACATATTACCAGTGTTAATGGGTATCAGTATGTTTGTAATGCAAAAATTACAACCAATGACAGTACAAGATCCAATGCAGCAGAAAATAATGCAATACATGCCTGTCATGTTTACTGTATTTTTCTTCTGGTTTCCTTCTGGACTCGTACTTTATTGGTTTATCAGTAATCTAATTTCTATTGCACAAATGAAAATAATATTTTCTGGTTTAGACAAAGCGAAAGAAAAAGGCAAGGATAACTAAATAGTATTTATCACAGTATCAACCGTGATACCGCGACATTCTAAATATAAAAAGGTGACTTAAGTCACCTTTTTTTCGACTTAAATTAATGACTCTATTTATCAGTATTTCCACCTCAGAGTTTAACCGTTTATAATAACATTAATCACTAAATATATAGAGAAGCATCAATGCCTGACTTTTCAATTCTTTCCAATCAAACAGAAACCATAGCTGCTCAAGCTACAGCTCAAGGTAGAGGTGGTGTTGGTATCATTCGAATTTCTGGACCTGAAGTAAAAAATGTTGCCCAAGCAATTCTTGGAAAGTTACCTGAATTAAGAAAAGCAGAATATTTAACGTTTTCCTCATTAAATAATCAAGCATTGGATCAAGGAATAGCTTTATATTTTAAAGCTCCTAACTCCTTTACAGGAGAAGATATTCTCGAATTACAAGGACATGGCGGTCCTATAATATTAGACATGCTTTTAAAAGAAATTTTAGCTTTGCCTAAAGTAAGAATGGCAAAACCAGGAGAGTTTAGTGAACAGGCTTTTCTCAATGACAAATTAGATCTTACACAAGCCGAAGCGATAGCCGATTTAATTGATTCTAGCTCAGAACAAGCCGCTCGTAGTGCGTTACATTCATTACAAGGCGACTTTTCAAAACTTATAAACAATATGGTTGAAAGTACAATTCATTTACGTATGTATGTTGAAGCGGCTATTGACTTTCCAGAAGAAGAAATAGATTTTTTAGCTGACAAAAAAATAGTAACCGATCTTAAAAAAATCATCCAAGAAGTCACTGATGTTCGTAACCAAGCTCAACAAGGCAGCATTATTCGTGAAGGGATGAGGGTTGTTATTGCTGGTAAGCCTAATGCAGGTAAATCAAGTTTATTAAATGCTCTAAGTGGTAAAGAAAGCGCCATAGTAACCGATATTGCAGGAACTACGCGTGACGTATTGTCAGAACAAATAAACATCGATGGTATGCCTTTGCATATCATTGATACTGCCGGTTTAAGAGAAAGTACAGATAAGGTAGAACAAATAGGTATAGAGCGAGCATGGCAAGAAATTAATCAAGCAGATAGAGTTTTGTTAATGATCGATTCATCTATACCTGAAACAGAAAACCCTAAAGATATTTGGCCTGAATTTTTTGATAAGCTTCCTGAGTCAATAGGTTTAACGATAGTTAAAAATAAAGCCGATATAAACAAATCAGTAACGGGCTTATCTACTAACCTAAGTACACCTATTGTTACAATATCGGCTAAAACAGGAAAGGGTATTAATGATCTAAAAAATCATTTAAAAAGTATTATTGGCTACCAAGGAAGCAACGAAGGAGCTTTTATGGCGAGACGACGCCATCTAGTAGCTCTTGATAAAGCTTATCATCATTTAACAACGGGATTGGAACAGCTAGAAGCTTATGCGGCAGGTGAAATCTTAGCCGAAGAATTAAGGCTTTGCCAACAACAGCTTAATGAAATAACAGGCGAATTTACTAATGACGATCTACTTGGAAAGATATTTTCATCATTTTGTATTGGTAAATAATATGAAAATAGATAATCCATTAATTTAATCTCAAACTGTAGAGTTGATTAAACTTAGGATTATTATAACAGTTATTAAGGTGGCTAATTAACATACAAAACATAGACATCCTAATCAAAATTTGTCTATTTATAACGATCAATAAAACGATCTAACAGCTATGGTTCAGTTTATTAATTTAACTATAAATCGATATAACCGATAATTTTAAATACCATTAAATTCAATAACTTAAATAAATTTAGAACAATAATATATAAGGCATTAATAGCTCTCACCTATTCAATGTTTCATCTTGTTCAATTACCAATCGTATTAATGCTGATAATCAGATGAAAGAGAATATTGAGCAACTACTTCTTATCCCGAGTTCACGTTAGCTTACAAGATAATCGAATAATATAACCAAAAATCACACAAAAAACATATTAAATAGGATACAAAATGACTGAATTTCAAATTATTGTTGGTAGCATGTTAGGTGGTACCGAGTATGTTGCAGAAGCATGTGAAGAAGAGTTATTAGCATTAAATCACAATGTATCTTTACATCTTCAACCCAAATTTGAACAAATAATTAGTAAAAATCAAATTTGGTTGATTTGTACATCTACACATGGTGCAGGAGACCTTCCGGATAATATACAAAGTTTTGTCTCTGATCTAACGATCTGTGATCAAGATCTATCCTCAACCTCATTTATGATTATAGGTATTGGTGATTCTAACTATGATACTTTTTGTTTAGCCGCAAAAAAAATAGAAAATATACTAATATCAAAAGGTTGTAACAAAAAATTAAAAACATTAACGTTAGATATGAGTCAAGATATCGATCCTGAAGAATGTGCAAAGCAATGGCTAAGCAAAAATAAAGATCTCTTTTAAACCTCTTACTCATAAGTTATCAACAAAATCCATGGTATATAATTTTTATTGTGTATAACTATGGGTAAAAGCTATTAATTTAATATTATTATTCCGTGTATATAATTATATAAATTTAATTTTGTGTATAACATACATGTTTGATCAAAGCTTATATGCTGTTTGATCAAACGTTATCAACAATGTTTAACACGTGCTAATAATATAAAAACAAAAGGAAAAATTCACTTATCAACAGAAAACTGAATGCTTAATAAGTAATAATAATAAGATCTAAAAAAAGATCTTTATTTTATATACGCGATCTTAAGGTGATCATTAATATCTATTTGATCATTCCCCTACCCTTCAAAAAGAGTTAAAATATGTCCCTGAATTTTCAAGCGTCTTGAATTGTAATAATCAAAAGGTCAAATTAAATGTGGTATCAAGAGTCTTATGACGTAATCGTTGTTGGTGGTGGTCATGCTGGAACAGAAGCATGTTTAGCTGCGGCACGTATGGGTTGTAAAACATTATTACTTACTCACAATATTGATACTTTAGGCCAGATGTCATGTAATCCAGCAATAGGCGGTATCGGTAAAGGACACCTAGTAAAAGAAATAGATGCTCTCGGTGGATTAATGGCAACAGCGATTGATCATGCTGCAATTCAGTTTAGAACATTAAATGCAAGTAAAGGTCCGGCAGTAAGAGCGACTAGAGCTCAAGCAGACCGCGTATTATATAGATCCTTTGTTAGAAATTATTTGGAAAACCAACCCAATTTAACAATTTTTCAACAGCCTTGTGATGATCTTATTTTAGAAAATGATCAAGTCGTCGGCGTTTCAACTCAGATGGGGCTAAAGTTTAAAGCCAAAACAGTGGTATTGACCGTAGGCACTTTTCTAGCCGGACAAATTCATATTGGTTTAAACAATTATCAAGGTGGTCGAGCAGGTGATCCTGCAAGTAATCAACTTGCAAAACGTTTACGTGATATGCCATTTAGAATTGATCGTTTAAAAACCGGTACGCCACCACGTTTAGATGCACGGACTCTTGATTACTCGGTTATGCAAGAACAAGCAGGAGATACACCTAGACCTGTTTTTTCTTATATGGGATCTCAAAAAGATCATCCGCAACAATTGTCTTGCTATATCACACATACTAATAAAAATACCCATGATATTATTCGTAATGGTTTAGATAGATCTCCTATGTATACTGGTGTTATTGAAGGTATTGGCCCAAGATATTGTCCTTCAATTGAAGATAAAATAACGCGCTTTTCAGGAAAAGATTCTCATCAAATATTTGTTGAACCAGAAGGATTAACTACTCATGAAGTATACCCTAATGGTATTTCTACAAGTTTACCCTTTGATGTACAAATGAATTTAGTCCGATCAATTAAAGGTTTTGAAAATGCACATATAACTAGACCGGGTTATGCGATCGAATATGATTACTTTGATCCTCGAGATCTCAAGCAAAGTCTAGAAAGTAAATTTGTTAAAAATTTATATTTTGCAGGACAAATTAACGGTACTACAGGTTATGAGGAAGCAGGAGCACAAGGACTCATTGCTGGAGCTAATGCTGCATGTCGAATTCAAGAAAAAGATGAGTTGATTCTTGGACGTGAACAAGCATATATGGGGGTTCTTATCGATGATTTAGCTACATTAGGTACTAAAGAACCTTATCGTATGTTTACTTCTCGTGCAGAGTATCGCCTGTTATTACGTGAAGACAATGCCGACAGCCGATTAACAGAAAAGGGCCGTAAGATAGGTTTAGTATGTGATAAACGTTGGCAACAATTTAATGAAAAAATGGAATGTATAGAACAAGAAAGCCAACGCTTAAAATCTATCTGGGTTCAAAAAGATCATAAAGCCGTTGAGGAAGTTAACTTATTACTGAAATCGCCGATCAGCAAAGAGAATAGTTTGGAAGAACTTATTCGTCGACCTGAAGTCCGTTATAAAGACTTGATGAATATTGAAGCTTTTGGTCCCGGCTTACAGAATAAGCAAGCTGCAGAACAAATAGAAATAAAAACCAAATATGCTGGATATATTGGTCAACAATTAGAAGAAATATCAAAAAAGAAAAAACATGAAAATACATTGATACCTTTAGAATTTGATTTTTCTCAAATATCAGGTTTGTCAAATGAAGTGGTTGCTAAATTATCAGACGCTCGCCCTGAAACATTAGGTAAAGCATCGCGAATTTCAGGTATCACACCCGCTGCAATTTCATTATTGTTGGTATATCTCAAAAAACATGGTTTATTACGTAAAACCGCTTAGTTTTAGCTCAAACACGCGAAAAAATAAATGACACTTAAAATTCAACTTACTTTATTGATTGAAAAAACCCAATTAGTTATTACTGAAAATCAAATAGATTTATTAATTCAATATGTTGAATTATTAAATAAATGGAATAAAGCATATAACTTAACCTCTGTTAGAGACACTAGTGAAATGTTGATTAAACATATCATGGACAGTTTAATGGTAGGACAAGTGTTAAAAGGAAATTCATTTATTGATGTTGGCACAGGCCCAGGTTTACCGGGCATACCATTAGCCATTTTATTTCCAGAACGAAAATTTGTTTTACTTGATAGTTTAGGTAAACGTATTACATTTTTACGACAAGTTGTATTTCAATTAAAACTTGATAATGTTACTCCTGTTTTATCAAGAGTTGAAAAATACCAACCAGAAATTTTATTTGATGGTGTATTAAGTCGAGCATTTGCCTCTCTTGAAGATATGGTCAATTGGTGTCAACATTTAATCCCTAATGAAAGTGGCCGTTTTTTTGCGCTAAAAGGCCAGTTTCCAAGCGAAGAAATAGAACAATTACCAGAAAAAATAAAGTTTGTAGACAGCAGCGAAATAATCGTGCCTAATTTACAGGGTGAACGTCATGTCATTGAACTTAAAAAAATAAGATAAATTAGAGGTTCTTGTGGGAAAAATTATTGCGGTTGCTAACCAAAAAGGTGGTGTTGGTAAAACGACGACATCAGTTAATTTAGCTGCTTCACTCGCTGCAACTAAACGTAAAGTATTGCTTATTGACCTTGATCCACAAGGTAACGCAACTATGGGTAGTGGTGTTGATAAATATGATGCACCAGCAACTTGCTTTGAGTTACTCATAGAAGAAAAACCTTTTGATGAGGTAGTTTTTAGAGAAACATCAGGACTTTATGACTTAATAGCTGCAAATACAGATGTTACAGCGGCTGAAATAAAGTTAATGGAAGTATATTCTCGAGAACACAGATTAAAAACAGCCTTAGCTCCTGTAAAAAATTATTATGATTACATTATCATCGACTGCCCTCCTTCACTGAATATGTTAACAGTCAATGCGATGACCGCAGCTGATTCAGTTTTGGTGCCAATGCAGTGCGAGTATTATGCTCTTGAAGGATTAACGGCGCTAATGGATACCATTTCCAAATTAACTTCAGTGGTAAATGCAGACCTTCATATAGAAGGTATTTTACGTACCATGTACGATCCTAGAAACCGCTTAGCTAATGATGTTTCTGAGCAGTTAAAACGTCATTTTGGTGATAAAGTTTATCGTACTGTTATTCCACGTAATGTACGTTTGGCCGAAGCGCCAAGTTTTGGTGCTCCTGTGATGTATTATGACAAATCCTCTACAGGCGCTAAAGCATATTTGGCTTTAGCCGGTGAAGTATTACGACGTAATGATCAGATAAAAACAAAAAAACAAGTAGCAGCCAATTAATTTATCAGTATAAAGAGCAAATAATATTATGAGCCCATCTAAACGTAGAGGCCTAGGTAGAGGTCTTGATGCTTTGCTAACCTCAGCCCCTAGAGACGCATCAGGTCAAGAAACTACTAACAATGCTCATAAAAGTGAGTTGCAAAAACTACCTATTGAACAGCTACATCCAGGGAAATATCAGCCACGTAAAGATATGTCTAACGAGGCATTAAATGATCTTGCAAACTCAATAAAATCTCAAGGTATTATTCAGCCTATTGTTGTTAGACCAATTAATGAACACAGTTATGAAATTATTGCTGGGGAAAGAAGGTGGCGTGCTGCACAACTAGCAGAAATAGATTTAGTCCCATGCTTAATTAAAGATGTTCCAGACGAATCCGCTGTTGCTATTGCATTAATTGAAAATATTCAACGTGAAGATCTTAACGCTATGGAAGAAGCTATAGCGTTAGAACGTTTACTTATGGAATTTGAATTAACCCATCAAGAAGTTGCTGACGCGGTAGGTAAATCACGTACTACTGTGACAAATTTATTACGTTTAAATAATTTAAATAGTGAAGTAAAAACATTTCTTGAACATGGCGATATAGAAATGGGACATGCTCGAGCTTTATTAGCACTTAGTGATGATGAACAAACCAATACAGCGAGAATGGTTGTCGCTAAAGAATTAACTGTTCGTGAAACAGAAGCTTTAATAAAAAAAATACAAGAGCCAGCTAAAGAAGTTGCTAAAAAAGTAGAAGATCCTGATACCAAAGCATTAGAGCAGAGTCTTTCTGAAAAACTAGGTTCAGCAGTTGCTATTTCTCATAATAAAAAAGGTAAAGGTAAATTAGTTATTTCTTATACTAATTTAGATGAACTTGATGGCATTGTAGCTAGGTTTCGCTCATTTTAATAAGTTTGCCCTTATTTGTATTTATTAAGTAAGTTAAAGGTTAATAAAAAGTAAATATAATTAACAGCCTTAGGTTAAATATTATCCGGCTGTTTTTTTATGCCTATAAATTGAATATATCAATTAATTTTGGCATATCTGGTCAAGCAAATTTTTGGCAATAAACCTATCAGGTAGATATTTGCATATTAGTGGTGCATCACATGCCTATTTTGTTGCAATCAAGGTGCAATTCAGTATACTTGCGCTGGCTTTTTAAAGTTAAAGTTTTAACTTTAAAAAGCTCTTTGTTTTACGAATATTATCGTATGAGGTTATCGCTGATCGTAATGCTCAAAACTGATTTAGCAAAGCCTGGTCGAATATTTGCTTTTAAGCAAATCGCATTTTCGATAGTAGTTGTCGTAGTGAGTGCGTTAATAACGTACTTCATTTGGGGAGTAACGCATTTTCAATCCGTGATAATCGGTGGATTTGTGGTCATTATCCCGAATGTTTTTTTTGCGCTTAAAGCATTTAGATATGCAGGAGCAAGGTCATCTAAAAAGGTTTTAGAATCTTTTTATAGTGGCGAAAAAATGAAAATGTTAATTATGGCTATTTTAATTGCTTTGACTTTTAAAATGTTAACGATAGAGCCAATAGCGTTTTTTACAAGTTTCAGTTTAGTACTGGTTATGCCGTTACTAACATCATTTTTATTTAAACTTTAATCATTGGGAACATTAATATGTCTTCAGCTGCTGAATTAACCAGCCAAGAATATATTAAACACCATTTAACCAATTTAACTGTCGGCGAAGGTTTTTGGACCTGGCATTTAGATACTCTTGGTTGGTCGGTGTTTTTAGGCTTGGTATTTATTACAATCTTTCGATCTGTTGCTAAAAAAGCAACAACAGGTGTACCTGGTAAATTACAATGTGCCGTTGAATTAGTTGTTGGCTTTGTCGATGACAGTGTCAAAGGTACTTTTCACGGTAAAAACGCGTTAATAGCGCCATTAGCTCTAACCATTTTTGTATGGGTCTTGTTGATGAATGCTATGGACTGGGTACCTGTTGATTTGTTACCTTGGTTAATTAGTTTAGTTTCTGGTATTGAAATGTCTCATATTTATATGAAACCCGTACCAACAACAGATGTAAATATGACTTCCGCATTAGCTGTGGGTGTATTTATATTAATTGTTTATTATTCAATTAAAGTTAAAGGTTTTGGCGGGTTCATGAAGGAACTTTACAGTCAGCCTTTTGGTCATTGGTCCTTATACCCTCTTAACTTTTTTATTGAATTAGTTACCTTATTAGCACGTCCATTAGCATTATCTTTACGTTTGTTCGGAAATTTATATGCGGGTGAGTTGATATTTTTACTGATAGCGACACTTGGTTTATACCAATTGCCAGTACACTTTATATGGGCTGCTTTCCACTTGTTGGTTATCCCATTACAAGCGTTTATTTTCATGATGTTAACTATTGTATATCTTAGTTTAGCGCATGAAGATCACTAATTTATCTGGAATAAATTAGAACAACGGAGGTTGACTCGTAGAGGGAAGATTTCCAGAAAGAATTTTAACGACGGAGGTCGGCCTAAGGGTGTAAGGCAAGATGCCTAGAATACGAATTAATTTTATAACTTTTTAATTTTACTTTAAATATCGGAGATAAAAATGGAAAACGTAGGTTTAATGTATATTGCTGCGGCTCTACTTATTGGCTTAGGTGCCCTTGGTACTGCAATTGGTTTTGGTTTATTAGGTGGCAAGTTTTTAGAATCTGCTGCTCGTCAACCTGAACTAGCACCACAATTACAAGTTAAAATGTTCATTGTAGCGGGTCTTATCGATGCTATCGCGATGATCGGTGTAGCAATGGGCTTATACATACTATTCGTTAAAATTGGTTAATTTTTAACTTTTTTTAATTTACACGAATTTTATAGGAGGTACACAAATGAATATTAATGCCACAATTATTGGTGAATTATTTGCATTTGTCGTATTTGTAATTTTCTGCATGAAGTATGTGTGGCCGCCTCTTATGGCTGCCATTGAAGCTCGTCAAGCAATTATTGCTGACGGACTTGCTGCTTCCGACCGTGCTGCTAAAGATCTTGAGCTTGCTCAAGAAAAGGCTACGGCGCAACTAAAAGAAGCAAAAACGCAAGCTGCTGAAATTATTGAAGCTGCTAAAAAGCGTGATGCTCAAATTGTTGAAGAAGCTGCTGTTAAGGCACAAGCTGAGAAAGAAAAAATCTTAGCTTCAGGTCATGCAGAAATAGAAACGGAACGTAACCAAGCCCGTGAAGAACTACGCCAACAAGTGGCTGCTCTTGCGATAGCTGGTGCTGAGAAAATTCTCGAACGTTCAATCGATGCCGCTGCACATAGCGACATTTTAGATAAACTTGTAGCTGAACTTTAAGAGGGAATGAGCTTATGTCTGAATTGACAACCGTCGCTCGTCCTTATGCTAAAGCAGCGTTCGATTTTGCTGTAGAAGCTAATGCAATTGATACCTGGCATGAAATGCTAGTATTTGCTGCAGAAGTTTCAAAGGATGCCACTATCATGGAATACCTTTCGGGTGGTGCATCTATTGAACAAGCAACAGATATATTTTTAAAAGTCTGTGATGTTCAACTTGACAGCAATGGTCAAAACTTTATTAAAGTGATGGCTGATAATCAACGTTTGTTGGTGCTACCACAAGTATTGACACAATTCAGTGAATTAAAAGCTGAACATGATCAAGAAATAATTGTGGATATTACATCTGCTGTGAAACTAAAAGTAGCACAACAGAAAGTAATTGGCGCCGCGCTTGAAAAGCGTTTGGCAAGAAAAGTAAAACTCAATTGTAGTGTTGATAAATACGTCGTTTCTGGCTTAGTAATAAAAGCTGGTGACTTGGTTATAGATGGTTCTATTAGAGGTAAATTGAACCGTTTAGCAACAACAATACAATCCTAACGGGGAACAGAGTATGCAACTGAATTCCACTGAAATCGCTGAACTGATCAAAAATCGTATTGAACAGTTTGACGTAGTTAGTGAAGCTCGTAATGAAGGTACTATCGTTTCTGTAACCGATGGTATTATTCGAATCCATGGTCTTGCTGATGTTATGCAAGGCGAAATGATCGAACTTCCAGGCAACCGCTTCGCAATAGCGTTGAACCTTGACCGTGATTCGGTCGGTGCGGTAGTTATGGGTCCATATGCGGATCTAGCTGAAGGCGTAAAAGTTAAATGTACTGGTCGTATTTTAGAAGTACCAGTAGGACGCGGTTTATTAGGCCGTGTTGTAAACACATTGGGCGAACCAATTGACGGTAAAGGACCTATCGAAAACGATGGTTTTGCACCAGTTGAGGTTGTAGCACCAGGTGTTATCGATCGTAAATCTGTTGATCAGCCGGTTCAAACTGGTATTAAATCAATCGATTCAATGATCCCAATTGGACGTGGCCAACGTGAACTTATCATCGGTGACCGTCAAATTGGTAAATCAGCGATCGCATTAGATGCAATTATTAACCAGAAAAACACAGGTATTAAGTGTGTTTATGTAGCAATCGGTCAGAAAGCTTCTACTGTTGCGAACTTAGTTCGTTCATTAGAAGAGCACGGCGCTTTAGATAATACTATCGTTGTTGTTGCCTCTGCTTCTGAAGCTGCTGCTTTACAGTACTTATCAGCTTATTCTGGTTGTACTATGGGTGAATACTTCCGTGATCGTGGTGAAGATGCGTTAATCGTATATGATGATTTGTCTAAGCAAGCAGTTGCTTACCGTCAAATTTCATTATTATTACGTCGTCCGCCAGGCCGTGAAGCGTACCCTGGTGACGTTTTCTATCTTCATAGTCGCTTATTAGAACGTGCTGCTCGTGTAAACGAAGCGTATGTTGAAAAGTTTACTAATGGTGAAGTAAAAGGTAAAACCGGTTCTTTAACTGCATTACCTATTATCGAAACGCAAGCGGGTGATGTTTCTGCATTCGTACCAACAAACGTAATCTCAATTACCGATGGTCAGATCTTCTTAGAATCTAACCTATTTAATTCAGGTATTCGTCCTGCTGTTAATGCTGGTATTTCTGTATCGCGTGTTGGTGGTGCTGCTCAAACTAAAATCATCAAGAAATTAGGTGGTGGTATTCGTTTGGCATTAGCACAATATGCTGAATTAGCGGCTTTTGCTCAATTTGCATCTGATTTAGATGATGCAACTCGTGCTCAATTAGAGCACGGTCAACGTGTAACTGAGTTGATGAAGCAGAAACAGTACAGCCCATTGTCAATCGCTGAAACAGCCGTATCGTTATTTGCCGCGGAAAAAGGTTATTTAAACGATATCGCAATCAACAAAGTTGTTGATTTTGAAGACGCATTACGTTCATACGTAAACAATGACCACGCTGAGTTGATGGCTACTATCAACGAAAAGGGTGACTATAACAAAGATATCGAGTCTGGTTTAGCAAAAGCGATTGAAGCTTTCAAAGCTACCCAAACTTGGTAATTTAGTTAACCTTTTCGCGGAGAATAGTCATGGCTGGTGGTAAAGAGATAAAATCAAAGATTGGAAGTGTAAAAAATACACAGAAGATCACCAGCGCGATGGAAATGGTTGCAGCTTCTAAAATGCGCAGAGCGCAAGATAGCATGGCTGCATCTCGTCCATACGCTGAAAATATGCGAAATGTGATCGGTCACATCGCGCTTGGTAATTTAGAATTCCGTCATCCTTATATGGTTGAACGAGAAGCTAAGCGTGTAGGCTATATTGTTGTCTCAACAGACCGAGGTTTGTGTGGTGGTTTAAATATTAACTTATTTAAACAAGTGCTTGCTGATGCAGGTAAACACCAAGCAGCTGGCGCCGAAGTTGAATTTGCCGTTGTGGGTTCTAAAGCAACGTCATTTTTTAACAATATGGGCGCTAAAGTTGTATCACAAATTTCAGGATTAGGTGATAACCCTTCTCTTACTGACTTAGTTGGTAGTGTGAAGGTGATGTTAGATGCCTATGACAATGGTGAGATTGACAGATTGTTCATTGTATATAACAAATTTGTTAATACGATGACGCAAAAGCCAACGATTGATCAACTTTTACCTTTGCCTAAGTCAGATGATGACGCTATTAAGCATCGCTGGGATTATTTATACGAACCGGATGCTCAAGCATTGCTTGAACAACTCTTAGTTCGTTATACAGAATCTCAAGTATATCAAGGTGTGGTTGAAAACCTCGCATGTGAACAAGCCGCTCGTATGGTTGCTATGAAGTCAGCAACTGATAACGCGGGTGACTTAATTGATGATTTACAATTGGTATACAACAAAGCACGTCAAGCAAGTATTACTCAAGAGTTGGGTGAAATTTGTGCTGGCGCAGCAGCGGTATAAGCAAAGGTTCTTGATTTATTTTATTAGTAAATAAGAGCACAGATTAGAGGATTAAACATGAGTACAGGTAAAGTCGTCCAAATCATTGGCGCAGTTGTGGATGTAGAATTTCCACAAGATGCTGTACCTCAGGTATATGACGCGTTAAATATAACCGAAGGTGACCTTAGTGGCTTAGTACTAGAAGTACAACAGCAACTTGGTGGTGGCGTAGTTCGTGCTATCGCAATGGGTTCTTCAGATGGTTTGCGTCGTGGTCTGAACGTAGTAAACACAGGTGATAACATCCAAGTTCCAGTAGGAACTAAAACATTGGGTCGCATCATGAACGTATTGGGTGAGCCTATCGATGAAGCTGGCCCAATCGGCGAAGAAGAAAGATGGTCAATTCACCGTGAAGCACCAGCATATGCTGAGCAAGCGATGTCAAATGAACTTCTTGAAACGGGTATCAAAGTAATCGATTTAGTTTGTCCATTCGCTAAGGGTGGTAAAGTTGGTCTATTTGGTGGTGCTGGTGTTGGTAAAACTGTTAACATGATGGAACTTATTCGTAACATCGCGATCGAGCATAGCGGCTACTCAGTATTTGCTGGTGTAGGTGAGCGTACTCGTGAAGGTAACGATTTCTACCATGAAATGAACGACTCTAATGTACTTGATAAAGTATCATTAGTTTACGGCCAAATGAACGAGCCTCCAGGAAACCGTTTACGTGTAGCGTTTACCGGTTTGACTATGGCTGAAAAATTCCGTGACGAAGGTCGTGACGTATTATTTTTCGTAGATAATATCTACCGTTATACACTTGCTGGTACTGAAGTATCGGCGTTGTTAGGTCGTATGCCATCTGCCGTTGGTTACCAACCAACTCTTGCTGAAGAAATGGGTGTACTTCAAGAGCGTATTACGTCAACGAAGAAAGGCTCAATCACTTCAATTCAAGCGGTATACGTACCAGCGGATGATTTGACTGATCCATCGCCAGCAACAACTTTTGCACATTTGGATGCAACTGTTGTACTTTCTCGTGATATCGCATCGCAAGGTATTTACCCTGCAATCGATCCACTAGATTCTACTTCGCGTCAGTTAGACCCGTTAGTAGTTGGTGTTGAGCATTATGAAACAGCTCGTGGTGTACAATCTACATTACAACGTTATAAAGAACTGAAAGATATCATCGCCATTTTAGGTATGGATGAGTTATCTGAAGAAGATAAATTAGCCGTGAATCGCGCACGTAAGATTCAACGTTTCTTATCTCAACCGTTCTTTGTTGCTGAAGTATTCACAGGTTCTCCTGGTAAGTATGTATCACTTAAAGACACTATTAGTGGCTTTAAAGGATTACTTGCAGGTGAATATGATGATTTACCAGAGCAAGCTTTCTACATGGTTGGTTCTATTGAAGAAGCAGCTGAAAAAGCTAAAAACATGTAATGAAGGCTGGCGGTTAGTTTCCTGGGATTTGTTCTTAGATAAAATTAACTGCCTATTTTGGAGGTCACATGGCAATACTTTCTGTAAATCTTAATGTAGTAAGTGCTGAAGAAAGCTTATTTTCTGGTGCAATTGAATCATTACAGATCACAGGTAGCGAAGGTGAATTGGGCATAATGCCTGGTCACGCACCTTTGCTGACCTCACTAAAACCTGGCATGGCCAGAATCGTGAAGAAAGGCGGTGACGAAGAAGTTATCTATCTTTCTGGCGGTATGCTTGAAGTTCAACCTAATCACGTTACAGTGCTCGCAGATATTGCGGTACGTGGTGGTGATTTAGATGAGCAGGCAGCAGAAGAAGCTAAACAACGTGCACAAGAGCGATTGAATGCTCATGGTGATGACGTTAATTATGCTGAAGCTGCCGCAGAATTGGCGCGAGCAGTTGCTCAATTACGTGTCATTCAAGCGACTAGTAAAAAATAGAACATTGTTCTAATACTAGCCACAGTTTTGGTGAATAAAAAACGACTTTTACTTTCAAAGTAAATGTCGTTTTTTTTTGCACTAAAATTAATCAACTAAAAGTTGATCTAGGATAAAGAATGTCGATTTGAATGAGTGTTTGGATGAAAATTTGATCAGGTATTGAAAAATATTGCTCAGTTTCTCCTATAGTTAATTTTAATTATAAAGTTCAAGATAAAGTTATGTCTGAGGAAAACTACAGTTTCTTTGTTATTGCAGCCCTAATTGCAGCCAAATTAGATAAGGCAACTAAGGTCGCTAGACAATTATCCTTAACAGCTTCAAATGCCCGTGCAGTAGCCTTAAGAGCAGGAGAAGGTGCTGCTGGCTTTCGTCCTTTAACGGAGTTTATTGATAGACTTGCCAATGTTACGGTTAAATCATCACTAGCAATTAATAAAGTAGCTGCCACGCTAAGTCATACCGCCGCCCAACGATTTCGCACTGACGATGCCATTATTCGATTTGAAATTATTTATAAAAGATCGGGGGATAGTAAATATATTAATAGCCTTGATTTTGGCTATCAACGAACTCAAAAGCAACAACAAACCCTATTTCAAAACTATCAATACCAGCTAAATGAATTAGCTGGTGAGTTGGATATGTTAAAAGATGAACTACGTACTGCTGTCATATTAGCAACACTATCGAGGGTTGAGGCTTCTCAAGCTGGCAGTTTATATCAAGATGCATTGAATAATGTTGCTGACAATGTAGAAAGTGCAGCAAAACACATTAAAAAACATATTGAGACCTCAAAACAGCTTGTTTCAAACTTACAGCAGGGCTAATAATGCAAATAAAAACTATTTTTGAAAGTGCATCACACAAATGGTTAGTATTAGGTAGAGACATTGAAAAACCAGACCTAATTATAGATACAAACCAATATATGGTGATCAGTAAAAATAACACCTTACTTATGGACCCTGGTGGTATTGAGCTCTTTTCGGCGATGCTGGCGACTATCATTAAACAGGTCCCTGTTGATAAAATCACCCATTTATTTGCATCTCATCAAGATCCAGACATAATCTCCTCTTTAGGGTTGTGGGATCAAGCGTTGCCAAATGCAACCTTACATTCCCCCTGGCTGTGGGAGTCATTTATTCGACACTTTGGAATGAATAATATTGCGTATGCAGCCATTCCTGATCCCGGAGGGCAACTAAAATTAGATGAGGTTGTTTTGGATTTTATCCCTGCTCATTATCTTCATTCTTCAGGAAATTTCAATGTGTATGACGTTGAAGCAAAAATACTAATGTCAGGGGATATAGGTGCTGCACTTGAGTCTAATGATGCCCCAATGTATGTTGAAGATTTTGATAGTCATATTCCTAAAATGAAAATGTTTCATCAACGATGGATGCCGTCAAATGAAGCCAAAAATGACTGGGTAAACAGAGTTAGTCTCTTAGATATTGACATGATGTGTCCACAACACGGTAGAATCTTTAAAGGTGATGATGTTAAGCGTTTTTTAGATTGGTTTGAAGCCCTACCTGTAGGCTTGCTAAATATAAAATAGTTTAATGCATAATGTTGTGTTATTTAGCGATGGTAATTTGTGAATAAACGACGGTACAATACGTTTTAATTGCTAATAATTATAAGATTATGGATGTGCTATGAGCCTTTCTGTTGTAATTCTTGCTGCGGGTAAAGGTACCCGTATGCGCTCTTCCCTCCCTAAAGTACTTCATCCAATTGCAGATAGACCTATGGTTAACCATGTTATCGATAGTGCACGTCAGCTAAATGCACAAAATATCTATGTCGTTTATGGTTTTGGGGGAGATGTATTAAAAGAACAAATTAAGGGTGATGATTTAACTTTTGTAGAACAAGTAGAACAGTTGGGTACAGGTCATGCTGTTGATATGGCGTCACCTTTTATTAAAGGCGATGAAGATGTCTTAGTATTATACGGTGATGTACCATTAACTAAAGTCTCGACGTTAGAAAGATTACTCGCAGTGAAACCTGATAACGGTATGGGGCTTTTAACTGTTCATTTAGCAGAACCTACGGGGTATGGCAGAATTGTTAGAGATGAAAACAATACGGTTGTTGGTATTATTGAACAAAAAGATGCAACTAGTGAACAATTAACAATTAATGAGTGTAACACCGGCATATTATTAGTTAATGGCGGTGATTTAAAACGTTGGTTAAGTCAATTATCTAATGATAATGCGCAAGGTGAATATTACTTAACCGATATTATCGCGGCAGCACATAGTGAAGGAAAAATAATAACTACTGCTAATCCGGATACTGAAATCGAGGTTGAAGGGGCTAACAATCGAGTGCAATTAGCCAACTTGGAAAGAGCATTTCAATTAAGAAAAGCACAAGAATTGATGATTGAGGGGGCAACGCTTCGTGATCCTGCACGAATAGATATTCGCGGCGAACTAAGTATTGGCGCAGAAGTTGTAATAGATATTAATTGCATTTTTGAAGGTAATGTCGAACTGTCTCATGGCGTTAAAATTGGTGCTAACTGTATATTGAAAAACTGCATTATCGGCGAAAATAGTGAAATTAAAGCGAATACCATTATTGAGGACGCTATTATTGCAGATATGTGTTCGGTAGGACCCTTTGCACGTATTCGTCCAGGTACACGTATGCAAAGAGACTCTCATGTTGGTAATTTTGTTGAAATGAAAAAAACAACGTTGGGGCAAGGAGCTAAAGCCGGACATTTATCCTATTTAGGTGATAGCGAAATTGGCAATAAAGTAAATATAGGAGCGGGTACCATCACGTGTAATTATGATGGTGTCAATAAAGCCAAAACAGTGATTGGTGATGGCGCATTTATTGGCTCTAATAGCGCATTAGTAGCGCCAGTAACCATTGGGAAAATGGCAACAATAGGTGCTGGCTCTGTTATTGCTAAATGTGTTGGTGATGAAGAGCTAGCTGTTGCTCGAGGTAAACAAAGAAACGTCTCTAATTGGCAACGTCCAATAAAAAAATAAAGTAACCTTGTTAGAAATAAAGTGTTCAATCTAGCTGTGTTCTATTCTAGGTCACAGCTAACCTCATCAATGACTAATCGTTATCAATAATGCCAAAAATTTTTAATCCAAGTGAATTGATCATTGTAATTAGTGTCGTCTTTTGTTTAAATAGTTAAGTTTTAAAACGAAACTTATTTTATGTGAAACGAAACTTATGTCAAAAAGAAATACTCAGCAACGACGTCATACTATTATCTCAGAGTTAAATAAAAATGGTAAGGTCAGTGTTGATAGTCTTGCTAAGCAATTTGACACCTCAGAAGTAACTATTAGAAAAGACCTTGCTATCTTAGAGAATAGTGGTTTTTTGTTGCGACGTTATGGAGGTGCAGTACCTTTACCCAGTGAGATTATTGAAGTAAAGACCGAAAACCTTTCGAAACGAAAGAGAGCTATTGCTAAAAAAGCTGCCGTACTTATTAAAGACCATCATCGTATTATTATTGATAGTGGCCAAACGACCTCGGCCTTAGTTTCTGAACTAGACAGTAAAAAAGGCTTAGTCGTGATGACCAATTCGTTGAGCATCGCTAATATGTTACAAATGTTAGAAAATGAACCTACATTATTAATGACAGGAGGCACATGGGACCCCCATTCAGAGTCTTTTCAAGGCCAAGTTGCAGAAAGTGTATTACGTTCTTATGACTTCGACCAGTTATTCATTGGCGCCGACGGTATCGATATTTCGCGTGGAACAACGACATTTAATGAACTTATTGGTTTGAGTCAAGTTATGGCTGAAGTTTCAAGAGAAGTTATCGTTATGATTGAATCAGAGAAAATAGGCCGAAAAATTCCAAACTTAGAAATACCGTGGCATCAAATTCATACAGTCATCACAGACAATGACTTAGATATTGAAATTAAAGAACAATTATTGGAACAAGGCGTTAATTTACTTATCGCAAAATAAAGGAAATAATTATGTGTGGGATCGTCGGTGCAGTAGCACAACGTGATGTAGCAGAAATATTGGTTGAAGGGTTAAAGCGTTTAGAGTATCGAGGGTATGATTCAGCTGGCGTGGCAATTATTGATAATAACAATCAATTACAGCGAACCCGTCGTCTAGGAAAAGTACAAGAATTAGCCGATGCTTTGATTATTGAACCTTTGTCAGGAGGGACTGGTATTGCTCACACTCGTTGGGCTACTCATGGTATTCCGAGTGAAAATAATGCACATCCACATATTTCTAACGAAATGATTGCCGTTGTACATAATGGCATAATTGAAAATCATCAAGCGTTACGGATCAAATTACAAGGCTTAGGTTACGAGTTTGTGTCTGAAACTGATACTGAAGTTATTGCTCACCTTGTGCATCATGAATTAAAAAATTCGAAAAGTTTACTTGCGGCGGTACAAGTAGCAGTAAAGCAACTTGATGGTGCGTATGGCACTGTGGTTTTTGATACTCGTGATAAAGACCGTATTGTTGTTGCTCGCTCTGGAAGTCCCTTAGTTATTGGTTATGGTTTAGGTGAAAACTTCATTGCATCAGATATGATGGCTTTGTTACCCGTTACTCATAAATTTTCATTTCTTGAAGAAGGAGATGTAGCTGAGGTTACTCGTTTTGAAGTTAATATTGTTGATATTAATGGTCAACCTGTTGAACGCGAGGCAAAAGAACAAGATATAAGTCAAGACAGTGGTGATAAAGGTGAATATCGTCACTATATGTTGAAAGAAACCTATGAACAACCAACGGCTATTCGTAATGCTTTAGAAGGAAGGTTAATTGGTAGTGAAATTGATATCAATGCGTTTGGTGAAGGCGCAGATGATATTTTTAGAGATATAGAGCATGTTCAAATTATTGCTTGTGGCACAAGTTATCACTCAGGCATGGTAGCTCGCTATTGGTTAGAAGCTTTTGCAGGAGTATCGTGTAATATTGAAATAGCCAGTGAATTTCGCTATCGAAAATCCCACGTACCTAAAAATGCCATGATCGTAACTATTTCTCAATCCGGTGAAACTGCGGATACGCTAGCAGCTTTACGTTTAGCAAAAGAAATAGGTTACAGGGCAAGTTTAGTTATTTGTAATGTTGGTGGGTCTTCATTAGTACGTGAATCAGATTTGGCATTTATGACCAAAGCTGGCGCTGAAATAGGTGTCGCTTCAACGAAAGCTTTTACTACTCAATTAGTAGGGTTATTGATGATGACATTAGCCATAGGTAAGCATCATGGAATGTCTAAACAGCAACAAGCTGACATCGCACAATCATTAATGTCATTACCAAGTAAATTGGAAGAAGTATTGGCACTAGCAAGCTCCATTGAAGCATTAGCTGAAGATTTTGCTGATAAAAATCACGCCTTATTTTTGGGTCGAGGTGATCAATACCCAATCGCAATGGAAGGGGCTTTAAAGCTAAAAGAAATTTCTTATATTCATGCTGAAGCCTATGCTGCTGGTGAACTAAAACACGGACCTTTGGCACTTATTGATGCAGAAATGCCGGTTATTGTAGTAGCACCTAAAAACGACTTGATTGAGAAGCTTAAATCCAATGTAGAAGAAGTACGTGCTCGTGGCGGCTTGATGTATGTATTTGCTGCTAACGATGCTAAGTTTGAAAGTGATGATACGATGAAAGTGATTAATGTCCCCTATTGTGATGATATTATTGCACCAATCGTTTACACCTTACCTTTACAATTGTTGTCATATTACGTTGCGATAATTAAAGGGACGGATGTCGACCAACCTCGAAACTTGGCAAAAAGTGTTACTGTTGAGTAAAGTAGTAAAAAATAATCAATTGCTTTGATAATTAAAGTGTTTGTTGTATTTGATGTTTAATAATAACCTAAGTCACTGATTGTTATTAAATATCAAAATTTATTATTCTAAATTCATGTTATATATAGTTAATTGTTTTTATATTATACGCTTGTCTGCTGAGTAATAGCTTCAAAAACACTATCGAGTTCGGTTTTAAAGATATTGATGTGTTCATCATTAATATCAGTATTATTATTTTCAAGTATCTGTTGAATTTTTTCTACTTCGCGTCGTAGTTTTAATGCACCAATATTTCCAGAAACACCAATAATATTATGTAGTATAGCTGATGCTTTATTATAGTCATGAGTATTGATTTGTTGTTCGAAATGTTGGCCAGTATTTTTATGTTGCTCGATAAACTTCAACCACAACTTTTCTAATAACTGATGTTTTCCCGCACAAACTTTTAATCCGGCCGCAATGTTTAATATATCTGCATTTTTTACTGTATTTACCTCTTTAAATTGTTTTATATCAACATCGTTAGTTTGTGGGTCTTTATTAGCACACCATAACATCAGGCAATTATAGAGCAGTTCAGGAAAAATGGGTTTGGTTAAATAGTCATTCATACCAATAGCAAGTCCTTTTTCTTTGTCTCCTTCCATAGCACTTGCGGTCAGGGCTATTATTGGAATAGGTTGCCATTTTGATTGATTGCGGATGGCTTTTGTCGCTTCAATACCATCCATAATAGGCATTTGCATATCCATTAAAATTGCATCTACTTGATGGTGCTCAAGTAAGCTTAAAGCCCTTTGTCCATTTTCAGCCACTATGACTTTAATACCAACTACATCGAGTAGTTCGATGATAATTTGTCGATTAATTTCATTGTCTTCTGCTAATAATATATTTTTACCAAGCAGTAATGCTCGCGCTTTTTTTACTGATTTATTAATAGGTGTTAACTCATTTGTCGTATTGTTTTCAATGAGCAACCATTGAGATGCTTGAATAAAACTATTGAGATGAACGGATTTCGCCAAAAAATCTATGTTAAATGATGATGCTAATTTCTCTTTCTTCACTTTATTTGTTAACAAAATATTTTTAGTGGTTGATGAATATTGTTGAATTTTCACAATATACTCTATTATTTTAATATCTGAAAAAGCATCATCAATTAAGCATAATTCGTGGTCAGCTAATAACTCAGGCGCCTCAGAAAAAGCACGTACAGTAACAACTTTACAACCATAACTTGCTAAGGTATTTGATATGGCTGTTGCATATTGTTGATTCTCAGATATTATCATCACACTTTTAGTAACTAACGCATCTGCTACATCTCTGTTACTCTTAAATGTATGCTCAAAGGGCAATATCACTTTTACCTCAGTACCAATACCCAACTCACTTGTTAAGGTAATTGTTCCGCCCATGAGTTTTACTAATTGTTTACAAATGCTCAAGCCTAAACCTGTACCGCCATATTTTCTTGTTGTTGATGAATCGGCTTGAGTAAACTCTTCAAAGATATTTGCAACACTTTCATGACTCATACCTATACCACTATCTTCGATTAAAAACTCTACCCAATGTGTGTTTTTCTCTTGCTTAAGTGTTCTTATACGTAAATAAACAGCACCAGTTTCCGTGAACTTAATTGCATTTTGTACAATATTTAGCACTACTTGCCCTAAACGTAATAAATCACCATTGAGTAGACAAGGGAAATTGGGTTTAACATCAAATATTAAAGGTATATTTTTTTTTCTAATTAATTCATTCGTTAATACTTCAAGAGAACTTAAGGCATCATCTAAGCTAAAATCAACGCGTTCTAACTCCACCATACCAGCATCAATTTTGGAAAAATCTAGAATGTTATTTAACAAATGTAATAATGACTCAGCAGAATAATAAATATTATTGATATATCTTTTTTGCTTAACGGAGAGTTCGGTACGTTGACATAAGTCAGACATGCCTAATATGGCATTCATTGGTGTTCTTATTTCATGGCTCATATTTGCTAAAAAATCGCCTTTGGATTTATTGGCTTGCTCTGCCTCTTCTTTTGCACGCTTTAGCTCTTCAGTACGTTCTTCAACCTGAATTTGAATACGTTTATTTATGTGACGAATATTGCTATTTTGCTTGAAAAATAATAGCAACAATGCGCTCGTTACTATCACTAAACTTACTAGTATTGATATTGAAGCCAGTTGTGCTGCTTGTAAACCTCGTTTCGTAATGTCCCGTGGTATTCTGCCATGAACTATTAGTGTAGGCTTACCGTAAATATCTAACATAACAGCATGCATTTCAACAAGATCAGTACTTACTGCAGTAATATTAATTTCGCCATTTAATAACTCGGCTATATCAATATCTGAATGAAAAATCTGAGTAGATGCTGTAATAGGCAACACAGTAAAATCGACTTTTGTTTGATTGGCCAATCTTAGAAACGTTGTGTCAGAAAAAAAACGTCCCATTATCGACGTGCCCACTATTGGGCCTTCAGTATTTGATTTAAGTACAGGTCGAGAATTTATGACCATAAGGCCGGCTTGACTATTAATAAAACCAAAGAGAGATTTTTCTATATTATGTTGTAAAAAGATATGTTTTTCTGGCAATTGTATTAATGAAAACATCGGTAATTTAAGATGTTTTGTAAAATTCTCGTTATATACATCACCAAAAACTAGGTTGCCAACATTGTCATACAATTTCCACAATTGAATCTCGGCATTTTTGAATATATCAATATTAAAGTTTGATTTCTTATAGGCTTCGTTATCGTCTTTCATGAACTGATAAGTATCGTCCCATGAAGACCAGGAAATATTCATGGTACCAAGATGTTCAATTTCACGCTCGATGGCATCGATAACACGCGCCATATCATCACGCGCTAACTCTTGTTCTAAATCAGAAAAACTCGGTAAAATTACCCATTTTTGAATACTATATGGGATAGCTAATAACATAAAGACAATGATTAAAGACCCTATAACCTTATTAGACAACATCGGATTTTCTCAAATAAACGTAGGGTTACACCAAAAGCTGGCGCAGCTTAACTAGAATTGTACTAAATGTTTTGTTCACTGCTGAACTATTATCAAGGGCATTAATAACTTGTTCTGTATGGAGAGTGAACATTTCTTTCAGTTGTTCTTCTTGTTCTTCTGATAAGGCCAAAAATTGCAAGCGTTTGTCCAAATCCTCAATCATATTGCCCATCGTAGCATAACAAATATCATAATTTACTTGTAAATCCCGCTCAACGTCACTCAGTTTGTCACTGACATTGCCTATCGTAGACCTTAATTTTTTTTCTTTAAATTCGATTCGATAGGCTTTATCTAGACGTTCAATATAACCATCAGCAATGCGTAGAATAAACGGCAAGTGATCTTTTAGTCGACCGTATTTATCGGTATCTTCTGGCATTGTTTTCACTAAAAGGCTGAGTCTAGTTTCATTGACCTGAGTACGGCGACCAAAATCATAGAGACGACCTTTATCCCGTAATAACTCCATTATTTCCTTTTCCATTGGCGAGCATGTGCCATTGTTGGTATAAAACTTCTGTTTAACTTCACCTCGTATATTTACACAAGAGTCAACGTCAAATTCTTCCATAGTAGAAAGTAAAGTATTAGCCACTTGCTGATAATCTTCTGCTCCATGTATTTTATCTGCAAAGGCTATAACATATCCAAGCTCACTGGTACTTGTCATTGCGGTCATCGCGGTGCTAAATGAGCTTTGAATATTGTCTTTTAGAGATTGTTTTTCGGCAAGTTGTGCCAAAAGGAGTTGTAATTTAACTTGTAATTCATGGCCATCGAGCGGTTTTACAATATAGTCATAACCTCCTACAGCATAACCAGCAAGTCGTTCTTCTAAGCTACCTTTTGCAGAGACAAAAATTACTGGACATTCCGCTAAGTCTTGTATTTTTTTGCAGGTATCAAGCCCATCCATACCAGGCATCTCCACATCAAGAAGCACAATGTCAGGGCCTATATCAAGGTATTTTTCCAAACAAGCTTCACCACTATTTAAGGGAAATATCTCATAGTCATCTGACAAAATCCCCTCAATTAATAATAGATTTATTTCTTCATCATCAACAACTAATATACGTTTTTTTTCGGCCATTGCTATTATCTGCCTATTAAGGAAAGCTAAACGTTATGTGTTTTTTCCATATGTTTTGCCCATGAATTTGGGACATCATCCAATTGATAATTACCTTTTGAGTATAGTCAACAGCCTGTTTACTGCAACTGACTAAATAAAAACGGGCACCCTTTATCTAGTAAATATGTTTTCCCATTGACCACTTGTATCGTGCTCTTTTTAAGTTATAGAAAGAAGTATATTCACAACAGCAGAGTTCTATTGTTTACAGCAAGCCGACATTATGAATAACTTTGAATAGGTGATTTTATTTTTAAATCTGTAGAAAGGTATATTAGCGACGGATTGATAATATTTTTCATTTGCCGAAGTCGCTAGTAGCTGAAAATATATAGCTATGCGTATAGCTAAAAATCAGAAACTTAAAAGTTGTTATATTGTAGCGTCGTTAATGTTTGTTTTTGGTATTCATCGGCGGTAGTAAAGTATTATTTCCAGATAGTGTTAATGAATACCAATTTATCGGGGTAATAGGTAAAAATGAAACGCTTAAATGCTTAAATTGATTATTGAATAAGTGTCATCTGATAGGAATAAACTCTAATACTTATATTTTTTATATTGTGGATAAAATTCAATAAGGTCACACCAGGTACTAAAATTGGTGTGGTCATAACGTTTACTGGTGGCCTTATGCCATTGTGAGGCTTTAAGTGGCGGTAAGCGAAATTTTGATTTATGCCCATCAATAGCCACATAACAAGCGAGTTCTTTTTTGATGTTATTAAGCACTTTTATTTGTGCATAACCATCAATAGTATAACTATGCTTAATTTCAACATGTGTATTTTTTGCTAGCGTATTTGTCACAAAAAATAGACCAATAAATAACGAATAATAACTTTTCATAGACCAAATATAACATTGAACCATTCTTAGTTATAGCGAACTTTTCTACTCGTTTTCAGTTCAGTTGCTTATTAGTGGAAGGAAACATTGATAATTATTTATTAAAAACTATTGAAAGCGGCTATGGTTGTCACCATAACTTATTTTAACAAAAATTAAATATAGACTATAGGCCTTAATATAGGCATTCAATGTAGCAAAAAAGAGAAATTATAAATGGCTAATATCGTTCCTGTAAAAAAAGACCAACATCAAAATATTAAGATAGCATCTAAACGTGACCTAGCTCATGTTGCTAATCAGCATATTGCACCAATAAGTGCTCGTGAGTACCCACAAGCAGCGACTAGTTACCCTATTGTTTTAGTAAAAGATCCAGCATCATCACGTTATAGAAGTGTTGTTATGCTTGGTTTAGAAGCTGGTGAAAATTTATATTACAGTAAAGAAAAATGGGATGCTATTTATGTTCCTCAAAGTATTTCTTTAGTCCCATTTAGCTTAGGATTAGATCCTGAAAAAGAAAAAACGTTAACGACATGCATTGATTTAGATAATGATTTTGTTGGCGAAGATAAAGAAAATGCTTTATTTGATGCTGAAGGAAACGATACTGATTTCTTTAAAGGTATTCAGGAGTCACTGGGTGTAATGTATGACAACGAAGTGATGACAGAAAAATTTGTTCAAGAATTAGTTGAAAATGATTTATTACTTGAACTCGAACTAAATATTAACTTTAGTAATAACGAAAACAAAAAACTAGTGGGTTTATTTGGTATTGATGAGAAAAAATTACAAAAGTTATCTGATGAAAAAGTATTAGACTTTAATAAGCGTGGCTTGTTTATTCCTATATATGCAATGTTAGGTTCTATTGGGCAAATTAACCGCTTAGCTCAGTTGCGTAATCAAAGTGCTACAGAAATTAAAGTTAACGGCATTCAGTTTCGACATGTAGTGGCTGACGAAGTAAAATAATTAATAAAGAAATAATATTATAAAAGGGCTCCGGCCCTTTTTTTATATCTAAAAATCATAAGATAACCAGCTTTTTATATATCTGCTAATATAATGAGGGTAACTCAATAGAATACCCATCTGTTAAAGTAGCGGTCTGTTATAATTTTTTTGGTAAAAATGAGGCATATATGACACAGCGAAAGAAAGAATCCTTGGATTTAGATGAGAAAATCCAGAGTCTTGCTGGCGATATTTATGTTGAAATAGAAGATAAAGTTTCTAGTTTTGTTGCTAATTACATAAAAAACAAAGAAATAAATGAACATGATGTTGAACAACATGCACATTATCAATTATTGAAATCATCACAGGAAAAGCTGCAAGCTACTTTTGATAGTTGCCAAGCAAGTAATGTAGAACAAAATATTAAATTGCAAAATAAAATTGAATCACTCGATAAAAAACTTAAAGAGGGTGATGCAAAATTTAATAACCTTGAACAATTAAATTCTGCAAAACTAACGGACTCAGAACAAGTACTGAAAGAGAAGCTGAGTGAATTATCATCACAATCAGTACAGCTAACAACAGTTACTAAATCAGAAGAAAAACTAAAAGGTTGTTTAGCTGAAGAAGAAAAGAAAAAAATACTACTCTCTAAAGAAGTGGCATCACTCGAAAAAGCAGAGAAAATTCTAACCAAAAACGATAAAGCCAAATCGGCAACACTTGCCGTGCAAAACCAACAAATATCAGCGCTAACATTAGAATTAAACAATACGGTTAGTGAACTCGATTTTATTAAGGCAGAACAAAACCAAAAATCAGCACTAACATCTCAACAACAAACTCAAGAAAAACAAGAATTAGTAGAATATCAACAAGCATCGGAACATTTAAAAGTAGAAGTGGCTGAGCTTAATCAAGAGCTTCTTAATCAAAAAACATTAGTTGAGGCGAAATCAATTGAAGTAGAAAATTACAAAGAGCATTACGAAAAGCTGAAAAGTGAACATCAGGATGAGGTTGAGCAATGGAAATTATCAATTACTAAAAATCAGAAAGAACTTATTAATGCCGTAAAATCTACAGAGCAACTACAAGAAAAATATACGACTTTTGAAGAAACAATTAAAGATAAAAATACGGAACTCGATAAATTGGCTTTAACACTGCTTGATAAAAACGAAACCGTTAAAGCCTTGCAAGAAAAATTAACTGTAGATAAAAAGCAACTTGAAGAACGTTTAGTGCAATCACAGGAAAAAAATACGACTTTTGAAAAAACAATTAAAGATAAAAATACGGAACTCGAAAAATTGGCTTTAACACTGGTTGATAAAAAAGAAACCGTTAATGCCTTGCAAGAAAAATTAATTATAGATAATAAGCAATATGAAGAACGTTTAGCGCAATCACATAATAACGTTCAGGCATTGGAAAAAGAACTTTCTGAAAAAGCAGAGTTTATTAAAGAGTCTCAATTAAGCTATCAACATGATGCTGATGAGCTGCAACAAAAAATTAAAACCTACCAATCACAAGCTTCAAAAAACGATGAAAAAAAAGCGTTTTCAGCGAGACAACTGACACTTTTACAACAGAAAAATAATGAAATCTCTATAGAGTTTGAAAAAGCGCAAGTGTCGATCGAGAACCTTGAAAAAGAAGTCTGTGTATTAAAAGAAGAAACTAAATCCGCACAAATAAATGTAAATACGATTAAACAGCGCGTGGAAGTCAATAGAGAAAAACAAGAGCTTGAGTATGATAAGGCTCGAGAGACTATCAAGATTTTACGGGATGAAAATATAGACTTAAATACTAAATTGGATACACAGGTATCTGAATTAGAAGATAAGCTTCGTGAGTATCGATTGCGATTTGAATATGCTCAAAAGCAATTGTCTAAAGACTGACCTAAATTTGTCAGCACTGGAATATTTAAAATTGGTCTAGGTAGCAAACATTATTTAATAAATAAAACATTAGCATATTCCTTAGGTAACTTAAGAGTAATGAATGAAAATAGATAATGATGTTTACCGTGCAATTGTTCAAAACTCAATAGACGCTATAGTCGTTGCAGACCAATTAGGTAATATCGTTTTTTGGAATGATGCATCTGAAAAACTTTTTGGCTACAATTTTTCGGAAGTGGTCGGTAAATATGTGCATGATATATTACCAGCATACAACCTTCGTGATAAAGCTGATAAATCCTTTAATAAATTTAAGAAAAAAGGTAATGGTCCAGTTATAGGAAATAGCCTGCAGGTTCGAGGTCTTAAGAAAAATGGTAAAGAAGTACACCTGCAATTTAGCCCTAATACTATCGAAGTTGATGGACAGTTGTATATTTTTGCTTTTTTAAGAGACATATCAGACCTTATTAACTTACAGGAAAAATTAAGATGCCAAGCAACGATAGATGAACTTACCGGATTGCTAAATCGACGTTCATATATTGAACGCACCGAAATAGTATTTAATAAGTCAATAAGACATAAACAGCCTTTAACATTAATGATGTTAGATATAGACTATTTTAAGAAAATAAATGATAAGTATGGGCATTTGGTAGGAGATATAACACTCAAAGTTTTTTCTAATGGTGTAGCAAAACTAATTCGAACAGAAGATATTTTAGCAAGGGTAGGAGGAGAGGAATTTATTATAGTTATGGAGAATTTATCAATGGATAGCGCTTTAACTTTGGCAGAAAGAATTCGTTTAGAAGTTGAGAATATGTTAATAAAGGCCTCTGAACATAAAATAAAATTGACAGTAAGTATTGGTCTCGCTTCCAGAAAAAGTGATGATCATTCTCTTGAGTTATTACAACATCGATGTGATAAAGCGCTTTATCAAGCTAAAAATTCTGGACGAAATCGTGTGGAGTTTGCTTAGATGATAGAGACCTCAAAAATAATATTTGAACAAAATGTCTGTTCAATTTATGAAGCTCAACATTTAACTACACGGAACAACAAGTTATAATAACTTATCAATATTAGCTTTTTTGGGTTACTTAAGTGACAAATCAACTCTCATTTTCCAAATTAAATCAATGGCAACAAATCGCATACAGTGCTGCAATTATTGAGCGTATGTTACCTAATTATGAGATGTTTGCTGAGGCTGTAGAATTTGGTGATTATCATTTGTTACGTAATCAACTAGATCTTGTCTGGCAGTGGTTAGATAAAAATAATCGTTGTAAAATTAATTATGAAGCTCAATTATTAAAGTTGGAATTACATATACCAAACCCTGAAGAATTTGATTCTTTTGGCGTATTTCCTGCGTTAGATGTTTGTATGGCATTGGTTTCGTTGTTCCAAATTATGCAAGATAAAGAGAGTGATGGTTGTCTGAGCGTTAGTCGACTTTCTGAAAATAGTGTTCGCTATTATGTTGAGCTTACTTTAGCGCAAGATAAAATGGATGAAAGTGAAGTTATAGAAGAAGAAATAGTTAATCACCCGTTAATGCAGTGGGAACAAGAAACTCAAGTTGAATTGTATGATTTTATAATGCATGCACCAGAAAATAAAAAATCGTGTATTTATGCTAAATCGTTAGTGCTTGAAGAAGGTTTATCTAACCTCGGCATAGAAATCTAATCACCTATATTTTTTAGTATCCTTATCTTTTTACATTATAAAGATAAAGCGCTTATTTTTTGGAGATCTACAATTTTTATCAAAGTATTATCTCCTAGGCCCATCCTACTTATTGCGAATGGCCATCTTTTCGGAATCTACCATGAGATAAATTAAGTGTTGATATTTTAAGCTGTTATTTAAGCTTAGGATGAACGAGTTGAGTGGTAATAATGTAAAAAATCCATTTTAGTCAACGAAATCATTAGATTAACATCTATATTTAGGTAGATTCATTAAACGTGTAGTGAAATTTAATTTAGCAAACAAAAATTGATGAATAATTGAAGCAGTTATTTCGTCAACATATGTAGCTTAGTTTGATAAATGAGTCGGCTTTAAGCCACGCTATATAAACGATAAGCAACTTGTCCTGCTATCTTTTCTTTAATTAAATGCCAGTTATTGGGAAGTTGTTGGTTATTATCTTCACTCTCCATTTCTACATAGATCAATGCATTTTCTGCCAAACTATTTTCCTCAAGTAATATGGCTATTTGTTCTATGAGGCCTTTTCTAAATGGAGGGTCGAGAAAAATAATATTAAATTTTGTTGTGTTTTTTTTAATGAATGTTAAAGCGTCATGTTGAACAACTGACATGTTAGTTGCGTTTAATAATTGCTGGTTTTCCTGTAATTGTTGAGCTGCTGCTTTATTTAACTCAACAAATTCTACCTGTTCAGCGCCTCGTGATAATGCTTCGAAACCAAGTCCACCAGAACCAGCGAAACAATCCAAACAAAGACTTTCTGGTAGATAGGGCATTAGCCAATTAAAGACAGTCTCCTTAACTCTATCTGTTGTTGGCCTTAAGCCCTCGGCCATTAATACAGGAAGTTTTCTACCTCGATATTTACCCGCAATGATACGAATACTGCCCTTTGAGGTATTTTTATTAGGTTGTTTTCTTTGTTTGTTCATAACTTCGCCAGCTTTTGTTTTTTGTATTGTTTTTAGATGCTACTATAGCTGCGATTTTATCCTTGTTTACCGTATTATTGCTATTGTTATCGATGGCTCAGAGAAGAATTTATTGTTATGTCTAAAAAGAAAGGTATGTTTTCCTGGTTAGGTTTAGGTCGTCAAAAAGATGAAGCTGTTGGAGAATCAACAAATAATATTGATGATAAAGAACAACTAATTGAGGAAGAAAAAGCGTTAGAAATAGAAAAAGATGCAAAAATAACGTCATCTGAAGTTGTTATCGTTAACGAAGTCGTAGACGCTATCTTGCCAGAGCCAGAGCCAGAGCCAGAGCCAGAGCCAGAGCCAGAGCCAGAGCCAGAGCCAGAGCCAGAGCCAGAGCCAGAGCCAGAGCCAGAGCCAGAGCCAGAGCCACTAACACCTGAAACAATAGCGCCTGTGAAGGTGGGTTTTTTCACTCGTCTAAAACAAGGTTTATCTAAAACACGCCAAAATATTGGTGGTGGTATCTTTAGCCTCTTTCGAGGAAAAAAAATTGATGATGATTTATTTGAAGAATTGGAAACACACCTGTTACTTGCAGATGTTGGTATTGAGACGACCACCAAGATTATCACTTCCTTAACGGATACCGCTAATAGAAAGCAATTAAAAGACGCTGAAGCCTTGTATGGATTATTAAAAATAGAACTTAAAAAAATTATTGAGCCTGTTAGTCAACCTCTTAACATTCCCAACAATGACGGCCCTTATGTTATTTTGATGGTAGGTGTAAATGGCGTAGGTAAAACAACAACGATAGGTAAGCTGGCAAAACAATTTCAAGCAGAAGGTAAGTCCGTTATGCTTGCTGCCGGTGATACGTTTAGGGCCGCGGCTGTAGAGCAATTACAAGTGTGGGGAGAACGTAATAATATCCCTGTGATTGCACAACAAACTGGTGCTGATAGCGCGTCTGTTATTTTTGATGCCATTAGTGCAGCAAAAGCTAGAAAAGTTGATGTATTAATTGCTGATACAGCAGGACGACTACAAAATAAAAATCACTTAATGGAAGAACTTAAAAAAGTAGTTCGGGTGATGAAAAAGCTCGATGAGAATGCCCCTCATGAGGTGATGTTAACCCTAGATGCAGGCACAGGACAAAATGCGTTAAGTCAAACGGCATTATTTGATCAAGCTGTAGGATTAACAGGATTAACTATTTCTAAACTCGACGGTACCGCAAAAGGAGGGGTTGTTTTTGCTATTGCAGATAAACACAATATTCCTATTCGTTATTTGGGTGTAGGTGAAGGCATAGATGATTTACGACCTTTCAACGGTGATGATTTCATAGATGCACTCTTTAGCGATGAAAGTGCTATTTCTTGATGTTAACTCAACAGAGTAACGTGTAATTTTATGATCCGTTTTAATAATGTTAGTAAATCATATGCCGGTGGGTTTCTTGCTCTTAATCAAGTGACGTTTGATTTGGCTGCAGGTGAAATGGCATTTCTAACCGGACACTCTGGTGCTGGTAAAAGTACATTACTTAAACTGATGTGTTTAATGGAGAAACCTAGTAATGGTAGCGTGATGATTAACGGTACTGAGCTTTCATCTATTAAGTATAAAGAAATCCCCTATGTAAGACGTGGTATAGGGATGATTTTTCAAAATCATAATTTACTAATGGACCGCACTGTTTTTGATAATGTCGCATTACCGCTTATTATTGAAGGTTATAGTCACAAAGAAACCAAGAAAAAAGTTGAAGCAGCGCTAGAAAAAGTTCGTTTAAGCAGTAAGTTACGTTGTTATCCTAGTATGTTATCTGGTGGCGAACAGCAGCGCGTCGGCATTGCCCGCGCATTAGTTAATAAACCGCCTATTCTCTTAGCAGATGAACCCACAGGTAACCTTGATCCTAAATTATCATTAGATATTATTAACTTATTTGAAGAGTTCAATGATTTTGGTGTCACGGTGTTAATTGCCACTCATGACTTAGGTTTAATTGCTCGCATGAAATATCGAACATTGACCCTTAAACAGGGGAGTATGATCACTGACGGCGTTATTGAAGGGCTACAAGTGCAAGGAGCTAGTGATGAATAGCTTAACCGTTAGCAGTCAACGTAAGCGCGGTTTTTCAGAAAAAGTGGTTGCCCGTTTTGTTCGGCATTTGCAACAAGCGATTGGTAGTTTAGGTGACTTATGGCGTACACCATTTACTTCTATTATGACCGTTTTGGTTTTAGGTATTAGTTTAACATTACCAGCCACTCTACATCTATTTGTTAAAAATGCAAAAACGGTTACTGAGCAATGGGGATCGGCATCTGAAATAACATTATTTCTCAAATTATCTGTAAATGATAAATCGGCAAAAAATTTGGTTCGACGTATTCGCCTTCAACCCGATGTTGCCAAAGTTGATTATATTTCTGCTGATCAAGCGTTAGACGAATTTAAGTTATTGTCTGGTTTTGGCCAAGCATTAGAATATTTAGATGATAATCCTTTACCTGCGACCATTTTAGTTACGCCTACAAAGCGGGCGAGTCAAGCTCTAGCTGCACGTGAGCTATTAGAAAAATTAGAAAAAGAGCGAGAGGTTGATCAAGGTAAACTTGATTTGGAATGGTTATCTCGATTAGAAGCTATGGCTGTACTTATTGAAGATATGGTTATTAGTATTGCTCTTTTGTTATGTTTATCAGTTGTTTTAATCATTGGAAATACCATTAGACTTGCCATTTTAAATCAAAAAGATGCTATAGCTGTGATGAAACTTGTAGGAGCAACTGATAATTTTATTCAACGACCTTTTTTATATTCAGGTATTTGGTATGGAATTTTAGGGGGGGTATTAGCGAGTTTTTGTGTTGCGCTTTTGGCTCAATATTTAACCGGAGCTCTACGGCATTTAACTAATTTGTATCAAAGCAACTTTACTTTACAAGGTTTATCATTTTCAGAAGTGATTTTGTTAATTTCTGCTGCAGTATTTCTTGGTTTATTAGGTAGTTATATATCTGTACGTCAACATATTAGAGCCATTGAACCTACAGCAGATTGATGTTTTAAGATTGTCAGCTTAACATTTGAACAGCCCCGAACATGGCTGATTTATGAACATCGCTAGACATTTCACTGTCTATCTTGAGTTTACTAGCTATATTTTCAGTTGCTTGCCTGTTTCAATGTTTTTTGCCATAGATAAATATTCAGCTAAATAATTATTTCCTATAATTAATGCTGATTTTATTTCCTCGTGAACAGGCAATACCGCAAGCAGCGCCACTAGTTCATGATCTAAAATACCACCTAATTAGTGATAAAATTCAGATTAAAAATGCCTTTGGTGAGTTTTCAATATTTTTTTGTTGCGCAGACATTTTTTAAGCTCCAAGTTGCCTGATCAGGAGCAATATTTGGAAAACAATTAAACTCACCACTTCGAAAAAGTAATTCGTAGGCGATAACTTCCTGTTCAATATTTAAGATGGTTTACGTGCAATGTATGAATACAAGGTACCCTCAAGGTAACAAAGCTTATTATTATCTGTTTAGTTCAGGCTCGATAAAGGGTAATAGTTAAAAATTAATTAGATTAGTTACAAATTTACACATTATATTTTGTTAAATATGAAAGTGTTTGTTGTTTCAACGTGTCTGTTAAGTTAATGTTGATTTTTCCCATCGCGAATTCCTAAAAGTAGTGCTATAATCGCGAACTAGAATATTGAAATGAAATGGAGTTATTGAATGAGTAAAGCAATGCAAACGATGGCGCTAACTGTTCCCCAAAGTGGTAGCATTGAAGCGTACATGCAATCTGCATACAGTATCCCAATGCTTACTGCTGATCGAGAGCATGAGCTGGCCACTCGTTTATATTCTGAAAATGATTTACAGGCGGCACAAGAGCTAATTATGTCGCACCTACGATTTGTTATTCATATTGCTAAAGGCTATGCCGGTTATGGTTTACCACAAGCTGATTTAATTCAAGAAGGTAATGTTGGCTTAATGAAGGCGGTAAAACGCTTTAATCCTGAAGTTGGTGTTCGACTTGTTTCATTTGCGGTGCATTGGATAAAAGCTGAAATTCATGAATTTGTTTTACGTAATTGGCGCATTGTTAAAGTGGCTACAACCAAGGCTCAACGTAAATTATTTTTTAATTTAAGAAAAAATAAGAAACGTTTGGGTTGGTTTAGCAATGATGAAGTAAATAATGTTGCAGAAACGCTTGGCGTATCAACTAAAGATGTTTTGGAAATGGAATCTCGAATGAGTAACCAAGACCAAGCATTTGAATTATCGTCGGATGATGACGACGGTGCTAGTTCTGGAAGTTTTTCTCCTGCTCAATATCTTGAAGATAAAGACTCTGAATTAGCTACTCTCGTAGAAGATCAAAACTGGGAAAATCACGCCAATAAACGTTTAAGTAATGCATTAGTGTGTTTGGATGAACGAAGCCAAGATATTATTCGTAAACGTTGGTTGACCGACGATAAAATAACCTTGCAAGAGCTTGCTAATAAATATCAGATATCAGCAGAGCGTGTGCGCCAATTAGAGAAAAATGCGTTAAATAAACTCAAAAACTCAATGGCGGCTTAATAAATTAAGTTTCTTCAAAAACCGGCGATAGCCGGTTTTTTTATAAGCATAACCCTTTGTTTACTCTCAATATTAAAAAGAGTTAAATGTTTTATATTTAATGGCTCTTTTTTTCTCAATTTATACTAGCTAAGTCATGTTATTTTGATAAACTAATCGCTTAAAAATAATACTAATAATAAAAATGGATAGGCCTAAATGGAAGTCGGGGCGAAAAATAATATAGGAGCTGCTCGCCAGTTACCTAAGTTAAAGTCGTTATTAAAAAAATATCGTCAGGTAAAAACGATGCAGTCTGGATTACTTAAATTGTCAGAATTGGCAAGTACGGTAACTGACATTAATTCTTTTTATCTTGCACTTGAATCTGTAATCAAAACATTATTGATTACAGACAGTTTCCATATTGTTTTAGCTAATTCAAATCATCAATTGGCTCTTGCCCATTGTCATAATCCTCTCGAAAAACGTTTACTTGAACATTTTACGGTAAATAACTGGCATCATAGCTTAACTCGAATAGTTTATGATGGCTCAGAGTTTGTTCATTGTAATTCAGCAGAAAGAAGAGATTTAATTAAGGGTAATGACCATCCTGAATCGACTTGTATAGATTGGCTTGGTGTGCCATTAATACGAGGACATCAGGTTATTGGTGTTATTGCCTTACAAAGTTACGATGAAAAGTTATATTTTGATGACCGGGATTGTCAACTATTACAATTTATAGCAGAGCATTTGGTCACGGCGATAGATAGAGTCCGTAGTCGAGAATTGTTAGAGCGTAGTATAAAACAACGCACTCAAAAACTTACAGCGACCAACAGTAAACTTCAATTAGAGATTGCTGAGCGACAAAAAGCGGTAAAAATCCATAAAGCGTTATTATCTATTGCAGAGGTAACTGCGTCGTCTCAAGATATTGAACAGTTTTATTCAGCTCTCCATAAAGAAGTTAATACTTTATTATTCGCAAAAAATTTATACATAGCCCTTGTTTCACCTGAGAGTGATAGGATCGAATTTCCTTATTATAGTGATGAGAAGTTATCTCCGGCATTACCACGAAAATTTGCCAATGGTTTAACGGAATTGGCAATAAAGACAGCTGAGCCCTTGTTAATCACCCAGAATAAAATTATGACGTTGGTTGAAAATGGTGCAGTAAAGTCGAAGCCTTTAAACGCTAAGTATTCCAAAAAAATTATGTCTAAAGCATGGTTAGGAGCTCCTTTAATAGATCAAGGGGAAATATTTGGTGTACTTGCCATCCAACATTACCAAAATGATAATGCATATCAACAAAGCGATTTAGAACTTATACGTTTTGTTAGTCATCATATTGCGACGGCTATTCTACGTATTCGCACACAAACAAAAATACAAAAAAGCAATGAAGAACTCGAAAAAATTATAAATGAGCGTACGCAAGAACTACAAGCAACTAATTTAAATTTACGTATGCAAATTGAAGAACGCCGTAAAGCCGAAGCACAGCTATACCATGAAGCACATCATGATGCGCTGACAAAATTACCTAACAGAGCAATGTTTTCCGATCGTTTAACTTATGCGCTTCGTCATTTAAAACGCCACCCAAATAATCGTTTTGCCGTACTATTTATTGATTTAGATAGGTTTAAAATGATTAATGATACATTGGGTCATCATGCAGGAGATCTGTTTCTTATTGAAATAGCAGTAAGGTTACAAGAGTGTGTACGAGACAATGATATCTTAGCGCGCTTGGGTGGTGATGAGTTTGTTATTTTGCTTGATTCTTTGCAGTCAACAGAGGATGTTGAAGAAGTTACCTCAAGAATTATTACTGCTATAGAACAACCATTTAGCGTAGAGGGACATACATTATATTCTAACGCGAGCATTGGTATCGCAATGTGTAATAGCCAATATAATGATGCTAATGAAATTTTACGAGATGCAGATGCTGCTATGTATCAGGCAAAAAGTATGGGTCGTGGCCGCTATGTTTTCTTTGACGAAAGTATGCGTGAACAACTTATTGCTAATATGACATTAGAACAAGAACTAAGAGTCGCAGTTAAAGAGCAACAATTTGAATTACATTATCAAAAAATAACCAACCTTAAAAATGATGATGCCATCGGTTATGAAGCTCTACTCCGCTGGCAACACCCAAGAAAAGGTTTATTAACACCTTGTGAGTTTCTGTACATAGCTGAAGATACAGGGATGATTTTAGACATTGAAACCTGGGTAGTTAAGGAAGTTTGTTTACAATTGAAGTATTGGCAGGACTCGGTTGAGCAGCAAAATGTATTTATTGGTATTAATTTATCCGATCGTCATTTAACTCAAGCTAATCTAGTAACTAAATTAATTACGCTTATTCAAGAAAATACAGATGAACCCCATCGCTTAATTCTTGAGTTTAATGAATCAGCTTTTAATCAACATACTGACCTTCCATTAAAAGGGTTACGTAAATTAAAAGAACATGGTGTGAAATTGGCGCTTGATGACTATGGCGCGGGACAATCGTCATTCAACTTTTTACATAAGTATCCATTTGAATTTATTAAACTTGATCGTAGTTTTATTCGAATGTTAAATAATAGTGAGAAAAAGTTATCATTAGTTAAGGCGTTACATGATTTAGGTGGATATTTTGGCTATCGTTTAGTTGCTGAGGGTATTGAATCAGCAGACATGTTGAAAAAACTTAAAGATATTGGTTGTGAATTTGGTCAGGGGTATCATATTAGTCGACCAAGTAAAATAGAACATGAAGCGCCCGATGAAAAAATAATAAAGCTGGCTAGAGGTTAATAGGGTTTTAGGGAGAAATATAAGATTAACCCTTATAAAAATGCCCCTCTACCCTTAATGCGATGCCAGGTGATGTGGCATAGCTTTCTTTTTTAGACCATTCTAAGAAAGGTTCGACTTCAAAAAACAGCCATTTCTGAAATTTATTGAATCGATAACGATAGCTTAATGTATATTTATCAATGAAAAATCCTTGCGTACCATTTCTTTCTCCTTGTACTTGTAAGCCTACAATTGATGCTGAACTTTCATTTAGTTGATTAAGCCGATAAAAACCATGCTTCCATTTTATTCCTTTAAAAGACTCCGAACCGCGAATACTGTAGTCAATTCGTAGTTGTTTATGTTTATCTTGTTGGTAATTGTATTCAAGTAAGAGACGACTACCAAAGCCATCATTTAGAAAATAATTAATTGAAGGTTCAACTTTAAAATTATGAGTGTTGTTCCATGAGAAGCGGCGTTTATGACGAGCTTGAACAAATATATTTCCACCTGAGATGCCAAGTCTAGTATCGGTAAATCTATTTTTTTCCTTTTTATAGATATAGCGTAATGTAGCCGAAAAATTTTCTTCCGTGGTTCTTGTTTGTGTTGATACGCTCTCTAGAGGTAACAAATCTTGTTCAACCTCACTATCATCAGAAAAGATCAGGTCAACTTTATTTTCAAAGTTTGGTAATTTTAGCTTTATGCGGAATCTACTTTCAACGTCATTCCAATCTCCACTTTTGGGCTTCCAACCAAAACGTATTCTAGCGTTGGTTTTTAAGTCTTTTGCAGTATTTTCTTCATCAGTGAAAAAATTATCAAACCATACGGCTGATTGATAGACAGAATTAGAAACAGATTCATGAAAATTGGTTATCCAATAGGCGTCGTTTAATATAGGATCATTTGCCTCAAATTCAGCTGTTTTATCTTTTGTTCGTTCTTGAGCGAATACCAATGAATTGTTACAAAGTGATACCGTAACATACGCATAGAGCAAGGTTTTTGTTAATCCTTTAAACAAAGTTTGTTTTACCTCATAAAATTAATGTTGGAAAAGGTGATTTTTGTCATTAACACTTTATAATAGACTTACTTAAATTATAATAGACTTACTTAAATTATAGGAGATTTTCATGGGCGGTATAAGTATTTGGCAATTATTAATTGTTGCCGTTATTGTTGTTTTACTTTTTGGCACAAAAAAATTACGTAATTTAGGCTCCGACTTAGGATCAGCTGTCAAAGGATTTAAAAATGCCGTGACGGATGAAAATTCTAAAAGTGATGAGAATACCGAAAGCAAGTCTTCTGAAACGCTCAACGATAAATCTACAGTTGAAAATTCAGTTGATGTTAAAGAAAAAGATCAGGTCTAGTTCGTGTTTGATATAGGTTTTTGGGAGCTTTTACTGATCGCTTTAATGGCTTTGGTAGTTCTTGGTCCCGAGCGGTTGCCGGTGGCAATAAGAACTGTGCGAGAATGGATTAGTGGTGTTCGCAGCTTTAGTGATAGCGTCAAAACAGAGCTAAAAGAAGAGTTACGTATTCAAGAGTTACATAGTAATTTGAAAAAAGCTGAAGAGTCTAATTTACAGAATTTGTCCCCAGAGGTTTCTGAGTCGTTGAAAACATTGAAAGATGCGGCGGAAATGGTTAATCGACCCTATCAAACAGGTGATGCAACCTTAAATAAGATATTTCCGAATGATAAAGATAACGAAAAGTAGAGTTAATGAGTACTTCCAATCCGACAAATTATACGTTATTTGACCATTTACTAGAACTCCGTACTAGGCTACTACATGCTGTTGCAGGAGTTTTAGTTGTTTTTTGCTCATTGATATATTTTGCTCAAGACATTTATCAATTTGTGGCTGAACCTCTGCTTGCAACCATGCCGGACGGAACGCAGATGATTGCAACTGATGTCGCATCACCATTTTTTGCGCCGTTTAAATTGACTATTGTTTTGTCTACGTTTGTTGCTATGCCATATATTTTATATCAAATATGGTCATTTGTTGCTCCAGGCTTATATCGCAATGAAAAACGATTAGTTGCGCCGCTGATGCTTGGCAGTACGTTATTATTTTATAGTGGTATTGCCTTTGCTTATTTTATTGTTTTTCCTGTTGTCTTTGCTTTTTTTAATTCAGTTGCGCCTGAAGGGGTGACTATAGCAACAGACATTAGTAGCTATCTTGATTTTGTTTTAAAGTTGTTTTTTGCTTTTGGAGCTGCATTTGAAATTCCCGTTGCGATAATCTTGATGTGCTGGTCTGGGGTGACAACCCCTGATAGTTTAAGGACAAAAAGACCATACGTCGCAGTGGGAGCATTTGTTATCGGGATGTTGTTGACACCACCAGACATTATTTCACAGACAATGCTAGCCGTTCCTATGTTATTGTTGTTTGAAATTGGAATATTGATTGCCTCTTTTTATCATAAAAAAGAAGAAGAAAAAGATGAAATTGAAACTAAGGATATTAGCTAATGTTTAACAAAGTAATGAGTATTGTATTAGGTTTTTTGTTTTTACCAAATATTGTTGTGGCTGAAACTTTGGTTGAGCGCATGAACGCATGTGCACAAACAAAAGATAGCTTAGTCAGGTTAATGTGTTACGACAACCTTGCCAAAGGCGATTTATTGTTAAAAAATAATATCAAAGATATTGAATTAAAGGTGACGGACAAAAAGCCTATTGTATCGAAGAAAATTCCGTCAAGCTCTGCCACTGCTAAAGTTAAAAATAAAGATGATAGTTTTGGTGAAGAACATTTAGTCAAAGAGAAAAGACATGATGGGATTAAACAAGTCAACTTTATTATCGCTAGTGTTGATAAAGATATTCGGGGTAATTTACGATTCGTTTTTGAAAATGGCCAAGTTTGGAAGCAAATAGGTGAAAGTCACTTTTCGGTTAAAGTTAAGGAGCATGTGAAAATATCTAAAGGCATGCTTGGTGCTTTTTATCTTAAGAAACTTAACCAAAACAAAAGTATCAAAGTTAAACGTATCAAATAAAGGCTAATACTTTGATTGATATTGGTGTTAATTTAACAAATAACCGTTTTGATAAAGACTGTGATGAGGTCATTTCAAGAGCAATATCAAGCGGTGTGAATGGTTTGCTGGTAACCGGAACCAATATTTTAGAAAGTAAAAAAGCTATTGAATTGTGTCAAAGATATCCTGGATATTTAAACTGTACTGCAGGTATCCACCCTCATTATGCGGATAATGCTCAATATGATTATATTGATGTAATAAAAGAACTGGCAGACAGTTTATTTGTAAGAGCTGTTGGTGAATGTGGGTTAGACTTCAATCGTAATTTTTCAACTCCTGACAATCAAATTAAAATATTTTCAAGTCAAATTGTGCTTGCGGCAGAGCTCAATTTGCCTATTTTTTTGCACCAGCGTGATGCCTTTGATAAATGGTATCAACTACTACTTCCCTATATTGATAAAATACCTGCAATGGTTGCTCACTGTTTTACAGGGTCAACAAGTGAGCTACAACAATGTTTAGATGCAGGCATGTATATTGGAATAACAGGGTGGTTATGTGATGAACGGCGTGGAAAAGAGCTAAGGGAGGCGGTTCAACTTATTCCCTTAGAGCGATTAATGATTGAAACCGATGCTCCATATCTAACACCGAAATCCATAAGACCCAAACCTAAAAGTAGTCGTAATGAACCAAGTTATTTACCTTATATTGTTCGCACTTTAGCAGAACTTACCGACTACACAGAGCAACAACTCATCAAACAAACAGAGCTTAATACTCGCCGAATTTTTAGCTGGGACGGCTAAAAATGAAAAGAAAAAACACATACCTTGGTATTTTTGTATTATTAACATCACTGTTATTAATACAGCTATTTTCAATCAGCGATTTGAGTGCAATATCGTCTGGAAAAATGGTGGGTTACTCTATTCTGTTAGAGAATCAACAAAATCCGGCCTCCCAGATAAATAATGACCCATTTAATGAGGGCTTTGCGATAGGAGGGGCCTTTGCCTTATCTATTTTCTTATTCTTCTTTTATATCGCTCATTCAAAGAGAACTATTTTATTACTTAGTGGCTACTTTTTTATTCGAGCCATACTTTTAGCTATGCTGCTAAAGCCTGTTTTAGAAAGTGAAGTGTTTTTACTGGTTTTTACTAAACTAAATTTACTCTTTTTATTGATAGCTTCAGATATTATTCTCTTTTGGTTTAGTCAGGTATTGTTTGATATAAAAAAACATCTTCCAAAAATCTCAAAAGCCTTAAAATACCTTATATTCTCGTTCTTATTATACCTGCCCATTAGTATGTTTTTAGAAATAAAAATGAGCTTTTATTTGGGGATATTAATCCATTTACTTGCGAACATATTTTTATTTACATTAAGTATTTCATTGCTGAAAAGGTCTCAACGTTTGGCGATATTATTTACGGCTTTTATTTTTATAGAAATTATATTTTCACTGGTAAACCCAATCGCTTTAATTGGCTTTAATATCGATGTTTATGGAGAGTTACCTTACTTATATAGTATATCTTTCTGGTTAAGTGGCTTATTGACTATTTTTATTTTAAGTCGAAATAATCATTATCAAACTCAAGATAAACAGCGTGCTCAGCAGCAAGTACTAGAAATTGCGATGACTTCAAAAAAAGCTCAAGAAGAATTATTGGCATTACAAGAAGAAGACCAAGAATTATTGGAGAGTCGAGTACAAGAACGTACTTTAGAGCTAAATATTGCTCTTCAGGAGCTTGAATATGCAAATAAAGAACTCGCAGAGAAAAATACTTTAGATGAGTTGACTGGCTTGTTTAATCGAAGACACTATGATCAAAAAATAATTGCTGAACATCGACGTAGTCGACGAAATTTAACGCCATTAAGCTTAGTTATGATTGATATTGATCATTTTAAGAACGTAAATGATACCTATGGACATCTTGCGGGTGATCAATGTTTGGTTTGGTTAGCCGCAAAAATTAAAACATGTTTGGGTCGTGGTACCGATATTGGCTGTCGATATGGCGGCGAAGAATTTTGTCTAATCCTGCCGGAAACTGATACACAAGGTGCTATAGCTTTGGCTGAAGAATTACGTTTAGCTGTGTGCGCTCAAAGTGTTACATGTCAAAATGTAGATATCGAACTAACAATTAGTTGTGGTGTTAGTACGTACCAACAAGAAGCAGAAGCGTTACCTGAACAACTATTTTCTGCAGCTGATAAAGCACTATATATGGCGAAAAATAATGGCCGTAATCAAGTGCAACAACAAAAATTAATTGAAACATTACCTTCCTATGGAGTTATTAATGAATAATATTTTTAGCCAATACCCTGCTCGTCGTATGCGTCGAATGCGAAAAAATGATTTTACTCGACGGTTAATGGCCGAAAATCAACTTACTGTTAATGATTTAATTTATCCTGTATTTGTTATTGAGGGTGAAAATAAGAGAGAAATAATCGACTCTATGCCGGGAGTTGAACGTAAGAGTATTGATTTATTATTGGAAGAGGCTCAGGAATTGGTAGAATTAGGTATTCCTGCTATTGCTATTTTTCCGGTAACACCAGCAAATGCCAAATCGTTAATGGCAGAAGAGGCCTATAGTCCAAATGGTCTTGCACAAAGAGCAGTTAAAGCTTTAAAGGCCAAGTTTCCTGAACTTGGAGTCATCACAGATGTTGCTTTAGATCCATTTACAACACATGGACAGGATGGGATCTTAGGTACCACAGGTGAGGAAGAAGGTTATGTACTAAATGAGGTTACCAAAGATATATTAGTTAAACAGGCGTTATCTCACGCGAAGGCAGGTGCAGATATTGTTGCGCCTTCAGATATGATGGATGGGCGTATAGGTGCGATACGTGAAGCATTGGAGCAAGATGGCTATGTTAATACTAAAATATTGGCCTATTCAGCAAAATATGCTTCTCATTATTATGGTCCTTTTCGTGACGCCGTTGGTTCAGCTAGTAATATAAAAGGTGGTAATAAACACTCTTACCAAATGGATCCAGCAAATGGTGATGAAGCACTTCATGAAGTAGCACAGGATATTTACGAAGGTGCTGATATGGTGATGGTGAAGCCTGGCATGCCATATTTGGATATTGTTCGTCGAGTTAAAGATACCTTTCATGTGCCTACTTACGCATACCAAGTGAGTGGTGAATATGCGATGCATATGGCGGCAATTCAAAAGGGTTGGTTAGCTGAGAAACCTTGTGTTATGGAAAGTCTTTTAGCATTTAAGCGCGCAGGGGCTGATGGCATTTTGACTTATTTTGCAAAGCAAGTCGCTTATTGGTTAAAAGAAACATAAAAGTATAACTAATAACAGCTCAATCTGTTTATTTTGTCGGTTAAAATCTATTTAACTGATAAAATAAACCGTGTTCTATTCCATTTATTATTTAATCTTAATGCCTAGCTATAAACAATCACTTATTTCTTTACACAGCGCTGTTTTACTTTTTGCATTATCGGGATTATTTGCTAAGTGGCTTAATATGCCAGCGAGCTATATTGTTTTTGGTAGAGCATTTTTTGCAGCCGTTGCTCTTGCCATTTTTGTTTTATTGATAAAAAGACAATCTTTACATCTCAAAAAAGCGTTATTTTTACCATTAATGGCAACGGGCATCGTTTTAGCTTTTCATTGGGGTAGCTTTTTTTATGCAATTCAAATATCCAGCGTTGCAATCGGGTTAATAACTTTTGCGAGTTTTCCTGTTTTTGTAAGCTTTTTGGAGCCACTTTTATTTAATGAACGCTTTCATTATCTATCTCTTGTGCAGGCATTATTAATTATTCTTGGAATTTATTTGATATTGCCAGAGGGAGAATTGAGTGCTGATATTATAGATGGCGCTTTATGGGGAATATTATCCGCATTTTCCTTTGCGTTATTAACGTTATTAAATCGAAAGTTTGTAGCTAAGGTTTCAGCGAAAAAAGTCGCTTTTTATCAAAATACCTGTGCATTTATTTGCTTATTGCCAATGGTCATCATGAAGCCTATTGCCATTACATCGTCGCAGTTAACGGTATTGATTATTTTAGGTGTGATATTTACTGCTGTTGCCCACTCATTGTTTAATCATTCGCTAAAAGTTGTCAAAGCACATACTGCGAGTATAGCGATAAGCTTAGAGCCGATATACGGTATTGTTGCGGCTTACTTTTTGTTAAATGAACAAATCACTATAATGATGATTCTGGGTGGTGTAATTGTTATTGCTACGAATGTTTGGGCGACAAGGACGGCAGCGGAACAAAAATAATTAAGTTAATGATAATTTATGTTTAGAGACAGGTTAATAATCGATAAATAATCATTTTCTTGTCGTAATCCATCTTTTATTAATGGGTGTTGTGCAAGCCATTTTCTTGGTAAATACAAATTAATGACATCATCACGAACATCTATTTTGTAAATAGGTAAGGTCTCATCTTTTCGGCGTTGGCATAAAATAACAGCTAAACGTAGAATAGTTAACAAATAGCAGGCTTCTTGATAAGTGGTTTCGGATTGAGATCGTAATGCATTAATATCAATATCACCCTTGTAAAGTAGTACAAGGACAGTAATTAATTGACGCTCTTTTTGCACAAAGCCAGGTAACTCAGTATGTTTTAAAATATAAGCACTGTGCTGTTGATGCTGTTTATACTCCAATAATAATCCTACTTCATGTAAATCACAGCTTGCCTCTAGCAAAGTCAAATGTTGAGATTTATTTAGTACTCTTGCTTTCTCGAAGTATTTAAATATGGTATTTATTTGTTTTTTAATTCTTTTCGTGTGCGCCATATCGACATGAAATTTTTCGGTTAATGAATTAATAGTCCTCTGGCGAATACTAATGTCTTTGCTTTTTGGCAACATTTCATAGAGCAGGCCTTCTCGAAGGGCGCCGCTGGAAAGTTGGATTTCTTTAATAGCAAAAACTTCAAATATGGCAATCAAAATAGCTAAACCACTTGTAATAACCGGAGTTCGCTCTTTAGCTAAACCTAATAGATTGATTTTCTCTATGTTTTTACAGTTAATAAGATTTTGTTTTATCTCATTTAGGTATTTTAAAGTGATGCCCGTGGTTTGATGATTGAAGTGTTGCATTTCTGCTAAAGCTTGAAGAGTACCTGAACCACTTAAGGCAATCTCCCAAGCTGTCTTTTGGTAAGATTCTAATAAAGGTTCTATTAATTTTTTAGCGGATTGAATAGCTTTAGTAAAGGCAGATGTAGTAACTTCACCATTAGAAAAAAAAAGATTATTAAAGGTGACACAGCCCATATTAATACTGGTTATGTGTTTTATGGAATAATTATCACCGATAATTAGCTCTGTACTTGCGCCACCAATATCAATGACAAAGCGTTTTGAAGCACAACAACTGGTATGCGCTACGCCTAAATAAATTATTTCAGCTTCTTGTATGCCACTGAGTAAATTGATTCTTTGACCAAGAATATCATGTGCTTTATTTAAAAAAGCACCTCTATTAGAAGCCAGTCTTAGCGTTGCAGTTGCAACAATACGTACGTTTTCTTGAGGAATATCCTGTAGTCGTTCAGCAAAAAAACACAGACATTCCAATCCTCTTTCGATGGCCGCATCATCGAGTAAATTCTCAGAATTTAATCCAGATGCGAGGCGAACTTTACGTTTTACTTTATCAACAACCTGTACACTGCCAGCGACAAGGCGAGTAATCAACATGTGAAAACTATTGGAGCCTAAATCAATGACAGCGTACAAAGGTGACGTCATAGAAACTAGTACCTACGACCTCTATTACCACTACTTGCGCGACCTCTATTTTGCCCGCCATTATGTGGTTTATGGCGTCTTGGACGAGGTTTTGGTGTTGGTAAGTCTGTAAGTAATGCATCAGCATCATAATTACTGACAGGCAATGCATGCTCTATGTAGTCTTCTATGGCTGGAAGATTAAATACAGAGTCTTCGCAGGCAAAGCTTATAGCATGTCCTGTGGCGCCTGCTCGTCCTGTTCGACCAATACGATGAACGTAATCTTCACAATCATCAGGTAAGTCATAATTAAAAACGTGAGTAACACTTGGAATATGTAGTCCACGAGCAGCAACATCTGTTGCTACCAATACCTCTAACTTACCATTAGTGAAATCATCAAGAATTCTAAGACGTTTATTTTGAGCAACATCACCTGTTAATAAACCGACGCGAATTTTGTCTGCTGCTAGATGAGCATGAAGCTTTTCACAAACATGTTTGGTATTTGCAAATATTATCGCCTTGTCAGGCCATTCTTCTTCAATAAGTGTTTGTAATAAAGACATTTTATCTTCATTTGAAGGATAAAATAATTCTTCAGTTATACGGCTGTTTGTTTTTTGGTCAGGTTCCACTTCGACACTTGTAGGGTCATTCATATGCTCAAAGGCAAGCTCTTTAACCCTAAAGGATAGAGTTGCAGAAAATAGCATGCTTAATCTATCTGCGGCAGGTGGCATTTTATTGAACATATAACGAATATCTTTGATAAAACCTAAATCGAACATTCGATCAGCCTCATCTAGAACAATAACTTCAATATTTGTTAAGTTATAAATACCCTGTTTTAAATAATCCAATAGGCGACCACAAGTGCCAATCAAGATATCAACGCCAGCTTGCAACTCTAAGCGTTGGCTTTCATAGCCTTCACCGCCATAGACAACGCCAACCCGTAGACCCGAAGCTTTAGCCATTTCAATCGCATCCCGATGAATTTGTATAGCTAACTCACGTGTCGGAGCCATAATCAATGCTCGTGGTTGATTATGGGTTGGATTTGGCTTTTGTAGCAAAGTATGGAAGGTTGCCGCTAAGAAAGCGATGGTTTTCCCCTCGCCCGTTTGGGCTTGGCCTGCAATATCAGTACCTTTTAATAAAACAGGTAATGATTTCGCTTGAATAGCTGTGCAATATTGAAAACCCATGGCATCAAGACCGGCCACGACTTGCGAAGCAAGATTAAGTTCTGAGAACTTTATTTCAGTTAAGTGTGTTTTTTTCATAGCGCGTAGCTTAACAGGTTAGCTAGTTAATAAAAAACGGTATTAACTATTAGTTAATAATTAAACCTACTAGTGTACTCTTTGAATAAATTAGCCATGTGAATATACATAATAATTATTTATTTTATTTTTTGCTATCACAGGAAGGACTTTGATACTTGGCTATTAATTATCTTGAGGGTATAATCCTCCCCAGTTTGGCTTTTTGCCTTTATCAACGGAGAACGAAATGAGCGATAATATTGTTCAGTTAACAGATGACAGTTTTGAAACTGACGTAATTAAAGCATCAGGCCCTGTCTTAGTTGACTTTTGGGCGGAATGGTGTGGCCCATGTAAAATGATTGCCCCACTACTAAGTGAAGTCGCTGACGAGTATGAAGGTAAGGTAACGATTGGAAAATTAAATATTGACCAAAACGATGCAACACCACCAAAATATGGTATTCGCGGTATTCCAACGCTTTTATTATTTAAAGATGGTGTAATAGCCGACACGAAAGTTGGTGCGTTATCAAAAACACAATTAAAAGAATTTATAGATAAAAATTTATAATCATTCTGTTAAGGCTCGTGATTTTACGAGCCTTTTATCAATAATAAACTGTGTTTTTTTAAAGATACACACTTTGTTACTTTACGAATTTTAATTTTAATGCTAAGTTTAACTTTCAATAATACCAAAACACATCCAAATTCAACTCTTACATTCATGCAGAAACTCTACTCGATGCATTGCAATATAAATTAGTCTAAGAAACTCCACTATGAATCTTACCGAACTTAAAGAACAATCCGTAGGCGAACTATTAAAACTCGCTGAATCAATGAAACTCGAGCACCTAGCTCGTTCACGTAAACAAGATATTATTTTTGCTATTTTAAAAGCTCATGCTAAGAGTGGTGAAGACATTTTTGGTGCAGGTGTTTTAGAAATATTGCAAGATGGCTTTGGCTTTTTACGCTCAGCAGACTCTTCATATTTAGCTGGGCCTGATGACATTTATGTCTCACCTAGCCAGATACGACGTTTTAGTATGCGTACTGGTGATACAATTCACGGTAAAATTCGTCCACCAAAAGATGGCGAACGCTATTTTGCATTGTTAAAAGTGAATGAAGTTAACTTTGATCGTCCTGATAATTCTCGTAATAAAATATTATTTGAAAACTTAACTCCTATTCATCCAATCAATAGAATGACGATGGAGCGTGGTAATGGTTCAACTGAAGATATTACCGCACGAGTATTAGATTTAGCGTCACCGATTGGTATGGGTCAACGTGGTTTGATTGTTGCTCCACCAAAAGCAGGTAAAACGTTATTATTACAAAATATTGCGCAAAGTATTGCTCATAACCATCCTGACGCAGAGTTAATTGTTTTACTCATTGATGAGCGTCCTGAAGAAGTTACCGAAATGCAGCGCCTAGTAAAGGGTGAAGTAGTCGCTTCTACTTTTGATGAACCAGCAAGTCGACACGTACAAGTTGCAGAAATGGTTATCGAAAAAGCTAAACGCTTGGTTGAGCATAAAAAGGATGTTGTCATTTTACTGGATTCAATTACCCGTTTAGCACGTGCGTATAATACGGTTATCCCATCATCAGGTAAAATTTTAACCGGTGGTGTTGATGCCAATGCTTTACACCGTCCTAAGCGTTTCTTTGGCGCCGCACGTAAAATTGAAGAAGGTGGTAGTTTGACTATTATTGCTACCGCGTTAGTTGAAACTGGCTCTAAGATGGACGAAGTTATTTACGAGGAGTTTAAAGGTACGGGTAATATGGAATTACACTTGTCCCGAAAAGTATCGGAAAAACGTGTTTTCCCTGCTATTCATATTAATCGTAGTGGCACTCGTCGCGAAGAGCTAATTACTAAGCCCGATGAATTACAAAAAATGTGGATCTTACGAAAGATTGTTCATGAAATGGATGAAGTGGGTGCAATCGAATTCCTTATTGATAAATTAGCTATGACTAAAACTAATAATGAATTTTTTGATTCAATGAAACGTCAATAACAACCTTTGGTTGCTATAAAATTATAAAAAAACGCCAGCTTAACGCTGGTGTTTTTTTTTGAACGTTTATAAATCGTATTGAACATAAACAATCAGAGCTAACAGTATTTTATTGTTTTCATAGATTCGCTGACAAAGCTGGCTCATAAGTAGTCGATTTAATATTTCTAAGTCATCCTCTTCATAATATTGAAAGTATGGAACAAATCATAAATTAGTAATGTTTATTAAAGAGGCCTTTGCGTCTTATATCGAGTGATAATATGTGCAAGTTTGTTATTGATAATATTTTTTTAAAGCAATTATTTGTTTCGCGGTGAGTTTTAACTATTTAAAAAATATTAACTATACTTTTATTGTTTTTCATAAATAAGAATAAAATGCTTTTAGAAGATAATGTTGATATAAGCAAACGTCCCAAATCATATGCTCTAGTGCTTGTTTCATTAGCCGGAGGGCTAATTAATCATGGGATATTTTTAACAATATTTTCTTATTATAATATTATACCTCTTTATTATTTTAATTATTTTAGCATCTCTATTTTTGCTGTTCTTATCTTCTTTTTTTTAAGGCGTGTAAATGTTTCTATTGTGATGATGCTGTCAGCAATAGAGATTTTTTTTCATCAAATACTTTGTATTTATTACCTTGGTTGGGATTACGGTTTCCAGTTTTACATACTTCTTGTACCTAGTTTTATTCTGTTAAGGTATTATCAAAAAATAGCGCTAGTTGTAGGTTGTACTGTGATTAGTCTTGCTACGCTTTTATTTTTACACAACTTTTCATTGGGGCATACTCCCGTATTTCAGATGATAGAAATACAAGATACGTTGTATATCTATAATTTATTGAATGTCGCAATGTTTCTAGCTGTTTTTAATACACTTTTTGCATACTCTGCACATAGAAATGAAGAAATATTACTAAGCTTACAGAAGAATTTGTATAAGATTGCAACAACGGATTTCATGACAAAATTATCTAATCGAATGGATACAAGTTCACGTATAGAGCAGTTGTTTCATACAGCCAAAAGAAACAAGAAACCATTTGTTTTAGCCATCGCAGATATTGATGATTTTAAAATCGTTAATGATACTTATGGGCATGATGTAGGAGATCTTGTAATAATCGAAGTTGCTCAAAAAATGAAAAACAATTTAAGAGCCCAAGATTTAATAGGACGCTGGGGAGGAGAAGAATTTTTGATTGCCTTACCTGATACAAACATAGAGGCAGGCAAACTTGTTCTTAACAAATTACTTAAAGAAATTGTCAACAGCCCAATAAACACAGGAGAGCTTTGTTTCAATATTACCATCACCATTGGGGCTACACTTTTCGATAATGAAAATGTGGTAGGTGAAATGGTAAAATCAGCAGACAATGCACTTTATATCGGTAAAAAAAGTACAAAAAATTGTGTTGTTTTTTGATTATTCATATCTGCCGCCAATAGCGTATAATCATGTTACCAATAAAAAAATATTCTTATTATGAAATACAGTGATTTAAGAGACTTTATTGCTCAGTTAGAAAAAATAGGGCAACTAAAACGCATACCTCAACCAATATCTACCAATTTGGCTATGACCGAGATTAGCGATCGTACGCTACGAGCTGGAGGTCCAGCATTACTTTTTGAAAACCCCATTGGTCACAGTGTTCCCGTGTTAACCAATTTGTTTGGCACTCCAGAACGAGTCGCTTTAGCTATGGGGCAGAGTGATGTTAATGCATTGCGAGATGTGGGTAAATTATTGGCAATGTTGAAAGAGCCAGAACCACCAAAAGGTTTTCGTGATGCATTAGGTAAGATTCCTGTATATAAACAAGTATTAAATATGCCTGTAAAAGTCATTAAAAAGGCACTTTGTCAGCAAATTATTATCGAAGGAGAAGATGTCGATTTAACGTCTTTACCTATTCAAACATGTTGGCCTGGTGATGTTGCTCCTTTAATTACTTGGGGGTTAACAATTACTAAAGGTCCTCACAAAGAACGGCAAAACCTTGGTATATATCGTCAGCAGTTATTAGCTAAAAACAAGTTAATCATGCGCTGGTTATCCCATCGTGGTGGTGCTTTGGATTTTCAGGAATGGAAGAAAGAACATCCTGGTGAAAGGTTTCCAGTATCAGTGGCATTAGGTGCTGACCCCGCAACTATTTTAGGGGCAGTAACACCTGTTCCTGATACGTTATCTGAATATGCATTTGCTGGGTTATTGCGTGGTAGTAAAACAGAAGTGACTAAGTGCGTGAGTAATAACCTTGAAGTACCTGCTACGGCTGAAATCATACTCGAAGGCTATATTGATCCTGAAGAAATGGCGCCAGAAGGACCTTATGGTGATCATACTGGCTATTATAATGAGGTAGATGATTTTCCAGTTTTTACAGTAACGCATATAACACATCGTAAAGACCCTATTTATCACAGTACCTATACAGGCCGTCCACCAGATGAGCCTGCTATTTTAGGTGTGGCACTAAATGAAGTTTTTGTTCCAATTTTGCAGAAACAATTTCCAGAAATTCAGGATTTTTATCTGCCTCCCGAGGGATGTTCATATCGCTTAGCGATTGTAACGATTAAAAAACAATATGCGGGTCATGCTAAAAGAGTCATGATGGGGGTATGGTCGTTTTTACGTCAATTTATGTATACCAAGTTTGTAATTGTCTGCGACGACGATGTTAACGCTCGTGACTGGAAGGATGTTATCTGGGCCATGACTACTCGTATGGATCCGAGCCGTGATACGGTACTTATTGAAAATACTCCGATAGATTACCTTGATTTTGCGTCACCTGTTTCTGGCTTGGGATCAAAGATGGGCATGGATGCAACTAATAAATGGCCCGGAGAAACAAATCGAGAATGGGGTGAGCCCATAGAAATGGATGAGTCAATCAAGAACGAAATTGATGACTTGTGGGATGAACTCAATATCTTTGAGCAATCCGTTAATGTAAAATAACACATATATAAAGTCTTAATGTCTGTTCTTTAAAGGTTATAGAAAAATGAATGTAGTTACATGTCAGATAAAATCGTTAGAATCACTAACAGAATTTGTTTATAAGGTGTTGTTAAAACCAAATAAACCTGTCGATTTTATTCCTGGGCAGTATTTAAATTTTGTTATGAGTGAAGACGATAAACGTCCATTTTCTATTGCTAGTGCGCCAGGAGATGAATTTATTGAGTTACAAATTGGTGCTTTTGCAGCGGATAGCTATCCAATGCAAGTTATTGAGCGAATAAAAGCAACAACGGAAGTGACTATTGAAATTCCAATGGGCGAAGCTCAGTTACGTACTACAAGTGAACGTCCATTGTTATTATTAGCAGGGGGAACGGGGTTTTCCTATATAAAATCAATGTTTGAATATTTAGCTAGGCAAGGTTCAACTCGGCAAGTAGTGGTTTATTGGGGATTACGTGAGCTTGGTGCGTGTTATGAGCTTGAAAAAACAAAGCAAACAATATCAGCGATTGCCAATGCTACTTTTGATGTAGTTGTTGAGACACCGCACGAGAAATGGCAGGGAAAAGTGGGCATGGTGCATCAAGTTGTCATGAATGATATTAAGAATTTAGCTGATTTTGATATTTATTTGGCAGGCCGCTTTGATATGGTTGGTGCTGTACGCAAAGACTTTCTTGAACATGGCGCATTAATTGAGCATATGTATGCAGATGCTTTTGCGTATATCTAAATTTTCTAAGTAATATTTTAAACCCTATTAAGTCATGCCTAATGGGGTTTTAGGTATAAAAAAGGGTAAATGATTTTTTGGGACATATTCAATTGATATGATGACTGTTCATTAATTAAGGGGTTTATTATGGGTAAAGTTACAAAGAGCAAAAAACAATTGAAGTTAGCTGAAGGAGTGGTAGATATCGGTAGAGGGGTTATTAAAGATAATTTTCTTGCTGCAGTTGTAACTTCTAAATTATATAGACAGCAGGTTGTGCAAGCTAAAAAAGGTAAAGGAGCATATCAAAGAAAAGAAAAGTATCAAAATAAAGGGTCAGAACCTTATTTAATAGCGGCATAAGGTCGTTATTAAATAAGGTTTTTCCCCTTCTCTTTTTATTCTTGAATATTTTTACTGAAAATACGGTCTACTACTATGTTCATTAGTAGGATCGCTTCATGAGAAAAATAGAATATAAATTACTTTCTTGTATATTTTGTACCATAGGATTTAATTGCTATGTTGCGGGGCATAAAATAGTTGCAATGACTTATCATAAGTTTTCAAAGAAAAAAGCACACAAACACAAGATAATACAGCGGTTGTTGTCTATAGAAAATAGCTTTAACCCTTTTTGTAACCTTTTCAGTTTGCGATCATCTAAATTGATGTAAAGTATTTAATTATAGTCGCGAGGTTAATATATGTAGTAGTCCTAGGCCCAGAAGCAGAGTTAAATCAACAAAAACCACTTATAGTGGTAGCCTCTTGTCGAATATTAGCATAGAGGCGCGACTGAACTTTTCTGAAAGAGCGAACATGGCCGACGAACAACGCTATAAAAAAGCATTAGCAAATCGGAAACAAAACGGTGATAGAAAGTCTGCTCTGAAATTAACAACAAGCAAAGGTAGCGCTAGAATCAAAAAAGGCTCCTTCTGGTTAGCGAGTGCAAGTTTTAAAGAAATAATTACGGTGTTATTTTTGGGTTATTTATCATATCGCTAATTTCTATAATCATATAACTTTCTAAATTTTATGAATAATACAGACAAGCCTATTTCAGATTTACGCTTATCATCGTTCGCGTCAAAAACAGTTATGGGTGTAATATTAACTATTTTTGGCCCCTTACTTGATCGTCTTTTAGGTATTGGTAAATTACGTAAATTGTACCTCAAACAAAATTTAGCTGGACTGGATAAACAGGTATTTACTAAAAAATTATTATCAGCATTGGGAGTTGTTATTGAAGGAGGAGATGACGTTATTGCAAAACTACCAGTAAAAGGTCGTTGCATTGTTGTTTGTAACCACCCATACGGTATGATTGAAGGCGTGATTATTGCCCATTTACTCACTTCTGTTCGTGCTGATACTAAAATAATGGCAAATGTTGGTTTGAAAATATTTAAAGAAATAAAAGATTATTTTATTTTTGCTAATCCATTAAAACCAAAATCACCAATAAATACTTCCGCAATCAAACAATGTTTTCAACATCTTAATAATGATGGTTTGTTGGTCATATTTCCAGCAGGAAGAGTCTCTTTTTACCAGAAAGAAAAGCAACGCATTACGGATGGGCAATGGAATAGATTAGCCGCACAATTGGCAATGAAAACCAGCTCGGCTATTTTACCCGTCTTTATCTCAGGAACCAATAGTCAAATATTTCATCGGATGGGGCGAATTTATTACCGCTTTCGTTTATTAATGCTTGTCCATGAAATGCTGAAATTAGACAAACACGTTATTGGTTTAACAACAAATAAAATCATCGATGTTAAGCAGTTGCAAGAATACAAAAGTGTGGAAAAAATGAATGATTTTTTAAGAGCTCAATGCTATTTAAACGACCAAACTTATTTATCATCTTGGCCTGAAGATAAAAAATCTGAAAGTCTTCAGAAGATAATCGATACGGTAGAACCACTACAGCTTAAAAGAGAATTATCTACTTTACCTAAAGAGCAGCATTTATTAGCTTTTAAATCCTTTTCTGTCTATTACGGTTATCAAAAACAAATACCTCTATGTGTTAAAGAGATTGGGCGTTTACGTGAAATAACATTCCGAACACTCAATGAAGGTAGTGGAGAAGCAAGTGATACAGATAAATTTGATGCGACTTATATGCACCTGTTTATTTTTGATCACATTGCAGAAGAAATTATTGGCGCTTATCGTATTGGTCAAACGGATATATTGCAAAAGAATGGTGGGCTATCTCAGCTATATTTATCACAGATGTTTGATTTTCAATCCGACTTTATTAATCAACAGCAACCTTGTCTTGAATTAGGGCGGTCTTTTATCATTGCAACCCATCAAAATAGTTTTCATGGCTTATTATTGTTATGGAAAGGGATTGGTGCTTTTGTATGTCAAAACCCTCATTATCGCACTTTGTATGGTACTGTCTCGCTAAGTAAGCTTTATGATCCACGTTCGGTTTCGCTAATCAATGAAATTATGGTATCGCGAGCTGATGATGTAACGGCAAAATCTCCTTTTTTTAGTAGGCTTCATCCTGAAGTTATGGAGTTTATTGCATCAGAAAAACTAGAGATCAGGCATTTATCAAGCTTGATTACCGGAATAGAGAGTGATGGTAAAGATATTCCTATTTTATTGAAACAGTATTATAAACTCGGTGCGTCTTTTCACTGTATAGGTATAGACATTAATTTTAATCAAACACCTGGATTATTACTTAGTGTTGATTTACCTAAAGCACCCGATAAACTTTTAACCTTATATTTAGGCAGAGCAAAAGAAGAATATTTAAGTTATACGGAATGAGCACGTTGTTGACGTAAAAAAGTGGCGGTTGCCGGCGCAAGGCCAAAAGAAACAGGTAATGCTTTTTTTTGTGCAATTGATATTTGTGTGATCATGGCAAAATGATGTACAGCGTGGCTACTTGCAAAAATAAGTTCTCTGGCTATTGATGTTTGCACGATTTGTACATTTTTGTTGGTAATTGATATCTCTGTAGTTAGCGTTACTGCTTTATAAAGTTTGTCATCTGACAATTGTTTTATCCAATGTGAAATCTCATCTATTTCCTTTATAGCCGCTTCAGGTGATGTCTCTATTTGGCTACCTCGAGATCTTATATCGTAATTAATTAAATTTTTTTCGATACCAACTATTATTGCCAAATAATGATCAATGATGTGACGAATATGCGCACCAGCTGAGCTCATAAAATTAGGGGCAAGTATTTCAATATAATCAGCTTTTTGTACTGACTTTAGATATTGTTGAGCCTGTGCAATAATTTCCAACTGACTGTCGCGCATTGTTAAATTGTTCCTGTTATTAGCGTTATTTTTTTATTCTACTTTTTAATATTACCTGTAAAAGTTCTTCAGGAATCTTTTCAATAGGCTCGGCTATCTTTATACCTTCTTTTGAAAGTCTAATCGTTTTCTCATAGTTTTGAAGATAAGTCTTACAATCTTGACACATACTAATATGCAGCTTAAATTTTAGATTTTCAGTGAAACTTAATTGCCCTTCATGGAAATCAAATAAGAAACTATCAACTTCCTTACACGTTAACATGCCTGGTACATATCGAGTCATCAGGCGCTTAATCATTAACATACTAGATTCCTTAATCATTCGGCTTGTTGCTCTATGAGAGCTTTTAAAAGTAAACGTCCACGATGTAATTGAGTTTTTACTGCTGCCTCAGATATTGCTAAAATTTCAGCGGTATCCTTTGTACTTAACTCTTGGATGTCTCTCAATAGAATAACGTTACAATATTTTTCTGGAAGTGATCGAATAAATTCATTAATAGACATTTGAGTCTCTTGTTGCTCAAAAAAGCTCTCCAAATTATTTCCAGAATTATTAGTGAAGGTGGTTCGTTCGCCATATTCATTATAGTGTTGAGTAAAACCTTCTAGGGAGGTAGTTTGTTGTTTTTTTTGAGCCCTTAACATCATCAAAGCATAATTAACGGTAATGCGGTGTAACCACGTATCTAAGCTTGAGTCTCGTCTAAAGCGTTCTATTTTTTTAAATACTTGAATAAAAGATTTTTGTAAACATTCTTCTGCATCGCTTTCGTTACGTAAAAGTCGTCGCGCAATGGCATACATTTTTGAACTATAATCACGAACAAGACGGTCATATGCTTTGTTATCGTTTATTAGCAATTTATCAATAAGGTGATTTTCTTTCTCTCGATCTAACATATGACGAGTTTTTGTTTTTTCCAATGAAGTTGTAACCTTTTGTACTGCGAGACATCAAAGTATTAATAAAATAACACTAGCGGTGAGTGAGCACACGTTATTTTTAATCAAATTAAATATAGGAAGGTCCTTTGAAATCGTTATTAATTAAATTACATTCTTGGTTGAATCTAACTAGGAAGTTAGACTTTTTTGCACCGTTATTACTGCGTTTATATTTAGTGCCTGTCTTTTGGATGGCAGGTACAAATAAAGTCGCGGGATTTGAAAATATCGTTGAGTGGTTTGGTAATTCAGAATGGGGTTTAGGTTTACCTTTTCCCTTAGTTTTAGCTTTTCTGGCTACTGCTACTGAAATTGTAGGTGCTATTGCTTTATTACTTGGTGTCGCAGTACGTTGGTTTTCTATGCCATTAATGGTCACTATGCTGGTGGCGGCAACATCTGTACATTGGGATAATGGTTGGCAAGCTATTACTGATCCAAGCGCACCGTTTGCTAATGATAGAGTGATTGAAGCTTCTAATAAACTGGCTATCGCTAAAGAGGTTTTGCAAGAAAATGCAGATTATGACTACCTTACTTCAAGTGGAAGTATTGTGATGTTAAACAATGGTATTGAGTTTTCAGCTACTTATTTCATTATGCTACTTGCACTTTTATTTTTGGGTGGAGGTCGTTATATCAGCCTTGATTATTGGGTTGAGCGAAAACTGTATCAAGAAAAAAGAACTATATTTCATCAAAAAAATTAGTTTATAAGTAAAACTAAAAACAGTATGAACTAAACCATATACTGAATGTTCAGGGATGAACGGTCAACTTTTTAGTTCCAGACAAAAATTAAGTACCTGCGTCCATGCAGGTAATGTTACGGAGTTATAGTTTTCTTTAGGCTTTTTTTTGGTCGTGTTTGTTTGGCGAGAATAGTGAAATGAGAATCATCTTAATAAATCATATGCATTAAAACTATTTATCTAACTACGTTTATTTATCTAGGTAATATTTGTTAAATTGATTGATTGAAAAACCATTTAAAAAATGTTCGCCAATTTTCAACACAGGTACCGCGCGCATACCTGTTTTCCTAAATTCTTTTTGTCCAGCTGGCGTTTTCACATTGCATAAGCGGTAAGCTATATTGTTTTGCTCAAGATAACCTTTAGCGGTTTGACAATGTGGGCAATTAGTCATGGTATATAAAACCACTCGTTTCATGGGATTAACTTTTAATGATTGACACAAGGGGTCATGATAGCAGTAGTGTTTATTATTTCACTAAAAAGTAGTAGTTTTAACAAAAAATGAAAAAAACAATTTTATTAACATAATGAAAAATAATGATTATTTATCGGGCATCAAAATTGCTAAGTAACACTAAGGTACTTATAACGTTAGGAATTAATAATGAGTAATGATGTATTTAGTGAAAAAAAGAAATCATGGACAAATACTAATATCTGGAAACGGGGCTTAGCGATGTTATTTTTTGGATTTTTAGCCGGTTTTGCACGCTTGGCAATTTCCTTGATTGCAGTTTTTCAGTTTGTTTCACTATTGTTAACCGAAAAGCCCAATACGCTTTTGGTTAAGTTTGGTCAGAGCTTAAATACTTATCTTTATCAGATTAATCAATTTTTAACAGTCAACTCGGATCGTTATCCGTTCCCATTTTCTAGTTGGCCGATGTCGAGTCCAGACGTTATTTCCGAACAACGGTCTTTGTAATGGAATACAACTTAGGAAAAGCAATGTTGACTTATCTTTTATAGATTTTAATTTACTGATTATTAGCCAGTAATTTTTCTTAAAACATCATTCGCTTTTTGGTATTCGCCTTGTTGCTCTAAAGTATTAGCAAAGGCATTTAGATCAACATCATCGTATTGTTGACCCTCTAAATGTATCAGGCTATTAAACGCCTTTTCTGCCATCGAATACTGTTTACTCGTATAAGCTAGATGGGCTAAAGAGCTTAACCAAAGGGCATTGTATTGATCGTGATGTAGGTGCTTTTGTACGATAGTGATTAATGAATCTGTGGATGTTAAAGGCAATGTTCTGATACTTTTTATAAAATGGATATCACTGCCTTTTTTAATTGCCGGAAGTAGTATTTTGTCGAGAGGTTCCGTAATACTATGCTTAGCTAAAGTTTGGCAATAAGCAAAAACTATTGTTTCACGTTGCTTAACTTTACGTGGCAAGCTTTTCCAGTATGCAGCAAGTGCTGCGTTGTCTTGTCTTGTGATTTTTTCATTGAAAATACCTTTAAATATCTTTGCTTCCCAGCGTTTGATTTTGGGCTCTACTAGCGTTTTTTGCTTTTTGGCTAACACCAAATAATCTGCTGCAGTAGTAAAACGTTGCTCGATAATGCAAAGATCAATTTCTAAACTGAGTAAACGAGCATCATGGCCGATATGTTTATGGTGTTCGTCGATTAGTGCCCGAGATTTTTTAAAGTCTTTTTGAGAAATTAACAACTTAATTGTGACTATTACAGCCTCTAAACCGACATCGTTGTAGCTTGTTAGTTGTGTTAAGTAATGATTGGTATTTGAGCGCAAAGATTGTTTTTCTGCCGCCGCGGCCGCTAATAAATAGGCACTACGTTCACTTTGAGCAGGCTCCGCACTTTTTGCAAATAAATGCTCTGCTTGTACATAATCTTCTAAAATATAAGCAGCAACACCACGGTTAAAGTCTTTTATCCCTTTACGTCTACCGGCAAAAACAATTTTGTTCCATGTTCCTAGACTAAACTTTAAACCACCTCGTAGTGTTTTAAGAGAAATAAATAACATAATAAATAATACTATCAGCATTATAGCGGCTGTCACGACGGTTGACTCAATAGTAAGGTCACCCATAGCAATGAGAATGTAGCCTTTTTCGTTGATTAATAAAGGACTAATAGCAACAGCTGTAAAAAAGAGTAAAGCGAGAATCAGCAAGCGTTTCATTATGCAGCCTCACTCAATTTACTTTCTTGTTTTATAACAGGCTCTGTTTGTTTGGGGAGCTGCAACTTATTCTGAGTTTCAGGGATAATCTCATTAAAATCATTACCTTCAATTATTTTTCGAATTGCCTTGAGAGAAGAAAGTCTATTATTGTAATCATAAGCGATAACCTCAAGACTAAGTGATTGAAGTCCGCTATTAAACTCTTGATTGATGGTGTTATCCATATCAAAATATTCTGTAAACCATAACTGTATATCAGTGATTGTTATATTATATAGTTTATCATCTTGTTTAGTTGCAGCCCATTGTGCTAATTGTAGTTTTAACGCCAAATTTTCACGTAAATTTTGTTGGTATTGTGGAGGCATTAAAGGTTCTACATTAGCTGTACGTCGACTTACAGTAATGAAATCTGCAAGAAATTTATGCCATGTTTTGGTTAAGTTACTACGCCAATCTTTGGGATCTTCAGTAAGTTCGAAATTTTCATCAATACCGGTACTTTCAGGAATTTTTATCATAGCTAAAGGAAGTGACTTTAGCTGTTTTTCCATTGCCATCAAAGTCAAAATAACCTCTTCTGTATTGAGTACTGGCATAAGTTTTAATGCTTCAATATCTTGATGTATCAGTTGTCTGAGTGACAAATACTTAGGATTATTAAGCTCACTAATACGCTGATCTGCATCTTTAAGTAAATTGATGGCAGCATGTGTATCTTGTTCTAACCATATGCTACGTGCGGCGATACGAATTAAGTACTCACTTTCGTGTATCAGCCAATCACTAGGTTGATTTTGACTTAAACGAGTAATTGTATCTTCAAAGTTGCTTATTTTTTGTTGGTTCATTAACTGGTTAGCGGTAAGTGTTTTATCTAATTGACGAGTTAAATTGCTTTTTTGTTCTGCCAGTAACCGTTGTATTTGTTTTTTATTATCTATTGCTTGCTGATTAAGTTGAGATAATAGATTTTGTTCTAACAAGTTATGTTGCTGATTTTGCCAATAATAGAGACCACCATTGCCAGCTAGAGCAATTAACGCGATGATAAATGATAATATAGCGGTTTTTGAAATTTTACTGGTGGCAGATTTATTTTCTTGCATATTTTCTTTTTCAATTTGTTTAGGAGGCATTTTTTTAACTTTAATGTTCGATTTTTTATCGATGTTGCGAGCTTTATTTTCTTTGGTTAACGTATCACTAACATTATCTGATAAATTTATAGAGGTAGAGAGGCCAGGAGTCAAATCAGCAAGCCCCTCTTTGTCATTGCGATCAGAAGTTTTTTTATCAGTCATGAATTCATTCCATAGTTCACTAAAGCGGCTGTAATTGCTTGATCATTGGCACCATTGGCATTAACAACATGCTGCAATTTCATTCTTCTAGCATTATCGGCAATTCGTTTGCTAGCTACAATCCATAAACAAGTGTTTTGCCAATAATCATCTGATTTATCGGTTAAGTTTATTACGCATTCTAATAGAGCGTTACTGGTTACCACGATACAATTTATTTGTTGTGCATGCCATTGTTGACTTATTTTTTTGTCTAATGTTCGCCATTTACGCTGATAACTTTCAATATAATGAACATTTGCTTCACGTTGCTGCAAGGTTTCAGCTAATAACTCTCGGCCACCATCGCCACGTACAATAATAACATCTTTGTTTTTTACTGCTTTAAGTTCGGGTAAAGCCAATAAACCTTCGCTATCTTGCTGCAGTGGACAAGCCGCCTTTAAGCCTAACCTTGCTAGTACCTTAGTTGTAGCTGCGCCAACAGCAAACATTTTACTTGGTTGCCAATGTGTTAAAGGATATATTTTATCAGCAAATTCAGCTGCGGCCGCACTGACAAAAATCACAATGGGCTCATGTAGCGACTCCAAAAATGGCGGTATTGGCGCATGAATTGTTACTTTTTGGTAATCAAATAACGGTTGGCAAATTGAAGGTATGCCAAGCTTTAATAGATTGTTAGCCAATACTCGGCCTGATTTTTCAGGCCGAGTAATTAATACTTTAAGATTTATGCTCGGCATATACTTGTCTTAATATGTTATCAGCACCTTGTGATAATAAATTTTGGGCTAACTGCTCACCCAAATCTTTTGCTTGTGTTAAAGAGCCGCGAATTTCACTGCGTAATATTTCACTGCCATCAGTTGCACCAACTAAGCCACGTAAATAAATTTCCTCATTACCGTTATTCTTTTCAATGATCGCATAACTGCCAATAGGAACTTGGCAGCCACCTTCAAGTGCTCTATTCATTGCACGTTCTGCTAATACACGAATACGTGTTTCTTTACATGCAAGAGGTGCTAATAATGCTTTGATTTTTTGATCTTCGCTGCGACATTCAATTCCTACCGCACCTTGTCCGTTAGCGGGTAACATAACTTCAGGAGCAATATATTCACGAATTCGCTCGGGCATTTCTAAGCGAATTAAACCTGCTGCTGCAAGAATAATAGCGTCATATTCTCCATCATCTAATTTCCGTAAACGCGTATTTACGTTGCCGCGTAGATCACGAATGTCTAAATCTGGGCGAAGCGCTTTAATTTGGCATTGTCGACGTAAGCTTGATGTCCCAACAATGGCGCCCTTAGGAAGTTCAGATAAATTGGAAACTGTATTTGAAACAAATGCATCGCGAGGATCTTCTCTTGGACAAATAACTTCTAGCCCAAGCCCTTGAGGGAATTCAACAGGAACGTCTTTCATTGAATGAACGGCAATGTCAGCACGATCTTCTAACATGGCAACTTCTAGCTCTTTAACAAACAAACCTTTGCCGCCGACCTTTGCAAGTGGCGTATCTAGAATGATATCGCCTTTGGTTGTCATAGGAACGAGTTCTACAATAATGTCAGCATGGAAGTGTTCTAATTGAGCTTTTACGTATTCTGCTTGCCATAAAGCTAAAGCACTCTTTCTAGTGGCAATACGTACAGTTTGAATCGTCATGAGTTATTCCTATAAGACGTTGTATTGGTTTTGGCATCAACATGCCTAAAAAATATTTGTTGAATGATTAAGTTGAAAGAGTAATGTTGCTTTCAGCTTGTTTGCTAACCGCCGTCGATATAAATTGCCAGAACTCTTCACTACTACGCTTATCAATCCACTGTTTGTCACTATATTGAAAATGATGACCATTAAATTTAGTTGCTACCCATACTTCTTGCAAAGGAGCTTGTTTGTTAATAATGATTTTTGTGGAATTTTTGAACGTTAATGTTAATAATCCGCCAACACCTTCATAGTCGATATCATGTCCGCTCTCTTCTATGGCCTCTTCTACGGCCAATAATAATTCGTCAGTAATTATATTGTATTGACTATCGTTCATTAATTATCCTTTATTAGGGTTGATTGAGCCTTGCGATGCACTTATTCTGCTAAATGTTTGGCATTTTTACTAAGTGAAACATGTAACCTGTAGTTGTTACACGTTAACAGACGATAATGCCGTATAAATGATTAACAAACACAATTATTAATGTTCATTTACAGGCGTCTTACTCTTTAGAGTTCGATATTTACATAGAACAACTATACTACAATCCTTACAGCGTGAGCAAAGCGCTTTTAGGGAGAATAAAATTTAAGCTTAAAAAATTATCTGACCTTATTTAATGTTTGTTTAAAGCGGTGCTGTTATACCAATCTGATTATAAAACGTCTATCATGGGAAAAAAATCGAATAAATCAATATGTGCAAACAAAATCCAATTATTTTTGCCTATTTTACTTTTTTATTGGTTATCTCTGGTTGTGGCGTAAAGGGACCTTTGTATCAAACAGTTCCTGAACCTGAGTCAACTCAACAAGAGAAGTCAGCAAAAGATAGTAACAATGATAGTGACAGTAATAAAGAACAGGTAAATTAGCGGTGGACTTTTTTAATCAACGCAATGAATCACTTTTTGCTGAGGACTGTTCGGTTAGTGAACTTGCCAAAGAGTTTGCAACACCTTTGTACATTTATTCTCGGGCAACTATCGAACGCCATTGGCATGCTTTTGATAATGCCGCGGGAGAGCGACCTCATTTGGTTTGTTATGCCGTAAAAGCTAACAGTAATTTGGCTGTACTCAATGTACTTGCACGTTTGGGATCTGGTTTTGATATTGTTTCTAAAGGCGAATTAGCGAGAGTACTAAAAGCCGGCGGTGATGCGAAGAAGGTAGTGTTTTCTGGTGTAGGCAAAAAATCAAATGAAATACAGTTTGCTCTTGAGCAAGGTATTTATTGTTTTAATATTGAGTCTGCTGCAGAGTTAGACCGTATTCAACAAGTAGCACAATCGATGGATAAAATCGCGCCGATATCACTGCGAGTTAATCCTGATGTTGATGCAGGTACACATCCTTATATTTCTACAGGGCTTAAAGAAAATAAATTTGGCATTAGTATTGATGATGCGCAACAACTCTATTTGTATGCCGCAGGGTTATCTCATGTGGAAATTAAAGGAGTTGATTCCCATATAGGTTCCCAACTAACAGAAATAACGCCTTTTTTGGACGCTTTAGACCGTGTTTTATTATTGGTTGATAATTTAGCCGCGCAAGGAATCATGCTTTCACATATTGATGTTGGTGGGGGATTGGGTGTTTGTTATGACAATGAACAACCTCCTCACCCAAATGAATATGCAAAAGCTATCGCAGAAAAACTTGATGGTCGGGATATCACCTTAATTTACGAGCCAGGTCGTGCCATTATGGCAAATGCTGGTATTTTGGTAACCGAGGTTGAATTTATAAAATCAAATGAAGCGCGTAACTTTGCTATTGTTGACGGCGCTATGAATGATTTGATTAGGCCTTCTTTATATCAGGCGTGGCAGAACATTATTGCGGTTAAACAGCGCAATGATGTGGTGACTAAGCAATATGATGTTGTTGGGCCTGTTTGTGAAACAGGCGACTTTTTAGGAAAAGATCGTGCATTGGCGATAAAAGCAGGGGATTTATTAGCGATTCGTTCAGCTGGAGCTTATGGTTTTACAATGAGTTCTAATTATAATAGTAGACCACGTGTTGCTGAAGTGATGGTTGATGGTGATCAGGCTTTTGTTATTCGAAAACGGGAAACAATAGAGCAACTTTGGCAAGGTGAAACACTTTTACCTTAATTTTATGACGCTAGAGCAAGTGTAGTTATAGTTTTATCTTTCAGTGAGAAAACAAAATAAATGTTAGTTAACTTTTCTAAAATGCATGGTTTAGGTAATGATTTTCTTGTATTGGATAACGTTACGCAAAATGTATATTTATCAAATGAACAAATAAAACACTTAGCTGATCGTAATACTGGTGTGGGTTTTGATCAACTATTGGTTGTTGAACCTCCTTATGACCCTGATTTGGATTTTCACTATCGTATATATAATGCTGATGGTAGTGAAGTCAGTCAATGTGGTAATGGTGCGCGTTGTTTTGCTCAATTTGTACGAATGAAAAGATTGACCAATAAAAACAAAATTAAAGTATCAACACAGTCAGGAAAAATGACCTTATTTGTTGAGCGTGATGGCAATATCTCTGTCACTATGCCAGTGCCACAATTTGAACCTAATAGAGTACCTTTTACTGCACAAAAAGCAGAAGGCACTTATATATTACGTAGCGAAGATGAAACCGTATTATGTGGTGTTGTCTCTATGGGGAATCCACACTGTATTATTACTGTTGACTCCGTTCTCGATGCACCAGTGGCGTCATTAGGAGCCGCTTTATCTGTTCATGAACGTTTTCCAAAACACGCGAATATCGGATTTATGGAAGTCGTAGCTCCTGATTATATTAAATTACGTGTTTATGAGCGTGGTGCCTGTGAAACATTAGCTTGTGGCAGTGGTGCTTGCGCTGCGGTAGTGATAGGTCAAATGCAGAAAAAATTAGCAAAACAGGTCACTGTAGAGTTACCTGGTGGAAAGTTACGAATTTATTGGAAAGGTCCAGGTAATACGGTGAGAATGTCTGGTCCTGCGGTACATGTCTATGATGGCCAATTACACCTTTGATCTATTAATTAAAAGAATTGAATCATGAAAATAGAAAAAAATGACGAAGTAACTGAGCAAAATTTAATGCAATCAGCAGAACTTAAACTATCTGATGAAATTGTCGTTGATTATTTGCAAAATAATCCTGATTTATTTAATCGCCACCCTGAACTATTAACAGGATTAAGGGTGACCGATCATCAAAGAGGTACGGTGTCATTAGTTGAAAGACAACAACAACAATTACGTCAGAAAATACATGGTTTAGAAGAAGAGATTACGCAATTGATGTCTATTGCTAATCAAAATGAACAGTTATTTGCGCTTTATAGTGATCTATATATCCACCTATTGGATTGTGACTCTGCGGAAGACTTACTTGATTGTTTACATAAAACCACGACAGAACTATTGTCATTGGCTGATCTGAAGCTGTGGCTAAAACAACCCGTTGAGTTTAGTCACCATAGCGTAGTTAATAATGATTGCGCGGGCGTAATGCAAAATCGCTTAATGAATGATGAGTATTACTTTGGTCGTTTACAACAAAGTGAGCAACAGCTTATTTTTTCTCAGCCAACAACGGGGTCTGTGGTCTTAGTGAAATTATCTTATCATGATAAAGAACTTGGCTTTTTAGCCATTAGTAGTGCAGATGCAGAGCATTTTGATCCGAGAATGGATACCTTGTTGTTAAGTCAATTTAGAAAACTTATAGCTAAATTATTGCAGCAACGATTGTCACTTTAGGCAAAGTAATCAATGAAGTTTTACCGTCGATTAAAACCTTTTAAAGCCATTAGTTTTGATTTGGATGATACGCTATATAGTAATCGTCCTGTTATGTTGGCTGTTGATATTAAAATGGTGACGTACTTTGCTAAGCGCCTATCTCCTATTCAGTGCTCATTTCATTGTGATAGCCAATTTTGGTGGCCATATCGTCAAAATGCTTTAACAAATAATCACTCTCTTATCCATGACGTTGTCGCCTTAAGATTAGAAAGTTATTTTTTAGGTTTTAAAGCTTTAGGTTTTTCAACTGCTGTTGCTAAAGCAGAAGCTCAGCAGGGGCTGGACTATTTTATTATTCAAAGAAGTCTTTTTACCGTTGCAGAACCTGTTCATCAATTATTAGCAAGTTTACAGAAACAGTGGCCATTAGTTGCGATTACTAATGGCAATGTTGATACACAGGCTATTGGTATTGATCATTATTTCTCAGCCACCTTTCATGCGGGAAAAAATGGTACGGTGCATTATCGACAGAAGCCTTATATAGACATGTTTACTGCTGCGTGTGACACATTATCGATAAAACCCGATGAATTATTACATGTTGGTGATTGTGGTCGTAGTGATGTGTTGGGTGCTTACTCTGCAGGATGTCAGAGTGCTTGGTTATCTTGTTATGATGTTGGTAGTCCTTTATCAGTTTTACCAAATATTGAAATCTCTAATGTAGTTGAACTGCATGGTTTGTTATAGTACCGCCACGATTTCTTAACTTTAATTTTTCCCCTCTATGGATGTTTCCCAGTTACTTGATTCATTAAACGAGAAGCAACGTGATGTTGTTGCTGCGCCATTACAAAATATGCTAGTTTTGGCTGGTGCGGGTAGTGGCAAAACACGTGTATTAGTACAACGTATTGCTTGGTTAATGCAAGTTGAGCATGCCTCTTCACACAGTATCTTGGCAGTAACTTTTACCAATAAAGCGGCGGCAGAAATGCGGGCCCGTGTAGAGCAAACCGTGGAAGGTAATGTCCATGGAATGTGGGTTGGGACTTTTCATGGGTTAGCCCATCGGTTGTTGCGCATGCACTTTCAAGAAGCAAAGCTACCGCAGGCTTTTCAAGTATTAGATTCAGATGATCAACTTCGTTTAGTAAAACGCATTATTCGATCTCTAGGTATCGATGAGAAACGCTGGCCACCTAAGCAAGTTCAGTGGTATATCAATGGTAAAAAAGATGAGGGTATAAGGCCGCAACACATCGAAGTTTATGATGATCCTACGGAACAAACCTTTGTTAAAATTTATCGTGGCTATCAAGACGCTTGTGATCGAGCAGGCTTGGTTGATTTTGCAGAGTTATTATTGCGTGCTCATGAGCTTTGGTTAAATAACCCGGTATTACTACATCATTATCAACAACGCTTTAAACATATATTAGTTGATGAATTTCAAGATACTAACGCTATTCAATATGCATGGTTAACGATATTAGGCCATCAGTCTTCTAAAGTTATGATTGTTGGCGATGATGACCAATCAATTTATGGCTGGCGTGGTGCAAAAATAGAAAATATTCAGCGTTTTCTGAATGAATTTGATGATGCTCAAACTATTCGTTTGGAGCAAAACTATCGTTCAACGGCCAATATACTTAATGCGGCCAATCAACTTATTTCCAAAAATAATAATCGTTTGGGTAAAGAGTTATGGACAGATGATAAAGACGGAGAGAAAATTTCAATTTACACAGCGTTTAATGAAATAGATGAGGCACGCTTTATCGCAGGAAGAATATCAAGCTGGCGTGATGACTGCCCAATACCAGGTAAAGAAGCCTTGGATAATGTCGCTATTTTATACCGTAGTAATGCACAGTCTCGATTGATGGAAGAAGCACTACTACAGGCTGGATTACCTTATCGTATCTATGGTGGACAACGCTTTTTTGAACGCCAAGAAATCAAAGATGCCTTAGCTTATTTGCGATTGATTAATAACAGAGATGATGATGCTGCATTTGAACGTATTATTAATACACCAACTCGAGGCATTGGTAGTCAAAGTATTAGTTTGATAAGGGATGCTGCACGAAGTTTAGAGATGACATTGTGGCAAGCATGTCAATACATGTTCAAGAATGATGGCTTAAAAGGTCGTAGTGCCAAGGTTATTAAAAACTTTATCGACTTAATCGATCAATTAGAAGATGACTCTGGAAGTTTAGATTTAGATCAACAAGCAAATTTTGTAATTCAGCACAGTGGTTTAAAAGCTATGTATCAAGCTGAAAAAGGTGAACGTGCGGAAGCTCGCATTGAAAATTTAAATGAGTTGGTAACCGCCTGTCAAACTTATGAAGTTGATCCTGAATTAGAAGAAGAGCAGAGTAAATTAACATCGTTTTTAACTCACGCGGCACTTGAATCAGGTGAATCGCAGGCGGATGAATATGAGTCAGCAGTACAGTTAATGACCATGCATTCAGCGAAAGGTCTAGAATTTCCATTAGTTTTTATTGCTGGTCTGGAAGAAGGTATGTTTCCTTCTCAACAATCGGTTGAAGACCTCGGGCGTTTAGAAGAAGAACGACGTTTGTGTTACGTTGGCATGACAAGAGCTATGCATAAGCTATACTTGTGCCATGCTGAAAGTCGGCGTTTATATGGACAAGAGAAGTACCATAAAGCAAGTCGATTTTTACGAGAATTGCCAGAGCAATGTATCGAAGAAATTCGTTTACAAAATCAAGTAACTAGACCCGCTAACAATGGTCGGTTCTCATCAACGTTTACAACAGAAACGTTTGATAATACAGGGTTTAGTCTAGGGCAATCGGTTTCTCATGCTAAATTTGGAGAAGGTGTGGTGCTTAACTATGAAGGTAGCGGTGCACAAAGTCGCATTCAGGTAAACTTTGCCGATGTTGGCAGCAAGTGGTTGGTAGTTAGTTATGCAAAATTACAAGCACTATAAAAAAATTCTTAGGAAATATTATGTCAAAGAAGTTATTGGTAGTTGAAGATAGTAAACCCATAGCACGTGTAATTAAACAAATTGCATTATCATTAAATTATCAAGTTACCGTAGCAACGAGTTTGGCGGAAGTGGAAACTATTTTACAAGGCGATAGTGAATTTTTTGCAGCGACAATAGATTATGCATTGCCTGATGCTCTAGATGGAGAGGCAATAACCTGTGTATTGTCACATGGTATTCCAGGCATAGTGATGACGGGAAAAATGGACGAAGAAACACGTCAAAAAATTCTTGCGCAGCCTGTAATTGATTATATTCCTAAAGAAAATAGCCAAGCCTTTTTATATCTGAAACGCATTTTACATTGGCAATTAACGAATAGTAATAATGGTATTTTGGTGGTAGATGATTCTTCATCAGCACGCAATCATATCGTTGAATTACTAAAGCGTCGTAATTTTAAAGTTTACATTGCGGATCAGGGCGTAAAAGCGCTGGAAATATTGGCTCAACATAGTGACATAAAAATGGTGATCACTGATTTAGAAATGCCAAAAATGGACGGTATTGAGCTAACAAACGAAATCAGGAAAATCTATTCTCGTGATCAGTTGGCAGTTATTGGTATTTCTGGGGCAAGTAACGGTATGCACTCTGCTCGGTTTATTAAAAATGGTGCTGATGACTTTTTGAGAAAACCTTTCTGCCCTGAAGAATTTTATTGTCGTATTACCCAAAACATTGAGAATCTAAATAATATCGAACGAATTCAAAAGGCAGCTAATACTGATTATTTGACAGAATTACCAAATCGTCGAGCTTTTTTTGGAAATGCAGAAGTTCATATTGCTGAATATAACAAGAGACAAACACCTTATTGTTTAGCAATGTTAGACATTGATTTATTTAAAAAGGTAAATGATGATTATGGGCATGATGCCGGTGATCATGTATTAAAAGTATTGGCATTGTATATGCGGAAGCATTTAGGAACTGGTTTACTTGGTCGCTTGGGTGGAGAGGAGTTTGCTATATTAATTGCAGGAGTCGATGATGATCAACTTCATAATAAGTTGGATGACTTTCGTCGTGATATTGCTGTATCACAACTAACTTATGAAGATAAACATATTACCTTTACTGTGAGCATAGGTGCTAATTTAAGCCGAAATGGCTCAATGGCTAAACAGCTCAATGACGCTGATGCCGCACTTTATATTGCCAAAGAAAATGGACGTAATCAGGTCTGTGTATTTGGTGTTGAAGAATAATTTTATTGTTAAGTAACTACACATTAAGTTCAATGCTTAATACGTAGTTACTAATATCGATTGATGTTCAACCTGTACTTTGTACGGTTAATTTTTATGCTTTTTTCGAGACTTAATAGAGTCATAGCTAAATAAAAGTAACGCCACCCAAATAAAACCAAATGTTAATAACTTTGCCATATTAAAGGTTTCGTTATAATGGAAAGTTGCCAGCAAAAACATAATACTTGGACCAATATATTGAAAAAAACCTAATGCAGATAATGTTAAACGTTTGGCTGCACTAGTAAAACACAACAATGGGGCTGTTGTTACTATACCTGCAAACATCAATGTTGAATTAAGGCTTATTGAATTTTCAAGCATATTACTTGTAGGGCTGGAAACAAAATATTGCCAATAAATCAATGCAAGCGGTAACATCATAGCCGACTCAATCAATAGACCAATAAACGAGTCGACATGTAGTTTCTTTCTTAATAGGCCGTAAATTCCAAAAGTACCAGCCAATGCAAAAGAGATTAAGGGCAAAGAACCAATAATAATGAGCTGTATCAATACACCTATCACTGCTAACGCAACAGCTATGGACTGCATTTTTCTTAGTCGTTCACCTAAAAACATGACGCCCAAAGCGACACTAAATAACGGATTAATATAATAACCTAGGCTAGCATCCAAAAGGTGATCGTTATTGACGGCCCAAATAAACATAAACCAATTAACAGCTAAAAAGGTGGCGGATATGGTTAAATGCAATAATAGCTTCGGTTGTTTGATTAGGGAAAAAAGCGCTGATGATTTTTTGCTTAAAACAACGATGACGAATAATAATAATGTTGACCAAACAACTCTATGTATCATTATTTCGCTCGAATCTATTTCATCAATAACTTTGAAGTAGATAGGCGCTAAGCCCCACAAAAAATAGGCACTTACAGCATTAACTATACCAATACGATGTGCAGGAGCAGTTGATGATGTCATATTCAAAGGCCAATTTTAAAAAACGGCATTATACCAATAAGTATATTAATGACTACGAATATTATTCTAATAGTCGGTTATTGATATCTTAACTTTCTATTAAATATAATGAGGCGAAAAAGTATAGCTAAAAGAATAGCTCTCATCATAACTTTAACTAATATGCCAACTCAGCCAACCATATAGGTTCCAGTGCCAAAGGCTATATGTTCACCTTTTTCATTATGCATTTCCATTCTTGCAACTGCCACTTTGCTGCCACTACGAATAATACGTGCAGTGACAATAAACTCCTCTCCACGACCGGGTCTAAGAAAGTCAGTGCGTAGATCAATGGTGCCCAACTTACTTAAACTTTGTTGGATAACTGTTTCGGATAGATCATCAAGGGCATCTATAATATTGGCGGCAGCAACTACGCCTCCTGCAAGGTCTAAGGCAGAAGCCGTAACACCACCATGAAGGATGTTTTGTATAGGATTGCCGATTAATTGTTCCTGCCAAACAAAGCGAATTTCTGATTGTACATGATCAAATGTGGTTATTTTTAATCCAAGCAACTGATTAAAAGGCATTTTATTTGTCCAGAATTCAGCTATTTGTTGGAAAACTTGTTTTTGATTCATAATTCCTCTTATCTAGGTGGTCGGATGAGTTTATAGGTTAACAGTTAAATATATCGTTCACAAAGATATTTTATAAAGCCAATCAGGATCACATGCTTTGCATGACAACGGCTATACGTTAAAATACTTATTCTATTTTTTATCGAAGATTTGCTGTTGAATATTTGCTCTCCAGAATTATCACAAAATCAATTGTTAGATGCTTTAAAGCATAGTTTTGGTTATCAATCATTTCGTCAAGGCCAAGAAGACATAATTATTAATCTGCTGGATGGGCGAGATAGCTTAGTGCTAATGCCAACAGGCGGAGGAAAGTCAATGTGTTATCAGCTTCCTGCCACACTACTTCCTGGTCTTACCATTGTAGTTTCTCCTCTGATAGCCTTGATGAAAGATCAAGTAGATAGTCTACTCTTACAAGGCATTTCAGCCGCTTTTGTTAATTCTAGTTTAGAGCAAGAAACTATTAATAATATTTTCCAACGATTAGGGAAAGGTGAAATAAAGCTTTTGTACGTTGCTCCTGAACGTTTAAAAAATCGTTATTTTATTCAAGGACTCTTAAATATACGAGTGAGCCTTTTTGCAATAGATGAAGCTCATTGTATATCTCAATGGGGGCATGACTTTAGGCCTGCTTATACTCAGTTACATACGATTAAACATAATTTTCCGACGGTACCCGTTATGGCTTTAACGGCTACTGCAGATGTCACTACACGCAAAGACATTTTGCTACAACTTGGGCTTAATAACCCTTACATACATTTAGATAGTTTTGACCGACCTAATATTCGTCTTACTTTGGCTGATAAATATAATGGTGAGCAGCAAGTACTGGGTTACATGAGAAAACGTAAAGAAGAATGTGGTATTGTTTATTGTAATAGTCGCTGGCAAGTGGAAAAACTCGCTAAATTTTTAGCAAATTCAGGGATTAACTGTGCTGCTTATCACGCTGGAATGGAAGTAGAAATAAGGAACACAGTACAAGAAAATTTTGCTAAAGATAATATTCAAATTGTTATTGCAACGGTTGCTTTTGGTTTGGGTATTAATAAATCCAATATTCGTTTTGTTATTCACTTTGAACCGCCAAAAACATTGGAATCTTATTATCAAGAAATAGGAAGAGCAGGACGAGATGGATTACCTGCTGAAGCCCTCTTTTTATATGATGAAAAAGATGTAGAGCGCATAAAAAAGCGTATATCAGATGGTGAGAATGAACAACGAGTTAATGTTGAGCTTCAGCGCTTTCAAGCTATGACAGGTTTTATTGATGCGCAAACCTGTCGACGACAAGTTGTGCTAAATTATTTTGCTGAGTATACAGAAAAAGGTTGTGGAAATTGTGATATATGCCTAGATCCTCCAGGGTTATTTGATGCATTAGAGCCAGCTCAAAAAGTACTTTCTTGTGTTTATCGTCTTAAACAACAAGGTGATATTGAATGCATTATTACGGTATTGAGAGGAGAAGATAGTTTAAAGGTAAAACAACAAGGCCATGATAAAGTTTCAACTTTTGGTATAGGGCGAGATAAAACACCAGGCTACTGGTTCTCGATTATTCGCCAACTTATTCATTTAGGTTATTTACAACAAGATATTGCCCAACAATCGGTGCTTTGCTTAACAGAGGCCTCTCGTAGTGTACTTAAAGGAGATGAACCATTAATGCTTGCGTCTCCTAGGCTACAAAAAGCAAGTTATTGGCAACAAGATAAAATGCAGAAGCAATATGACCGTGCATTATTTTCAAAGTTAAGAGTCTTGAGAAAGGAAATTGCTGATGCTGAAGACATTGCACCGTTTATTGTTTTTAGTGATGCAACATTGTCTGAGTTGGCAAGAATACAGCCGCAATCGTCAAGAAATATGTTATCGATTAGTGGTATTGGTGATACAAAATTATCACGTTATGGACAAGCCTTTTTGGAGATTATTCAGCAACATCAAAAAAGAATATGAGATTAATATAAAAAAACGCTCAGAGAGCGTTTTTTGAGTAAGAGCATATTATTTTAGTTTATTTTAAACTTGCATAATATGCAGCAACATTAGCAACGTCTTCATCATTTAATGCCATTGCCATTGGAGCCATTACTGGATCTTTACGTGCACCTGATTTAAAGTCTTTAAGTTGTTTAGCAAGATAAGCTTCTTTTTGACCTGCTAAATTAGGGTACATTGGAACCGCTGATATTCCAGCTGCTCCGTGACATGCTGCACACATACCTGTTTTAGCTTTACCTTTAGCAGCATCACCAGCAAATACCGGAGATGCCATCATAACTGTAGCGGCAACGGCCAAAGTAATATTTCTCATATATACAATCTCTCTATAATTATTAATAATTTACTCATTACCAATTAACTTATGCTCAAGCGCTTCTTAAATAGATTTAAAAACGATTTATGCTGCGTTACTCATTTGAACAAAAAAACTACAAATGTATAAAATGAATACTTAGTCTAAATTGTTTTTAATCCCTTATGGAATCTCACATTTTGAATGGTAACGAGTATAAGCCTGAAATGATTATAGAAAAAAAGAGTCCTGTTGTCGTTGCTTTTTTGGCATCCTTTATTTTAAAAGGGGAAATATTATGTTTTTAATCAATGAACCGTTAATAAAAGAGGTTCAAGTGCAAGAGAATAGCGTTGTTATAATTATTTGGCAGCAGCATTGGCAACAAGAAGATATTGATAATTTAGTTTCAATCATTTTTCATAATTTAGAAAGTATAAAAATTACAGAAAGTGTTGTCGGTGCTGATCGACATTACTGTCGTTTTCATTATCAAAGCAGACACTATGTGCTTCATTTTGAATGTTATAGTCAGTCATGTTGGCTCGAGGCTGAAGATGAGTTAAGTAATGTCTTTATTTCCCAAATTGCAAAAAATATTTTAAAACGCATCTAATAAACAATTCAACGCCAATGGATTAATTTATTATTGGATTATTTTACAAAAAATATTCGCAAATTTTGAATGTTGTCTATACTTCAGAGGATTGGAGATCTTCATACTTATAAAAAAGAGCGGCTATTGAAAGTTAAAAACTAATGCTATGAAGTTGCATTACAAAATAATATTTATGCCAACCATAATCATCATGATTATTTTTATCATCAGTATGGTTAGTATTGAGCATCATCTAAAAAAGACTTTACAGATACAGTTTGAACAAAAGCTGGGCGTTGTTGCGTCTTTTGCTTTGTCTTCTGTAAATTCAATGAAGACTCCTGTCGTGGCCATACCTTTGAATCTATCCATAGATCTGTTGGCAAATGAAGTGTCCCATTCTGGAGATGCTCGTATTACTTATATTAACAAAAATGGCAAAGTCCTTGGAGATTCTATACTTACCTTTGATCAGGTCGCCGCTTCTGACAATCATGGAAACCGGCAAGAGGTAATAACAGCACTGGAATCGGGTAAAGGTATAGCGACGAGATATAGTACTACTTTAAAAAAAGAAATGATTTATGTTGCCATATATGATCAAAAGTTAGGATATATTGCTAGAGCTTCGATGCCGTTAAATACTTTTGATAATGTTATTTTAAATTTACGTCTAAACTTTATATTTATTATAGTTCTAACTCTGACAGTAACGGTCATTTTTGGATACCTCGCTCTTAAATTAATACGAACCTCTGTTTTGAAAGAGCGAAATTTACAAGAAGGTATGGTTATTACTCGAACACGAGAAATAACGTTATTACAAACAATGACAACCCTATTGCACGGTACAGAAAATATGCTTGATGCAGCGCATATCTTATCTAATATCATGCCCAAACTATTACCGTCACTTAGTGGTGTAATATTTTTTATAAATGACGAAGAGCGTATTCAAGAACTGACGCATTGGGGAGAAGATTGTTTTTACAAACCTAAGTGTATTTCAACAACCTGTTGGTTTAATAACATTAATAAACGTAGTTTTAATCATTTTGAACATATTCAGAGTAATACTGATAATTGTTGCCAGATGGATCACCTTCTTTACATTAATCTGTACGCGGGGACAGAATTATTGGGAGGATTACAGTTTATTAATAAAAAAGAGGTAATAAGTGAAGAGTTGAGAAATACTGCTCAGAATTTATCTGAACAGGTGAGTACGGCACTGGCAAATATTCGGTTAAAAAAACAATTACGTAATCAAGCATCCAGGGACCCACTAACTAACCTTTATAATCGTAGATTTATGTTGGAATCTTTTGAGCAAGCATTAAATCGGGCTGAACGTCATGAAAGTAATTTGGCGGTGCTGATGATTGATTTGGATTTATTTAAACAGTTCAATGACCGTTTTGGGCATGAAGCTGGTGATATGATTTTGCAAGAAGTTGCTAAACAATTTAAAGAAAATTTACGTCTTGAAGATATTGCTTGCCGTTATGGAGGGGAAGAGTTCTGCATAGTTTGCCCCGATACAGGTTTAAGAGAAGCATTTACTCTCGCCGAAAAATTAAGAAGTTGTATTAGTAAACAGATATTAATTTTTAAATCTACTAAATTGGAACCTGTGACCATGTCTATTGGCATTGCAATCTTTCCGATTCATGCCGCTACTTCAACGGAATTAATGGCACAAGCTGATAAAGCCTTATATGTAGCAAAACGTAAAGGTCGAAACTGCAGTGTTGTAGCGCAGCTTAAAACATCCCAACAGCAAAGCAAATAGTTAACTTAAACTCGGGATAAGCAATAACGGTTCAATACACTCTCTTATCTGATTCTCAGTTTCAAAACGTTGTCAAATAGCCCGCTGCTTATAAACGCGTTTCTATGATAATAGAATGAAATGAAGCATTAATACGCAGAGTTATTACTGTCTTACCTGTTTTTATTAAGGTTAGTTATTCCGCTATCTAAATAATCTGACGTTATGGTATTCTAATACAATGAAAAAAATTCTAGTGAGTGCATGTTTTCTTGGTGAAAAGGTGCGCTATGATGGTAAACATAAAGCCTTAAGTCATTCTATTATTCAAAAGTGGCAATCAGAAGGTCGTCTTATTAGTATATGTCCAGAAGTTGCTGGAGGTTTGCCAGTGCCTAGGCCTGCTGCTGAGATATCTAATCTTAATGGTAAAGTAATCACATCACAAAATTTAGATGTTAGTGTTGCCTTCCAACATGGTGCCGATATCGCTTTAAAAATATGTAAGAAGCATGATATTCATTATGCGCTTTTAAAAGAATCTAGCCCATCTTGTGGCAGTAATACTGTGTATGATGGTAGTTTTTCAGGGAAAAAAATTCTTGGAGAAGGGAAAACTACAGAATTATTACGACAACATGGTATTAAAGTCTATTCAGAATTAACTATTAAAGATTTGATTGAAGTCATAATAGAAAAAACTAAGCACGATTAGTAAGCTGTACTAGGTTCGACATGTTCTTTTGTATTTCGGTAATTTTTTTTCTAGTGCTGCTTACAATAGTATTAACGTTTTCAGAAGATTTAAAGTTATTCACGCCAGTAGAGACTGTCATCTTCGGTAGCCTAATTCCTGATTTACTGCTTATAAAGCGCATTTTTTCAACACCTTGCCTTATTTTATCGGCAATTTCTTTAGCTATGTTATTGTCAATTTCAGGTAACAATATTAAAAATTCATCACCAGCAGACCGTACAGGCAAACCACTATCGTCGACATAACTTGCAACTTTATCTGCTATTTTTGTTAATAATACATCACTAATAAGAGAACCAAATTTATTGGTAATTTGACTGAATTGATTAATATTGATAACAATAGCAGCGATTTCTTTATTTGGGTCTTCTTTAAACCATGCTTCAAGATGTTTTGACATGGCTTTGCGATTATACAAACCAGTTAAAGGGTCTAAATAGATATTTTTTCTAATATCGGTCAACTCAAGTTGTAAATATTTACATTGCTTTCGGTACTGCTGTAATTCTTTGTTGAGAGTTTGAATTTGATTTTTAAATTTCTTGGAGGCCTGATCAATATGAGTGAAAGCTGATTTTATTTTTTCAGGCTCAAGTGAACGCATGTTCTCTAAATTTTTATCTAAAACTAAAAGTAAGCTATTTACGGATGTGGTTGATTGCTTATTGCTATTTTGAGCTGTAGATAATAACCCATCTAAATCAGTAATAAGATCGTCTCGAAATTTACTTTGCCCTAAAACAAACCTTTGGTATACCTCTTCTATATAAAAAGTATCCAATTTTTTTTCTGAAGAAAGTTGGTGTGTAATAGCAGCTATTAAAGCTGTATTTTTTCCTGATATATATTCATAACTTACAGCGTAATTTATTGGAGAGGAAGCTAAACCCCATGTATGTAGCTGCTTTACAGACATGGCCATTTTTCTATCAGCTTGTTTTATGGAATCATGGTATTTCACCATGTCGCCCCTTTTCCTAACCGAAAATATTTATCTTAAAATAGTTATTAATATTTATACTAAGATTCTCTAGTAAAGTCATTAAAAGAGCTACAAGTTATTACATTATATTAACAAAAGGTATTTATATGCTAGGTAAAAATACCTTCAATAGTGATAATTTTCTTAAATTCATAGGAGTTAAGCATTAAGGTGATTGGGAATACCTATTTGGAGGTAAATAGTTAGGGGTAACGAGAAGTGGTAGCTATGTTCGTTATTTATTTTCAATGAAAGTACAACAATTCTTACATTGAAATTGAAATATATACAGAGTGGGTGAATGTTTAAATATAAAAATGAATCGGCTCTATTAATGCAGTATATTTCTTTGCTAAAGTAATACGAATAAAACTTGATCGAGTGAAGTATATGAGAATATTACTATTTTTAGTGACATTATTAATTGTCAGTTGTAGCCAACTACCAGAACAACGTGATTTTGACGAAAATATAAAATTAAATGAAATTGTGCAAAAATACCAAGCATATTATGAGACGATGAATCCGTTTAATAAATTGGAAGTCGGTGGGAGCAACGCTAAACTACCAGACTTGTCGTCAATATCGTTAGCCAATCAAGATCGTAAATTAAGAAGTACCTATCAACAACTGATGACGTTAGATGTTGAAAATCTAGACTATCAACAACAAATTAATTGGTCGGTTTTGACTTATAGTTTAAAAAACCAAATTGATAATTATAGAAACAAAGAACATTACATGCCATTAACAGCTGAGTCTGGTTTTCATGTTTGGATCAGTAGGATAGTAAATAGTGTCAATTTTTCTTCTCAACAAGATTATAAAGATTATTTAGAACGTTTAGCTGCCATTCCTCATTATTTTTCTCAGCAAATTAGCTGGATGAATAAAGGGATAGTTGAGGGAATTACTCAACCACAGATTGTACTTGAAGGTTTTGAGGAATCGATCAATGCTTTTATAAAAGAGGACGTCACGAAAAGTGAGTATTATAAACCTTTTATATCTATGCCTAAGCATTTTGATGCAACTGCTAGTGCTTTATTACGTGAAAAAGCAAAACATATAATAAAAAGCAAAATCATGCCGACCTATCAACAATATTATGATTTTATGGTGAATCGTTACCAACCCAATGCACGTAAAAATATAGCAGCAAGTTCATTGCCGAAAGGTCATCAATACTATAAAAATCGCTTACAACATTACACTACGCTACCCATGACAGCAGATGAGGTGCATCAAATTGGGCTTACGGAAGTTGCCCGAATTCGTGATGAAATGAATACCATTATTAGTCGTGTTGGCTTTAAAGGCAGTTTTGCCGATTTTACTCAGTTCTTAAGAACTGATGAACAGTTTTACGCGAAAACCCCAGAGAGCTTACTGAAAGAAGCGTCTTATATCGCCAAAAAAATGGATGCAAAATTACCTAGCTTATTCAAAACATTGCCAAGAACACCTTATGGGGTAATGGCAGTGCCAGCGAATATTGCCCCCAAATATACTACTGGTCGATACTCAGGCCCCTCTAGGGATGACCAGCCGGGTAATTACTGGGTAAATACCTATCGTCTAGATCGTAGACCTTTGTATGTTTTAGAAGCGTTAACCTTACATGAAGCTGTGCCTGGCCATCATTTGCAAGGCTCTATCGCACGAGAAATGAAAGAAGTACCTAAATTCCGCAATAGAACTTATATCTCAGCGTTTGGTGAAGGTTGGGGGCTATATTCCGAATTTTTAGGTTTGGAGGCTGGTTTTTATGAAGACCCTTACAGTAACTTTGGCCGCTTAACTTATGAAATGTGGCGAGCTTGTCGATTAGTCGTGGATACGGGGATGCATGTTAAAGGTTGGAGCCGAGATAAGGCTATGAACTATTTGGCGACTAATACTGCGCTCTCTCTACATAATGTAAAAACAGAGATTGATCGTTATATATCATGGCCAGGGCAAGCATTATCATACAAAATCGGTGAATTGACGATTAAAAGACTTAGGAGTGAAGCAGAACATACGTTAGGTGGGCATTTTAACTTACGTGAATTTCACGATGAAATTCTAAAAAATGGTTCTATGCCACTAACAATGTTAGAAAAGATAATGGAAAAATATATTAAAAAACAAAAAGAGATATTTTTAAATAAGGAATAATTATTTTTGGAATCATACAATTAATATATGAGGAAAAGAGTGGCCGCAAAGTATACCGAAAGTAGACTGTTAAATTAAGATAAGCCCCCACTATATCTAAATTTGGCAGTTCCGCTATCATAGGTTTCCCCTTAGACCGGTAACTTTGCGTCTCTAGCTTTCACTAGATTTGCCCTTTTCAAGCTTTAGCAGCTCGAAGTCATTATTAAACATGCTGAGCGGCTTGTAAATGCAAATGTTATTTTTTTGTGTGGAAAATTGAATAAATTATCATTATAACGACTTAAATTCCTCTAAGTGTTTGATTGTAGAGCGTTATAAAGGATAGGTAATATGTATTGGTTATATACCATTTATGCTTCAAAGTGTATTATTTAGCTCTGCACTAAAAGTATTTTTAACAAGGTAACTACTTTCGGAATTAGCCGCGAGTATAATTATCACTTCTTATTAAACTATCAGAGACGACAATTTGAATCTATTAAAGCTAATATTTATATTTTTTGTTTGCTTGTTATCTTTTAAGTGTATAGCAGCAGATACTCAAATAAATGCAGACTTAATTGATGGTAATATTAGTAAAATAGACAAATATTACCTCTTTGATACAGAATTATTACCTCATGATCCTATTGTCACTTTGGCGAGCACCATTATTCAAAATAGGCAGCACTATAGTCATGATACGATGGGAAAGATTTTTATCTTACTTGCAGAAGTGGCTAAAAATAAAGGTGATGTAGCTAAATCTTTTCAATTTGCTATTGATGGTTTTGCACTTATAGGTATCAGTAAAGCAATAAAACTCAATCTAATGCTGAAAATTTCAGCTGGTCACTATGTTAAAGGTAAATATTACAATGTATTAGAGGTGGCGGAGCAAGCCATTCAACTTTCTTTAGAAGAAGATCTTATTGAATACCGTTTAATTGCCTTGAGCTATAAAGCAATGGCTCATGCATTACTTGCTCAACATAATTTAGCGTTTGATAGTTTGTTACGAATTGAATCATTAATTGAGCAACATAAAGAATTTTCCAATCACTTTGAACTTTTAGAAATATTAGCCGTGGCTTATCATTATCAAGGTAATTACCAAACGGCCGTAATAATGTATAACAAATTGATTAAATTACGGTTTGATGCATTACGTATAAATAATATAGACCAAACATACTATCGTTTAGCCAGTGCATATTTAGAATTGATGCGGTTTGATGATGCTTACAATGCTTTTTGGGAAGCAAAAAAATACGCAGTAAAAAAATCAGCTGCAATTAGAGTAGCTTATGCCGAGCTTGGTTTAGGGCAAGTATTACTATTACAAAAACAATACCAAACGGCTTATAAGGCGTTATTTGAAGCGGAAAAGATATTTAAAGGTCAAAATTTAACAAAGCCTTATTTAAGCTCATTAATTGCCCTAGCAAAAGCATCACAAAAAATAGATAAAATATATGAAAGTTACGAATTGCTAAAAAAAGCGGAATACATCGCTGAAAATGTCGATATTACGAACACACAAATTGAGTTATATCAGCTTATAACAACGATGTATCAGCAGCAGGGTAATGTTGATGATGCATACAAGGCGCAATCAAAATACATTGATTTATATAAACAATTTAATACTGCCAATAAATTGTATAATACAAGTGTAAAAGAGTATAAACAGGCCAATGATGATGGCCGCAACCTTGCGATGAAGTTGTTAGAACAAAGCGATCTTCGCACTGTTTATTCAGAAAAAATAACTTATCAAAAGAATATTATTTTTTGGCTTGTTGTCACGTTAATAATGTTACTTATCATCCTAGTTTTTTATTGGCTTATGCAACGAAAGTCACAACAAAATAAAAAATATGATGAAACTGACAAACTAGGTCGATTTCTAGCAACATCTTTTTTGACTAAGAATATCTATCAACAAAGCTACAAAAAATCTCGTAAATACGGCTATCCATTAGCCGTTGGTTATCTGTCAATTGACAATTGGAAAGAATTAAATTTTCATTTTAATAAAAAAATTATAGATGAAATAAGCCAAATAATGAAAGACTTGTTCAATGAAACTATGGGCGAATTTGACCATGCGGGGTTAATTAATAATGGGGAATATCTCATATTATGTCCACATCAATCAAATGAAGACTTGCAACAAAAGTTAATAAAATTATCCGATGCGCTTAAAGTGAAATTTATTGCCAATATAGGATCTTTTTCTGTGAAAATAAGCTGCGCATTTGATACCCCCCATGTTCAAGATATAGACCCGTATATATTTTTATCTCGACTTAGTGATAAAGTAAAAAAATAATTAATGATAAAAGGTGTTATATGATATTTGGATTTTTTGTTGTGGCTGTTTTTGTCGTCATTAGTATTTATTTTTTCTTTAAGGCAGAAGGTTTACAAAAGGAACTATTACAAGTTAAAAAAGAATCAACAACTACTAAGAATGAAAACAAAAAACTTGCAGACTCTATGGCACTCATGATTAGTCGTAATGAAGAGTTCGTTAAACATCGAATACAAAAACTTAAAGATAACAGTTCAAAAGAGTTTAATGTAATAGCACCGTTGATCAATAACTATGGGGTCATTTTAAGAGAAGCCTTACAAGGAAAAGGTCGAGTTAAGGCAATTACTAAAAAATGCTATGATAGCTGCACCCCTGAAGCATTTAAAGTATTTACTGCTCATATATCAAAGCAAGAAGCATCAGTGAAAAGAATGTGGTCGAGTAACAATTTAAGCGGTTATATTTCTTTAGTGGAAGCTCTATTGTTAACAGAAGAGACTGAAGATATTAAAACAAAAAAGACACAGTAAATATAAGAGTCATAAATTATTATGTGGAATTACATCCAAATATTAGCGAATTATGATCTTTGGAGCGGTGTCTATTTCGCCATCATCGGTTATTGTTGCTGTATTATTATCACACATTAATATCGCTAGACTACCTTCAGTATAGCTACGGATAAAAGCAAGATCATAACCAAATTGTGTTAAACTACTTGCCGCAAATTTTTGCGCTAGTGACAGTTTATCCCACAATGTTGACTGTTCAGGAGTGAAGTGTCTTCTTTCTAATAACGCTTCTCTTTGTACTTGCATTACTTACCTCTATCTATAAATAAAATCATAATCAAAATGTGTTTTGCATGAATTATAACCTGCACTAACATTATAATAAACAGTTTATAAAAGCAACTGGTGCCATAGTCTCACTAGAGCTAAGCATACTAAAATTGTTGAGTATTCAATTATTTCGTTGTGCATTATAATATAAACGTAAATTTACATTTTTCGAGCGAACGTATGAGTCAGGTATTAAATGAATTATTAGCCTTATTGCAATTAGAGGAAATTGAACAAGGTCTCTATCGAGGCCAAAGTCAAGATTTAGGGTTTAAAGCGTTATTTGGTGGGCAGGTTATGGGACAAGCTGTTTCTGCTGCACAACAAACAGTTATGAGTTCTCGTAACATTCATTCTTTACACTCTTATTTTCTCCGCGCAGGGGATGCATCTAAGCCTGTTGTTTATGAAGTTGAAAACATTCGTGATGGAAAAAGCTTTAATACCAGACGAGTGAAAGCTATTCAAAATGGCAAAGCCATTTTTTATATGACGGCTTCATTTCAGCAAGAAGAAATAGGCTTTGATCATCAAGATACAATGCCAGAAGTGGTTGGTCCCGAAGGCATTCCCTCTTATGCTGATTTTGTCTTTGAACATCAACAACATCTGCCTGAAGCCATCCGTAACAAATTTTTAGCGGAAAAACCTATTGAATTGCGACCCGTTCAGCAGTACAACTGGATCTCGCCAGAAAAGTCGCCACCGATTTGCCATACTTGGATAAAGGCTAATGGGAGTTTATCAGACGATATGCGTATTCATCGTTGCATGCTTGCTTATACTTCTGATTTTCATTTTTTACCAACAGCTTTGTTTCCTCATGCTGCAAGTTATTGGCGACCAAACTTTCAAATAGCCACCGTTGATCATGCAATGTGGTTTCATCGTCCTTTTCGTATTGATGAGTGGTTATTATATTCAATGAGTAGCCCTTCAGCGAGTGGTGGACGTGGTTTAGTAAAAGGGCAAATTTTTAACCAAAATGGTGAATTAGTTGCTTCAACAATGCAAGAAGGCGTGATCAGACAGCGTTAGTTATTTTGCGTCATACACTATTTTTGACGCCAGTCATGGCCTGTTGGGTGTTGAAATACCTTTAAATCGAAGATTGGCACCATGGCAAAAAGGTGATCAAATATATCGGCTTGTATCATTTCGTAATTGATCCAGCTTTGTTCATTACTGAAAAAATATAATTCTAATGGTAAACCTGTTGGTGTGGCAGAAAGCTGACGTACCATACAGGTCATTTGGTGATGTACTTTTTCATGCTGCTGCAGGTAAGCTTCGATATAAGCCCGAAAAGTTCCAATATTGGTTAATTGTCGATTGTTAATATGGTAACTTTCATCAGAATCCTCACCTGTCGATGATATTTCTTGTTGTTTAGTTTTTAAGTATCCATTGATAAGTTTTATTTGGCTCAATTGCTCTATTTGATAACTATTGTGGAAGGTGATACTACTAATATCGATTGAAATTGTTCGTTTTATGCGACGTCCACCTGAATTGAACATATCACGCCAGTTTTTAAATGAGCCACTCATTAATGCATAAGTTGGTACTGTAGTAACGGTATTATCGAAATTTTGCACTTTAACAGTGTTTAAGCCTATTTCTAAAACATCACCATCAGCACCATAAGTTGGAATTTCAATCCAGTCGCCAGGAGCTACCATTCGATTTGCTGAAATTTGAATACTAGCAACCAAACCTTTAATCGTATCTTGAAAAACTAATAATAAAACAGCTGTCAATGCGCCCAAACCGCTGAACAAATAAATTGGCGAACGGTCTAGAATTATAGAGATTGCGAGAATTGTAGTAATTAAGTAGATAGCTAACTTAATGACTTGAATTGTTGCGTTTAATGGTAAATATCGCTCTTGAGCGGTTTGTTTATATAAACTCTTAATGACATTGAGTATGGCACCCACACAACGAGCCACCTGAAAGCTAATAGCTACTTTTGCGGTAGATATTAAAAAATGTCCATAAACACTATCACTTGAAATGAATAATGGCGTTAAAAAAAGTAAGAAGATGAATGGAATTAATAGTGCAAAATTTGAGAAAACTTTTTGTTCAAAAATCAAGTCATCCCATGTATTTCGTGAGTTTAATACAATTTTTTTAATCATAACCAAAACTTGATGCTTGGCTAAATAATAACTGATGCTACATAATAACAAGATAATAATAGTACCGACTAATATACTAGTGAGTGGTACATAATTGGCAGCAATACCTTGTTGTGTTAACCATGTAGTGATTAAATCAATCATTTTATTTCTCTTTATTTAACATCGCCAACGTGACATCTTTTTCTTGCCATATTTGATTCACGCGCTTTTGGAAACTGATTTTAAATGCCCGATCATTAAAATAATCACCTTTTAGCGATTGGTCAATTTCTAATACTTCGATATTTACGCGCACCTGATTGACTTTGCCACAAATAAAGTCAGAAAACTTGGGGATTTCATTAGGATAGTAAATCGTGATGTTAACAATTTTGTTTAAATGTTCGCCCATTGCATCAAGTACAAAGCCGATACCGCCGGCTTTAGGTTTAAGTAAATATTGAAAAGGAGACTTTTGTTTGTCATGTTTTTCTTGAGTAAATCGGGTTCCTTCTATAAAGCTCATTACACTGACAGGTTTATGTTTAAATTTCTTGCATGCTTTACGCGTTGTTTTTAAATCGTCACCTTTTAAGTGAGGATTTTTCTTTAAAAAAGCTTGGCTATGCCTTTTCATAAAAGGAAAGTCTAAAGCCCACCAAGCCATGCCTAAAATAGGAACATAAAGCAGTTCTTTTTTTAAAAAAAATTTTAAAAATGGTATTTTTCCATGTAATACTCGCTGCAATATAACGATATCGACCCAGCTTTGGTGATTTGCGAAGACCAAATACCATTCACGCATACTGAGTTTTTCTAGTCCTGTAACGTTAATATCTATCTTAAAGAAAAGCTTTTGATTTAAAGTATTACAAGCAACCCAATTGCTTGCCATTTTGTCTAATAAATAGCTGAATACTTTTTGAAAAAACTTTATTGGGATAATAGTTTTCAAAAATGAAAATAAGATGATTGGGATCAGCCAGAATACGGTGTTAATAATATAAAGAATAAAGGAAAATAAACCAATGATGGCATGTGGTAAAAAACGTAACATTAATGCAGCTCAAAAAAGTGACAAAATCTGATGGGCTAATGTTAATAGTATTTAACGTCTGTTTCAGCATAAATTACCAAAAAATAGCAAATTATCTTCGTCAATTGTTCTGATTACATTTTATATAGAGATATTGATGCCAAATGGTTTAGGAAGAAGATATTTTTATGGGGTTAACGTATTGAAAATAACATTATCGTCTAATGAAGTTCAAAAAGTTGGTTGCTATGCTCCTTGCTTTGAAGGCATGCTTACATACTTATTACGGTGAAATAAGTATGTTTCATAATACAGTGTTAGTTTCTTAGGGTATGAATATTGAATAATTACAATTAGATCTACAATTATGATGAGGGAATAATGAATTTTAAGCGGGTTGTTATTAAAGTTGGTAGTGCTTTGGTTTCTCCTGATGGGGATGGTTGCAGTGGACAATATTTATTGGCGATTGCACGTTTTATTACTGAATGTCACGAAAAAGGTATTGAGGTTATTTTAGTGTCTTCTGGTAGTGTCGCCGCAGGTCGACAGTTAATTAAGCATGGCTCTCCTACCCTTTCTATCCCCACAAAACAAGCGATGGCCTCTGTTGGACAAATGCAAATGATGGCTAATTGGCAGCGTTTCTTCGATGCTTCATGTAGTCAATTGTTGATTACACATGGCGATTTAAAAGATCGTCAACGCTATATCAATATAAAAAATACGCTACGAATACTATTGGAAAATAAGGTTATTCCAATTGTTAATGAAAATGATACTGTTGCAACCGATGAACTCAAAGTAGGCGATAATGACAATCTTGCAGCGCTTGTCGCTTTAGTAAGTGAAGCGGAGAGTCTATTAATTTTAAGTGATATTGATGGTCTTTATAACAAGGACCCACGTAGTCATTCTGATGCTGTGATGTTTAATGACATTAAAGAAATTACCGATGACGTTTATGCCATGGCTGGAGGTACAACGAACTCCATTGCTACTGGTGGTATGAAAACAAAAATTCAGGCGGCAGCAAAAGCTACTGAAAATGGTATTGATACCTATATTCTAAACGGTCGTAAGAGTGACGTTCTCGAACAATTTATCAAAGGCGAAAACAGAGGAACTCACTTTATTGCTAAGCACACAGTAAGCAAAGCTAAAAAGCATTGGTTAAAACATATATTAAAAAGTAATGGACAAATTTTCCTCGACGAAGGGGCTATTGAAGCCGTAGTTAATAAAGGAGCTTCGCTACTTCCTGCAGGCGTGAAGGGGGTTTTAGGTACTTTTGCTGCAGGGGATTCAATCGATATGCTTAATGCGAAAACTAAGCAGGTTATCGCAAAAGGCATTAGCCAATTCAATCAGCGAGATTTAAAACGTATCAGTGGTAAGCAGAGTGAAGCGATTCAAGATCTGCTCGGCTGCTGCCCTAGTAAAGTTATTGTCCATCGAGACGACATGGTTTTACTTTCAAAGTAAAAAATAACCGATTAAAAATATAGAGTAATATTTCAAATGAATAAAATTGAACAATTTAATATGGCAAATATGGCTAAAGAAGCTAAAACAGCCAGTCGAGTTGCTGCCCAGTTAACAACAATACAAAAAAACACCTTATTGACAGCAATGGCTACAGCAATAGAATTAAATAGCCAACATATTATGGTGGAGAATAATAAAGATATCGATGCCGGTAGGCAAAAAGGTTTAAGTGAAGCAATGCTCGATCGTCTGCTACTAACCAAGCAACGTATTATCGATATTGCTGATGCTATTCGTGAGATTGTTATATTAAATGACCCTGTTGGTGATATTGATAATTTAATCTTACGACCTAATGGTATGCAGGTAGGAAAAATGCGCATTCCCTTAGGTGTTATTTCGATGATCTATGAAGCGAGACCCAATGTTACTGCAGAGTCGGCCGCTTTATGTATTAAATCAGGTAATGCTGTAATTTTACGTGGTGGCTCTGAAGCTATTCATAGTAACCTCGCGTTGGCAGCCTGCTTACATCAAGTAATGGTTGAGCAAAAAATAGATAAAAATATTATTAGCGTTATCCCTGATACTAGTCGTGCAGTCATTGAGCAATTATTAAAACAACGCGATAGTATTGATTTGGTTATTCCTCGAGGTGGTGAAGGCTTGATCCGTTATGTTACTGAAAATAGCCAAATTCCAGTGATTCAGCATTTCAAAGGGGTGTGTCATCTGTTTGTAGATAAATATGCGGATTTAAGCAAAGCAATTAACATTTTGGTGAATGGTAAAACTCAACGACCCAGTGCCTGTAACTCCTTGGAGACAGTTTTAGTACATCATGATATTGCTAGTCAATTTTTACCTCTAGCCGCAAAAGCGTTGGCTGCATCCATTGCTCCACAATCAGTCAAGGTACATGCTTGTGAGCAAAGTATGAAGTATTTTGAAAAGGCAGAATTAGCAACCAGTGATGACTATCATGCTGAATATTTAGCACAAGAAATCGCCGTAAAAACTGTGAGTAGTTTTGAAAATGCTATTGATCATATTAATGAATTTACTTCAGATCATACAGAAGTCATCGTCACCCAAGATATCTCCCGTAGTCAGCAATTTATTCGCGCAATAAATTCTTCAGTAGTGATGGTAAACGCATCATCACGATTTTCTGATGGTGGACAACTTGGCTTAGGCTCAGAAATAGGTATTTCAACGAGTAAGTTACATGCTTATGGACCCATGGGATTATCTTCATTAACGACTGAAAAATTTGTTGTTTTTGGTGATGGGCAAATTCGTAATTGATCGCATTTTTCATCATTGCCACTAACTGAAATCATTATTTTATCTAGATAATAAGGGATTTTGTTTACGTTCTTCGACAACAAAACCCTAATAGATTATTTCGAAAATAGAATACTCTCTAATTAACTATATAATATATAAAAATAAAAGCAGGGAAATTAAATGAGAATAATACTTACGCTATTATTGGTGTTATGCAGCCATATCACATGGGCAAAAAATGAAGTCTTATACGATATTTCATTTAAAAATGCTATTCACCATGAGGCTGAAATATCAGCTACATTCGACAATATAAAGTCCCCAACTTTAGAAGTTAAAATGAGTCGTTCTTCTCCGGGAAGATATGCTTTACATGAATTTGCAAAGAACATTTATCATGTCAAAGCATTTAATAGTAAGGGAGAAAAACTTATCATTAGTCGACCAAACCCTTATCAGTGGGATATTGGTAATCACGACGGCAAAGTAACGGTCAAATACACCTTATTCGCTGATAGAGCTGATGGTACCTATAGCCAAATTGATCGAACTCATGCCCATTTAAATATTCCTGCGACCTTTATTTGGGCTAACGGTTTTGAAAATATACCGGTAAAAGTGCGTTTTAAACCCTTCGATAAGAACTGGAAGGTAGCAACTCAGTTGATAAAAACACGTAAAAAAAATACTTATACAGCACCTAATCTAGCGTATTTTATGGATAGCCCGACAGAACTCAGCAACCATCAAGTCAGTAAGTGGACGGTAAAATCGAATGGCAAGCGTTATAGAATAAAATTAGCGGTCCATCACAATGGCAATGATGTCGATATGGAGAAATATACCAGCCAGGTCAAAGCTGTTGTTGAACAACAAAAGCAAGTCTTTGGTGAGTATCCAGATTTTGACTACGGTGAATATACTTTTATTGCATGTTATTTACCTCATGTTAATGGCGATGGTATGGAACATCGTAATTCAACTATTCTCACTAGTTCAACATCATTAGATGAAGGAGAATTTTCTCAGCTGGGTACTTTATCTCATGAGTTTTTTCATGCATGGAATGTTGAACGTATTCGCCCTAAAGCACTTGAACCTTTTGATTTTAGTCGTGCAAATATGACAAAAAACTTATGGTTTGCTGAAGGTTTCACTTCGTATTATGGTGATTTGTTGATACGACGAGCTCAAGAAAGTAGTGTTGAAGAATATATTGAAACAGTGACAAGTATTGTCAATCAAGCCAACTTCTATCCTGGAAGGAAATATTTTACGCCAGAAGGGGCAAGCATGATGGCTGCTTTTACTGATGCAGGTACTTCAATAGATAAAACAAATTTTAGAAATATCTTTTTCAGCTATTACATTTATGGGCGAGCAATGGCACTGGCGCTTGATTTATCAATTAGAGCGGACTTTCCTGACAAATCATTAGATGATTATATGGCAATGATGTGGCAAGACTTCGGTAAAAATGAGCAACCTTATACTCGTGACGATTTGCGATTAACTTTAGGAAAACTGTTGAACGACCAAGAGTTTTCCGATAATTTTTTTAATAAACATATCCATGGACAACTTATTCCTGATTTTAAAACATTATTGGCTCCGGCTGGTTTGTTAGTTGAAACTGCTAGTGAAGAGGAAGCTTATCTTGGTAGTATCCGTTTTTCTTTTAAAGGTGAAGCGGCGGTTGTTTCTTCAGTAATTAAAGTTGATACGCCCCTATATGACGCCGGTATTGAACGAGGTGATCACATCCTTAAATTAGGCCGGCGCACTATTCGCACTAAAAAACTCTGGGAAAAAGCCATCGCTCAGTTTGAACCGGGCGATACAACAACAATTGAATATATGCAACGAGGGATATTGTTGTCTAAAAAAATAACTTTTATAGCAAACCCTGAGTTGATAGTTAATCAGCTCGATGACGAAAAAATGTCAGAGCAACATCAAATATTTCGTGCGTCATGGATAGGTAAAGATAAAGAATAGTTAAGGTGTTGAAATATAAATACGAATTACAATTATTTATTTGTTAACGTTATCGTGTTCGTTAATTCACTTGCAATGACTAGTCAATTATAAGTGAGTTAACGAATAAATATACAAAGAGAAGTATTGATTAAATTAAAAAATCCAAACGGAAGATATTCATGCTAGGTAAGAGTTGTACTCATGTATAATGAAAAATGAATAGAAATGATAACTCTGTTGTGTTCCTCCAGAAAGTAGCAGAGCCTATATATCATTTACAATTATTGCATCACGTCAACAAAGCTTAAATTTTATCAACTACTATACAATTCTAAATATCTCATCCTTTTGATTGCGCTATTTTCGGCGTAATGTTCAATAATCGATTGTTGGTGGTGCTTAAAAAATTCTGGCTATATCTAACCTCCCTACATCTTGAGTGGTTTTTTACAAATCTTATTCGAGGCGTGTAGATATTTGCGTTTTAGCATATTGAATTCTACAGTTATATTGATAAAAAACTGTAAAAATGGAATTTTTAATGCTGCTTACATGTAAAAATATAAAATCGGTGGTTAACATAATAAAATCAATGTGTTTAATGTTGTTAATCTTGTCTCTATGCTCACATGCGAGTACTAAAAACAGTAAGGGTGGTTTCCTCGACTTTAATGTTTACCCACAGTTAAGTGATGTTGATAATGACAGTATATTTACTCTTAATATCGCCGCTAAATTGCCGAGCAGATTGTCATATTTCAGTTTGTTAAACCTTATTAATCAAGATGGTAGCAGTAACATTAGTGATAGCACTAATTATTACACCGAACAAAACATTCGTTGGCAAATTAGTGAAAACTCCCCTCTTGATTTTACCATGCAATTAAACTTTCGCAGTGGTGAAGATAATGACCGTCATCGCTTTGGGCTTCGTTGGCGTTTAAGTGATACTTCATTTTTACAAAAAATATTTCGAAAAATGAATCTTAGTTACGCTGTTAATTTACATGCTATACAGTTTGATCACGAAGATGCAAATGTTTGGCAACTAGAACATGCTTTGATGTTGAAATTTCCATACATAAGTAAACGGCTTTATTTGTCGGCTTTTGCTGATCATACTTTTAATCAAAATTTACCAGCACACATGCCAGGTAGTCCAATTGTTGCTGAGGTGCAATTAGGATATCGCATGGTTGAGAACTTCTATCTAGTTACGGAATATCGACTTAATCAATATCGAACAAGTGATGTCAACAATCTCGCCATTGGCGCACAATATAAAGTGATTTGGTAAGGAAATGTATATGAAACGTATACTAATATTGACCGCGCTTTTGTTGTCATTGACGATAAATGCAGAACAAGAAAAATTTGTAATTGGCTTATCGGTATGGTCTGGGTATCCAGAAAGTATCCGTGGTTTTAAGGATGCATTAGCTGAAGGAGGGTTTATTGAGGGTACTCATGTAGAGTTCATTCATCGTAATGCGTTGTCAAATAAGGAGTCTCAGCAAAAAATAGCAGCAGAATTTACTCGTCTTGATATCGATATGGTTTATAGCTTAACAACTCCGGGCACAGTCATTATTAAAAACGCGCTACCTGAACAAACCCCTATCGTTTTTTCGATAGTTACTTACCCTGCAGACTCTGGCTTAATTGAATCTTTTGATTATTCTGGAAATAATCTCGTTGGTACAAGTAATTTTGTGCCTCTACATCATTATGTCGATCTACTCACATCTGTTTTACCTGATGTAAAAACAATAGCAATATTTCACCGAAAAGGTGAATCTAATTCGAAAATACAAGCGTCGAATCTTATTCGCCTATTTAAAAAGAAGGGCATAAAGGTTATTGACCTAGAGCCACAATCCATTAATGAAACGGTACAGCTTGCCAAAAAGGTTATAAAAGTTGTTGAGGCATTTGTAACAACCACAGATACTCTAATGCAGAACGGTGCGGAACGCGCATTAATTGAACTTGCCAATCAACACGATATTCCAATGTTAAGTTCCAACAAAAAAGGTATTGAGCAGGGTTCAACTTTTGGTCCAGTAGCTGACTTCTACATTTTGGGAAAAATGTCAGGCAAAATGGCTGTACAAATACTTCAAGGAAAGGCAGCTCCACATACATTGGTTTCAGAGTATCAAAGCCCACCAACATTTCTTGTTAATAAATTAAGATTTAATAAACTTGGACTACATTTTATAACGCCAATTGAAGGTGTTGTTTATGTTGAATAAGCGGTGGCGTGTTAAAATTGCGCCGCGATTAGTTATTTTTTCTTTGCTCTCGGTGGTGCCACTATTATTAATTGGTGGCAACTATTTTTATGCGGTGATGCATGAACAAGTACTGCACCAAATTGAACGTTCATTACAAAATGACCTTGCTATTGTTAAGTATCATTTGAAGAAAGAAAGTGAGCAAATATCGTTAAGCACACAAATTATTGCCTCAGATCCTGGGTTACGAAAGGCACTTGACCGTGGTATTAGTTTAGGGGTCAATGCACAATTGAACCGCATTGCGAGAATATACCCTAATTTAAATTACCTTTTATTATTGGATGCAGAGAAAACAATTTTTGCTATTAATACCATTGATGATCAAAAACGAAAATTAAAAACAGAAGATATCCTCGACAGAAAAATAATTGATAATACAATCACTCCTTCTCTCAACTCAAAATCAAATAATGGCAATGTATCTATTGACCCTTATCTTGCTGAATTAAACTTACCTATTGAATATTCACAGTGGTTTAGTGCGCCATTACTTATTAGAGGTAAATTAAAGGGTTGGATTTTATTATCTTACCGTTGGGCTAGCTCTATGACTGCATTGGAAGAAGAGTTGATTAGACAATTAAATTCTGCTGAGTTTCCTATTATTGGTAGTGCTATTACGTCTCAACAAGGAGAAGTACTTGCTGGGAGCATAGTAAATAAAGGAAAATACTTAGAGCAAGTTACAGAGTTTATTATTGCTAAGCAATCTTATAAGCTAGTGATGCAAGTTGATGAAAATATCGCTTTTGAAGCATTAAATAAGCAAAAAAAAGTGATTGTCACCGTAGCAATTCCTTTGTTGTTTATTCTAATGTTGACTCTGTATTTTTTGGTTAATAAACAATTGATCAAAAGAATAAAATTCCTTGATGAAAGTGCAAGAGAATTTGCAAATGGTAATTTATCTCAACCAATTGAATTAACGGGTAGTGATGAACTTGCGCAGCTGGGGAGAAGCTTCAACAACATGCGAAAAAAGCTACAAGAGTCTTATCTTACCCTTGAATCAAAAGTTAAACTTCGTACACAAGAGCTTAAAAAATCTAATGATGATTTAGAGACGGCAGTGAAAGAAGCCAATATCGCTAACGATATAAAAAGTGAATTTCTTGCCAGTATGAGTCATGAAATTAGAACACCAATGAATGGTGTGTTGGGGATGTTATCGTTATTAAATAGTACAACTCAGTCAAATGAACAGTATCACTTCACCGATATGGCCACAAAAAGTGCAAAATCATTATTAAATTTAATTAACGATATTCTAGATTTTTCCAAAATAGAGGCTGGAAAACTTGATATTGAGTCCATTGATTTTAATATCGAAAATTTATTTAGAGAGTTTATTGAAACTGTGTCGTTTAAAGTGGATAACAAAACAACCGAGTTATTACTCGATTTTGATATTCAAAAAAACCTGCATGTTAAGGGTGATCCCGGCCGAATTAAACAGATACTGTTTAATCTTGTTGGCAATGCTATAAAATTTACTCTAAATGGCGAAATTATTATTGTTGCCAAACTGGAACAAGCTGAGCAACAAGACAAACTTAAGCTTATTTGCAGTATTATTGATTCGGGTATTGGTATAGAGCAACATAAAATACCCTCTCTTTTTGAAGTATTCACTCAAGTTGATAGCAGTACGACTCGAAAATATGGGGGTACTGGCTTGGGATTAACCATAGTTAAACAGCTTTGTGAATTGATGCATGGTCAGATCTCTGTAGAAAGTACTATAAATGTAGGCAGTAAATTTACTTTTGAAATATTGCTTGGCAAGAGCGAACAGTCTGGCATTATTGCTCCTGAACTGAATTTAGATAATAAGACGCTATTAATTGTTGATGATAATCAAATGTGTAGGGAGATATTTAGTGGCCAATTAAAAAGTTACGGAATGATTATCACTGAAGCATCTACTGCGGCTGAAGCGATATCTATTTTAAATTTACATAAAAAAACGCCTTTTGATGCCGCTATTCTTGATATGCAAATGCCAGATATTGATGGTGAAGAATTAGCAAAACTAATAAGGAGTAATTCTGATTTTGATTCAACAAAATTGATACTTTGTTCATCGATGACCAATAGAGGTGATGCGAAAAAAATGGTTGAAGTGGGTTTTCAAGGATATTTTCCTAAGCCGGCAACAGGCTCCGATCTTCGAGATGCACTGAACTTAGTGATCAATTCACCTAGTAGTCAATTACAACCTTTATTGACGCGTTATAATTTGCGCAATACCCCTGAGGTTCAACCAAAACTATCAGGTCATATACTCTTAGTTGAAGATAATCGAATTAATCAGGTGGTAGCGAGAAAGATGCTCGAACAACTTTCATTAGACGTCACTGTTGCCAACAATGGTCAAGAAGCTATCCATTTATTGACTAAATCTAAAGTCTTTACTTTGGTGATTATGGATTGCCAAATGCCGGTACTAGACGGCTACCAAACAACGGAGAAAATACGGCAAGGTGCTGCGGGTCAGAATCATATAGGAATTACTATTATCGCCATGACAGCGAATGCCATGGCGGGAGATAAAGAGAAATGTTTATTAGCGGGTATGAATGATTATTTAAGTAAGCCTATCGAACAAAATAAACTGATCACTAAATTAAACCATTACTTAATCACCTGATAATCATCATTATATATGTTAAATTTGTTTCTCACAGATAAATGAATTTAATGAAGTAACAATAAGGGTATTAAGTGAAGAGACGAGTTCATGATTGAGGATATAATTAAAGCCATTCTTTATGCAGGTTTTCCGATTGGCTGTTTTAGTTTTTTGATGGTTTATTATGCATATCAAAAAGGGTATTTATCACCGGAAATAACCATTAGAAGTGCTTTTAAAGATAAACATAATGATGATAGACAATTGTCAAAGAAGAATAAAAAAAGTCTAATTTTTCTTCATTCTAAGTGGGTAGGTTTTGGCGGTGGTTTTTATGGATTAGTAGCGTTAGTCACTTTTCTTTATATTGAACTAAAACAAATTGTAGAGTTTTTTATTAGCGCGACCGGACTACAATCATTTTTAAATCTACTTAGCATTAGTGCTTTTATTGGCATGTTTATAGATTCCATCATGAATATGATAAAAGCGCTTGTATGGTTTGTTTATTGGCCAGAAATATTTGATATGTCAAATTTTTTCATTTGGGTATTAATTGCTTATCTTGGCTATCGTCTGGGATCTTACCTCGCACAGCAATACGCACTAAAACATTTTGCTGATGGTGAAGCTTAAAAGTGATAGATAGTGTGAGCATCAATATTATTGACTAATTAATCACACTGTCATATATCTACACTGTAGCTTTCTCAGCTTTGAGCATACTAAATAAATTGTCTTTCAAGTTTAATCGTTCTAATTTTAATTGATCTAAGTAGCTATCTGCAGTATTTTCGATGCCTTGTTCAATACGCACAATCTCTTGATTTATTACATGGTACTCTTTAAATAAGCGTGAAAAATGGGCATTATTTATTTTTAAAAGATGTATTTCATCATTAAACTCTGGAAATTCACTGTGTAAGTCATGTTTTTCTAATGTCATTGTTATTCCCTCTTTATTGTGCACAATGTATGCACGTATCGGTGTAAGGTAAGATGGCTAGCCGCTTGGATTCAATTTTTTCTTCACAACCTGTACACAAACCATACTTCTCATCATCAATTCTTTGTAATGCTTCGTCAATTAAGGTTAATTCAATAACTGCTTCATGATGGATTTCATCGAGCACTTCGTTATTTTCACTTTCAGTAGTTTGTTCTGAAAAATTGGCTGAACGTCCTTTTTTAAAGTCAGCTTCAATAGCATGTATGCGCTGTTCGAGTTGTTTCTTTTTAATTAATAAAGAAGTAGTTATGTTTTGAATTATCATATTATCTCCTTAGGACTATATCTATACCCGTACTACTTCAAGATACTTGTTCAGGAAAACAGAGCAATTTTACTTTTAGGCGCATCAATGAAGTTATGGCATTCCCTTACAAATTGGTGCAACAACAAAGTGATGTTGCTCTGTGTTCCCCTTCGAGTGGGTTTTAAAAGACTTTATGCCGCGTTATTCATTTTAAGAAGGGAATAACCATTCTTTACACTGAATGCTTTGCCTAAAGTCTTTTAAATTCCCACTGAATCATGCATCTTGATGTAGCACGGGTATAAACCCGTTTGTAATACAGGTTTAAAAATACTTTATGTTGAGCTTGGCATGATTTGACCATATAACTAGTGTATGCCTATAATTTTTCGTTATTTTGATCTAGCTCAAGCAAGTTTTATATAAACGGTTTTGGTGAATTAAGTAGGTAACTAGGAAGTATTTAGGAGGTTGGCTTAAGTCTAAGATATGAATCTTAAGGATAATACTTTAGTCTAGCGCTCAATATTATAAAAGAACGAAGGGTTATTATAATGATTCACAAGAACAGTTTATTGATAGTGCTATTGGTACTGTTACCTCTGAATGTTTTTGCACAACAATTAACAATTGCTGATTATCAAAGAGCAGAAGATCAGCTTATCACACATACACAAAAACTAGTCACAGGTACTATTGAGTATCCCGAATGGACTGATAACGGTGACTTACTTTATCGAAGTCACACTCTACAAGGTGATCGTTATTTTAAAGTGAATCCAAAAAGTAAGAAGAAACACTTAGCTTTTGATCATAAAAAACTTGCTAATGCGGTATCTAAGCTTACCAATACAGAGGTTACTGTTGGGAAACTGCCTTTTAAAAGTATTAATTTTAACAATGAAGATGAATTAGTCATTGAGGTTAAGAATACGGCGTACCTTTGTGATTTAACTGAGTATGTTTGTAAAAAAAATAAGCAAGTTAATAGAGAGCACGAACTAATTGCTCCCGATGCCAGCAAAGCTGTGTTTATAAAGGAGCATAATTTATGGTTACGTACGTTCGCTAATAATAAAGTAACCCAGTTAACTTTTGACGGCATTGAAAATTTTGGTTACGCCACGAACAATGCTGGATGGATAAGAAAAGATACTCCAGTAGTAAAATGGTCACCTGATTCAACTAAACTTACTACGTTTAAGCATGATGGTCGTAATGTCGGTGATATGGCTATAGTTTCAACTTCAGTTGGTCATCCCGAAATAGATAAATGGAAATATCCATTACCCGGTGATAAAAATATTTTTGTTATTCATCGCGTCATTATTGATCTTGAAAAAAATACAGTGATTGCTCTTGATATGAAGCCTGATGCACATCGTTCTACGATTACCGATCATATTGCTGGTCGTGATGGCAGTTTGTTAGATATTGATTGGAGTGCTGATTCCCAATCTTTTGCTTTTATTTCATCAACACGTGACCATAAAACGGCAATACTAAAAATTGCCAATGCAACTACAGGAGCGGTTAACACAGTATTTTCGGAAACAGAAGACAGCTTTTATGAATCTGGTATTGGTGGAATTAACTGGCGTTATTTAGAAGAGACTAACGAAGCTATTTGGTTTTCACAACGCAGCGACTGGGGACATCTATATCTTGTTGATTTAAATACGGGAAAAATAAAACAACAGATAACCCAAGGAAAATGGAATGTACTTAAGTTATTGCATGTCGATGAAAAATCTAAAAAACTTATTTTTACGGGATCTGGGCGTGAAGGTGGTGACCCTTATTTTCATTATTTATATAGCATAAATTTAGATGGTTCAGCGCTAACACTACTGACACCTGAGCAAAAACATCATCGTATAACATTGTCAAAAAATGGCATGATGTTTTTAGACAGAATATCTACCCCTAACCAAGCTGAAATTAGTTTTATTCGCAATATAGAAATGCGATCAGGTTTTATTGTTGAGCAGATGGATATTGAGCAATTAACGGCAACAGGTTGGCAAGCTCCAGAACCGTTTGTCGTTAAAGACCGTAATGGTGAACATAATATCTACGGATTAATGTATAAACCAAGTCGCTTTGATAAGTCCAAATCATACCCTGTGATTAACTATTTATATCCTGGACCTCAAGTGGGTAGCATTCGAGGTCGACACTTTCGATCGGCGCGTGGCGATCATCAAGCTATTGCTGAATTAGGTTTTATTTTAATAGAAATTGATGCCTTAGGTACCCCAGGACGTTCAAAAAGTTTTCATGAATTTTATTATGAGAATATGGGCGATAGTGGTATTCCTGATCAAGTCGCAGCAATAAAGCAACTTGCACAGCGTTTCCCATGGATTGATGATACAAACGTTGGTATTTGGGGGCATTCTGGTGGAGGGTTTGCTTCAACAAGAGCCATGTTGATTTTTCCTGAGTTTTACAAAGTTGCAGTATCAGAAGCTGGCAATCACGACAATCGTAATTATGCTGATGAGTGGGGAGAAAAATATCATGGTTTATTAGTCAATAATAAAGATAATACCAGCAATTATGATAGCCAAGCGAATCAGCTAATTGTCGATAAATTACAAGGTAAATTAATGTTAGTACACGGTACTACCGATACTAACGTACCACCGTATAATACCTTGCTTGTGGTAGAGGCGTTAATCAAAGCTAATAAAGACTTTGATATGTTGATGCTACCAAATAGAGGCCATGGATTTGCTCGGGAACCCTATATGGTGCGTAAACGTTGGGATTATTTTGTTACGCATTTATTGGGTGCGACACCACCAAAAGAGTTCTCTTTTAGGCCAAAAGATAAATAGATTGAACTAGGTTATGTACAGGAGGTACGGTCAGTTTTTTTGTTCCAGACAAAAACTAAGTACCTGCATGCAGCAGGCAATGCCACGATTACATGGCCGCTTAAGGCATTAGTTCTTCCATAAACGTTGATGTGAAAAAGTAGCGAATATTAGGAAGTACAGCATTAACTAACTTCAACAATCTTCGAAGTTAGTTAAAGTTATGGTATTTATTTTTTTAACTTTGCAAACGCATCGGCAAAGGCATTACCCATTGCCGCATTACTTGAGTCTTTAGGTTTTTGAGCTTTTGTTGTTCGTGTCTGTGGTTTTTTATTAGCACTATGAGTTTGAGCTGATTTAAAATGTGTTTGTTGTTGAGGCCTTTGAGTCGTATTCTTGACAGAGGCTTCATTGACTATGACTTCATCTAAGCGCATAGTCAAACTGATCCGTTTACGCTGTGGATCAACTTCTGTTACCTTGACCTTTACAATATCACCCGCTTTAACGATTTCCCTAGGGTCGCTAACAAACTTATTCGTTAATGATGAAATATGCACTAAACCGTCTTGATGCACGCCTAAATCAACAAAAGCACCAAAATTAGCTACATTAGAAATAACACCTTCTAATACCATACCGACTTTCAAATCATTGATGGTATTGATGCCCTCTTTAAAGCTAGCTGTTTTAAATTCAGGACGTGGATCTCTGCCTGGTTTCTCAAGTTCACTAATAATGTCTTTTATGGTGATAACACCAAAACTGTTTGTTGCTAGGTCATCAATATCAAGTTGCTGCAATTGAGCACTGTTACCTAATAATTCCTGCATATTACAATTTAATTTGGCAATGATTGCTTCAACAACAGGGTAAGTCTCGGGATGTACACCGGATTGATCTAATGGGTTTTTACCATCAGAAATACGTAAAAACCCAGCGGCTTGTTCAAACGCTTTTGGACCTAAACGTGCAACTTTCTTCAACTCTTTACGATCGTTAAAGCGGCCATGGGTATCACGGTAAGTAACAACATTTTGTGCCATGGTTTTATTTAAACCTGAAACTCGGGTAAGTAATGCCGCAGACGCGCTATTTAGATCCACGCCTACCGCGTTTACACAATCTTCAATAACATTATTTAACATGTTACTTAATTGGCTCTGACTTACATCGTGTTGATATTGGCCAACACCTATAGCTTTAGGGTCTATTTTTACCAATTCTGCCATCGGATCTTGCAAGCGACGGGCAATTGATACAGCACCACGTATCGAAACATCTAAATCAGGAAACTCGTTGGCGGCAAACTCAGATGCTGAATACACGGAAGCACCTGCTTCACTAACCATGACTTTATTCGGCAATTTTTTATCAGAGTCATCTTTTTCTGCCGCGTTGTCGGCTAAGCTCTTGATCACTTCGGCGATGAGTTTATCACTTTCTCTTGAGGCCGTACCATTACCTATCGCGATGAGTTCAACTTTATGCTGTTGACAAAGATTAACTAAGGTACGAACCGATTTATCCCAATGATTCTGAGGGGCGTGTGGAAATATTGTCGCCGTTTGTAATAATTTTCCAGTGGCATCAACAATGGCAAGCTTACAACCGGTTCGTAAGCCGGGGTCTAATCCTAAAGTCGTTTTTGCACCCGCTGGAGCAGCCATTAATAGGTCTCCTAAATTTGTAGCAAAAACTTTAATTGCTTCAACTTCAGCCTGTTCACGTAAGTTACCTAGCAATTCATTTTCTAGGCTTACACTCAACTTTTGCTTCCAGGTTAAGCGAACCACCTTCGTTAAAAATTCGGCGCAAGCTTGTCCTGATAAACGTAAATTGAAGTGTTCCATTATTAATTGTTCAGCGCTTGAATAACCGCTATCTTCTTGCTGAGGATCTACGTTAATTTTTAATTGTAAACAACCTTCATTACGCCCGCGCAGCATGGCCAACATTCGATGTGAGGGTACTGATTTTAAATGTTCAGAGTGTTCAAAATAATCTCTGAATTTTGCCCCTTCTTGAATTTTTCCTTTTACCATTTTACTGGTAAGGTGCGCTTGTTTTAATAAATGGCGACGTAATTTTTGTAATAAATTGGCGTCTTCAGCAAAACGTTCGACTAAAATGTAGCTGGTAGCATCAAGTACTAATTTTTCATCATCTAGGCCGCTCTCTTTATTAATAAAAGCTTTCGCTTCCGTTTCAGGGCTTAAGCGCCAATCGTTATAGAGTTTATTGGCTAGCGGTTCTAAACCTGCTTCAATAGCAATTTGTCCTTTAGTACGACGTCGTGGTCGAAAAGGTAAATATAAATCTTCTAAGCGGGTTTTATTGTCAGCTTTGTTAAGCTCAGCTTCTAAAGCGGGTGATAACTTTCCTTGCTGATCAATACTGGTAAGGATAACTTTGCGGCGATCTTCTAAATCACGTAAATAACCTAAGCGTTGATCAAGGTGACGTAAATGGTTGTCGTTCAACCCTTGTGTCACTTCTTTACGATAACGCGCAATAAAAGGCACCGTTGCCCCTTCATCTAAAAGCGTAATGGCGGCATTAATTTGTACAGTTTTAACATCAAGTTCTTTAGCAATTTGCTCAGCAATAGCTATCATTTATCATAAATCCTAATTTGAAAATGCTGGTATTGGCACGTCATGTATAGCGCTTATTTTATCAGTATTTTAAATAGCAGCAAAAGAATATATTTGTCAAAATCAATAAAAATGAAAACAAACCATTCTCTGTATTTAATGTTTATATAGGCGAAGCTATGAATTTTTGTCTTAAATTAAAAAGTGGTGTATCTAAACCTTTATATTTTTAGAAAATACGATATCTTCAATAAAAGTGGAAATAGCATAGACATTGCGTCGGGATGTTAAAACATGCATCATCATAGATAATAAAGATGTACTTTAATAATTATTACTTTTACTGTTTATTTGTCTTTTGAATGGTTAGAATCGTTCGCTTTTCATATTGGGTTAGTTGTTATGTTTACTCGAGTTTGCCTCTTTAGTTGTTTCTTATTTATTTCCCCGTATGTCTATTCTGGTGATCTCACTGCTCTTAATGAGAGATTTTCAATAGATGTTGCACAGCAATTGAATAATTTCAGCATTCCGGGAGGGGCATATGTCATAGTGAAAAATAAACACATTGTTGCTTTGGAAACTTTTGGTCATATCGACAAATCTAAATCTCAAAAGGTAAACGACAGCACCGTATTTCGATTAGCGTCAGTATCAAAACCTTTTGCTGCCACTATTACTACGATGTTAGCGCAAGAGCAACGCTTAAGCCTGTCGGACCCTATAACTAAATATGTTCCCAATTTTTCTTTAGCAAAAGATGGTGCTGCTGAAAAAATTCAACTTAAACACTTATTAAGTCACTCAACTGGATTAATGCCAAATGCCTATGACAACCTACTACATGAAAATTGGAGTATGGACAAAATTATTAAGCGTTTTGAGAGAGTTAAGCCTATTTGTAAACCAGCACAATGTTATGGGTATCAAAATATAGCCTATGGGCTGTTGCAACCCGCTATTGAAGCTAGTCAGTCTAAAGACTACTCAACATTACTTCAAGAACGTGTTTTCGCACCACTAAATATGCATAATGCCTCTGTTGGTATCGATGTCTTTTTAACACAAGAAAATACAGCTAAGCCTCATGTGCTGAGAAAAAAAATTAAGACCCGTAATAAAGATAAAAATGGCCATCACATTAAGCAATATGTGTGGAACACCGTAAAAGTTGAACCTGATTTCTACAAAGTTGCTCCTGCTGCTGGAGTTAATGCTAGTATCACCGATTTGGCAAAGTGGTTGATTGCTAATTTAGGTTACAAGCCAGAAGTGTTGTCTTCTGAATTATTGAGTGAATTAACGACACCAAGAATAAAAACTAAAAAAGATCTGCGCCGAAAATTTTGGAAAGAACACCTAACAGATGCGCATTACGGCTACGGTTGGCGTATATACCAATTTGAAGGTTACCCTATTATCTACCATTCAGGTTGGGTATCTGGTTTTCGCGCAGATATTGGTTACTCACCAGATCTAGATATAGGTTTTGCTGTGCTGATTAATGCGGAATCTAATGTTATAAATAAAATATCGAGCCAATTTTGGTTAGAAGCACACCAGCAGTTTTCATCAATGACAGCAAAGAAAATTTAGGTCAAAGCTATTTTTTTAATCGATATTAAATAATAGTTATAAACAATGATGACTGACAAGCACAAAAAAGCCAGCAAAGGCTGGCCAATTTAGAATGACTGATTAGTTAAATAACTAGCTTTTAGGAAAAAATTGTTCACTGTCATCACCAAACCAATGGCGGATTAAGGTTGTTGCTTGTTCTGCGCCAGTGCGTTTAAGTGATGAAAAGGCTTGTACGGTAATATCGGCGTCAAGTTCTTGTAATGCTTTTTTCACTTGTAAAACGGCGGTGCTACGTTGGCCCTGAGAAAACTTATCGCACTTCGTAAGTAGCGCTAGGACCGGTAAGTCACTGTCTACAGCCCAATGGATAAGGTCTAAATCAAGATCTTTTAATGGGTGACGAATATCCATTAAAATCACTATGCCCTTTAAACATTCTCGTTTTTCTAAATATTCGCCTAGTGCTTTTTGCCATTTTTTCTTCATTTCCAAAGGAACTTTGGCAAAACCATATCCTGGTAAATCAACTAATCGTTTGTTTTCTGCAATTTCAAAAATATTAATTAGTTGTGTGCGACCAGGTGTTTTACTGGTACGGGCCAAACTTTTTTGATTAGTTAAGGCATTAAGAGCGCTTGATTTACCTGCATTTGAACGACCAGCAAAGGCGACTTCAATACCGCTATCTTCAGGTAAACGACGAATATCAGGTGCACTAAGAGTAAATGTCGCTTTGTTTAAGTGAATAGCAGTAGATGACAAGATAACGTCCAACAAATAAGTAAAAAAGTTATTATACCAATTTAAGTTGTACAAATTCTATTTGTTTTAATCACTGTTCTTATTATAAAACATTGAATGAGAATTAATCATGCCTAATAACGTGTCTTTTTATTGCTAAAGGTGTAAATCTATTCGCATTTAGCCAATATTTTTCTATGATATTGTTACGTACGGTCAATATTCGTGTAAAATACTGCCAGTTTTTTTATCCATTGGTTTGATCAACAAGTATTTCATTAATCAAACAAAAGCAGAGAGCCACTCAATGAAAAGTCTTATTTTTTCGCTACTATTTGTTATTGCCCATATAAATGTCGCAGTAGCCGCACCTGGAGATGCAACCGTTGGTAAAGGTAAGGCCGCTATGTGTTCTGCTTGTCATGGTGCTTCAGGTATCAGTGCTGCAGAAGCATATCCGAATTTGGCTGGTCAACATGCCGACTATATCACTAAGCAACTAAAAGCATTTAAAAGTGGTGAACGTCAGGACCCTGTAATGGCGCCTATGGCTATGGGCTTATCTGAGCAAGACATGGCTGACGTTGCTGCATACTTTGCTAGTTTGCCACGTACTGTCGCAACTGCAAGTACTGATAATACAACCTCTGCTACAGCTACAGTGCAGGCGCCAGTTAAATATGTTGCCAATGCTAGTGCTGGTAAGAGTTTATATGAATTAGGTGATGAGTCACGTAGTATCGGTGCGTGTATTGGTTGTCATGGTAAAGACGGTAACAGCGACGTATTAATTTATCCTAATTTAGCTAAGCAACATGCACAATATGTTGAGAAACAGTTACATGCTTTTAAAGATAATAGCCGTACTAACTTTGCGATGAACCAATTTGCTGGCGCAATGACAACTGAAGAAATAGCGGATATGGGGGCTTACTTTAGTGATACAAAGGCCGTTGCGAATGTAAAAGTAAGACGTGTCCAACGTGCAGCTCCTGTTACGGAAGCTGTTATCGCAGGTAAAACCAAGGCGGCTTTATGTGCTTCTTGCCATGGTGCTGATGGCAACAGTTTAGTTGCAATGTATCCTAATCTTGCGGGTCAAAGTGCAGATTACCTCACTAAACAATTAAAAGAGTTTAAAGATGGTACACGTAAAGATCCTGTTATGGCAGGTATGGTCGCGGCATTATCTGAGCAAGACATGATGGAAATATCTGCATATTTTTCAGTTCAAAAAGCCAAAATAGGTACTGGAGATAATTCAGAAGTTGGTCGTCAGTTATACTTTAACGGTAATGCAGCGAAAGGTATTACCGCTTGTGTAGCATGTCACGGTGTTAATGGTAAAGGCTTAGAAAAAGCAGGCTTTCCAGCTATTGCTTCTCAAAATGCAACATACTTAACAACTCAACTTAATAACTTCAAACAAGCGACACGTGATAACGATCGTAATAATATGATGCGTAATATAGCGAAGAAGTTAAAGAAAAATGATATTGAAGAGTTAGCGAAGTTTATGTCAACGATGAAGTAAATTCGTCACATTATCCTCACTATAAATATTAAAGCAGCACAGTGTGCTGCTTTTTTCTTTTCCAATATTCCACATTGAAGAAAATCGTGTAGAATGCCAGCAGCTTTATTAAATTAATTAATACGCTATACCGTTAGCGAAAAGTAGAGAGTCATTCAATGAAAAAAATAATATTAACCTTATTGTTAGGATTAGGCGTTATAAATACGGCAATGGCTTTGGAAGGTAATGCTGAGGCAGGAAAAACTAAATCAGCAATGTGTGCTGCTTGTCATGGTGTTGATGGTAATAGCTTAGTGCCAATGTACCCAAAATTAGCAGGACAAGGCGCGGCGTATATTGCCAAACAACTTGCTGAATTTAAAGCCGGTGTCATGTCAGGTGGTAAAGAAGGTCGTGTTGATCCTGTTATGGGTGGCATGACAATGGCACTAAACGAACAAGATATGATTGATTTGGGTGCATACTTTCAGGCACAAACGGCAACTGCTGGTAATGGCTCGAAAGACGATCAAGGTAAATCACTTTATTTTAATGGTGATGCCGAACGAGGTATTACGGCGTGTGTTGCTTGTCATAGTATTGATGGTCACGGCATGCCTTCAGCTGGTTTTCCCGCAGTAGCGAATCAAAATGTTGATTACTTAAAAGCACAATTAACAAAATTTCGTGACGGTACTCGCGCAAATGATCGAAATGCAATGATGCGTAATATTGCGATTAAACTAGAAGATGCAGATATCACGGCATTAACACAGTATATGTCTTCACTTAAGTGATTTTTCTAGCCTAGAGACTACCATTCAAAAGCAGCGTATATCGCTGCTTTTTATATTTAAAGTGACCGATCAGCTTTTTAGTTTCAGACAAAAGCTTAGTACTTGTGTTTGTATAAGCAATGACATTTTTATATGAATATTCATATTGGATATATTATTGGTTATGTAATATAACTAAACTGGCCAGAAAAATCGTTCTTTCTCTTTGTTAATTGCACCGAGTTTTTGATAAAATTCAATAGCGGAAAAATTGTCTTTGGGCGTTTGCCACTGGATAGTTTGAATCATGTTTTCTTTTGCAAAATCTTTTAACTTTTGCATTAACTTAAAGCCAACTCCATGCCCTCGAGTTTCTTTTTTTAGATACAAACAATCAAGGTAAAGATACCAGTCCATATCCCAAGTGGAAAACTGTTTTATCACCGACATGTAACCAACAAGCTTCTTATTTTTTGTTACAACAAACATGCTAACCGAGATATTTTCTAATGTACTCAGTTTTTGATGTTTAGGACATTCAAGTTTATGTCCTTCAAACATTGCATGTTCTTTCATCATCAACAATAAAGATGTTTGATCTCCATCTATTACACGACGAATAAGGTACTCCATAGTAACTCCTTAATTATGTATGTTACCTAAGTTGATATTATTTAAATAGCGGACGAAAAAAACTACGCTGATAGCTGCTAATGCATTGAGTTTGGGCGGCATAATCAAAGGCGGCAATACATGATAAATCAGTAAGAGACTTATGCCGATATTGCTCATAGTCAGCCAAACTGGGAAATATGAACAGAGCTAATGCTTTATACCCATCACACTTCAAGATGCAGATTTCAGCAAGTCGAAAAAGAGTTAGCTACAAGGCACTGATTGAAGAGAATAGTCGTTCTATTGTCTAAATCAATAACGCAGGAGATGACCCTTTATCGCCTTGCCCGAAGGGAGCTAAGCTAGAAAACCAGTTCAGCGTTGCGATACTTCATAAGGGAATAACCCTTATCATCGTCTCGCGCCTTGATCTGATTTCCTAGCTTAGTTCTGAAACTGGATCTTGAAGTGTGATGGGTATATTATTAGCGCCTTCTGATGGCAAAAAATACCCCATATGCTGGCCACCCAATTTATTGACTAACGAAATCCAGAGTTTAGCGTAATGCTCAAATTCAGTTATTTTATTTGCATCAATTGTATATTCAATAAAGCAGGTAATCATTGCTCTCTCCTTTTTGTCTATAGGAAAATCGGCAGGCATCATCATTCACAATGCCGACCATTAAGTCGTAAATCTTATTGTTGAACTTCAGTAACTCGACGATTAACCGGGTAACGTTCAAAGTCTTCCCAGTAATGAATACCACCAATCATTTCTTTTACCTTAAACCCCAAAGCGGAAATCTTTAACCCTGCTTTAGTTGCGCCATTGCAACCGGGCCCCCAGCAATAAACGACAAATAACGTATCTTTGTTATATTTTGCCAAGGAATCACTATTTATTTCGCTGTGTGGCATACTTAATGCGGTAATTGCGTGACTCTTATCAAAAGCTTCTTTAGAACGAACGTCTAATAATATGTAGTTTTTCTGATCTGCTTTAATATCAGCATAAACATCTGAACAGTCAGTTTCGCAGGCAAGTTTAGTGGAAAAAAAGTCGTTTGCTTGTTGAGTTGGTGCTGCTTGGTAAGAAAATGCGTTGCTATTAGTATGCATAAATATTCCTCATAATATAAGTTATCCTAGACCGAATCGAGTTGTTCGTTTTCGATGATGTTAATGTAACGTGTTTACATTGGGTTAAAAATTCACGATTGCTGAAGCCTGTGTTCAAGATAACTGAATGGTTAAATAGTGAAGCTATGACTATATTTGCTCTAATAATTAATAGAACGCTAGTCAGTTTTTAATTAAAAGAATTTAAGGAAATTAATCTTGGAATTTTATCACTTACGCTCATTTGTCGCCGTTGCTCAAACAGGGAATTTAACGCAAGCAGCAAAACGATTATATACAACACCTCCTGCAATAAGTGCTCACATTAAAACACTCGAAGAAGAGCTATCTACTGCTTTATTTATCCGTTCGAGCAAAGGTATGTCTTTAACCGATAAAGGCCAGTTATTGCTAATAAAGGCGCAAATAACACTGGATAGTGCGGTGGACTTAGTCAATCTAGCCGCTGATAATCAACATGAAATAATAGGAACTTTTCATTTAGGTATTAACCTAACCGCTAAGCAATTGAAGATTCCTCAATTAGCAAACAACTTACAGGAAAATTGTCCCGGTATTAGCTTAGATATCCACCAACAATCTACCGGAAAAACGATTAATGAAATTAGAGAAAAACAATTAAGTGGCGGTTATATTTTTGGCGATATTCCTGATGACTTTATTGGTGTTGCTGTTATGGAGCAAACGATAACTACCGTTGCACCATTAATACTTGATTGTGAAAAACTATTAACACAAGCAGACCTTCGTTTGCAGCAGTGGATTATGATGGGAGATTATTGCCCTTTCGATGATTTATTAAGAGCAAAGCTTGGCAATGACATACCTTCTATTATAAAAACAAGTGATGATGGCTGTCGATTGGAGCTCGTCAAGAGCGGCTTAGGCTTAAGTTTTCTAGAAAAAGAGGAAGCATTGTTAGCTGAAAAAAATAACCAAGTTAATATAATACCAGTACTAGAATTTCCGACAACATTGTATTTTGTTATCGCTAAAAAAAGAGCGAATGAGCCACTAATCAAGGCCTTAATGCAGGAAGTCAGAGTCTTGTGGGGCTTGTCATTGTAATGTAAAAAAGCCCGATAACGATCATCAAGATTTGACGATTTTTTATGCTTATCAAAAAATAAGATAGAATGTTGAATTAAAAAAAAGCGAAGTTCCAAAAGAGTATTCCTTTGAAACTCCGCAAAGCACTCTATAAACCGGGTGAAGTCTATCTAGAGTAAAAACGTGTAGTTTTTCGTAGGTGCACATCTGGCGCGGTTATCGCAGAAATAACAAAGGTGACATTGCTAATTTTCGCTTTTATTTCCTGTTGAGGTAGCGTTAAAGTTACCGGTATATTAATCGCTTCACTCGCACCAACGGTTATGGTCTCAGGAATTTTTAATACGGCTTTATTTGTACCATTCATTGTTATTGAATAGTGTTCTTTGAGTTGAGATTTATTGGTGATTTTGATCAGATACGTATTCGAAACGTTATCATTAAAGTCTAATTGATATAATGCATTGCGATCTCGAGATATTGACACTTCAAGTGGTACACGGTTGACAATGGTATTGACCATTAGTGCGATAAATAATGTAGATAAAGCGGCATACGCTAAAATTTTACCTCGAAATAAACGCGTTTTTTTACCTGCAAGATTATTTTCGCTGGTATAGCTGATCAAGCCTTTAGGGTAATTAAAATTCTTCATCGTTTGGTCGCAGGCATCGATGCAGGCACCACAGTTAATACATTCATATTGTAAACCGTTGCGTATATCTATTCCGGCTGGACAAACATCGACACAAAGGTTGCAGTCAACGCAGTCGCCAAAATCACTAGGCTTTGCACCACGTTTACGAACTCCACGTGTTTCTCCGCGGTTCTTGTCATACGCTACAAGGAAAGTATCTTGGTCAAACATTGCCGATTGAAAACGAGAGTATGGACACATGTAAATACACATTTTTTCACGCAACCAGCCAGCATTTCCGTAGGTACAGAGTGTAAAAAATGCTATCCAGCCTGTGGTAATTGAACCCATATTGAAACTTAATAAATCAAGATAAAGCTGTGTAACAGGCGTAAAGTAGCTGACAAAACATGTTGCAGTGAGCACAGACATTAATAGCCAGATAGTATGTTTGGCCGTTTTCTTGAAAACTTTATTGATTGACGTTTGCTTTTGGTCAAGTCTTATTCGTTGATTACGTGTGCCTTCTATTTTTTCTTCGACCCAAATATAAGTGAACATCCACACGGTTTGCGGACATAAATAACCACACCAAATACGACCGAGCCAAGTGGTAATGAAAAATAATAAAAAACATCCAACGACTAATAATAATGCCAATAACGTTAAGTCTTGAGGGAAAAAGGTTTGTGAAAAAATACGAAAGTGTTGTGTCTCAAGGTCGAGTAATATCGCCTGTTGACCTTGATATTCTAGCCAAGGAAATAATAAAAAAATGCAAATGAAAAGCAAGCCTGTCAATTTTCGTAGTTGTTGGTATTTTCCTTTTTGTTTTCTTACATAAATAGGGCTGTCGTTTTTGTAAGGCTTAATAATTAAATCTTCGTCTTTAAAATTGTATTTCATCTGCAGCAAAAAGTAATTGAACTTACAGCAGCTATAGCAATATTAATTCCAAGATTAATGGATTTTAACTTGTTGTAATGAAAGGTGTTTTAGTTAATGATTAAGTTCTGAGCCACGATATGTCGTGTATGCTCGATATGTCGTGGGAGTTGTGCAATCTATTGGCTTTTAGCAGGGGCGATTAATGTTGAGTTTTCTCATCTTTGATCGCAACGTACTATCAGGTAATTTGAGTATTCTTGCTGCACCATTAATACCACCAATTTGCCATTTGCAGGCTTTTAGGACGGTTTCAATATGTTGTTTTTCATTCAAAGACAAAGACTCAATGTTGATCTTTCCAAGTTTAGTTAAGGGAAGTTGTTGTTTTATATTTAAAATATTACTTCTTGCAAGGATGATTTCTCGTTCTAATACATTCTGTAGCTCACGAATGTTGCCGGGCCAATCGTATAATTTTAATGCTTTTAAACTTTTATTGCTGATGGCTTCAATATTTTTCCCTAGCTTTTTATTGAGCTTGCTTATTATATTCTGACATAACGAGGCGATATCTTCGGGACGTTCTCTTAATGCAGGTATTGTTATTGGAAAAACATTCAGTCGGTAATATAGATCCATCCTAAACAGACCCTGTTCTATCATTGTTATTAAATTTCGATTTGTTGCTGCAATAATTCGAATATCCACTTTGATTGTTTTATTGCCGCCAACACGTTCAAACTCTTGCTCTTGCAGTACTCGCAATAACTTACTTTGTGCCGCTAAAGATAGTTCACCAATTTCGTCTAAGAATAAAGTGCCCTTATCGGCTAATTCGAAACGGCCTTTACGTCGTTCAATTGCACCAGTAAAGGCGCCTTTTTCATGACCAAATAATTCAGATTCGAGTAAACTCGGTGTAAATGCCGCGCAGTTAACTTTTACTAGAGGTGACTGCCCTCTTAAACTTAGTGCATGAACATTGCGAGCAACGAGCTCTTTGCCTGTGCCATTTTCACCTAGTATTAATACCGTACTATCGGTTTTAGCAACAAGGTTAATTTGTTCTAACATTTCCGCCAGTGATATACTCTCACCCACAAGCCCTGTAACAGAACATTCTTGGGCGAGTTCACTTTGTAAATAGGTATTTTCAGCTTGTAATTGTTCGGTTAGTTTTTGAATACTTTGTAAGGCTGTGCGTAGGGCATTTTCAGTTTGTTGCTGTTGACTGACATCTCTAAAAATAGCGACAGCGCCAATAATAATGTTATCTTTGAAAACTGCGGTGGTAGTATATTCTACAGGGAAGCTAGTACCGTCTTTGCGCCAAAAAACTTCACCACTGACTTGCCGTGCAACGCCATCTTGCGCGGTATTATATATTTTACAGTCATGGGCATGGTATACCGTACCATCGCTGTGGCTATGGTGGTGGTATTGATGAATATTCTTACCCAGTAACTCTGCGGTTTGCCAGCCAGTCATTCTTTCTGCGGCGGGGTTGATAAAAATCGCTTTACCTTGGGTATCAAAGCCATAAATACCTTCACCAACAGAGTTAAGTAAAAGTTCAGAATCGGCGAGAAAATGCTTAATGGTTTTATTCATAATAGGGTCATTAACGAAGGCCACGATATATCGTGCTCTAATTCTGAACGAACTATCGTGGATTAACCAGAACTATTTATAATTTGTTGAAAATTTTGTACTGCATCTCGATAGTCAGATGATTCCGTAATCGCGGTCACTACTGCAATACTATCAACTCCGGTTTGACACACGTATTTTGCGCGCGATAAATTAATGCCACCAATCGCAACTACTGGGATATCTACTGATAAATTCAACAATTGGGATAAGTTTTCAACGCCCTGTATCTGTCCCGTCATATCTTTTGTTTTGGTTGGAAATATTGCGCCAATAGCTAAATATGAAGGCTTAAGTTGCTGTGCTAATAAAAACTCATAACAACCATGAGTGCTTATACCCAGTCGTAATCCGGCTTGTTGAATGGCGGCTAAGCCAGCATTTTTTAAATCTTCTTGGCCAATATGTACTCCATAAGCTTTGTACTTTATCGCGAGTTGCCAATGATCGTTAATAAATAAACGTGTATGGTAATCTCGACTTAGGCTAATTGCTTGCGCGACTAATTGATCTAACTCTTTCGTTGTTTTATTTTTTAGTCTTAGCTGAATAATATTTAAGTTAAGTGGCAATAAACGCTTTAACCATTCGATTGAATCAATTACTGGGTATAAGCCTAATTTGTCTGTCAGTGCTAAAGAAGGAAAGGCCGGGAGGTGTTGATATTGTAGGTTCAGTGTCGAGCATACTTGTGGGAAATCAGCGGTGTTTTTTGGCCAGCAACCCTGTTCAAATGCACCATAGTATTTACTTTCCCCTGCTTTTTTGACTAATCCTTGATTTATGAATGCTTTTGTAAAGGTAAATGCATCACGTAATAAATAACCATGAGCCAAAAAGGATGCTAATGCAGTAGCAAAAGAACAACCACCACCATGACTATAACTTGTATCAATACGAAGTGAATGCAGTTGGTATTCGATTGTTTCGTTAAGTCCATTTACTTTATGTAAGCAGTAGTCGTGACTATAGTCACTTGCCAAATGACCACCTTTTATGATGACCGTATTGAGACCTATATTGAGCAACTTTTGCGCTTGTATTGTAACATCGCTACTCGTATCTTTGCTAAGTTGTTGGGCTTCAGTAATATTCGGTGTTAATACATCACAAATAGCCAAAAGTGGCAAAAGCTGTTCTGTATTGATATCTGAAAATGTACCACCAACACTGGCTTGACCAACGGGATCATAAATAATGATTAACTTGGGGGATTGCGCTTTTAATACGTTAATTAATGCGACTAACCAATCAATTTGTTCTGCAGAGGCAATTAACCCTATTTTAATAACAACTGGCGATTTATCGAAACGCAGAGCATCAACTTGTTGCTGTAATAATTCGACAGACACAGGATTAACGGAAATAAGTTTATGGGAGTTTTGTACAGTATTAGCTGTAATTAGATGACATATCTCGACATTTAAACCATGTGCCGTTTTTATATCCGCTGCTATACCTGCACCACCAGAACAATCAGCTCCGGAAATTGTCCAGATGATAGGTTTTTTAATATTATTCATATTAACTGACGCCAGGTTGATGCCAAAAAGGAGTATCTAGTGTTGGTGTGCTTGGGTGAGCCGTTTGTCTTTGTTGCATTATACCGGCAACATAGCCTTGCTCGCCGGCTTGCAGTGCTGCGGAAAATGCTTTTGCCATCATCACAGGATTATCAGCAAGTGCTACCGCGCTATTCAGTAAGACGCCGTCATAACCCATTTCCATGGCAATACAAGCATCAGAAGGCTTGCCAATGCCTGCATCTAATATCAACGTTGCCTCAGGTAAACGTAAGCGAATCGTCTCGAGATTATAAGGGTTCATCAAACCTTTACCTGTGCCTATTGGTGATGCCCATGGCATAATTACCTGGCAACCTAAGTCGTATAATCGTTGGCACAATACTAAGTCATCAGTGCAATAAGGTAATACTTTAAAGCCTGCATTGATAAGCTGTTCAGTAGCGCTGAGTAATTCGATGGGATCAGGTTGTAAATTGTAATCATCACCAATGACTTCAAGCTTAATCCAGTCAGTCTTGAATATTTCACGACTCATTTTCGCCAAAGTAACCGCTTCTTTTGCGGTCTTACAGCCAGCCGTATTAGGTAACAAATGACCTTGGCATTGCTCAACAACCTCTTGAAGATATTGCCATATTTTAGCGCCAGACTTATCTGCAGGGTTTTGTCTTTTTAACGATAGCGTCACGACTTGTGATTGACTGGCTAAGATCGCTTGCTTCATTATTTGTGGTGAAGGGTAAAGGGCACTACCGATTAATAATCGGCTCTTTAATGGTTGACCGTAAATGGTTAATGACATGCTCACCCTCCTACAATGGGAAATAAAACATCAATGCTATCATCAGTACTAAGAACAGTTTTGTCATAATATTCTTTACCAATAAATTCACCATTGATGGCCACAGCAAAGCTACTGTTTGTTTGATTGTCATTTAGAAACATAGATAGCGCCATTGCTAACGTCGTTTGCTTAGCATCGAGTTTTTGGTTTTTACCATTAATGTATATATTCATTATCTTCACTTATGGGTAATACATTTGAATAGAGGCATTGGTTGTTATTACTTGCACCTGAATGAATGTTGTTAACTAACTGCAATACTTGTTCAAGCACAACAGGAGCAATTAAAAAACCATGACGATATAAGCCATTAACTTGAATTAAGTGCTGGCGGGTTATAATTTTTGGTTGATTATCACTAAAAGCGGGACGACATTGGCTAACATGTTGTCGAATGTTTGCTTCAGCAAAACCGGGGTGCACGCTGTAGGCCGCACTGAGTAATTCCATTGCTGAACGTACTGTCATTGGTGCGTTATCATCACTTTCAATTTCCGTTGCACCAACCACATAAAACCCTTTAGTTTTTGGTGCTATGTATAGCTGATACCTTGGATGCATTAATCGAACGGGTCTAGAGATATGAACATCTGGCGCAAAGAGTTGAAATAATTCACCACGCACTGCCCGTAGATCTTTTAAAACAGTGTGTTTATCTGCATTGGCACTATTGCGCGCACCAATGCCACGACAATCAATCGTTAAATCAAAGTCTCGTTGTTGGCTTATTTGGCCATTTTCCTGATAGTTGATGTTACTGCCGCTATCGAGAGGAGAAATACTTTCTACAAGACATTCACTCAACCATTCAATACCTGCTTGTTCTATTTGATACTTTAACGCGAGTAATAACTTTCGATTACCAATCTGTCCCTCATCAGGAAGGAACATACCTTGGTTAAAAGAACGGCCGATTTCTGGCTCTAACGCTAGTAGTTGTTGGCGATCAAGTTGTTGGCATCGATGTTGTGGGTAATGATTATGTAAATAGCGAGCAAAGCGACGATAATCACCTTGGTCTTGTTCATGACTGATCATTATCGCTCCTTGTTGCTGGAAGAATGTATATTCATCTAAAGAGGCGAGTAATTTTGGCCATAATTTTAGAGAAATAAAGCCCATTTCAACAATATTAGACTCGCTGTGCATTGCTTCCCCAAGCGGAGTTAACAAACCTGCAGCAGCATAAGCAGCACTTTGGTGTGCAGCTTTTGTATCTTTATCAAACAGCGTCACTTGATAGCCTTGTCGATATAACGACAAAGCTATCAATCGTCCCATTAATCCCGCACCCACGATGGCAATAGTTTTCATTTATTTACAATCGTATTTATAACGTTGATCAAGTGCGTCGTATTATTTAATTGCATGGTATTTTCACAATCTCGTATCTATATCAAGCATAGTTACTTGATAACCTTATCGATATAGCGACAAAGCAATCAAGCGTCTTATAACCCCCGCACCAACGATGACAATGTTTTCATTTGCGTACATTGGTGCTTATGGCATAAAGTCAAACCATCACTTTATTTAGCGGTATGGTAAATTTCACTGCCTGTGGCTTTAAATTCAGCTGATTTTTCTGCCATGCCTTCTTCGATATTTTTTGCATCTAAAACAACTGTTTCATCAAGTAACTGAATCTCTATTATTTCGCCTTTTTCAAGTTTGTCAGCATAATCACGAACTTCCTGTGAAATTTTCATGGAGCAGAACTTTGGACCACACATTGAGCAAAAATGAGCAACTTTTCCAGATTCTTGTGGCAAAGTTTCATCGTGATAAGCTTTGGCGGTTTCTGGGTCTAAGCCAATGTTAAATTGATCGTACCAGCGAAATTCAAAACGTGCTTTTGACATGGCATTGTCACGGATTTGTGCACCAGGGTGGCCTTTTGCTAAATCACCGGCATGAGCTGCTATTTTATAAGTAATTAAACCTTCTTTAACGTCTTCTTTATTGGGTAAACCTAAGTGTTCTTTTGGGGTTACATAACAAAGCATGGCACAGCCGTACCAACCGATGTTGGCAGCACCGATACCTGAAGTAATATGATCATAACCTGGTGCAATATCAGTAGTCAGTGGACCTAAAGTATAAAAAGGAGCCTCACCACAGTGCTCAAGTTGCTCTTCCATATTAGCTTTAATCATATGAAGTGGCACATGACCGGGACCTTCAATAATTGTTTGCACATCATGTTGCCAAGCAATCTTGGTTAATTCACCTAAGGTACGCAACTCGGCAAATTGCGCCTCATCGTTGGCATCGGCAACTGAGCCGGGACGTAAACCATCACCTAATGAAAAAGAAACATCGTAAGCCTTTAATATTTCGCAAATGTCTTCAAAGTGAGTGTATAAAAAATTTTCTTTATGGTGTGCTAAACACCATTTCGCCATAATTGAACCGCCTCGAGAAACAATACCTGTAACGCGTTTTGCAGTCATCGGTACATAACGTAATAAAACACCAGCATGAATGGTAAAATAGTCTACGCCCTGCTCGGCTTGTTCAATTAAGGTATCGCGGAAAATCTCCCACGTTAAGTCTTCAGCAACACCGTTTACTTTTTCCAGAGCTTGATAAATAGGCACAGTACCAATAGGTACGGGAGAATTACGTAAAATCCATTCGCGTGTTTCGTGAATATTGCGACCGGTTGATAAATCCATCACCGTATCGGCTCCCCACTTTGCAGACCATACCAACTTTTCAACTTCCTCTTCAATTGATGAGGTTACTGCAGAGTTACCTATATTAGCGTTCACTTTTATAAGAAAGTTACGACCAATAATCATCGGTTCACACTCAGGATGATTAATGTTTACTGGAATAATTGCACGACCACGAGCGACTTCATCTCGTACAAATTCAGGCGTGATTTTCTCAGGAATACTAGCACCAAAAGATTGGCCCTTATGTTGCTGTAATAAAATATCGTCTTTTACCTGTTCGCGTTTTAAGTTCTCACGAATGGCAATATATTCCATTTCAGGTGTGATGATACCTTGGCGAGCGTAGTGCATTTGGGTAACATTTTTACCTTGTTTAGCAACACGCATTTTAGGTAAATGCTCAAAACGAATGTGATCAATACCTTCATCGGCAAGGCGTTGTTGTGCATAAAGGGAGCTATTTGACTGTAAAAATTCTACGTCATCACGAGCATCAATCCATGCCTCACGTAAACGAGGGATACCTTTATGTACATCAATATCAACGTTTGTATCCGTGTAAAATCCAGAAGTATCATATACACAAAGGGGCTCATTTTTTTCGAAGGTTGGGTTTTCTTTACTACCAACAGCAGTGTCTGACAAGGTAATTTCACGCATACCTACTTGAATATCGTGTAATGTGCCTTTGACGTAAACTTTTTTGGAATTGGGAAATGATTGATCGGATACATTTTTCAAAAATGCTTCAGCAGCTGCACGTTTTTCACGTCTGCTTGGTTTTGCACTGGTAGTCATATTCTCTCACCTTTAGTTTTTTTGAAATAATCATAAAAATAAGGCGGAGCTTTAGGGGGTATAAACGAGGAGTCATTACCGTATTCTTTCGATTAAATGCAGTAATACTCTTTTGTTCCCTTCGCAGATGTTAATCTAATCAGGTTCTACGGATCCCGCTTTCGCGATCTCAGCCCTTTGGCACTCCGACAATGTGCGTTAGTTATTCATTTAATGGCTATAAATAAAATAACGCGACAAGATTTTAACGTGAACTATAAAAATGGTGCAAGTAATTATTAACTTTAATTAAACTTTTACTATGAGTTTTATCTGTTGTGTATATGATATACAGTTAGAGAAAATGAAAGCTGTAATCGCCCTCAACTAATAATAAGAATAACGAACATGAAATCAAATGTAGCCACTTTTTTGTTTATTTTTATTGCGAATTTTTATGTCGCAGAATCAATAGCCAATAATCCTTTTCCCAATGAAGATATGGTCACTCGACAAGATCGTTTACGTGGTGAAATTACCCCTGAGCGTGCTTGGTGGGATTTGCTACATTATCATATTGATCTTGTTGTTGATCCCAAAACGCGTCGTTTTTCTGGCTCAACCACAATGAAATACAAGGTGCTTACTCAACAGAAACGTTTGCAAGTTGAATTACAAAAACCCTTAGTTTTAGATAAAATTATGCAAAACGGTAAAGAATTAGCGGTTGAAAAAGACGGTTATTCTTATTTTATTAGCGCAGAAAAAGGGCAAAAAATAGGTGATGAATACGAGCTGGTGATGTATTTTTCTGGTGCCCCACAAGTGGCCAAACGAGCACCTTGGGATGGTGGAATAACATGGACAAAAGATAGTAATGGTATCGATTTTATCGCATCTACCTCACAAGGATTAGGGGCGAGCATATGGTGGCCTAATAAAGATCACGCTTACGATGAACCCGATAATGGTGTATCAATTAGCGTTGAAGTGCCTGAGCATTTAATGGATATCTCTAATGGTCGTTTAATCAAAGTTGATGTGCACCCAGAGCGGAAAACAAAAACCTATCATTGGCAGGTGACAAATCCGATCAATAATTATGGCGTTAACATCAATATTGGCGACTACGTACATTTTGGTGAAAAGTATCAAGGCGAAAAGGGTCAGCTTGATATGGACTATTACGTACTACGTGAAAATCTTGAAAAAGCCAAAATCCAGTTTAAAGATGCAAAACGTACAATTGAAGCTTTTGAATATTGGTTTGGTCCTTATCCTTTTTATGAGGATAGTTTTAAGTTGGTTGAAGCCCCCTATTTAGGCATGGAACATCAGAGCTCTGTAACTTATGGTAATGGTTATCAAAATGGCTACTTAGGACGCGACCGTAGTCAAGCAGGGCCGGGCATGTTATTTGATTTTATCATCGTGCATGAATCAGCACATGAGTGGTTTGCTAATAATATTACTCATAACGATGTTGCCGATTTATGGATACACGAGAGCTTTACTAATTATGCTGAAAGTCTCTTTTTGGAGTTTCACTATGGCAAGAAAAAAGCGTATGAATATATTCGAGGTCAACGGATGAATATTCAAAATAAAGGACAAATTATAGGTCAATATAATATACACAAAGAAGGTTCGTCAGACATGTATGACAAGGGTGGCAATATGTTGCACACCATTCGTCAAATTATTGATAATGATGAGACTTGGCGAAATATATTACGTGGCTTAAACAAAGATTTTTATCATCAAAATGTGGATAGCAAAGATATAGAAGATTATATCAGCACAAAAGCGGGCAAAGATTTTTCGAAGGTATTTGATCAATACCTACGTGATATTCGCATCCCAAGTTTTGAATATTTTGTTAAAGATAAAGTAATGAAAATTCGTTGGGGTAATGTTATCGATGATTTTAATATGCCGTTACGTGTTTACATTAATGGAAAGTCACAATGGCTATCACCAACAGCCACATGGACAACCGTTGAGTTATCCAATGGCAATCCAAGTATTAAAATAGATGCCAATTTTTATATTAGTACTCAAAATGTATTGGGAAATTGATATGATGTTTCAAATGGTAATAATCTGACCTAATTGTAGTGTAAGTTAGGTCAGGAGTTGCCTAAAGTAGGTGTTATTACTATTTGAATTAAAGTTCACAAAGTGTGCATTGCTTACGTTAAAAATTAGTTAGCTATCAACAACTCTTCCGACAAATCGGTCATTTGGATATTTAACTTTAAGGGCTGAATTTACAACAAAAAACATTGCAGGTAGTAAAATATCATAATAACCAGACAAGTTGAGATTGGTTTGAATTTATAAAAGATTACTTAAATCAAACTTTAGCACTAGAGAAATTAATTCGGTATTGTCAATTATCTTCTAAATATTGGTAAAAATTACCAATGGAAGGCTTAATAAAAGAACCTTCCTTCTTGCTGCTATTTATAATTTAGCTAAATCTTTTTGATAATCGCTAAGCCTCTTATCATTTGATTCTTTGGCTAATACGATGGCTTTTTTATAGTAAGTTTTAGCGGATTCGTTATCATTTAAAGTATAATAAATATCCCCAAGCTCGTTTTGAATTCTGGCGTTGTCGGGATTCACCCCTGCCATCTTTTGATAGATGTCGATTGCACCATTGTAATTTTCATATTTTAAATAATACTGGGCGATAGAATTAGCATTACGTATATCAATTGTTTCTATCATGTTGGACAATTTAAATTCATCCATAAATAATTCAAATTGATCAAATTTGTCTGCCCTTATTGCATTACGTACGATAGTAAACATAGACCAAGCTTCGGGTTGTTCAGAAAAACCGAATCGGTCAGCACGTATTTTATTATATTTATAGAAGTTTTTAAGCCCTCCTGCTTTGTTAAATTGCTCTAAACTGTATATTTGAAAAACCTCATAGCCATAGAAGTAGTTTCTCAATCCTTGAAATAAAGTTGCATGAGCTGTAGATAAATGTTGTTCATCTAAAATCACACGATAATTCCAATGTAATGAATCAGGAGCTTTCTTTTTTAATAGTGAATTTAATTTTTCTGTTCCATTAACAACTCCACCTTCTCCTTCACTGACTGTAAAATACAGGTGAGACTGTAAATTTTCATTAAGCTTACCTTCAAGTTGCTCAACTCTAGTTTTTTCTGCAAACCATGTTTCATCTACAGGATAAGGACTAGCAGCAATATGCCCCGAAAACAATTTGGGTTTGCGAATTAATGACTCGATCACATAAGCACCGGCGAATTCCCAGCCAAAGAGAATACGTTCGTCGGTGGTACGATAGTTTTTATCAACATATTGGATAAGTTCTTTATCAATAAAGTCTAAAAAGTCTATCTTTTGAAAATGAGAAAATCGATCAGGATATTTGTTATTTATACCGACAACAATAAACTCTGGGCTCATTTTGACTGTATTTCTAAATGATTGTGAAAGGCTTACTCCAAGTGTATATAAACGTTGACCGTCCAATATATACAACACAGGATAATCTTTTTTAGATGAGTTATAACTTTCTGGAAAGTATATTTGGATATCTCTGTTTTCATCCAATATTTTGGATTTTATGGTGAATTTTTTACCTATTATATTATCTGTTTCTTGTGCAAGAATTTTGTATGAATTCATTATCAATATTATTAACACAAAAAATATATTTTTATATATCACGTTCATTGTAAAAACCTATTGTAGTTATTTTTTGTACGTAGTCGCCAAGTAAAATTAGCCTCAGCTATATTTCAACGCCTGTTGATTTTTCAAACACATTAAATGTAAGGCTTTCATTCTATTTATAAGCACTCACTCTGATATATAAGCCAATTCTGTACCAAAATATTACCTATTGATTTGTAAGTGGTTTGTAAGAATGGAAACTGTAATTATTGATAAGAGTTCCCGTCATAGGGAAAACAGCAACAAAAGTGGGAAGTTGTAATCTGATGATTTATGTTGAGTTTAATAAAATTTTTGTTCTTATAGCCAAGCTAATGAGGAAACTACTACTCTTTAGTTAATGAAATACCTTTAGTTAGGTATCAGAGATACAACAGGTTTGAGGCATAAAAAGAGCTCACTTCCACAAAACAACACAAAGTGATCATCTTCGTATGCGCAGCTGATAATAGTATCAAATTATTTGCGATTTATTTTCTAGTGAATGATTGCAACTACTCCATTAGTTGCTAGCCAAAAAATTTGTCACGCTATGTAATATTAATTTCAGGTTTGTTTATCCTAACTTCATCTACAAGGGTATTAATAAAACATCTAATTCGAAATATTGTATTGCACTTGTTACCTAAAGACCGCATTGTGGTTTGAGACATTTTAGTCATATTATTTTAGCGATAAATTGGCAAACTTAAATATTATAAATGTGCTACAAATAAATATTTACATATGATGATGTTTGCACTGTCTTATTGAATTTGTTGTAAAATTTACTTTTATTTAGAGTCATCGTTAGGGTGTCAGAGCATTTTATGAAACTTGTTATTTTACATGGTCCACCAGCATCAGGAAAGTTGACCTTAGCCAATCGTTTGAAAGCCGAACTTGGGTATAATGTCCTGCATAATCATCTTACTGTTGATCTAGCCCTTGAAGTTTATTCTGATTTTGGAGAGGGTGATTTCTATGAATTTGTAGATAAGCTGAGAACGCAAGTTATTGAAAAAGCTTGTGAAAATAAAATGAAAGGTCTTATCGTTACGTTCTGTTTTGACTCGGCCACAGATATGATTGTTGTTGAACAATGGGAGTCTTTAGTCTCTCAATATGGTGGAAAAATACTTCCAGTATACCTTAATGTTTCAGCTGAAATTTTGGCACAAAGAGTAGAGGAACCCTCTCGTATTGGTACAAAAAAAATTCAGTGCCGTAAGGAGTTAAATACGGTTATATCGGAAAATGAATTTGGTGCTATCCCTAATAGGAATACATTTTCAGTGGATACAAGTAGTCTGTGTGTAGAAAACTCAATCAACCGAATTCTTGCCCACTTACTCTAACAATGTGCTAAAACTGACAAAAAAGCGGTGACTGCTCCACTCTGTTCGCTATTTTAGTTAATTACCATTTGCCGCTTATTCTAATCAACAATATTTAGACTGTTAACAAGGCGTTATATGTTTAATAAAGGTAATGATATCCACGCACCCTTAACATAATATGTCGTAAAGGTGTTTTAAGTCGACGTTGGAAAAAATTAAAGAGGTGTGTTTTCTATGGATTTTAGTCATTTTACAGACAGCGCTATATTGATTGTCAGTGGAACCATCGTTTTTCTTTATGGTTCGGGTAAGTTGTTTCCTGACCTTGGTAATCAAGAATCGGCTAATAAAACGAAATCAGTCTTAATAATTGGCTTGGTAATAATGCTTATAGGTTTAGTTCAATTAGTGAGGCACATACTATGACATACCTTTTAGCCGACTTTTCCCCCTTAAGTTTGACGTTTTTTAGTTAACATTCGAAGTATAATGTTCACAGTCTAGGCCTACTGACTTTGTTAAAGCAGACCTAGCTTCAGATAAGTTAACTACTGTAATATCCCTCACAGTATATTGGCTCTAAAGCATATGCCTCGGTTAGCCATTCTTGAACATGTGGTCGCTCTAATAATCGCTGCATCCACGCTCTAGTCAAAGGAAACCTATCTGAAACGGAACAATGCGTCTTTAACCGCAGAACTGAAGGGACAAGTGCTATATCGGCCAAAGAAAACTGACCAACCAAATACGGTCCATTATTTTTTGTCAAAAGGGCTTCCCAATTCGAATATACCCATTCAGCACTTGTTATTTCATTTGCCGTAAGTTGCTTTTTTTCTTTATAAAAAGCACTTTCAAATGATAAACAAGGGCACACTTTACCAAAAGTAGAGTGTTGCCAAGCAACGAGTGAACGAGCTTGTGCTCTTAATTTAATATCTTTAGGTAGAAGTGAGCCATTGCCGAGTTCATTTGCATATTCCATAATCGCAGATGAATCGTAAATTACGCAGTCATTATCAACTAGAACAGGTACTGCCGCTGGTGCGGAAAATACCCCGATTTCTGCTAAGTTTTGCCAGCGTTGCGGCCTTCTAATATCAATAATAATTTCGTCAAAAGCGATATTTTGTTCTCTAAGTGCTAACCACGCACGAAACGCCCAACTTGAAGCATTTCGATTACCTGAATATAAAGTTAGAGCCATTTTAATTCCTCTTGATAAAGCATCGGCAATTTGATTTATGACGCCGACTAAATTAGACATATACCCATAACTATTCAAGATGCAGGATTTGAAACCCTGAAAAACTCATCTACTGCGTTGTTCTCAATTGTAATAGCGAGCTATCACTCAATCGAGTGTCTTGGCGTTGAATTTTTGTCATCCTCAAACTCATGTCCTTTGAATGGTCATGGATGTAGCTATCTTATATGATATCAATAAATGTTTCGCTGCGTAACGCATTGGTTAACTTGTGTTATGCTGCGTTAATGTTGACTAAGTGCAGAATTTATTTATATGGATATGTTAGATAAAAAAATATTAGCGGAGTTACAGAAAAATAATCGTATATCGTCTGAAAATTTGGGCATGATCGTTGGTTTATCAGCGACCGCTTGTCAACGCAGATTGAAAAAATTGCGGCAATCAAACGTTATAAACAAAGAGATAGCGGTTCTAAATGGAGCTGAACTTGATAATTATGTGACAGTTATTGTTGAAGTAACTATAAAGCAAGGTGCAACAGATGACATCGACAACTTCAAAAAGAGAATGTTAGATTGTGAGCAAGTTCAACAGTGCTTTTATGTAACAGGGCAAACAGATTTTATTTTAATTATTACATCCAGAAATATGCTGGAGTATGAGAAGCTCACTAAAAAGTTATTCTTTGTCGATAATAATATTCAAAAGTTTCATTCAACAGTATCAATGGAAAATGTAAAAGTTGGATTGAGTATACCGATTTAATAGACTGTTTATTTATTCAAATGTCCTCTTTATTATGGTTAACTAGCCTAAATATAGAGGATGTATCAGTCCACTTTATTGTTCTTAAACCTGCATTATAATCGGAATGAACTTTCCTGCTTTCATCATTCCCTTGTTTTGTGTTGAAGTTTTAATGACTGATAGCCGTAAGTCGAAGGCGGTTTAGGCTTGCTGAAACAGATGTCGAAATAGGACGAGTTCTCGTCAGTTAACTTTAAAGTTGAAGCTGGATTTTTTACACTCATAATTTTGAAGCGTCACGATAACAATTTATTTGTTGATGCCTGTCATCATCAAATATTTCTGAAGTATTCATATCTGATGATAAACAGGTATAACTTTTTATTTAAAACCAATAATCTCACAGGCTTTGTCGAGCTTATCTTTGATGTTGTCTTGCGCAAATCGTTCTTGGGTAGTGTGTTTGCTAATATATGCAGTGTCATTTGCCATCACGTTATCTACCCACGTGGCGTGATACGACACTCTAGAATAAACTTCATTAACACCATATTCGCCAACATCTTTAAAGTAAGAGTCATTTCTTGAACTGATGCCATATAAATAATAATCATTGCCTATTAATTTATAGGCGGGACCACCACTATCGGCATTGCCAGATACCCCTTCTAAGGGCAATGCTTTATCATTTTCATCAAAAGTGAAAGAAACCTCACGTGTGCTTACATCTTCAATTCTATTTTGTGCTTTTCTTAATTTACCGTTATTTTCTTTGTAGGAGATTGTTTGACCCTCGATCCCCGTGCCAGTACCTCCGCTACCAATAAACCAAATATCTTGGTGGCTTTCATCGGACTGTCGATAGAGTTTAGCTGGCTTTACCGCAAGCATCGGCTTTTTCAATTTGATTAAAGCAATATCGTTTTCGCCATCTAATTTATAATCGGCATGGGCATAACGAGCTTCTACTTCAGCCCAATGGTACCCTACTTTTATTTTATCTCCTGGTTCCATACAAAAGATCGTATGCCCTGCAGTAACTACCCACTGGGGTGAGATAAGTGTGCCATGAACACCAATGGCATATAGCGTTGCCAGTGGTGGAAAATCTTCAATAGTAGCAGCATATTTTTCATCTGCTACATCGTGTCTTATCACAATGCCCTGTGCTGAAAAGGTGAGTAATGAAGCTAGCACAGTAAGTGCAATTTTAATGTTTAGCATAGTTTGCACCTTTGTTTTTGTTAATGACAATACCACGTTTAATTGTCATTACGGGTTTAGTTAACGTGTTAAGTGTTTTGTAAGGGTTTTGGTCAAGCACTACAAAATTAGCGTATTTTCCTGTGGTGATGGCGCCTAAAGTAGCATCTAGGTTTAACGCTCTTGCATTGCCAAAAGTAGCAGCTTTTAGCATTGCTTTATTTGAGACACCTGCTTTTTTCCAATCTAAAAACTCCCCAAACATTGAAGAAGCATGCATAGTTCCCATATTGCCAGCATCAGTTCCAAACGCTAAATTCAGGTGTGAGTCAACAGCCTTTTTTAAATTATACTTTTGAATATTTTCAATTTTTGATGAAAACATCGTACGAAGTTGCTTAATGATTGCTTGGCCTTGTTTAGGTAACTTTGCAATTTCATCATCAGGCTCATCTACTTTAGGAACATACTGTAAAAGTATTTTAAACATTTGTTCTGCTTCATTGGCCCTTTGGGTCAAGGTATCGAAACTAGAGATTAATTCAGGGTGAGAGTGTTGCTGTTCAAAGGCTGTAAACTGTAACGTATTTTTAAATAATTCAAAATAATGGCTATATGAAGTTAATGTTGGCATGTAAGTGACGTCGTGATCTTTCATTAAACTGATGAACTCATTGTCAATTCTGTCGGTCATGACACCATGGACTAAAATATCAGCACCTGCTTTTATTGCCATTTTCGCATTTTCTAATCCCTCAACATGAATTGCTACTACCTTATTATTCTCTTTTGCCAATGCGATTGCTGGTTTATACATTGCTGATAACTGCGCCATGGTAAGCCCAGTTTCTTGAGACCATACTATTTTCACCATATCGGTATTAAGCGCTAATTGCTGTTTTACTTTTATTTTAGCTTCTTCTGCATTGCTCACTTTGGTAAACGTTTCACCATTAAGACTGAGTTTTGGTATTTCCATTGGTGATATCAAAGCACCAGCAGCATAGATATCAGGGTAATTACCTTCTTTCGTGATCTTTCTGTAATGGTTTAAATACTCCGACGGACCTCCCATATCAAAAACTGTCGTGATACCAAGCGTTAAGTAGTTTTCTAGGATCGATGTTGCGTTATCGTGAAGCCAATTTTGGTCTGCCGCATAACTTGTTATTTTTGTTGCATCAACAGTGTCTGGTCTAGTGAACGCACCTCCGGATTGGGCCATATGTATATGACCATCAATTAATCCGGGTATTAGCCACTTGTCTTCCACATTTACCACGGTATAGTTTGCTGGAATTATTTCCACACTCGGTTGAATTTTTACAATACGACCTTGGCTCACCAGTATGGTTGCATTTGAAATAGGTAAATCCATATGTGGATTTAAAATATTTGCACCAACGAATGCACTATCTTTTCCAAATTCAGTATTGGTATTTAAATTTTCGAAAGCGGAAGCACTCATCGATGTGCTTAAACCAAAGAGCAGAGCTACACTACTTTGTGTAAATTTTTTTATTAATAATGTCATCGTATTTATCTCATAAAATGATAGTCAAAAAGTCCTCAGCAATTACGCCAAGAGAGGAGACGCATATAGTTGAATTTTTATCGTATAAACACCATTGATGAATGTTATAAGTTATCTATAATTTCCCTAAAATCTTTTAAATACAACGACTTTAAACCGCTGTTTTCTACAAAAAATAATAGTGAATAGTTTAAGTTCTTATAGTTTGAGGTACGACTTGATTGCTACGCTGGGAGATTGTGGTAGCATTTGTGTTTTTAGAATCATTATTCTCTGTGAAAAAAATCAACTAAATGTTTATTGTCAGGAGATTGGCTTGTCTTTATATGATCATGTTTGTGAATTAAATAAACAAACAGGTGAAGTGCTTTTTAACGGTAACGTTATCGTCTTAAGGCCAAAAACATTTGAGTTGCTATTATTGCTTGCGTCGCAACCACAAGCCGTTTTTTCTAAACCAGAAATGCTTGCGTCGGTTTGGCAAGGTGCAGTGGTTGAAGACCAAGTTATTTTTCAATCCATAAACGAAATCAGAAAAGAATTTGGTTTACCTGAGGTCATTAAAACATACCCTAGAAGAGGGTATAGCTGGGAAATATCAACGACGGTCATTGAAGAAAGTAAGATAAATGCAAACAAGGTCATAAGCCCAAGCAATGTTGCTATAAAACACAGAACTGTATTTTTAACGCTTCTTATTTCAGTTGCTATTACACTAAGCATCTTAACCTTTTTTATATTGAACAATACTAACGATACGGTGCAGTCAAAAAGACAGAGTGAGCACTCATTACCGTCGGCAACTAGCCCTTTAGCTCATGAAGGCATTGTTGTTCTTCCCTTTAATGTTTCTTCATTAGGTGACTCTCAGCAGTGGCTAAGGTTTGGTGCTATGGAGGGGTTGATCAAAAAGCTTTCTCCCAACAAAGGTGTAACTGTTTTTCACTTAGAAGATGTCATTGAGATACTTAATAGAATACCAATAGGTGAGCGTGATGATGTTGAACAAATATTCGAAAAATCGGGAGCCTCAATTATTTTACAAACCTCTATTAGTGGTTTTCCGGGTGAATTAAATGTTATTTATACAGTCTTTAGTCGCACTAACAGAGTAACCAAGACATTAATCGCTCAAAATCTAGAAGGTGTTCTTGTTACATTGGCAAAGCTTTTTGAACAAAGCATTGATGAAAATCTAGTGATTACCCCTGAAGTCTTTGATACCCAGTTGCAAAATCAATTGATAATAAAGGCAATACAGTTTTTAGAGGTTGACGATCAAACTTCAGCATTGGCATTTATTCAAAGTGCCGTGGTCAATGAACCTAATAATATTATTGCGCTCTACTTTCTTGCAAAGACAACTTTAAGTATGGGAAAAGCAGACGAGTCACTAACCGCAACAGAGAGTGCTTTAGTATTAACGGAGAATAAAAATTATCACGAATATAGGCCGCGATTACTTTATTTTAAAGGACTATCTTTAGCGTCATTGGGGCATTTAGCTAATGCGGAAATAAGTTTATTGAAATCAGCTAAATTTGCGAAAATGAATAAAGACTGGCTCTATTATGCATATGTTCAATCTATATTAGGTATGCTAAATCAGGCGAAAAATAAAAATGATCTTGCATCTGAGTATTTTTACGCTGCTCTTGAATATCAAGAAATACTGGGCTGTCCGATGGGCGTTGCACAAGGGCATTTAGATTTTGCTGATTTTTATCTTCACCAAGGAGATAAATCATCAGCACAGCAAAGCTTTAAGCAAGCGCAGGCATTGGTTTCAGAAAAAAATCTCAAGCAAATGTTTGTCTTAATTACTGAAATGCAACAAAGATTAAAATAAGGTAATGTGTAGGTTTTTCTAATAAAATCAGCCTGCTAGTTTCGATTGTTAATGGGTGTATTCTACAAAAAATATGGCTCAACTAATCAAGTTAATCTCCGTCTACTAATGCAATGGTTTTACCGACTAAAATCTTGAAAATACCGACAAGTCGCCAAGCTATCTTTGTCATAAAGAGAGTTGCTACTGTAAATCATAACGTTGTTCAACTATGATTACGCAAAAATATATTTCCTATATATTACATCTTGATAATATATAGTTGATCTCATGAGAGCATTTTTATGTCTGAACAATTTATTAAAGCAAAAGCCGCCATAGCTTGGGGCCCTAAACAACCATTATCTATTGAAGAAATTGATGTGATGTTGCCTAAAAAGGGTGAGGTTTTAGTTAAAATTATTGCCTCAGGGGTATGCCATACCGACGCATTTACATTATCTGGTGAAGATCCTGAAGGAATATTCCCTTGTATTTTGGGACATGAGGGTGGTGGTATTGTTGAGCAAGTCGGTGAAAATGTCACTAGTGTCGCGGTGGGCGACCATGTTATTCCGCTTTATACACCAGAATGTGGAGAATGTAAGTTTTGTTTATCAGGTAAAACTAACCTTTGCCAAAAAATACGGGAAACACAGGGTAAAGGATTAATGCCTGATGGTACTACCCGTTTTTATAAAGATGGTCAGCCAATTTTTCATTATATGGGCTGCTCAACGTTTTCTGAATATACCGTTTTGCCTGAAATTTCTTTGGCCAAAGTGAATCCTACAGCGCCACTTGAAGAAGTGTGTTTATTAGGCTGCGGCGTTACCACAGGTATGGGCGCAGTGATGAACACCGCTAAAGTAGAGGCGGGTGATACCGTCGCTATTTTTGGACTGGGCGGTATTGGTTTGTCAGCTGTTATTGGTGCCGCAATGGCAAAGGCAAGTCGTATTATTGCCATTGATATTAATGAAAGTAAGTTTGAGTTAGCGAAAAAGCTGGGAGCTACTGATTGTATAAACCCTAATGACTACGACAAACCTATACAAGAAGTAATAGTAGAATTAACCGATGGTGGTGTTGAGTATTCTTTTGAATGCATTGGTAATGTTAACGTAATGCGTTCAGCGCTTGAATGTTGTCATAAAGGCTGGGGTGAGTCGATCATCATCGGTGTTGCTGGCGCCGGTCAAGAAATATCAACACGGCCTTTTCAGCTAGTTACCGGTCGTGTTTGGCGTGGTACCGCTTTTGGTGGCGTCAAAGGGCGTAGTGAATTACCTGAGTATGTAGAACGTTACTTAAAAGGCGAGTTCAAACTTGATGACTTTATTACTCATACCATGAGTTTAGAAAAGGTGAATGAAGCATTTGAGTTGATGCATCAAGGCGAGAGTATTCGTAGTGTTATCCATTTTGATCATAAGCAGTAATAAATAATGTTAGAGAAAATTTCAAATAGCAAAATGTTTGCAGGCGAACAGCAACAGTTTATGCATAATTCAACAAGTTTACATTGTCGTATGCGCTTTGCGATATTTTTGCCGCCGCAAGCAAGTCCTGAAAATAAGGTACCAGTACTTTATTGGTTATCGGGTTTAACTTGTAGTGATGAAAATTTTATTCAAAAAGCAGGTGCACAACGTATCGCAGCAGAATTAGGTATCGCAATAGTTTGTCCGGATACCAGCCCTAGAGGTGATGATGTTGCAGACGATGCGGAGCAAGCCTATGATCTAGGATTAGGCGCTGGATTTTATGTGAATGCTACACAAGAGCCTTGGCATAAACATTATCAAATGTATGATTATATTGTTGATGAATTACCGGCGCTTATTGAAGGCAACTTTCCTATTTCAACAATAAAGTCTATCAGTGGTCATTCCATGGGCGGACACGGTGCATTAACCATCGCCCTTAAAAATCCAGAACGCTATCAATCGGTATCGGCATTTAGTCCCATTAGTAATCCAATAAACTGTCCTTGGGGAAAAAAAGCCTTCACTGCTTATTTAGGCAAAGATAACAAGCTTTGGCGACAATATGATGCGAGTGAATTAATGCGAATATCATCGCGAAATAAACAAGTACCGGCATTGGTTGAGCAGGGGCTAGCGGATGATTTTGTTGCAGAACAACTTAAGCCTGAAACTTTAATTAGCGCCTCAAAAGAAAGTGAATACCCACTAACACTCAATCAACATCCGGGTTATGACCATAGCTATTATTTCATTGCCAGTTTTATAGAAAGCCATTTACGCTTTCATGGACAATATTTGCTTTAAAACAAGACCGATAATCTCAATATTACTCATTTATTATTTACTAAGGCGCCTTCATGTTCACCATTATTACCCCTAAACAATTTAAGACGTTACCATGGAAAAATGGTAAAGGTGAGACTATTGAGTTAGCGATTAATGATAACGCTTCATTAGATAACTTTTCGTGGCGTATCAGTATGGCTACTGTTGTTGAAGATGGCGTATTTTCAGATTTTTCAGGCTATATGAGAAACCTAATATTGATCGAAGGAAATGGTTTAAATTTGCAACATGATCATAATCATATCGATAGATTAAGTGATTTACTTGATGTGGCGACATTTGATGGAGGTTGCACAACGGTTGGTAATCTTCACAATGATGCCATTATAGATTTTAATGTCATCACCGATAAAGCAAAGTATCAAACAACAGTCAGTACCTATTTGCAAAAAACAACGCAACAAATAAAAGATGCTGATTTGTGCTTTATTTATAGTCTGACTGGCGAAATTGAATTTTCAAGTGATAATAATACGATCAAAGGTCTATTACCGCAGGGGCATCTCTTAAAGGTTAATCGCCTGCAATCCACTCTTTTGACAGTAGAGGGTGAACAAATAATTATAGTCGAGCTCAATGAGCTTTAAAGTTTAGTTGTACAGCACTTAAACGCTTTAAACTGATGACTCAACGGTTATCTCTGACTAATTTTCTTAGATAGCGTATTCTGTAGAAGTTATAGCCTATTAGAAATAAAATTGAATAAAAACAGCGTTTTTGTAAAGGGAAACAATAAATGAACATGAAATTTTTTGCGAAAATATTGGCGATAATTATCGTTTTTTCACCATTATCTTATGCGGATAATGAGCGTAAATTAGCCATTGATGAAAGTAGTACAACCAAGCATAGTACAAAAGTAAACGGTAAAAAATTTAGCTATACGGCAACGACGGGAACACAACCTGTTTGGGATGAAGAAGGTCATCCTACAGCCAGCCTTTTTTATACGTATTATCAACGTAGTGATGTGAAAGATCGGGCTTCTCGACCTTTACTTATCTCTTTTAATGGTGGACCTGGTTCTGCTTCTGTTTGGATGCATGTAGCTTATACCGGCCCACGAGTACTTAATGTTGATAATGAGGGATATCCATTACAACCCTATGGTGTAAAGAGCAATGACTATTCGGTACTTGATACTGCTGATATAGTTTTTGTTAATCCCGTTAATACTGGCTATTCGCGAGTCTTGGCTAACAAAGAAGGCAAAATGCCATCTAAAGAAGAACAGAAAAAAATGTTTTTTGGTGTGAATGCTGACATTAAATATTTAGCTGATTGGGTGAATACGTTTGTTTCGCGTAATAATCGATGGCAGTCACCTAAATATTTGATTGGTGAAAGCTATGGCACAACACGTGTATCAGGACTAGCGCTTGAATTACAATCTCGTCAATGGATGTATTTAAATGGTGTGATTTTGGTTTCACCAACCGATATTGGTATTAAACGCGACGGGCCAGTAAAAGCCGCAAATCGTTTACCTTATTTTGCTGCCGCTGCTTGGTATCACAATGCATTAAACACTGAATTACAACAAAAAGATTTGGACGATATTCTACCGGAAGTTGAAAAATTCACCATTGAGCAATATATGCCAGCACTTGCTAAAGGTGGTTTTATTAGTGAGGAAGAGAAACAAAGCATTGCTCAACAAGTTTCATACTATTCTGGGTTATCAGTCCAAGAAGTTTTGCGTAGTAATTTAGACATCAGTACGTCATATTTCTGGAAAGAACTTTTACGAGACCGAGAACAAACTATTGGTCGATTAGATTCACGTTACTTAGGCATAGATGAAAAAGCGACTGGCTCTCGCCCAGATTATAACGCGGAACTTACCTCTTGGTTACATAGTTTTACTCCGGCTATTAACTACTACTTGCGGGAAGAATTAGAATATAAAACAGATATTAAGTACAACATGTTTGGCAATGTACATCCTTGGGATAGAAGTAATAATCACACCGGTGAAAACTTGCGTTTGGCCATGGCACAAAATCCGTATTTAAATGTTTTGGTGCAATCGGGTTATTATGATGGTGCAACAAACTATTTTGATGCGAAATATACTATGTGGCAACTTGATCCGAGTGGAAAAATGAAGGATAGACTTTCATTTAAAGGTTATCGTAGTGGCCATATGATGTATTTACGTCATGACGATCTTAAAGCGGCCAACCAGGACGTTCGTGCCTTTATGAAGGCCACTTTACCTGGTAAAAAACAAGCGGCAAAATATTAGACGATCAGGAAGTTACTATGTTTATTAGTAGCTTCCTTTACTTAAGTTTCTGACCAACTCCTATTGTCTTTACTCAAACGCTACAAAACCCGTTTTCATGGAAGATAAGCTTCTCAATTTTTGACCATTGATTGTCGATGACAGTTGCTTTAGCGCATATCTTAAAATGATTGCTCACCCATGCTCATTCACTGGCTATCCTATAAACGGGTGAGAATTAAAGAAAGTACTCATCAAGTTCACCTAGTTATGAGATCATCATTAGCGTTTTCATTACCAAATATAGATAAAAGGTATTATACGTGACCAAAAAGGTGAGGAAAAAAAGCGAGTAATTTGGATATTCCCTTCTTAAACCAAAAAAGAGGTTATATCTTAGATTGAATAATGAACGCTGTTACTAGGGGATTACTTTTACAATTTTTATCAATCATGTATATTGAATTTATAACAAAAGTAAGTGGTATTTTTATGGAAGATGAAAGCTTAAGAACCAGTGTATTAATTGTTGATGATAGTTCACTTAATATAAGTTATATGTCAAATATTATTGAAGCTATGGGCCATGTTGTACACTCAGCTAAGAATGGTTTGCAGGCATTAGAATTATTAAAAACATTGCAACCAACTATGATCATTATGGACATAGCTATGCCTGAAATGAATGGATTTGAATGTTATCAACATATTAATAAAGTTAAGCAATTAGTTAATATTCCAGTTATTTTTGTGACGGGGTCCCATGATGATGTCGATAAAAGAAGAGCATTGGAACTTGGAGCAAAAGCCTATTTAACTAAACCGGTAAGAGTGCAAACCTTAGAAAGTGAATTAGAACAACATATGCCGTGGGCATAATAAAAAGCCGCCACTAATTGTTCGATGGCGGCTTTAGTTTATTCAACATCGTCCGTTAAATTTTATAATCTATTACTTCATAACCTAGCGCTTCTAATTGTGGTTTTAGTGTTGCGGAATCGCCAACAATTACCATCAGCATTTCATCTAACTGTAGATGCTTTTTCGCTAAAGCGTTGATTTCTTCGGTAGTAATTTCTTCAACAATTTTGGTGCGTTTTTTCACAAAATCAGGTGTTAAATTGTGCTCCAAAATTTGAGCAAGGAAACCAAGTTTTGCTCGTGGTGTTTCATACTTTAACGCATCTTTTTGATTTATTGCTTTACGCATAAAGGCAAGTTCTTCAGTAGTTATACCGTGTTTAGCGTAATCTTCAATTTCTTTGATAAATTCAACTATTGATTTATCGGTAACATCGGCACGAACCTCAGCACTGGCTGTATAGCTACCTGAAAGTTTATCAGCACTAAAATATGATCTTGCACCATAGGTATAACCTTTATCTTCTCGGAGGTTTAAATTTATACGACTATTAAATGCCCCTCCTAACGGAAAATTCATTAAGTATGACTTATAATACTCCCCATCAATATCTTGGGTAATTGACCGTTTGCCAATACGAATAGCAGATTGTGCCGCGCTTTCTTTGTTAACTAAATATATCACCCCATGTTTAGCATTTGACTTTGGTAGAGTTAACATTAATTCTTTGCCAATACCTTGCCAATCTTTAAAAATATTAAGTTCAGATAACATTTCTGTTTGTGATAGATCAGATACCGCAATTACTTGGCTATCATGAGGTTTCACTTGGCGAGCGTAAAAAGCTTTTACATCATTCAGCGTTATATTATTTAATGATGCTTCTGAACCGCCACTTGATGTTGCGGCGATATTGTCAGCGTGTAATAACTGTCGATATGCGGTAGCAACCAAATAACCGGCGTCTTTTTTAGCATTGATAACACCCTGAATAGCATTGTTTTTATTACGTTCAAATTCACTTTTCAGAAAGGCGGGCTGCATCAGTTTTTCATTAACGAGTAACATTGTTGCCTTAATGTTTTTGGTTAACGTATTTACATTAATCGTTAAATAGTGATTTTGAGCTGAAATATGAATTGAGCTGCCTAGTTTTTGTAATGCTTTACTCATTTCTTCAGCACTACGTTTAGCCGTTGACTCATTGAGCATGTCAGCAAGTAAAGACACCATTCCAGCTTTATTTTTATCTTCATAATAGTGACCCGCAGGTATTTTTAATAATACGGATGTTGTGGGTGTTTCACTACTTTGAGTGCCCAAAATATGAATACCGTTGGTAAATTCTTTCTTCCACATTTTTGGCACGTTAACCGCTTTATTCGCTTGTGCTATAGGCATGATGTTACGGTCAAATAGATCTTCAGCTTTACGAACTTGTAAATCATCTGCAGATGTTTTTGAAGAATCTTCAAATTGGTGTATTGGTGGTGTGAAATTATCTTGAGCGGCAATCATCTCTTTTTTGCCTTTGGGAACAATACTCATCACAACCGCATGTTTACCTTTAATATACTGTTGGTAAACGCGCATAACATCTGCTTCAGTGACATTGGCATAGCGAGCAATATCTTTTTCAATATAATTTGGGTTATCTTTAAAGGCTTGGTTAGCAGCAAGCTGACTAACTTTACCTGAGACGCTTTGAAGACCAAAAATAAAGCCCGCTTCCATTTGTGCTTTGGCCTTGATCAAATCATCCTTTTCAACACCACGCTGTTCAAACTCAACTAAAGTCGTACGGATGATTTTTTCTATTTCAGTCAATGATTTACCCGCTGCTGGGTGGGGCAATGCAAATAGATTAAAGGTACAAGCAAGTTCAGCACAAGGGTGACTTACTGCAGCTTGTACTGCAAGTTGGTTTTTTACTAAATTCTTATAAAGTAATGACGTTTTACCGCCACCTAATATACTTGATAATAAATCTAATGGTGCTTCATCTTCATGACGAACATACACGGTTGGATAAGACATATATACTAAAGGTAAGTGAACATTGTCTTCCATTGATATATAGCGGTCTTGGTCGAGTACGACTGCTGTTTTCATCGGCATTGTGACTTCTGGTCCTCTAGGGATCGTACCAAAATATTTATTCACCAATGCTAATGTTTGTTTTATATCAAGATCACCGCCAATGGTTAACGTTGCATTATTAGGACCATACCAACGTAAAAAGAAAGCTTTTAAGTCATTAACATTAACGCGATTTAAATCATCCATAAAACCTATAACAGGCCATGAATAAGGATGACCTGCAGGATAAAGAGCTTGGGAAACTCGCTCGTTAAGTTGTCCATAAGGTCTGTTGTCTACGCGTTGGCCTCGTTCATTTTTAACAGTTTCGCGTTGCACCTCAAACTTTTCTTGAGTAACAGCATCAACCAAAAAGCCCATGCGATCGGCTTCTAACCATAACATTTTCTCTAACTGATTAGCTGGAACTGTTTGATAGTAATTGGTTCTATCACTATTGGTAGTGCCATTCATGGTACCACCTGCTTCAGTTACTAATTTAAAATGTTGTTCATCGGCAACATGTTCAGAGCCTTGAAACATCATATGTTCAAAAAAATGAGCAAATCCAGATTTTCCTAGTTCTTCCCGAGCAGAGCCTACGTGGTAAGTCATATCTACATGTACTAATGGATCAGAATGATCTTGATGTAAAACTACAGTTAAACCATTATCAAGAGTATATTTTTGATAAGGAATAGCAGTTTTACCTGGTTGAGTATTAATTTTCTCAATGAATTTTATATCTGAAATAGCCGTCGAAGGTACGTCATTATTCGATTGTTCTATAGTTTGTTCGCATGCTGTTAAACAGGTCAACAACATGGGTATGAGCCACTTATTCAATGGAAGAATCCTTATCTTTATTGTTGTAATACTGTATACAATAACAAACTGCTGATCATTGTGGAAAAATTATTATTTAATAAAATATTCAAGAAATGACGAGGAGGATTTTTAATCAGAGAGGGATTAAGCAACCTTAGTACCATAGGGTTGCTTCGTTATTATAATAGTGATGCTATTCTTCTTTTGATTCTTTTGATTCTTTTGATTCTTCAACTTGATCCTGATTTTTCACAGGCTCATGGCCTTCACCACCGCAACCACCGCAACAGCTCATAATATTCTCTATAAATTTAAGGTGAGCACATCATAAAAGATTTTAAAGAATAACTTTTTGATCGGGATCATTAGTGCTTAATTTATTGCGGTCAAATCAAGTTAATGATGACAAGATAACGCGAATAGCTAGCAGGGATTAAACAGAGTTGGTGAATTTTGTTATTAGCTCATACTTGGTTTTTTCTATTGCTTTGCTAATTATTTGCTACAAATAATGAAATAGAAATCATGTAAGTAAGCAAGTTGATTTGTGTTGTATTATTACAAAATAAAATGATAGGCATAAAAAAACCGATAACAAACGTTATCGGCGTATTAGCCATGAGGATAGCTAGAATATACAGTTATTACAACAAGTGTTCACATAGGGAACAAATACAGTATAGAGATTATTTATTGTTCAAGCAAGTTAAATGTAATTAAATAACGTTATTGTTGTTTTGTTACTTGATTATTGACGTTGTTAACCCTCAAAAATAAAAAAGGCCTCTATTTTTATAGAGGCCGAACTTGAAGCACACCATAAAGGAATTAAAAAGGTGTATTTAATTAGAACTGTAAGCAATGAATAAAATTTCAGTATTTAGCTTTATAGGATAGTTAATTAAGAAATAGCAGGTCGTATAAATTGATTGTCTAGAAGGTATTAGAGACATCGCCCTCAAGTTTATATCTATTTTCCAATGATTTTATTGGCTGTCATGCAAAATTTTCATCGAAATACATCGTTCTCTCTTTTACATATAAAAAATAAATAAATTATTTTGTCACACCAGACAACTGAGAAGTGTCTAAGTTTATGTACGTTGAATTCATCAGTGTACGTAATTTAATATGAGAGAGAAATATGAAAAACAACGTCACTAACCGTCATTTAAAACAATCACTTTTTGTTCTGTTAGTTGTAGGTCTGTGTAATGTTTCTTTCGCAAACAATATAATGGACAAAACTATGAATTCGGAAGAAAGTAAAGCACTAAATACGATCACATCAATGACAACAGCATTTCATCACCAAGATATGGCGGGAATAATGGCCAGCTATGAAAACGGCGGAGCTGTAATGTTTGAACCAGGCAAGGCAATTAGCGATCCTGAAATTATTAAGAAAATGTTTGCAGGTTTTTTTCAAATTAACCCTAATTTTACCTATCCAAAAGGTCATGAAGTTTATATCGCCAATGATATAGCTTTACATATCGCCCCCTGGGAGATGACAGGAAAAATGCCTGACGGCACCGAAATACAAAAAAAGGGTTTATCTGTTGCTGTACTTAGGAAACAGACAAATGGTGATTGGTTAATGGTGTTAGACAACCCTAATGGACAAGCATTGATGGAACAAGAACGATAAACTAGTCATTGTATTAATGTGTGCGTTATTGATGACGCACACCATGAGGTTAAATAATGGAAGTTGAACAATTAGTTAAAGAAGCGGTTAATGGCAGCCGAACCGCTTTAGAAGGCATTGCTGTTGCTATTCAAGATAATATTTACCATTTATCCCTGAGAATGCTGGTGCACCCAGACGATGCTAAGGATGCAACACAGGATATACTTATCAAAGTGATCACAAACTTATCTTCATTTAAATTTGATAGCCAGTTTAATACTTGGGTTTATCGAATTGCATCAAATCATCTTATTTCAGAAAAAAAAGTCATCAACAGAGGTGCTGGCTTAACGTTTGATCTTTTTAAATTGGATTTAGAACAAGACTTACAGGAGCCCACTGAATTAAAAGATGACCCAGATTATCAAGCGCAGCTGAATGAATTAAGAATCTCATGCACTATGGCGATGCTATTGTGCTTAAACCTTCCACATCGAATGGCATATATTTTAGGTGACATTTTGGAAATGGAACATGCTGAAGCAAGTAAGGTTTTATCCATTTCTAAAGATAACTTTCGTCAGCAATTGTCTCGGGCAAGAACCAAAGTCGTCAAGTTTACTAATGAAAGTTGTGGATTACTGAATAAGTGTGCAGATTGCAGTTGTGAAAAGAAGTTAACAGGGGCGCTTAAAAGGCAACGAATTAATCCATTGTCGCTCAATTTAAATGAAGAAAGTGACTTTAACTATAAGCAGATTAAAGATACCTTGTTTAAAACCCAACAAAAGCTTAAAACCTTGGTGTTGCAAAAATCGGTTAATCATTATAAATGTCCAAACGAAATAAGTAATATTATTGAGGTACTTGTCAATCAAGGTGTTAATACTAAGAATAGACTAAATGAAGCACACTAAAAAATAGTTACAAAACCCAATTGGACTCTATCGTTAATTTCTATTTGTTTATGTCCACAACGTCATAATTACCAACTTTAACGAAGGTAGTCTAAAAATATAACACAACCATATTTGGTTCTTTTTTGTAATTACATTGTAGTGATGGTCGTATGCAACAAAGAAGAGTGAGGTTGTCCAGCTCTTCTTTGTTGGCATTCCTTTATAGTTGCTTCATTAAACAACTAATGAGCTTGTTGCCAATTATCACCAATACCTGCTTCAGCAATGAGTGGCACACTTAAAGATACGGCACTGTTCATTAGTTCAACCAATTTTGCAGTAGTCTCTTCAACAATGTCCTGATGAATTTCAAAGATGAGTTCATCGTGTACTTGCATGGTCATTTTTATGCGCGGATCATTTTGTGCCAGTATCCATTCATCGACGTCAAGCATAGCTTTTTTGATTATGTCAGCTGCTGTTCCTTGCATCGGTGCATTGATTGCTGCACGTTCGGCGGCTTTCTTACGTATTGCATTTTTAGCGTTAATATCAGGTAAATATAAACGACGGCCAAGTAATGTTTCAACATAGCCCTGTTCACTTGCTTGTTGACGAGTATCTTCCATATAGGTCAAAACATTGGGGTAACGCTCAAAATATTTATCCATATATTCTTGTGCTTTATTGCGTGGGACGTCTAATTGCTTAGCCAAACCAAACGCTGACATGCCGTAAATTAGTCCAAAATTAACAGCTTTTGCACTACGACGCTGATCACTGGTAACTTCATCGAGAGAAACAGAAAAAACTTCTGCTGCAGTCGCTTTGTGAACATCTATATTATTTGAAAAAGCTGATACTAATCCAGGATCATCGGATAAATGTGCCATGATACGTAATTCAATTTGAGAATAATCAATAGCAACAATTTTATGATCTTTAGGAGCAATAAAAGCCTGACGAATTTTTCGTCCTTCTTCACTTCTAATTGGAATGTTTTGTAAATTTGGATCAGTAGACGATAAACGCCCAGTTGCTGTCACGGCTTGATGGTATGAGGTATGGACACGATTGCTTCTATGATCAACCAACAATGGTAGTTTGTCAGTATACGTTGATTTTAATTTACTTAAACCGCGGTTTTCTAAAATAACTTTCGGAAGAGGATAATCTAGAGCCAATTCTTGTAATACTTCTTCTGCCGTTGATGGTGCACCTTTAGGTGTTTTTTTAATAACAGGGATCTTAAGGTCTTCAAATAATATTTTTTGTAACTGCTTAGGCGAGCTTAAATTAAAGCTCTGTCCAGCGATATTATGTGCTTCAATCTCTAATTCAGACAAACGTATGCCAATGGATTGGCTTTGTTGATCAAGTAAATCACAATCAATCAGTACACCATGTTGTTCCATGCGTGCTAAAACGGGTAATAGCTGCATTTCAAGGTCTGAAAAAACAGATAATTGACCTTTTAGTTTTTCCAATTGTGGATAAATAGCGTGATGTAAGCGCATGGTTATATCAGCATCTTCGGCCGCATAATGACTGGCTTTATCAAGGTCAATTTGATTAAAAGTCAGTTGCTTTGCTCCTTTACCGGCAATGTCCTCGAAATGGACTGTTTTATAACCAAGGTACTTTTGGGCGAGTGCATCCATGTTGTGACGAGTAGCAACGCTATTTAAACAATAAGATTCAATCATAGTATCAAAACCAATGCCTTGCATGGCAATATCATAGTGGCTGAGAACATTGGCGTCATACTTAAGGTTTTGACCTATTTTCAATAAAGAAGGACTTTCAAGAAGTGGTTTGAGTTGGTCGAGTACCCAATCACGGTCAAGTTGCTCAGGTGCACCCTCATAATCATGGGCCAATGGCACATAGGCTGCGCTACCTTTTTCGATACAAAATGATAGACCGACTAACTCGGCTTTCATATAATCTACGCTGGTGGTTTCAGTATCAAAAGCAAAATGTTTAGCGCTTTTTAATTTTTCTAACCAAGTGGTAAAGTCTTGTTTGGTTAAAATGGTCTCGTAGTTGCTGTCGATATCTTCTGCAATGACCGTTGGTTCTTCTATTGTGGTAATAGTGGAAGTTGAAGTCTCACCTTTGTTCAAATCAGCTAAAAGTCGTTTCAGTTCATAAGTAGTATAAAGTGATGTTAATGTGCCAATATCAGCATCTACCGGTTGTAGCTCACTGGCACTTTGGGCTAGCTCGACATCCAGTTTTATTGTGGCAAGTTCATAGGATAGTGGTAGTTGCCCAAGGGCAGCACGTAAATTTTCACCTACCTTCCCTTTAACCTTGTCGGCGTTAGCCATAACATTTTTTAAATTTCCATGCTCTAAAAGCCATTTTACCGCAGTTTTAGGCCCACATTTCTCGACACCTGGGATATTGTCAACTTTGTCACCCATTAATGTTAAATAATCGATGATTTGATCGGGGCGAACACCAAACTTGTCAACAACACCGGCTTCATCTAATTCCACGTCTGTCATAGTATTAATTAAACGAACATGCTTATTTACTAACTGCGCCATGTCTTTATCGCCAGTTGAAATAACCGTTTCAATGCCCATATCACCGGCTTGTTTTGCCAGTGTACCTATAACATCATCAGCCTCAACACCCTCAATAACTAGAAGAGGTAAACCCATTGCTGCAATAATTTCATGTAATGGCGCTATTTGAGTACGTAAATCGTCAGGCATCGGTGGACGGTTGGCTTTATATTCTGGGTATAAATCGTTACGAAAGGTTTTTCCTTTCGCATCAAAAATTACTACGATATTGCCATTAGGGTAATCTTTTTTCAGGCTGCGGATCATGTTTAATACCCCGGTAATTGCACCGGTAGGTTGTCCATCTGCAGTGGATAATGCTTGCAAATAAGGTACATGATAAGCGCGAAATAAGTACGAAGAACCGTCTATTAAAATGAGTGGAGATAAAGTCGGAGTAGACATAATTTTTGAACTAGCGAAAAAGTTTGGCTAAGAATGCCATATTCAACGGCTTGTCTCTACTAATTAGCTAAAATTAGCCACAATTAGATTGTTAAATTGTGGATAAGTGTGTTGAAAACCACGACGAAAAATCACATGGATCCGATGATCAATATGATTTTTTTATTGTAAGATTGTGTTTTTATTGAGGAATAATGATGAATTCATTGTTCTTCACACGTTTTGTTATTATTTTTATTAATGTGGATAAATAAATTATTTACATTATATTATTTAGCAAGTGAAATATGCCAAGTGATATAATGGAGCAAAGAGATTACCAGAAATCACTCTTATTACCAGACAATTATTAAACTATTTTTACAGTAAAATGACACCTGTAAATAACAAAAAAACATAAGGCACAAAGGGTAAGACTTAGCGGCAATTCTCTTTGTTTTTTCTCTATCAAATAATTTATGACAACGATGTCTTTCGTATATAAATGTTGCAGTTTTTTAATTAATTGCATTCAATAATTCGGCAAATTGAATCTTTATGGTTTTGGGGATTAAAGCTTTGAATATTAATTTGATAGAAGAATAAAAATTAAATATTTATTTATTAATCGACACAACCTAAATCAGTAATTTTTTTAGTTTCAGCGCAAACATTATGCAAACGTAATAGCAGAATTAAGACCAATGCGGGACGATTATTTTGTTTATCATAGGAAACGTACTCTTTCGTCTCTATATAGTACGACTTTAATACTTGGAGTTAATTTCAGTCGTTGATTAATGCTTTAAACTATAAAGCAGCCTTCATTATCAATTTAAATAGTACCTCGTACTAATAATTAGGTGTTTATCTGACAAATAACGTGAAAGATATTCATCAAAAATAGTTAATGTATGTTTACCAGAAACAATGTTTATTTTATCTGCGTTATCCTTGTCAATAAAGTGATATTATATAATTATCAGTTGCTTAGTGTGCTTGTTTTCGGTGTGGCACTTAACATTCTTGACTAAGTTAAGTTTTTTAATTAACATTCGTGTTTGAAAATCATCAACTATCGGTATGTTTTACACAGATGAAAAGCACTTGGGTTTGCCTTTTATTAGTACTATCAATTGCATTGCAATCGTATGCTGCTGTGGCTAATTCGGATGAAAATCATCAAGTTGATACCCAACATCTACAAACAGAACATTCTCATGATGTAGATAATATTGAGCTGGTCGCTGATTCTTCTAAAGACAAACATAATATTAAAGATTGTCACCATTGTGGTCATTGTCAAGGTTCTCACACTCAGTGGTTCACAAGTGAAAAAAGCTACTTTACAACACCTGATTTTATCATTACAAATCAATATTTTTATTCAAACCATTTAGCTAAAAGTATTATCGAAGAACCCTTTCGCCCTCCAATCGCTTAATTTAATTTTAAATAAACTATCCGCAATAATACTGAACTAAAGCCTTAGAATCGCTTTTCTTTAGTTTTGTTGCGACGATTTTATTCTTAAATTAAGAGATGATCATGAAAAATTTTTCAATAAAAATTACTGGTGTAGCTTTGTACTCCAGTCTGTTTGTGGCCTTGTCAGCAAGTAGCTTTGCCTTTGAAGTTAAAAACCTATCAAGCTTGTGGCTGAATGGACAAATAGAAAAACATCCTGATATTGTCGCTGCTTATGAGTCGATGAATGCAGAGTTTTCAGCGGCACAAGGCAGTAAACTTCCATTATATAACCCTGAATTAGCCACAGGTTTTGAGCGCGAAGGTACTGAAAATAATTTTACTTTTGGCGTAAATCAAACGATAGACCTATGGGACAAGCAAAGCGTGAGAACGATACAAGGAAACTATCGTTTAACTGCAGCGAGTAAACATTTTAGCTATACAGTAGAAGAAAAAACAGCCCAAGCACTACAGGCATTAATCAATTGGCAATCCGCTAAAATTAAAGCCAAATTAGCACTTGAACAAGAGAAGCAGCTAGAGGTTTTACTTAAGATTGTCACTGAGCGACGACAAGCTGGTGACCTTAGTCAAATCGATGCCGAGCTTACCTTTTTGAATTTGTCGCAATTACTGAGTAAAACAGCTCAAATTCAAGCGAAACTACAGCAAGCTAAAGCTCAAGTTAATGAGTTATTGCCTGATTGGGTTCCTGATACCCAATTATATCCAAAGCCAGGGTTGGGAGTTAGTAATTTTCAAGTGATGCCTGAATGGGTATCTCAACATCCACGTGTATTGGAAGCTAAGGCGTTATGGAATATTCAAAAAAGTGAAGCGCAATATGCTTTACTTGAGACTAATTCAGATCCAACTATAGGCATAAATGCTGGAAAAAATAATCGCGAAAATGTCGTTGGTATCACTTTTTCGATGCCATTGAACATTCGTAATGATTATTCAGCTAACGCAAAAGCAGAAAATCAGCAGGCGATCTCAGCTGAAGCGAATTTCCGCTCAATCTTTCGTAAACAAAAATTCTTGGTGCAAGCCAATACAGACTCGTTAATTTCTAATAAAAAGTATCTAGAACGCTGGCAAAAATTGATGGCAGGAAGAGGAAGAAGTAGTGCTCAATTATTGCAAACGCAATGGAATGTTGGCGATCTTAATACCTCTGATTATTTACTGGCATTACAGCAGTTAGCTGAAGGGTTATATGCAGGTATTGAATTACAAACGCAGTTTAAGTTAAGCGAAGTAGAGTGGCTCTTGAGTGTAGGACAGATAAGTACAGCTACACAACAATTAAACTAACTTCACTTAGATTATTCCTTTGTTAGACGCTTTCTAAACGTAGTTGTCACAAAGGTAACTGATACAAAGAATTTGGAAATAATGATGAAAAATATAATTGGAAAATTAGTAAAGATAGCCACGCTTAGTCGTTTAATTCTTAGCTTAATCTTGTTGTCTACAACAACACTAGCTTATGAAAATTCTGCTAAAGAAAAGCATAATCATGATAAAAAAATCGAAACGTTAAAGGTAGATGACGATCATGGCAATGAAACAGAAGAAGACAGTCATGATAAGAATAAAGCAGACAAAGGGCATGATCACGAAAATGAATACAAAACTGGAGCTGAGGAACATGAAGAAGGTATAAGTTTTAGTCCAGAAAAAATGGCTCTGGCTAATATACGGGTCTCTTCTCTAATACCTAAAATATTTGCAAGAAGTGTTTATGCTCCTGGAGAAATTAAAGCCAATGGCTATACCAGTTATATTGTTTCTCCGCGTACAGAATCTGTGATTGTGAGTCGTCATGCAACGTTAGGTGAACATGTTGAAAGAGGACAGTCTTTGGTTACCTTATTTAGTGAATCAATGGCAGAAGCACAAGCCAACTACCATGTTGCTTATAGTGAATGGCAGCGAGTTAAAAAGTTAGGTAAAGGTACGGTAAGTGAGAGTCGTTTGTTAAAAAGTGAAACTAATTATAATGCTGCTTTTGGACGCTTAACAGCATTTGGTTTAACTAAAACAGCGATTACAGATATTGTTAAGAATAAGTCATCAAATCTTGGTGAATATACTTTAGTAGCAAAGCGCTCAGGCGCCGTATTAAGTGATGATTTTTCACAAGGGCAGCGAGTTGCTCCCGGCGACAAAATCATGGTCTTAGCGAATGAAGAAAACTTATGGGTTGAAGCTCGTGTATCACCTAACAAGAAACTTAATTTACCTGTAGGAACCTTAGCTAAGATAGAGTTTTCTGGACAATTCTATGACGCAAAAGTGATTCAAGAAGCACATACGATAGATCCAAGTACACGTACTAGAATTGTGCGTTTGGTAGTTAAAAACAGAGACGATAGTTTACATTCTGGTATGTTTGTAAATGTTAACTTTCAATTTAATACTGATACGGCAGTAATAGCAGTACCAGAAACCGCTTTGATGAGAAGTGCCGATGGTGATTGGACTGTATTTGTTGAAGACCATCCCGGTGAATTCGAGGCTGTAGAAGTTGAATTAGGCCAGCCTTTAGGTAACTACCGTCAAATTATAGGTATTGCTCCTAATACTAGAGTAGTGACAAAAGGCGCATTTTTTGTTGCTTCAGAAATCGCAAAGGGCGGATTTGATCCGCACGGCCACTAGTTAGGAGAAATACTATGTTTAATAAAATGATTGATTGGTCGATCGATAATCGACTGTTGGTGATTATTGCACTGATCGCCACTATGGTGGGATCTATGATGGTGATCCCAAAATTAAATTTAGATGCTTTTCCTGATGTGACGAATGTTCAGGTGGCAATAAATACAGAAGCACCAGGTTTAGCAGCTGAAGAAGTAGAGCAGTTAATAACGTATCCCATAGAGGCGGTAATGTATGCTTTACCTGATGTTGAGCAAGTACGCTCTATTTCAAAAACAGGTTTGTCAGGCGTTACTGTTGTATTTAAAGAAGGTACAGATATCTATTTTGCTCGGCAATTGGTTTTTGAGCGCTTACAAGCAGCAAAAGAATTAATACCTCAAGGTGTCGGTACACCTGCAATGGGGCCAAATACCTCAGGTTTGGGTCAGGTTTTTCAGTATTTGTTAATTGCAGATAAAGATTCCGGCTATGATTCCATGACGTTAAGAAGCCTTAATGATTGGATTGTTAAATTACTCGTTATGCCAGTAGATGGTGTTACTGATGTTTTATCTTTTGGCGGCAATGTTAGGCAATATCAAGTCAATATTGAACCGAGTAAGTTGTTGTCATATCAGCTTACACAAGACGATATTGTTACTGCTTTAGATAACAATAATGCCAATGTTGGCGGTTGGTATATGAACCGTGGACAAGAGCAGTTGGTTGTTCGAGGCACCGGTTGGTTCAATAGTGGCGAAGCAGGATTAGCCGATATTAGACAAGTACCAGTAAAAACAGTTGATGGCACTGTAGTAACTATTGATGATCTAGCGAAAGTTTCATTGGGAAGTGAAATTCGTCAAGGCGCGGTTACTATGACCCGCAGAGATGAATTCGGTAATATTGAAAATTTAGGTGAAGTTGTATCAGGCATAGTCTTAAAACGTATGGGCGCAAATACCAAAGCCACTATTGATGGTATTAATGCACGCATACCTATGATCAATCAAGCACTGCCCGAAGGTGTGCGTTTTGAGCCATTTTATGACCAAGCTGACTTAATTACTAAAGCGGTTGATACTGTGGTTGAAGCGTTAGCGCTAGCATTTATATTTATCGCTATCGTTTTAGCTTTATTTTTAATGAACTTGCGTGCAACATTTTTAGTTTTAATTTCAATTCCAATTTCTATTGGTATTGCCTTAATGGTGATGTCTTGGATCGGTTTGTCAGCGAATTTAATGTCATTAGGTGGTATTGCCGTTGCCATTGGTATGTTAGTTGACGGCTCTGTGGTGATGGTTGAAAACATGTTCAAACATCTTAATAGGCCAGATTCAAATCATTATGAAAATGCTCAAGAGAGAAATTCAGAAACAGATGCTGACCCACATGATGTTGAAAATGACCAAGGCGGTATTCCATTACGACTAAAAGAAGCGGGTAAAGAAGTTGCTCGTCCGGTCTTTTTTGCAGCTTCTATTATTCTCGTGGTCTTTACGCCGTTATTTAGTTTTGAAGGTGTTGAAGCTAAGTTATTCCAGCCGATGGCGGTCAGTATTATTTTGGCGGTTATTTCTGCTATTTTAGTGGCATTATTTGTTGTACCTGCGTTAGCAACCTTTATGTTTAAAAAAGGAGTTAAAGAAAGGGAAAGTTTTGTATTAAAACCATTAGACAAACTATATCGCAAAGGACTAAAAACGGCGATGAAACATACAAAAGCAGTGATTGCTGCTTCAGCAATATTACTTGTTTCAGCAGTGTCTTTGGTGCCACAAATAGGTACCGAATTTGTTCCAGAATTAGAAGAAGGTACCATTAACCTAAGAGCGACTTTAGCACCATCATCAAGTTTGGAAACTGCATTGTCAGTTGCGCCTATTCTTGAAAAGATGTTAATGGAATTTCCTGAAGTAGAATACACCTTAAGCCGAATTGGTCGTGCTGAAATAGGCGGTGATCCTGAACCGGTAAATAACATTGAAATTTACATAGGTTTAAAATCTGTTTCAGAATGGACGAGTGCTAAAAATCGCATTGAATTACAAGCGTTAATGGAAGAAAAATTGGAACAATTCCCTGGATTATTACTTAATTTTTCACAACCCATTGCGACGCGTGTTGATGAGTTACTTTCCGGGGTGAAGGCGCAACTTGCCATCAAGTTATTTGGCCCAGAATTAACCATGTTGGCTAAAAAAGGTCAAGAAATTGAAGCAGCGATCAAACAAGTCGATGGCGCCAGAGATGTAGCCTTAGAGCAAATTGCAGGTGAAGCGCAACTTGTTATTAAACCCAAGAGGCAACAACTTTCTCGTTTTGGTTTATCTGTTGGTGATGTTATGAAAGTCGTTAAAAATGGCATTGGTGGAGTAAGTGCAGGGCAAATAATCAATGGTAATGAACGCTACGATATTTATGTGCGTATCGAAAAAAAATATCGCGATAATCAAGAAGCTATTGCTGACCTTAGAATGCAATCACCTACGGGGGCATGGGTGCGTTTAGGTGATATTGCTACGGTTAGTTTTGAATCAGGACCGCCGCAAGTGCGCCGTGATGACGTACAACGACGTGTCGTTATTCAAGCGAATGTACAAGGCCGAGATATGGGCAGTGTTGTTAGCGATATTCGTGAAACTATTGATAGCAATGTTGATTTACCCACGGGTTACTCTGTGGTGATTGGCGGGCAATTTGAAAATCAACAACGAGCGCAGCAACGACTGTCCGTGGTAGTACCTATTTCTTTAGCGTTAATTGCCTTGTTACTTTATTTTGCTTTTGGCTCTGTTGGTCAAGCGATGCTTATTTTAGTTAACGTGCCCTTGGCTGTTATTGGCGGCATTTTCTCGCTGTATATTTCGGGTCAGTATCTTTCAGTGCCAAGCTCTGTCGGTTTTATCACCTTATTTGGTGTCGCCGTACTTAATGGGGTGGTAATGGTAGAAAGTATTAATCAACTGATAAAAGATGGTCTTGATACTTCAAAAGCTGTATTTGACGGCGCAATATCGCGCCTACGTCCGGTATTAATGACGGCAATCACTTCTGCATTGGGCTTAATTCCGATGCTAATGTCTAATGGTGTTGGCGCTGAAATTCAACGTCCGCTTGCTAGTGTTATTGTTGGAGGCTTGGTAACCGCTACTTTATTAACTTTATTTGTTTTACCGGTTTTATATCGCTGGTTTTCCAAGGAAAAAATCAAGCAACTTCGCGAATAATTAACTACATATCCTTAAAGTAAGATTAAGCAAACTAGCTAAGCTGTTGATAATAAATTAACGCTTAGCTAGTTATTCTCATGCGGCGCACAGGTTCAAGCTATAGCTTCAGCCTGAGAGAATAATGATAAAAAGGTGTCTTTCTACATTGCTCACTAATCCTTCGAATTCTTATCACTATACTTCTTATAAATATGTTAGAAAATGTAACCGACAATTCAAGGTTATAGACGCTATTTATTCCATCTCCATTGTCTCTTTATAACAAGATCGAAAGCTTTTGTTTAGGTTGTAACAGGCTGTCATTCGATAATTTATTCCATTGCATAATATCTTTAACTTTGACTTTGTACTTCCGACTTATGTCCCATAAGTTATCGCCACTTTTTATGGTATAAATTAATTTTTTTTGCGTTCTATTCGCTAGTTGCCATGGATGAGAGGTATTTTTAGTTAATGGTAACATTAGCATTTTACCAATACGGATTGCATCTGAATTAAGGTGATTTACTTTTTTTATGACAGCAACCGTGGTTGCGTACTTCACGGCTATTTCACTCAAGTTATCGCCTGATTTTACCTGATACCTGCGCCACTGTAGCCAATCTTTTTTGTTTGTTGTAGCAAGTTTATCATTGAGATAATCGACATTATCTATTGGGATCAATAACTGATAATGGTTGCCTGGAGCTGTTGTCCAATGATTTAAAGCAGGGTTAAGTTGTAGTAGTTTATTAGGCTTAGTGTTACTCCATTGTGCAGCTAATGCCAGATCAAGCTGACTATCTAATTTCACAAGAGCAACCGCTGGACTGTTTTTTATTGGTGTAAATTTATAATTTAATTTGCTGGCGTGTTTTAAAATATCGGCTATTGCCAATAGTTTAGGCACAAAATCATTAGTTTCAGCGGGTAAACGAAGTGACCAAAAATCAGTTGCTAAATTAGCTTTTCTATTTCTTGTTATTGCTCTACCAACACGACCTTCGCCAGAATTAAACGCGGCAATGGCATTAAGCCAATCTTGGTTAAATGTTTTATGAAAAAACTGAAAATAATCAAGTGCTGCTCGCGTAGATTCAACGATATCTCTCCTGCCGTCATACCACCAATTATTTTCCAATTTAAAGCGCTTGGCCGAAACTGGCATAAATTGCCATAAACCAGTCGCACTTTTATTTGATACGCCATAAGGTAAATAGGCGCTTTCTACTATGGGTAATAACGCCAGTTCAACCGGCATATTCCGTTTTTCAATTTCTTCCACAATATAATATAAAAAAGGCTCTGCCCGCTTTGCAATAGTCACCATAAAGTTAGGGTGACTCAAATAGTATTTACGCCATTTGGCAACTGCTGGGTTATTAGGGACTTTGATTGTCAGCTGGCTACGAATGCGTTGCCATACATCGTCATGTTCATGGGGTTGCTTTGCAATTGTTATACTGTTTGATTTTTGTTTTAACTCTTTTTTTACTTTGGGCTGATTTTTTTTTATGGTTTGATCAATGTCTTGTTTTTGAATCGTCTTATTAGGTGTTTGTTGGCAAGCGCTTAAGCATAGTAATACGGTTAGACAGGCAATTAATTTCATTATTTTTTTATTCTATTATATATGTCCATTACGGATATTATCCATGAAAGTTAGTGGTTATATAATAAATAACTCAGATTGGTAAAAGTAATGCAGGCATTATGCGACTCCTGTCGCACATCATCAAGCTAAAAGACAAATATTCATACTTAATACTTATTGTTAAAGCTATTTCTTTAATATTTTTGATGGAGTGATTGTGAAAGTGGTCAAATTCACATACTTGCAAGTACGTGAATTGTTAAGAAAACCATACAAACCTTTTTTGCCAATGTAAATTTGAGCAAGGTTAATATGGTTTTCTTAGTGTAAAAACCTAAAGAGTAGGATTTCTAGCTACCAATCTACATGGTAACAAACTCTTCGGCTGACGTAGGATGGATTGCCACCGTATTATCAAAGTCTGCTTTAGTTGCGCCCATTTTCATTGCAACAGCATAACCTTGCAATAATTCATCACTTCCAAAGCCGATGCTATGAATACCGACGATTTTTTCTTCTTTACCGACACATACTAATTTCATTCGGGTTGGATCACGATAATCTTCAGTAATCGCCTGATAAAGAGCGGTAAATTGAGAGCTATAAACCTTAACTTGTTCCTCGCCATATTCGGCAATGGCATCTTTTTCACTTAAGCCGACGGTGCCTATGACTGGGTGGCTAAATACTGCGGTAGCAATATTGGTATAATCTAAATGTTCATAGGGTTTATTATTAAATAAGCGTTCACATAGTCGTCTTCCTGCCGCAACGGCGACAGGTGTTAGCTGTGCTCTACCGGTGTTATCACCTACCGCATAAATGTTAGCAACATTGGTATTTTGATATTTGTCAGTTGGAATAAAGCCCCTTTCATCAACTTCCACACCTGCGGCAGCAAGATTGATTTTATCATTGGCCGGTTCACGCCCTATTGCCCACACTAGTGTTTCAACAGGACCAATCGACTTACCATTTTCAAGGTGTACTGATAATAAACCATCATCATGTTTTTCAATGCGAGTAGGAATACTATGGGTATGTAATGTAGGACCATGTTTGGCCATTTGTTCAACCAAGGTATCACTTAACATATCATCAAAACCACGTAGCGGTTTTTCTTTACGAACTAATAAATGTGATTGAGTGCCTAAAGCATGAAATACACCCGCTAACTCAACCGCAATATAACCGGCGCCGATCACGGCAACACTTTTGGGTTGTTGTGTTAAAGCAAAAAATCCGTTTGAGTCGATACCGTGTTCAGCACCTTCGATTTGAGGAATAGATGGACGACCACCGGTTGCAATAGTTATATGATCAGCGGTATATAAAGCACCATTGACTTCCAAGGTGTTTTTATTCACAAAAGTTGCAAAACCATTGATAACTGTCACGTCATTATTATCAAAACCCCGTTGGTATGAAGCATGTATACGCTCTATATAAGCCTCGCGATTTTTCACTAAGGTTGCCCAATCAAATGATTGTAATGGTGCCTTAAAACCAAAATCTGCGGCATAGTGAAGCGCATCCGCTATTTGACCGGCATACCACATTGCTTTTTTAGGTACGCAGCCAACATTGACACAAGTTCCTCCCATAGGGCCAACTTCAATGATTGCTGCCTTTTTTCCTAAACGAGCTGCACGATTAGCAGAGGCTATACCACCGCTTCCTCCACCAATGGCGATATAGTCAAAATGTTGAGTCATATTTGGTTCCTTAGGTGTAAATAATATTCTTATTAAAGAGATGTGGGAGCATAGTGCTAATAATCAAGCATTACATGTTTATATTGTACTTCTAAACAACAATCTTGTACGTTGGCGCAAAACATGTGTAGATAACTTAAAACGCTAATAATCCAGCACTGTCAACTTCTAACATCTTAGATATTTCACTTTCAGCAATGGGTTTGCTATATAAATACCCTTGAATAAAGTGACATTTACGCTCCGCTAGGTAATCTAATTGCGCTTTAGTTTCTACCCCTTCAGCTATGCAACGGATATTTAAACTTTTAGCTAATACGATTGTGGCTTTAATAATGGCTTCACTAGCACTATCGGTACCAATATCTGAAATAAATGTACGGTCAATTTTTATCACATCGAGTGGAATCTTTTTTAAGTAAGACATTGAAGTATAACCTGTACCAAAATCATCTAACGCTAAAGAAACGCCAAGTTTGGATAATGCGCGTAGGGTTTTTAACGACTTTTCCGGTTCAGTACATAAAACATTCTCAGTGATTTCCAATTCAAGCGCATCAGCAGGAAGTTCGTTGTCGTTTAATAGTTGTGTAATATATGAAACAAAATTATCTTTGGAAAAATGTTGTGCAGACAGATTTACGGATAAAAATAGAGTTGGACGCAATTCACGCCATTTTTTCAAGTCAGCAAAACCACGCTCTAGTGCCATTTCAGTCATCGGGATGATTAATCCCAGTTCTTCGGCAATGGAAATAAAAGACAAAGGATGTTCAAGACCACTTTTTGTTTGCCGGCGCATTAATAACTCAACTCCCTTCGTTTTGCCAATGCTAGAGTCAACGATCGGTTGGTAGTGATTTATGAATTCATCATTTTGATGAGCTAATTGTAAGTTGTTTTCTGTCTTGATACGTACACTGGCTTCATAATTCATACGAGGAGTAAAAAATTGAAAAGTATTTCGTC